>Ga0079306_1000046_pt1 | contig 180215 bp, 151 predicted proteins | sample Methanotroph_Enr_FD_79181 | JGI IMG/M metagenome (GOLD analysis project Ga0079306, IMG submission 79181) | Enriched soil microbial communities from Old Woman Creek wetland in Ohio, USA - Methanotroph_Enrichment_5 | ecosystem: Environmental > Terrestrial > Soil > Wetlands | place: USA: Ohio... | reverse complement strand
TCCTGCGGTGGCTCCCGCAGCGATATCGGCGGTTATGAATATATAACCTGTAGTACCAGAAGTAATGACTTGTGAACTAAAGGATGGAAATGTTTTTGCTCCGGCAGCTCCGGGCGTTGTCAGAGTGCTCAATAATACATCTGAACCCGAATTAAAGCTATTATCCGCCGAATACCAGACTTTAAGGTTTGTTACATCTGCTGAAATGTATGTGCCGTTAGTGGTACCTGTCATTCCCGTCAATGTAGCATTAGCGGTAGTTATGGCAAGTGAAGATTTGTGTATAACATGATTTATTGTGCCCTGGTTTACGTTAGCTGCCGTTATCTGAGTACCGTTATCTGCAAGTGTTATGGTGGGAGTGGCTGAAGCTGTTCCTGTTATTGAAATATTATCTATCCCAAATCCCGGCCTGTTTCCAGAACCACTAACATCACGAATAATCCATCTTAATTGAACTACAGCTTGGTTCTCACAAGCCGCAGGTAAAACAATGCTTTTCGCAACAATATTAACTGAAGTAGTCCCCGTTGTATTTGTGGGATTCATTTGATTTTGATAAGTACAAGATACATTCGTAAATGTACCGGAAGTGCCAATTCTATATTGTAATCCTAACTCATTTTGTCTTGTGTTTTCAGTCCTTTGAGTCATAGCATCAAACGAAACATTAATTGAAGTGAAACCTGTCGTATTGATTGCCAAACATATAGCCTTAATAGCTGAGCCAGTAGACAAAATCCCAATTTTACCAATAAAGTCTCCAACATGACCGGTTGTGCTTGTATTTGTAACAACCGTGATGGCTTGGTTACCATTCGGTGCAGCTGTTGAATAGGCTACGCCTAGAGAGCCCGCAACAGTCCATCCTTGAATTCCAGCGGGGTAAACTGGAGCAGAACCTGTTAAACTAGCAAAATTCTGGCTATAAGGAATGTTTTGTGCTGTTGGATTTGTTTGTCCCCATCCCTCCAAACTAATAGAAGAAAGGGTAATGAAGCCAATCAAAAATAAAATAAAACGAAATACAGCCGGTTTTTGCCGCGCGGGTGGCCGGCGTTTTTCTAAGTTATCTGCCGGCTTTAAATGGGGTGTATTCATAGCCTTGTAAAAATTAATACATTAACAACTGGATTGTATAGTATTATCTTTTAAGCCGGTTTCAGTCATCCTGTCCCGGTGGTTTTCAGGAGCGGGGTGCATCAAGGGTGCTCAACTTAGAAAAGATCAGATTTCAAAAAACGATTATTGCAGGACAAAAGTAAGAAATATATTCACAAAATCCAAAAAAAATATGTTAAATTTATATTATATTTTTCGGAATACTAATAATTTAAATTCGTTGGTGGTAACCTGAAATTGAATTAATTATAAAACGTGGCTTTTTAAGGATAATTGGTACCGGCCATAAAAAAGCCGCACCAATAATTTGGCGCGGCTTAGTGTTGTCCCGTCAGGAATAGCGGCACATTGTTCGTAAAGTCAATAAACAAAAGTGTTATGGTCTGTTTTTATATGTATTTTGCGACAAATTAGTATCACAGAAGCAATTTTGCCCAAATACTAAATAATATGCGAAAAAGCATTAAAAACCTTCTTTTTATTAAATGTTTTTACCGGTTTATAACCCTCGATTACAAATAATTTTTCTTGCTGATATTTGTAACGGATTGCAACCTTTCTGCGAACGGTTTTTGCTAATTCTTATTTTTATTTTGAAGCACACCGCATTGAGCATGGGTGTTGTTGTGCATAATCTTATTTCATTTTTACGTGTGTATAAATTGAATAAATTTGAGAAAGGTATAAAGTTTTATTTTTTTCAAAGTCTATTTTAAATGTATTGAACTCTGGTATCAAGCAAAATGAATCGGGTTTGCATAAGCAATTTTTTTCAACAAGTTTCATTATGTCTTTACTAAACTGTTTATGTTGATTTTTTAAACAATAAAATACTGTTGATGAAAACAAGTCTGCGATTTGAAGTCCAATTAGATCTTTTGAGTCCGCATTTAATATTTTCTCCTTTAGTTTGAAACCTAATCTTGATCCAAGAAAATCTGCTCTTTTACCTGCGAGTCCAATTTGATTTAATGCTTCAAGAACCGGATTATCCTTAAAAGTTTTAGAATTATCACAAATAACCTCAAGCTCATCACCAGCCTCAGACCAGTTTGATAATATTCCAAGCAATGAAGTCATTGTTAAATCTAATATCCATTTCTTTGGTTGGTTCTCTTTTGATTGAATTTCTTTTAGAATTAATCTAGGGTCATGTGTCATAATGTCAACCAGCCATTCAATTAAAGGGTTGCTTTGGGATAATGAATAAAAACTACTATTTTCAAATGTTATTCTTCCACGCATTAAGGATAAAAAGTCCTCAAATAAACTTTCCGCCGATTTATCCTTTGTAATAAGCGCAGCGTATAGTCCGATAGCAATAAAGCAATTGAATTTTGAAACGTAAAAGAAATAATTAGAAGTCAGATAAGGTTCAATACCATATTCAACAATTTTAGCAGCTAATGCAAACTTCTTATCATGAAATACAATTCGTGCAAATCGGCTATATTTTTCAAAAATATGGGTTAGAACTGCTTGTCCTTGAGGATTATTTACAAGATTTTTACCCTTTATTTCACTATTTTGTATGTTGTAATTGTCGAAAATATATGTTTTTATTTCATTTGCTACCTTGTCGCTCAGATTAACGCCAGAATAGACGAAGTATGGTTGCGATTCTTCTAATAAATCGACGCCAGTGTAACCCGATTCATCACAATATATTTTCATTTTTTGATTGTCTTAAAAGCTCAGGGATAACGTTCCTGTAAATTTTTTTTACTGTCTTTTTAATCTGTCAATATAAAAATTTAGACGTTCAATATTCTGTGAAGCATTAATCTTAAAGTCACTATAAATTCTTTTACGTTCCTCTTCATTTCTTACAATAACTTCCACAACTTGCATTTTATTTACTATAACTTCCCAGCAAGGTTTAAATGTTTTGCACCCATCTGCCCAATAAAAATTTGCTAATTGTCTTAATATAGTTTCATTGTCAGGGAATTTATACATTACTTCAGTCCAGTTCATGTCCCCTTTATGAAATGAAGTTGTGTCGGAAAGTGATTTAACCTTATATATTTTAGAATTAGTGATATTACAAGCAAATCTTATTGCATCCGATAATTCTATAAAAATAAAAAGCCCCTGCCTCCTATCAGCCTTTTTGTTGGGTGGTAATTGTTCTGAAAGTATTCTTTCAATTGTCGGATTAAAGTCTGCTTTATTTTGGTAGGAATCATTCGTCGGCGTTATGGGGTCGCCTATATTAAAAATTCGCTTGTCTACACGATACATTTTTCAGTTGTTAGGTTTATATTTAAAATTGGTAATAGCACCCGTTTTTCTTTCAACCATCACAGGTTTTAGTTTTATACAATTTCTCAAAGTACTCTTTACTGAGGATATCTTGTCCAGCAAGTAAATGTTTGAGATATTTTTTTTGAGGGAGTAGCCCGTCAACTCTTTTGTTTTCTTGAGCAATATATGTCACAGCCTGAAATTGATTGCCTAATTCATCTGACAGGATAACGTTAACTCTATTATAATGCTCTGGATAACCTTCCTTTTTGTCAAGGTTTGCAATTTCGTTATCAGGAAATTCGTAAACAGCACCTTCAACAAAATCAAATTCTGATGAAACAATATTTGCATAGGCAAAATCTCCATCTTTCGCTTTCTTGTCAAAAACAAGTTTATATCCCGATAATTTGGCAAATTGTCGTGAAGAAAAGTTTATCTTCCTTTCACTCATCCTATCCTTATCCATATTTGAACCGTAAGCAAAGTATTTCATTGTCATATACCGGAAATGCGGTGATAAATTTCTCCTGTGTCTGAGGCGTGCCTTCGTTTAATGAAAATCATTTCGTTTAATCTAATCCGTCCGTCTAAAACCATCATCAAGTCCTGTCCATCCATAAGTATCATTGACTTTACCACCGAACTTCCTGTTTCGGTGCATTCAGGCGAATAACCGTCAAGAGAAATAAAAAGTCCTAAAGTGTTTTTAAGTTTTCCGGAAATCTTTCCTCCAAACTTATAAAGGTCGCCTGCATTCACAAGTTTTTTTTGCCATTTTGCTTCCAATATGTAATCGTTATTGTCAAAGGTAAATGAGCCGTCAATTTGCTCACCAATAAGTTTGAACGCGGCTTTTGGAAACATGTCAAAAAGGTGAAACAACTCGTTCAACAATTTCTCCAACTTGAAACCTCGTTGTTGAGGATTTGAACTTGTTGCAATATCAAAGAATTGATTTTTAAGTTCATCGAGTTTTTCTGCAAATGAAACGGTCTGCTTAACTTTCTCAAAGTTTTCTATCCGTTTCTCGGCCGCATCGTTAAGTTCTTGCAAAGTGTCAAAGTATCCTTTAGTCTGTAATCTTAACTTTGCAACAGCGTCCTTAGCCCGTTTTGTCAGGTCACCTTTTTCATCCCAATATTTTAAGTGGCTGAAGTCGGTAATGTTTGATGTCTCTTGAAGTAGTCGCAAAAGGTCATTTTGAAACATGTCTTGATGTGCAGCCATTCTATCAATTAACTGTGAAACGCTTTCATACTTTGCGTTCTCTTGCCAATCAATAGTTGAAACAATGTAAGGGTTCTCCATTGTCAGCTCAATAAACTGGCGTAATTCTTTTTTGCGCCAATATACATTTGCTAGAGCCTCTTTGAGTGCAATTAATGCTTGGGTTGATATTTTCTGAACCTTCATGTAATAAGGTTTTACTTTGTTTTGCTATTAATTTCTTGCGGTTTAATTAGTTTTGACACGGTCACCTTAAAGTGGCTTCTAATGATTGTATTGCTGAAAGTCCGTTTACAAGCAAAATAACCGTTAAAATTTATTTATAACCGTTTTTTTGACAAATTTAACAAAATATTAAATATTAATTGTTTTATTGATATTTTGCGTATAAATTTGTTGCGGTAAACATTTACAACCGGTTATAAGCGGTTACAAATGGACTGGCAGTAATCCGCAAATTGCACTTAATTTTAAATTACGCAATGAATAAAACTTTGAATATTAACATATGCTTGATGAAATAAAAAAATCGATTAGTGCAACCTTGTATGAACGCACAACTAGTCCCCTATTTGGAACATTCTTTTTCACTTGGGTTATATGGAATTGGAAAATAATAATGGTGCTTTTCTTCACAACTAGCATTGAATTGAAAACCACAAAATTCGAGTACATAAATGATAATTTGTTAAATATTTTAAATGGGCTAATTTATCCTATAATTTCAACTATTGTTATTCTTACACTTTATGCTTGGTTATCGGAACAGGCATATAGATTATGGTTATTTTTTGATAAAAGAAAAAGTGATTACAAAAATGAAATTGAAAAACACAAGTTGTTATCTGTTGAACAATCAATGAAACTGAGAATAGAAATAGCAAATAAAGAAGAAAGTTTTGAAAACATAATAAAAGATAAAGAACAATTAATTTCAGCACTTAAAAGTGAAATTAAAGAACTTGCTACAAGATTAAAAACCTTGAATGATTTGAATGCTGAAAAAAATTCAATTTTAGAAAATTCAAATGATGGGATTAATGAAAGGGACCAATTTTTTGAAAATGCAGAAGCTGCATCTTATTTTGAACATATAGCTAATTATGTCCAGCATAATTGGATATTTGAATCAAAACAAATTCCCGATAGAATAACATCTTACTATATAGCACATGATTTGATTTCGAAAGGGAATCATGCAGGGACTTATGACTTTACTGAGAAAGGAAAAATATATTTAAGGGAATATTTTAGAAGAAAAACTTAGCCCATAAAGCAGACATACATAATAGGAGTTTAGGGGATATCAGGCATTTCGGCTCGCATAAAAGTCTGTGAAGTTTGGAGCATAACAGTTCAGATTTCCCTTGAGTTGCATACTACTGAGCGTAATCAGCCAATTTAAGACTTTAAATTGTCACAGTGAGAAAAATATTTGGACACATTGCTAAACTAGTTTACAGAAAGAAATACAACCAACTACAGGTCATGCTTCTTGTTGAATATGAATTAGTAAAAGTTGACCATACAGAAAATATTAATACACTTTCCAAACTTTTAATCTCTGGAGAAGACCACAGGTTTTTTTATCATATCGGCTTTGACATTATTGCTATATTAAGAGCTGTTAAAAACAGAATATTGCACAATAAAATTGAAGGAGCAAGTACAATTGAACAACAACTTGTGCGGGTATTGACGAACGATTATCAAAGGACATTCAGCAGAAAAATACGAGAGATATTGCTTGCCACCACATTGACTTCTATTATCCCCAAGAGAGCAATTCCAAAAATATATTTAAATGTTGCTTACTATGGTACAGGAATGAATGGACTAAATCAGGCTTATTTAAAACTCGGAATTAGAGACAGAGAAAAAATGCCTTTGGAGCAAGCAGCCGAAATTGTTTCTAGAATAAAATATCCTCAACCCAATAAAACAAATGAAAAACGTTTAGCACAAATTGAAGAAAGGAAACAACACCTATTAAAACTTTACAATAAACATTTAACCCGCAAATACTTCAGAATTTATGGTTGACATTAGAGATTATACTAAATTAACACATACGGCTAAATCAATTGTTGATTTGTTTTCTAATCCAAAGGATTTCAAGAACTATTATTGTAATGTTGGTAGTAATGAAGTCAAATCTTTGGTCAGACATTTCATTGTAAATAACAAGCCCTATGTCTTTAGGGAAAAGCCGATTCTTTACGAACAGATGACGCAATACCTTGCAGACAAGCTTGATGTTACCCCGACAGAGATAAAACTAATAGGTAGTGCAAAAACAGGTTTCTCAATTAGTCCTCCTCCCGACTATGGAAGAGAATTTGGTAGTCATAGCGACTTGGATTTTTCCATTGTAAGTCACAAATTGTTCAATGAATTAGAAGCAGAGTTCACGAATTGGGTTGAATTGTATGAAAGTGGTGAACTCGAACCGATCAACCTTAAGGAAAAAAGCTATTGGGAGCAAAATGTAGATACTGGGAACGGACAAATTAAAAATGGATTTATTGACACCCGATTTATTCCAAACAGAGAACCTTTTTTGTTGGTAAAGAAAATCAATAACAGTTTGTGGCACATAAAAAACAGTTTGGAAACATATCACAAAATTGAAGTAACCAAAGCCACTGCAAGTATATATCAGAATTGGAACTCTTTTGCGGCAAGACTTAATCGCAATATGAAACACGTAATGGAAAAACTTTGATATGAATAAAAAGACAGCTAATAAAGGATTTGCAAAAGTAGCGGTGCCGTAATTCGCATGAACAGTTGTGATTTATCACCCCACCAACTCATACTCTCGAAACTTTACCCTCACCGTCTCCGCAAACATCATAAAAATCTCGTAATTATGCAAATCATCTATTATTCCTCGGTTTTAGCCTCTTGAATTACACGGTCTCTTAATCTATAAACTGTTTTTCCTTCTTCCTCTTCTGCTGCAAGAAAGTATGATTCTTTAATTTCGTTTAACCCGATACAATTCCATCTAATAATTTTTTGAAACCAATCATCATCAACGATGGCCCCGCTTAAATTAGTATGGCTTAAAGTCGAATCTAGCAGTATTGCATTGAACAAATTTGCATCTTGCAATATGGCTCCAGTTAAATTTGCCTTTGTTAGATCAGCTCCAGTTAAATTTGTAGACACCAAGGTAGTGTTTCCAAAATTTGAGCTCATTAAACGAGCTCCACTAAGGTCGGCGTCAGTTATATTAGCTTTTCTAAAATCAGCACCCCATGCTTTTGCTTCGATAAGAGATGCCCACATAAGATTGGACCCGATTAATTTCGAACTCATAAGTTTTGCACCATCTAATTTAATTTGAATCATTATTGCGCCACTTAAATTAGATTCTACCATGTCAGCTTTTGTTAAATTAAATTGCATTAAATCCATGTCTTCCAAATTACACCCATTGAGATTAATCTCACTTATATTTTCATTATTTAACCTTTTTATAGCTCCCCTAATTCGATAAGCCGCTTCAGGTTCTTTCCAGCCCCTATAATCGTCAATTTCTTCTATCCATCCTTGAATATTTCTTTTCTTTTCTGTAAGTCTATTAAACCATGTGATAAATAATCCCAAAAGAAATACTTCAACAATAGAGGCGTGTATGTTTAACCAAACATTTTTAACATTTCCTCCTACTGAAAAACAAAAATGAAAAATAATATCGACAATAGTCACTAATGCTATTAGCCCAACTGTGATTGCAATATAGAAACCAGATGGAGTTTTTAAAATTATTTTAATTTTTGTTTTAGGATCAGCAAAAAAATGCTTGACTTTCTGAAATATTGATTCTTTTTTATTCATATTCAATTATTTTTTAATCTCCCCTATAACCCTCTCCGTCTCCGCAAGTGCAACAACGACCTTTTGGTAGTGAGGAATATCCTCAAACGATAACTTTCGTCTTTAGCGGTCTATTAGCCATTTAGCTATCCTTTTATTTCAGATGCACCCATTTCGACTCTCATTCTCTCAAAAAGCCCATCTATAATTTGTAAATCTACTTGTTTAAATGTATGATGCTCACTTCTGCTTAAAACCTCAATTATTTCATTTTTTTTATTTGGCAGCATAAATCTTCCTGCCCATATCATAAATGGCTTATAGCGCAGAATTAATTCTCTTTCCTCTGAAGTTAAATCAATATTATATGCAGTTGTAAGTTTTAATACGTCATGTGCTATCTTTTTTTTCTGCCACAATTCAACTATATCGCCAATATGCTTAAAATTATTTTGCGAACTTAAAATTTGCATTGTAACCCGGCTTTTGATAAGATTTTCGATTGATAAAGCCATAATCAGCATAAAAGAGTGCCCTAATCCATTTACCTTTATTCGGTCATTGAGGTTGCCAGGGAAGTTATTTTTAAAAACTATCAGTATTTCATGTGCTGCAAATCTCAACTCATGGGCTTTTTCGTAGAACCACCAATAACTTAAAGATTGTTCCAACAACTCATTTTCGTTTTTTGCTATGGCCATTGTGACGATTTATTTTAATAAGTGTATTTTATCAATCTCCCCCATAACCCTCTCCGTCTCACTCAGCGCAACAATTATCTTTTGGTAGTGAAGTATATCCTCAAACGACAACGTTCGTCCTTTGCGGTCTTTTAGCCATTTCTGGGCGGGTTGGTATTCTGTGAAAGGCATTATAATAATTAAAATTTATTGAATGTAAAAATAGTAAATTCATGGATATATAATAGGCAGAAAATAATTTATACAGAAATTGTAATTATTATTTTTTCAGGCTATAACCTCAATTTTCAATATGTTTTTGTTAAATATGTATTTAAAATTGTATAATAAAAAAACCACACCAGATATTGATGCGGTTTTCATTATCCTGTCAGCGGTTCCGCCTCCGCAAAGCTGCGGCGGATAAACCTGCCTGGCGGCAGACAGGCTTCTCCCCCTGCCGGTTAAATTTTTGCACATAAAAAAAGCTGCCTTTGCAAGCAGCTTTGATTTTTGTTGTCCCGTCAGGGGTCGAACCTGAACTCTTCTGATTCAGAGTCAGACGTGTTGCCAATTACACTACGGGACAATGAGGGTGCAAAATTATGAAACTTTTATGAAAAAAAAACTTTTTTTGCAAAATACTTTGTCACACCCGCCCGGCAAGGGAAAATCCACACCCGGGATATCGCTTTTTTGCACCATTACTGGCCCTGTTCTTAATAAAATAACAAAACAAAATCGCTAAAAAACCCCTTAGTAAAGTATGGAAATAATTTTTCTGTATCAATACGCCAAAATTCATAATTTTGAACAAAAATTAAACATTCATTAACAAAAAACAATCGATGAAAAATAACTTTTTAATCATAGTCTTTTTTTGCCTGTTTACCGGCCCGATGCTTTACGCACAGGAACCCCCAATAGCTGACGACAAAACCCTGGAGGACCAATTCTATAAAAAAATGTCGTTTGCCGATTTCCCCGAAAATCTAAAAAAATTCAATGAGGTAACACTACCCATTTCATCCAATGACGAGCAATTCTCCAAGGCACGCGCTGTACTGAAAGGGAAATTCAGTATCGACAAGAATTATGTTGGATTATTTGTAGGAAGCATTATGCACTCATATTTATATATTTATGATACCAGGGGTTATTTTTCCGATCAGTTGCTGGTGTATGATTATTGGGATGATTATTATTACGATTATTATTCGGTAATTGATTTTGCTTTAACCAAAGACCTTATTCTGGACATCTCCTGTGATGGTGATGACTGCGGAGATTATCCCGTGAAATATAAGATTATTAACGGAAAATTTGTCAAGCAATAGCCAGAGCCGTCTTGCAGAAACCTGCTGGTTTTATTAAACACCAGAAGAAATTTCCGGCGGATCAAAAGGTAAGAAAAAATTATTTCGGCGCTACCCAGGCCCCTTTCAGCCCGACGGTCTTGTTGAAAACAATCTTGTCTTCCGTCGTATCCGGGTCCACACAAAAATAACCCACCCGTTCAAACTGAACCTTATCTCCGGCTTTCAGATTTTTTGCCGATGGTTCGGCAAAGCATGTACTTACTTTCAACGAATCGGGGTTGAGGTTTGATTTAAAGTCTTCACCTTCGGCAACGTCTTCCGGGTTTTCTTTTATGAAGAGCTTATCATACAACCGCGCTTCGGCATGAATGGCATGTCGGGCGGAGACCCAGTGTATGGTTGCCTTTACTTTGCGGTTGCTGTCGGGCAGGCCGCTGCGGGTATTGGCATCGTAAGAGCAATGGATTTCTTTTATGTTTCCGGCTTCGTCTTTCACCACCTTTTCGCAACGGATGATATAGGCGTATTTTAAGCGGACCTCATTACCCGGGTAAAGGCGGAAATATTTGTGTGCCGGCACTTCCATAAAGTCTTCCTGTTCGATATACAGCTCGCGGGAGAAAGGTATTTTGCGCATTCCGGCTTCGGGATCTTCGGGGTTGTTCACGGCCTCCAGTTCTTCTTCCTGGTTTTCGGGATAATTAGTCAGCACCAGTTTTACCGGGTTTACCACCGCCATCATGCGGCGGGATTTTTTATTCAGGTCTTCGCGCAGGCAATGTTCGAGGAGCGAAACATCGATCACATTATCGCGTTTTGCCACACCGATGATCTCGGCGAAGTTTTGTAGGGATTCGGGGGTGTATCCCCGGCGGCGCAGCCCACAAATGGTCGGCATGCGCGGATCGTCCCAGCCGTTCACCTGTTTTTCCTGTACCAGCTGGAGCAGCTTGCGCTTGCTCATCACCGTATAGTTGACATTCAGGCGGGCAAACTCGATCTGCTGGGGTGCAAAAATCTCAAGCTCCCTGATGAACCATTCGTACAATGGGCGGTGAACCTCGAACTCCAGGGTGCAGATCGAATGGGTGATGCCCTCAATAGAGTCGCATTGTCCGTGGGCAAAATCGTACATGGGATAGATACACCAGTTATTTCCGGTGCGGTGGTGTTCGGCGTGAAGTATGCGGTAAAGAATGGGGTCGCGCATAAGCATGTTCGGCGAAGCCATATCGATCTTTGCTCTCAGAACCCTCGTGCCATCAGCAAATTCGCCTTTTCTCATGCGTTCAAAAAGATCTGTGTTTTCTTCAACAGTACGATTTCGGTACGGGCTTTCTGCTCCCGGTTTGTTAATGGTGCCGCGGCCGGCCCCAATCTCTTCCTGTGTCAGGTCGCAGACATAAGCTTTGCCTTTGCCGATAAGTTTCATGGCATAGCCATAGAGGGTTTCAAAATAATCAGAGGCATAATACTCGCCGTCCCAGTTGAACCCCAGCCATTTAACATCTTCTTTTATAGAATCCACATATTCGGTGTCTTCTTTGGTTGGATTGGTGTCATCGAAACGCAGGTTGCATTTACCGTTATATTTTTTTGCCAGGCCAAAATTCAGGCAGATCGATTTTGCATGTCCGATGTGCAGGTAGCCGTTGGGTTCTGGCGGAAAACGTGTGTGTACGCGTTTTTCATTTTTTCCTTTTGAAAGATCTTCTTCAATGATCTGTTCTATAAAATTCAGTGATTTTTCTTCACCCGCCGGTGATCCGGGCTTTGAAGCATTGTGGTTGTCTTCCATAAATAGTTTTTCTTAAGAGATACAAAAGTAATCATTTACTGTGTTTTTTGGCTAAATTTGCTCATTCAAATTTTTTGTTTATGGGACGGATCATTCTTGAAGATATGGAGTTTTATGCTTACCACGGCTGTTTTGCCGAAGAGCAGATCATCGGTGGTAAATTTCTGATAACTATTAAAATCGTGACCGACACTTCGGAAGCTGAAAAGACAGACAATATCACGAAAACGGTCAACTACCAAGAGGTTTATGCAGTGATAAAAAAAGAAATGGAACTAAAATCCAAACTTCTTGAACATGTAGCTTCACGTATTGCAGATGCTGTAAAAAATCATTTTCCTGCCGTCGAAGAAATTTCTGTGAAAGTTACAAAGATCAATCCGCCGGTGGGTGGTAAAATGGGCGGCGTCAGCGTACTTATTAAAAAATAAGAATCCCGGAAAACCATTATAGATACCCATCTTTAAATTTATGAAAACCCATGCTATGATTGTTTTTATCTCACTGGTGCTGACCGTTCATTTCCTGGTAAATTTTTATATATTTACCCGCGGATGGCAGTCATTGTCGATGTTTCCTGCAATCCGTCCGTATTTTCTCGCACTGATTATTATCCTGTTTTTATCATACATCCTCGCCCGTGTAGCCGAGCCGTACATTGGTTATCCTGCAGCAAATGTTTTCAACTGGATCGGCTCTTTCTGGTTCGCGGCTATGCTTTACTTCTTTTTGTTCATTCTTTTTATTGATATTTTCAGGTTATTCAACCATTGGTTTCATTTTTTTCCGGCAGTTTTTTTTACTGATTATGCCCGGACAAAATTCATCACCATGCTGTGTACTTCAGGGCTGGTGGTCGGCCTGATCACTTATGGGTTCATTAATGCATCTGTTGTCCGGATAACCAATCTGAAAATCCCTGTCAGCAAAAAAGCCGGGACCTTGAAATCATTGCACGTTGTCATGCTTTCGGATATTCACCTGGGAACCATTATAGGCCCGAAGAAACTCAGTAACATAGTCGCGAAAGTGAATGCGCTTTCACCCGATATTGTGTTGCTGGCCGGCGATGTGGTGGATGAGAACATCAGGCATGTGATCAAACAGAACCTCGGTGTTCAACTTGAAAATATTAAATCCAAATACGGTGTATTTGCCATCACTGGTAATCACGAGTTCATCGGCGGTGTGGATCCGGCCGTGGCGTATCTGGAAAAACACAAAGTAAAATTTCTGAGGGATACTGCCATTCTTATTGACAGCGCTTTTTGGATAGCCGGCCGCAATGATAAGGATATGAAGCGGTTTACAGGCAAGGACAGGAAACCGCTCGAAGCGATCCTTAAAGAAGTTGACAAAAAATATCCCGTTATACTTTTGGATCATCAACCTTTTAATCTGGAGCAGGCGGCTGCCAATGGCGCGAATGTTCAGTTTTCAGGGCATACCCATAACGGGCAGATGTTCCCGCTGAGCCTGATTACGCGGGCAATATATAAACCGGACTGGGGTTATAAAAAAATCGTTGACTGTCATTTTTATATTTCCTGCGGGGTTGGAACGTGGGGCCCCCCGGTACGCATAGGCAACTTCCCGGAAATTGTCAGCGCAGAACTGACTTTTCAGTAAAACAGTCACTATTTTTCTTACTTTTGCTACATATTTTTTAAGCAATGAATGGTAGTGAAATACTGATGTTTGTGATTTTCAATGCGTTCGTGCTTTTCATGCTCTTTCTTGACCTGAAAGTCATAGGCAGTAAAAGCCATGAGGTGAAATTCAAAGAAGCTGCACTCTGGTCGCTTTTCTGGATTGTATTGGCCATTAGTTTTTATTTTCTGATACGCAGTCATGGTGAATGGATACATGGTATTTCAAGTACCGCAGACATACAAAGCAAGATCGACAAGTACAACCAACCTGTTGACATTACAGGGTTGTCATACGAAGATGCGCTGACCAAATATAAAAACAATCTTTCCCTCGAATACATCACCGGGTATATCATTGAGAAAACACTCTCTGTTGATAATTTGTTTGTCATGATCATGATCTTTTATGCCTTTGGCGTAAAGAAAAAATATTATAAGGAGGTGCTCTTCTGGGGAATACTGGGTGCGCTGGTCATGCGCTTCATTTTTATTTTCAGCGCTGCCGCCGTTATCTCACGTTTCGAATGGGTTCTTTATTTATTCGGGGCTTTTTTGGTTTATACCGGTATTAAGATGTTCGTCGACCGGAATAAAGAAGAAAAAAAGATCGATATTGGCAAGCATCCGGTGGTGCGGTTTGCGTCGAAATATTTACGAGTTTACCCGAAATATGTCGAAAACCGTTTTTATATCAAGAAACCACACCGTAAATTTTATTTTACACCACTGTTTATCGTCGTACTTGTCATTGAATTTTCTGATGTTATTTTTGCCACCGATTCGGTGCCTGCCATTTTTTCTATCACCCACGATCCTTATATCGTATATTTTTCAAACATCTTTGCCATATTGGGCCTGAGATCTTTGTTTTTCCTGCTTCTTAATTTTATCAACAAATTTCATTACCTTAAACACGGCCTGGCTATCTTGTTGACCTTTATCGGGTTGAAACTTATTTTCGATCACTGGCTCAAGGAGTGGGGTTTTACAACCGTTCATTCGTTGATTGTTGTGCTGGGTGTTCTGGTCATCAGCATGGTAATCTCCATCATTTTCCCGAAAAAATAATCGTTAACGGTTTTCAGCAGAAAATTCCTGTCAAATTCTTATGAATTTGCTTAAAAATTTTGTAACTTTATGTGTACTAACTATGTTCATAAAAATTAAAGTTATGAAAAAATTAATCATTCTATGTGTAATTTTTCTCACAGCAGCGCTCACCATTGATGCGCAGACTGTGGAGAGAAAATGGAGTGTCGGCCTTTATGGCGGCGCCAATCAGTATGCCGGAGACTGGGGAAACGGGTTTTACCGTTTTGATAAAGGATTCTATCCTATGGGGCAACTGACCGTATCCCGTTATATGAACCGTTTTTTTGATGTTTTTTTGATGGGGAATTACGGCACTATGGGCTACGACAGGGATATGGATAATGTATTCAAAACAACCATGCTTCTTGGTACGGTCAATGTCAGGCTAAAGTTTCTTGGCAACGACAGCTATAAATTGTCGCCTTACATTTTTGCCGGCATTGGCGGCATGAGGTTCAAAGACCTGAATAATACGTCTGAAAAGCACAACAACGCAGCGCTGCCGGCTCTTGGCTTCGGCCTGACATATCATGTTGCTCCCATGATCAGCCTGCAGTTACAGGAAGCTTTTATTTTAAGTGATTATGACAATATTGACGGTAATCTGGGTAAGGATTACTACGATAACTACATGCAGCACAGCCTTGGCATCATGTTTAATTTTGGAAAAGTTAAAGACACTGATGATGACGGAATAGCAGACAAGAACGACAAATGTCCTACCGTTAAAGGGCTGCTGAAATTTGACGGTTGCCCTGATTCGGATAATGATGGTATTGTTGATGCTGATGATGCTTGTCCGGGAACGCCCGGCGGTGTTAAGGTTGACGCCAAAGGCTGTCCGATAGATGGTGATGGTGATGGCATTGCAGATTATATGGATAAATGCCCTGATGTAAAAGGTATTGGAAAACTTGAAGGATGCCCTGATACTGACAACGACGGCATTACCGATAAAGATGACAAATGCCCCTCAACGCCCCCCAATGTTAAGGTAGATGCCAAAGGTTGTCCGCTGGATAAAGACGGTGACGGCATTGCAGATTATCTTGATAAATGTCCTGACGTTAAAGGCCTGTCCTCTCTTGAAGGCTGCCCCGACAGAGATGGTGACGGAATTCCCGACTATTTAGATAAATGTCCTGATGTAAAAGGGATTGCTGAAAATAAGGGCTGTCCCGAAGTTAAGCAGGAAGTGAAGGATGTGTTCCGTAAAGCATTACAGGGCATACAATTCGAAACCGGCAAAGACGTTATCCGCCCGCTTTCATTCCCGATACTCAACAACGTGGTTAAGATCATGAAAGACAATAAGGAATACAACCTGATCATCAACGGGCATACAGATAATGTAGGCAAGCCTGAATCAAACATGATTTTGTCGCAAAAAAGAGCCGATGCTGTAAAGACTTATCTGATCGGCAAAGGCGTGGAAGGTATGCGCCTGAAATCATTCGGTTATGGCGAAACCAAGCCGGTTGATGACAACAATACTACAGCGGGCCGTGCTAAAAACCGCCGCGTGGAATTTGTAGTAGAATTCTGATCTATTATTTCATGCATAAAAAGGCTGTGTCTATACAGATACGGCCTTTTTTATGTACATTTTGCAGTAGCTGCACGGACGTATCTTTATATGGTATTTTCTCAAAAAAAATATCTATAAAAAAAACATTTGTTGTGAATTTAAAAAAAATACTATTTTTACATTCTTTTTTAAATTACAAAAACTAGAAATTATGAAAAAATTAATTATTCTTTGTGTAATTCTTCTTTCGGCAACTTATGTCGTTGATGCCCAGAATGCAGATAGGAAGTGGAGTATTGGTTTCTATGGCGGGGCCAATCAATATGCTGGTGACCTTGGTAATGGATTTTACCGATTTGACAAAGGGTTTTACGGAATGGGGCAATTAACATTTTCACGTTATATCAACCGTTTTCTTGATATTTCTCTTTTAGGAAATTATGGAAATTTGGGTTATTCAAAAGATACGGACAGTACTTTTAAAACCAGTATGTTTCATATGAACCTTAACATGCGGTTTAAATTTTTAGGCAGCGACAAAAAATTCTCACCGTATCTTTTTGGCGGATGGGGATACACAAGGTTTACCAACCTAAACAATAAAGACCAGAAATGGAACAAAGCGGCTATTCCGGTAGTTGGAGCAGGTTTCACCTGGCACATGATCCCTTCACTGAGCCTTCAGTTTCAGGAATCCTTTATGTTTACTGCCTATGATGACATTGACGGAGTTTCAAATAAATCAGATTACGACCACTTTTTGCAACACAGCCTTGGCCTGATGGTTAATTTCGGCAAATTAAAAGACACCGATCAGGATGGAATTCCTGACAAAACAGATAAATGTCCTACCGTTAAAGGCCTTGCCAAGTTCAATGGTTGTCCTGATACCGATAATGACGGTGTTGTTGACGGTGATGATATGTGCCCGGGAACACCTGAAGGCGTAAAAGTTGATGCTAAGGGATGTCCGCTGGATACCGATGGTGATGGCATTGCTGATTATCTGGATAAATGCCCCGATGTTAAAGGCCTTGCAAAATTTGAAGGTTGTCCTGATACCGATAACGATGGTGTTATTGACGGTAACGATGAATGCCCGGAAACACCTGCCAATGTTAAGGTTGATGCCAAGGGTTGCCCTCTGGATACTGATGGTGATGGTATTGTAGATTATCTCGATAAATGCCCCGAAGTTAAAGGTGTGCCACAGTTTGAAGGCTGCCCCGACAGAGATGGTGACGGAATTCCCGACTATTTAGACAAATGTCCGGATGTAAAAGGAATCAAGGAAAATAAAGGATGCCCGGAAATTAAACAGTCAGTAAAGGATGTATTCCGTAAGGCATTACAAGGCATACAGTTCGAAACCGGCAAAGATGTCATTCGCCCGGTTTCCTTCCCGATACTCAACAATGTGGTTACTATCATGAAAGATAATAAAGAATACAACCTGATCATCAACGGACATACTGATGATGTGGGTACCGACGAATCCAACATGATATTGTCTGACAAACGTGCAGCAGCTGTAAAAACGTATTTGGTGAAAAACGGTGTTGAAGTAACCCGTCTGAAATCATACGGCTACGGTGAAACCAAACCTGTTGAAGATAATAAAACCGCTGCCGGCCGCGCTAAAAACCGCCGCGTTGAATTTATTGTAGAGTTTTAATCTATAAACTGTAAACTTAAAAAGGCTGTATCTTCATTGATGCAGCCTTTTTTATTTTCGCGGTGTTGAACTGAAATTGGGGGACTAAGAAAACTGCTATATGCAGGGAAAGTTCCGCTCTGCTGGAGCTAATCACTAGATTACTTGTCCTGGCTTCTGATCCGCCGCGGCGGATTAATTAAATCTAAGCACCCTCCCCGATCGTCCGAACTCGGGAATACCTTTTCATTCCGTAGGAATGTGATGTTGGTAAAAACAATATTCCGTGAAGGTTCCGCTCCGTCCCGAAGGGATGCCTATGGCACTGGAGCGGGATGTTAACAGGGTGCGTTTATTTTACCAACGTTTAGCTCCTCCGGAGCTAATTGCTATAGTACTATTTCGGAATTTTGACACTTGATTAAGTGCAAACTACCTTGCTAATCTTCCGAAAACAGGACGTCGCAGTAATCCAAAACATCAGGAACAGGTAAGTAACGAAAATTATGGTTTTTGTGTTGCCCCGCTGGGGCAATGTCTCTGAGTGTTACAAGTTTTTAAAAATGTTAAGCCCCTCTGGGGTTTTGGATAAACTAATATTAAACAAAATCTATCTTATGGCCTCAGCGAGGCCAAACATTTTTAAAAAAGCAAAATCATCTTTAGGATCTTGCCCCAGAGGGGCAAAACATAACCAGTGCATTTATTTACTTCCCGAAATTTTCACATTAAGCTTTACAGCAAAGTTTTTGAGTTCGTTATCAAAAGCATAATAACCGTAACGGTAAAACACCCCGGCGCCAAGTTTTAGATACGCGAGATTAAAAAGCTTAAGCCGTACCAGATTATCAAACAAGAGTCCCGATTCAAAAAACCATTTATCAGGAACTTTAAAATCTATCCCGGTATGATAATTTTTATCCGTAAGCGTTCCGTACAAGATGCTTTGGCAAATGGTTAATTCAGGACGGAATTTTCTAATCTTAAACAAATAACTTTCGAACGAATGCCGGAGATGAAAGGCCACATACTTGTCGTACAAAAACTCATCAATGCGCATGGTCTGAAACGTATTTCTGAAATAAAGCATAAAGCTGGAACTGTATGATCCCTTGCCTTTAAAAAGTTTCATATAGGGCGCCTTATTCAAGATTAAACCCGATTCGAGCAACAGTTCGGTTTTTCCAAAATGCTTTATCCTGAATTCGTCCTCAATGGCAAATTCTATTTTGTCATAGTTGAACTGCCCGCCAAGCAGCCCTTTAAATCCGTGGATATAGGTGAAATACAACACAGGATATTTGGTGCCCAGCGCATACCTTTTGTTAAAAGCATCAATAAGCTTTTCGTCGTAGGCATAACGGATTCCAAATTTCAGCTCTGTGAATTTGTAAGTGTTTTTGTCAACCGTGTCGGTAATATCGGGCAGGTAATAATAGCCATACTCCGGTGTGCGGCTTTCCTGTAATCCGGATATTTCAACCTGTGCATAACGCAGCGCCCTGAATTTAAAATAGGCATTATACCGCTCCACAAAATCAACCCTGTCGATCAGGTATTCGTTCCAGTAGGAAAAATTACGGTACTTGTATAAGCCTGTAAGGCCTGGAGTTTCAAGGTCTTTCATGTAATTAAAACCAAGAAAAATTTCATGTTTTTTTGAGATGTTAAATTCGAGGTTGCCACCATATTTGAACTTTTTATCCCAGAAACCATAAGCGCCAAAACCGCCGACAGAAAACCATCTGCATAATTTTTCATTGGTTCGCAGGCCAAGCCCGATCCTTACACCCTCGATATTGTTATAGTTGAAAAGCTCTTCAAGCTTGAAATCAAAAATACTCAGCGGTAAATATCCATCAAGAATTTTTTCCGCGGCTCTGGGATAATAATCGAATTTCATTTTTTTACCCAGGGAATCCAGTTTGGTGTAGGTTTTTAATTCTTTTGTTGTCAGGGTATCCTTGCGTGTGCCTTGCCAGTATTGTTCATCGTGTTTGCCTGCGCCTTTTTCAAAAACAATATTGCTAGGGCCAAAATCTTTGTTTTTATATTCCGTACTGAAATCAATTTCAGAAATATAGCTCCGGCCCCGCATTACAACCCCTACTTTTTCAGAGGGATAATTTGGCAACAGCCAGTCGTAATTCATCTGGACCGGAAACCAGTATTTGTTGCCGGTAAAAGCATACATCTGCTGGATTTTTATCGACCATAACCCATCTTCGGCCGGCTGGGCAATCACATTTTGTATGGCATACCGGTTCGAGTTGATGTATAAAACACCTTTCAACGCATGAAAGCTTTTACCAGCCATTGGCTTGAAAGAAATGACAAAGACACTGTCGCCATTACTATACAGCGTGTCTTCCAGTAAAAAGCTGTACCGGCCTATGCTTCCGTTACTGATCGGATTCAGGTAATCTTTTACATCGGTAAGTGTTAATGAAATAAAATCAGAATAAAATGAAAAGGGCTGAACATCTGTTGCCAGCGTGGTGAAGTTAGGATCTGAAAATCCTGAAACCCTAGTTCCGAGGACCTTTTCCTGACTTTTTCCATTCAGGTAAATACGCTCCGAAAAAGACTCCATCATCATGATATACTGTTCTTCAGCCTGCCGGCTCAGGCGGCGGAATGTGCTGTCGTCCTTAAGTTTTGATTCGGGATCGGAACTTATGGTGTATTTTGTTTTGTCGAGATACCACTCAGCTGTTACTTTGTTGTAGCATTTATACCTGAACGACGGAATGTTCTCCGGATCATTAAGTTTCCTGTTTTCCTGAGCTTTTCGGATAATAACATGTGCGGGATTTTCGCCGGGATAAATTACAACGCCGCTTAATTCAAGATTACGGCGAACCATGGTAACCTTCAGGTATTGTTGTTTCGAATTTACGTCAATGGTTCTGGTATGATAACCCACAAAAGTAAACGTCAGTGACTGGATAGGAACGGAGGATTTGAAATAAAAATTTCCGTCAATATCTGTTGACCCGCCATAATCATCATCGTTGACAACAATGTTTACGAAAGCAAGGGGAGTGCCGGTTACCGAATCAGTAACCTTTCCGGATGCAATATGCTGCGCCATGATCCACTGAGGAATACAGAACAATGTAAGAGCCAAAATCAAAACCCGGAATTTCATGCGGCAAAGTAAACAATAAAAAATTTAACCTAAGACCTTATAACGCAAAACCCGGCAGATTAGCATAATATTATAAAAAATTCTGGTATGTGTTGGGTATATATTTTATTTTTGTATAACTAACGTCAATATCCTTGTGTTGAAACGGCCATTAAAAAAAGGTATTTTACTTGTAATTTTTTTTCTGAACACATTTTTATCGTTCGGACAGCTGCTGGATTTCGAATTTTTTATGGATACCACAGCGTCTTGTGACTGGAATCCTGTTGACAGCAACAAAGTTGCCATAGCCCTGCTCGGAACCGATGGGTATTTTGATGTGTATTCCGTCAATACCGATGGCAGCAATAAAACATGTATTACTTGTGGCAACAGCGCTCTTCCGGGCAAACACCAAGGCTCTCCGTCGTATCATCCATCTGGAGATTATCTGGTTATAACCGTGGAAAAAGCCGTTCATCCCGGCTCATCCATAGAGGCATTGCCCGGACTGGGAGGATATACCGATATCTGGATCATCACAAACGATGGAACAAAAGCCTGGCCGTTGACCAACACCGTCAGCGATTCAACGGGAGGCGCTATGTATTGCTTTTTTTCGCCCGACGGCACCCAGCTCATGTGGACCGAGCGTGTTGCAGCGCCGACACCTGCCTGGGATGTTCTCAACTGGAAACAACTTGCCGGATTCTGGGTAATTAAAGTCGCAGATTTTCATCACAGCCCTGACAGCGTGTATATTGACAATATCAGGACTTACGGGGATACCAACCCCGGATTTTATGAATGTTACGGATGGTCCCCGGACGGCTCACGCATTCTGTTCAGCAGCGACTATAACCAGTTGACATTTTGGGACAACCAGGTCTTCACCCTCGATGCCGCAACCGGAGGCGATTGGAAACAGCTGACCAACGGCAATTACAACGAACAGTCTTTTTATACACCCGATGGCAGTTCCATTGTTTATATGTGCAATAAAAACAACCCGAATACAGGTTGCGACTGGTGGATCATGAATGCCGACAGCACCCATAAACAACGTATCACTTTTTTTAATGATTCCACAAGCCCGCAGTATGCCGGCTATATGCTGGTTACCGGCCTGGGGCATTTCAGCCCCAACGGCAAAAAAATGATAGCAGAAACCCAGAATCCGATAGTTCAGATTGCAACAGCCTACCTTGTTGACTGGAACCTCGGGGCCATGGGTACAGAAGAAAATTACGGGTTGCAAGATGGTGGCGTGGCCTATCCAAATCCTTCAGGAGGAAGCATAAATATAAATATACCACCTGAAACAAAGCGGATTGAAATTGTAATGTTTAACGGCCAGACTCTTTCAGAAATCAATGTTTCCGGGAAAGCAGTCATAAGCATTGACCATCTGGAAAGCGGATTTTATATAATAAAATTTATTTCTGACAAGGCTATCCGGACCAAAAAAATCATTGTGAACAGTAACTAAAAATTAGGTTGAACGGTATAAAATTCTCAGGTATCAAACAGCTGTTTTGATTATGGCAGAACACAACGACCTTGGCAAAGTAGGAGAAGAACTGGTTGCTCAGTTTCTGGCAGATCAGGGATTCCGGATTCTGGACCGCAACTGGCGTTTCGGAAAAGACGAACTCGACATCGTGGCCGAGACGGACACACACCTTGTTTTTGTAGAGGTAAAAACACGCAGTAATATCATTTTCGGTGAGCCTGAAGAAGCCGTTACCAAAAAGAAGCAGCGCTTTCTGATCCGTGCGGCAAATGCCTACATCGAAAAAAATAATTGCACAAAAGAAGCCCGCTTTGACATAATTTCCGTAATTTTGCCGTCGCATCCACCGCACATCCACCATATTAAAGATGCATTTTATCCAACTCTTTGAAAAATTTTAAGCTATGAAAACCTCCGGTAGGTCACCAATCAAAAAAAATACACGCGGCAAAGAAGACCGGAAAGCTCGGGACAAAAAACCTTCTTCCGGGAAACGCAGTGACAAACCTGCCGTGAGAAAATACACCAAAAAAGATAGTGGCTCCGGATTTGCAGCCGATGCAGCTGAAGATCGGGGCAAGCGGCCTGAAAGAAAATTCGTAAAGAGTGGCGAATACAAAAACAGAGCGGGTAAACCTTTCGAAAAATCCCATGACGGTGGCGCTGACAGGCCAGCGAAGCGTTATGACAGCACCCGGAGCGGCGAAGACAAAAAACCATTTTCCGATAAACCATATCATTCTCGCGAGAAAAAATATGATGACCGCGGAAAACCTGGCGATAAGAAATTTTCACGCAGGGATGATGACCAAAAAAGAGAAAAAAGAACTTACAAAAAAGAATATGAAAAAGGCGCTGACCGGCCGGTAGAGCGTTATGTCCGTAAACAGGACGGTGAAGACAAAAAACCGTATTCCGATAAGCCTTATCACGCCCGCGAAAAAAAATATGACGACAAAGGCTCGCATTCCGGTAAAAGATTTTCCGGCGGAGATGATTATAAAAAGAGCGAAAGAAAACCATACGAAAAAAAGGAAAGCGGTTCCGACAGACCTGTTGAACCCTATGTCCGTAAAAAAAGAACAGAAGAAGACAGGCCATATTCCGACAAGCAAGATTTTTCTCATGAAGGTGATGGCGACAAAAAACCATTTTCGAAAAACAAACGGCCGCGGGTTATGGAACCCAAAACCTATATCGGCAGAAAACGTGAATACCGCGAAACCGAGATTTATGTAAAAGACAATACTTATGCTAAGCGCCCTTCGCACCGCGACCTTGAGGAGACAAACGGAATCCGCCTGAATAAATTTATTGCCAATGCCGGCATTTGTTCACGCCGTGAAGCCGACACCCTTATCGAAACCGGTGTTATCACCATCAACGGGAAAGTCATTACCAAGCTGGGAACGAAAGTGATGCCGGGCGATGTGGTCAAATTCAACGATCAGACCCTGACCGGCGAACAGCACCAGTATCTGTTGCTTAACAAGCCCAAGGGCTACCTCACCACCACCGACGATCCGCAGGAGCGTAAGACGGTGATGGAGATCATCAGGCATGCCTGCAAAGAACGGATTTATCCTGTGGGGCGCCTCGACAAGAACACTTCCGGGCTGCTGCTGTTCACCAACGACGGCGATCTGGCAAAAAAACTCACACATCCAAGCCACCGCGTTGAAAAAATTTACCAGGTAGAGCTGGACAAGCCGCTTTTAAAGACTGATATGGATAAAATCGCTAAAGGAATGGATCTGGATGACGGCCCGATAAAAATAGATGCCATCGCCTATGGTGAAACCAAAAAGGATATTGGCATCGAACTGCATTCAGGCAAAAACCGCATCGTAAGACGCATATTTGAAAGCCTGGGTTATGATGTTGTAAAACTAGACCGGGTAGTTCTTGCCGGACTTACCAAAAAAGACCTTCCGCGCGGCAAATTCCGCTTTTTAAGTACTGAGGAAGTGAATATTCTGAGGAGGATAAAATAATTTTTCTGACCTGCTCTGAACTCATTACAAAGCGGGACTATTTTACCAAAGAGCCGTTTTCAAAGTCTTTCTCTTGTTGCACAAAGCATAATTCCCCTTTCGGATTCTCAGCCATCAGGATCATGCCCTGTGACTGTATTCCACGCAACATCCGGGGTTGCAGGTTCACCAGAATCACCACTTTTTGCCCAATGATTTTTTCAGGGTCGTAATTTGCCGCAATACCTGAAACAACAATTCTTTTATCAATCCCGGTATCCACGGTAAGTTTAAGAAGCTTATCCGTCTTTGGCACCCGTTCCGCAGTTAGAATCGTCCCGGTGCGTATGTCGAGTTTTGAAAATTCTTCGTATGTGATATCCTGTTTAGCCGGAGTTACTTTTGTTTCGGCCATTTTGTTCAGCTCTTTGGTTTTGTTTAATTTTTCAACCTGTGCCAGAACTGCATCATCTTCAATTTTTTCAAACAGTAATGAGGGTTCGCCAAGATTTGAATTTTCTTTGAGCAGATCCACACTTCCTGCTTCATCCCAGCCTGAAAAATCAAAACTCAGGATTTTTTTTATTTTTTCTGAAGTAAAGGGTAAAAAAGGATGAGCTACAATCGCGAGGTTGGCGCAAATCTGTAAAGATAAATTCAAGATCGTCTGAACCCGTTCAGGCTGTGTGGTAATGATTTTCCATGGCTCGCTGTCAGCAAGGTATTTGTTTCCCAGGCGGGCAAGGTTTATCATCTCACTCAGGGCTTCACGGAACCTGAAATTGTCAAGGGATGCAGCAATACGTCCTGGAAATTCTTTTATGGCTTCGATAAGATGCTGGTCGGCCTCAGTCAGTTCGTTTCTTGAAGGAACAACCCCGTTATAGAATTTTCCGGTAAGCACCACCGCCCTGTTCACAAAATTTCCAAGTATGGCAACGAGTTCACTGTTGTTTTTTGTCTGGAAATCTTTCCATGTAAAGTCGTTGTCTTTTGTTTCGGGAGCATTAGCAGTGAGCACATAGCGCAGGACATCCTGTTTCCCGGGAAAATCCGTCAGGTATTCGTGCAGCCATACAGCCCAGTTGCGTGAAGTTGAAATTTTATCACCTTCGAGATTCAGAAATTCGTTGGCCGGCACATTATCCGGGAGTATATAAGTGCCTTCGGCATTCAGTATTGCCGGGAACATGATACAATGAAATACGATATTGTCTTTCCCGATAAAATGCAACAGCCGGGTTTCTTTGTCTTTCCAATACGTTTCCCAGTTTTTTCCTTTTTCAGCGGCCCATTCTTTTGTTGCGGAAATATATCCTATGGGTGCGTCAAACCAGACATACAGCACCTTTCCTTCGGCGCCTTCAACAGGAACTTTCACACCCCAATCAAGATCGCGCGTCACAGCACGTGGTTGCAATCCCTGATCGAGCCACGATTTGCATTGTCCGTAAACATTGGTTTTCCATTCTTTATGTTCTTCCAGTATCCACTTTTTCAGCCATGGCTCATATTTATCCAATGGGAGAAACCAATGCATGGTTTCTTTCATTACCGGTACATTTCCGCTGAGCGCTGAGCGGGGATTGATAAGGTCTGTGGCATTTAATGAAGTGCCGCAGTTTTCGCATTGGTCGCCATAAGCCCTTTCGTTATTGCAATGCGGGCAAGTGCCGGTGACATACCTGTCGGCAAGAAACTGTTTTTGTTCTTCATCATAAAGTTGCTCGGAAGTCTTAACTATAAATTCGCCTTTATCATAGAGTGTCCTAAAAATTTCCGCTGCAGTTTCGTGGTGGATTTTATTGGAAGTGCGTGAATAGATATCGAACGAAATTCCGAATTCTTCAAAAGAATCTTTTATGATCTTGTGGTACTTGTCGACAACCTGTTGCGGGGAGATACCTTCTTTTCTAGCTTTTATCGTGATTGGCACGCCGTGTTCGTCGGAACCGCCGATAAAAACAACATCTTCGCCCTTCATGCGGAGGTAACGGACAAAGATATCAGCAGGAATATACACACCGGCCAGGTGTCCGATATGCACGGGCCCGTTGGCATAGGGCAGGGCGGAGGTTACGGTGGTACGTTTGAAGTTATTTTCTTTAGGGTTCATTTGCAAGCGTGTTTTTTACTAATTTTCACAAGTTTTTATGAATTGCAAAATTAAGTATTTCGTCCGATTTATTGATAATTAAACGAATTGGTATCTTTCAGGGCGAAAGCCCTTCGATGCAGGGCTGCTATTAACAACGGACTTCAGTCCGTTGTTATGAAGCTGAAAAGACTTCAGGGCTTTAGCCCTGAAAAAAGTACTTTTATTAATAATAAAATTCTTAGCTTTGACTTCTAATAAGTCGCGAAACGAACCTGCCTTTAAGACGGAGGACTTGGAACAATAATAATAGGGCTTCAGCCCTGAAAATAAAAAACATGCCTTTTTTAAAAGTTATGATACATGCTGTCTGGGGAACAAAAAACCGCTATCCATTTTTAACCAATGAGATCAGAAAAATTGTAATAAATCATATCAAAGAAAACGCGAAAGATAAAGAGCTGTTTATTGACACATTAGATGGATATGCGGATCATTTGCATTGTTTATTTGGGCTTAATGCTGATATGACTATTGCTAAAGCATTGCAATTAATAAAAGGGGAATCCGCTCACTGGATTAACGATCAAAAAATCATCAAAACGAAGTTTGGGTGGGCAGATGAATACTATGCCGTATCCGTGAGCGAATCCGATTTGCCCGGCGTGAGAAAATACATTAACGAACAAGAAATACATCATAAAAAAGTTACATTTGCTCAGGAATATGATACGTTTATCAGGGCTGAAGCCCACTAATCTGAATGTTTTAATAACGACGGACTTAAGTCCGTCGTTATTAATATCAAACTCCTTTTCAAACAGGAATAGCATAACACCGGCCTTAAGGCAGGTGTTATACGGCTATCCCATGATTAAGGACTTTAGTCCTGATAAAGCCTAACTCGAATAAAAAAATGAAAACACCATCATACCTAAAAAAAGGCGACAAAATCGGCATCGCCGCTCCCGCCCGGAAGATCAGCCTCGAAGAACTACAGCCGGCTATTGACCGCTTTATTAGCTGGGGGCTTGAACCAATTTTTGCCTCCAATCTGTTTTGCAGCGATAACCAATACGCCGGAACAGATGAAGAACGGCTCATCGGCTTTCAGGAACTGCTCGACAATAACGATATAAACGCAATCATTTGCGCACGCGGAGGTTACGGCACTATGCGTATCATTGATAAACTCGATTTTTCACAGTTTATAAAACACCCTAAATGGATTGCCGGTTATAGTGATGTTACCGTGCTGCACTCCCACATCAATGCGAATTTCGGAACTGAAACCCTGCACGGGACTATGCCAATAAATTTTTTCACTAACACGCCCGAGGCATTGGAGAGCCTGAGAAAAGCCCTGTTTGGCGAAAAACTTTCTTATGTTGCGGAAAAGCATAGCCTTAACAGGACGGGCACCACGGAAGGGATTATCACCGGCGGCAACCTGTCTATTTTATATGCACTGAGTGGTTCGGATTCTGATACAGCAACAAACGGAAAAATACTTTTTATCGAGGACCTTGAAGAATACCTTTATCACATCGACCGCATGATGGTGCAACTTAAAAGAAGCGGAAAACTGCAAAACCTTGCCGGGCTTATTGTAGGAGGGATGAATAACATGAACGACAACGCGGTTCCGTTCGGCAAGGAAGCTTATGAGAGCATCGCAGAACATGTTGCAAATTATGATTATCCTGTTTGTTTCGGTTTCCCGGCAGGGCATATTGATGATAACAGGACGTTGATCATGGGTGGAAAAGTTGAACTTGCAGTTTTAGATAAAAAATCAGAAATTCATTTTTTGTGATGCTTAGCTTCCAGATAAATACCTACGCAGCAACCCCCTTACTTTGCGAAAAAGTTCTACCTTTGCAGTCCAATACTAATCAAAAAATAATATTTATGAAAAAATTGTTTTTTACTACGGCTGTTTTATTGTTCTTTGTTTTTCAAAACAGCTATGCCTGTACTAACTTTATTATCACCAAAGGTGCAAGTAGTGACGGCTCAGTGATGGTCTCGTATACCGCCGACTCACACCAGCTTTATGGTGAACTTTATTACCGTCCTGCAAAAGATTACCCTGCTGGCACTATGATGGACATTTACGAATGGGACACCGGAGAATTCCGTGGAAAAATCAAGCAAGCCCGCCATACTTATTCTGTGGTGGGAAACATGAATGAGCACCAGCTTGCCATTGGAGAGACTACTTACGGAGGCAGGGGAGAACTTGTTGACACGACCGGAATTATGGATTACGGCAGCCTGATCTACATTTCGCTCCAAAGATGTAAAACCGCCCGTGAAGCCATAAAGCTTATCGGTGAACTTGTTGCCGAATATGGATATTACAGTTCCGGAGAATCGTTTTCTATATGTGATGCGGACGAAGCCTGGATATTTGAAATCATCGGCAAAGGGCCGGGGAACAAAGGAGCCGTATGGGTAGCTCGCCGGATTCCGGACGGATATATTTCAGGCCATGCCAACCAGGCAAGGATCACAACTTTTCCGCTGAACGATCCTGACAATTGCCTTTATGCAAAAGATGTTATTTCTTTTGCCCGTGAAAAAGGATATTTCAAAGGAGAGGACAAGGATTTTAGTTTTTCAGATACATACGCACCGGTTGATTTCGGTGGAGCCAGATTTTGCGAGGCGCGCGTATGGTGCGGATTTCACAGGGTAAACAGCGATATGGATCAATACCTTGATTATGCTATGGGCAAAAACCTGAAAAACAGAATGCCTCTCTGGATCAAGCCCGACAAAAAACTTTCCGTTTACGATGTCATGGAAATTATGCGCGACCATTATGAAGGAACACCGATGGACATGACCACCGATCTGGGCGCCGGGCCATTTAAATGTCCCTACCGCTGGAGGCCGATGACATGGGATGTGGATGGCGTGAATTATATTCATGAAAGAGCCACCTCAACACAACAAACAGGTTTTTCTTTTGTCGCACAAAGCCGCGGCTGGATGCCGGCTCCCATTGGAGGGATATTCTGGTTTGGCGTTGATGATTCCTATAGTACCGTTTATGCACCGATGTACTGCGGTATCACTAAAGCTCCAGAGTCCTTTGCTGTTGGACTGGGAGATATGGTTACCTTTAATGAAAATGCAGCATTTTGGGTGTTTAACCAGGTTTCAAATTTCGCTTATACCCGTTATAGTGATGTAATACCCGAAGTCAGGAAGTTACAGAAGGAACTTGAAACAAAATACATAACACAGGAAGTTCCTGAAATTGATAAAAAAGCGGCTGAACTTTATAAAAAATCACCAAAAAAAGCCGGTGAATTTTTGACTCAATATTCTGTAAAAACCGGTAACGACCTTGTAATCCGCTGGAAACAATTTTATGGTTATCTATTCGCCAAATATATGGATGGAAACGTAAAGTATCCGGGAAAGACAAAAGAATCGCCCAAAGTGGATCATCCCAGGTACAGCGATGACTGGTACTGGATGATCATTAAAGAAACAAAAAGCAGATACCGTGATTTAACTCCGGCCGAAAAATAATATATATTTTTTTCTGATAAAACAGCCGCACACAGAGCGGCTGTTTTTCAAAAACAAGTCAAATGCCATTGCTTAACCTGCAACACCTGAATGTAGATTTTAAAAGCGAAAGCGGTGTCGTTCATGCAGTGAAAGATGTTTCTTTTTCTCTTGAAAAATCGAAAACGATTGGAATAGTAGGGGAATCCGGTTCCGGGAAATCGGTAACATCACTGGCTTTGATGGGCCTGCTGCCTCCGGGTATTTCAAAAGTGGCTTCCGGAACGGCTGTGTTTACTGATAAAAGCGGAAACATTATTGACGTTCTTGCATTGCCTGAAAAAAAACTCAGAAAATTCAGAGGGGCTGAAATAGCCATGATTTTCCAGGAGCCGATGACTTCGCTGAACCCGGTGTATAAATGCGGCAGACAGGTTGCAGAAACTATTAAGTTACATCAGAAAGTTAATAATAAGGAAGCTAAGCGTATTACCCTAGAATGGTTCAGGGAAGTAATGCTTCCCGATCCTGAAAAAGCATACCGGTCTTACCCTCACGAACTTTCGGGAGGGCAGCGCCAGCGCGTGATGATCGCCATTGCCATGAGTTGCCAGCCTTCGCTGCTCATTGCCGACGAGCCAACAACAGCTCTGGATGTGACGGTTCAGAAAAATATGCTCGAACTGATGAAGCACCTGCAGCAGAAATACCAGATGAGCATAATTTTTATTTCGCACGACCTTGGCGTTATTGCCGAAATTGCGGATTATGTGCTTGTAATGTATAAAGGTGAAGTAGTTGAACAGGGATACGTTAAGGATATTTTTAAAAACCCGCAGCATCCATACACCAAAGGCTTGCTTGCATGCCGGCCACAACTGGATGTACGTTATAAACGCTTGCCGACTGTCGATAATTTTATGGAAAACAAGACCGATGGCCTTTTTGAAGAAGTTACAGCCGGAGAATATCAACAAACAGTTGATGCTATTTATAAAAACGAGCCGATGCTGGAAGCCGGCCATATTAAAACATATTTTACACTGAAACATGGATTGTTTCGTGCAGCAACTAAGTTCAAGGCAATTGACGATGTCAGTTTTAATGTTTTTCCCGGTGAAACCCTCGGCATTGTTGGTGAATCGGGCTGTGGCAAAACAACCCTGGGCCGAACGGTGTTACGGCTTATTGAACCCACCAGCGGAAAAATAGTTTTTTTCGGAAACGAAATAACATCGTATTCTAAAAGCAAACTCAGGCATATCCGAAAGGATTTTCAAATTATCTTTCAGGACCCTTATTCTTCGCTGAACCCCCGGTTAACAGTAGGTAAAGCAATTACCGAAGGTATGCGCGTTCACCGGATGGGCGCAAATTCTCAGGAAAGAAAAAACATTGCTGTCAAAATATTAAAAGAGGTAAATCTCAGCGAAAACATTTACGAACGTTATCCGCATGAACTCTCCGGCGGGCAGCGACAGCGTATTTGCATTGCCCGCGCGCTGGCGCTCCGGCCAAAGTTCATCATCTGCGACGAATCGGTTTCTGCTCTTGACGTTTCAGTGCAGGCACAGGTGCTGAACCTGCTCAACCAGCTAAAAAAGGAGTACAAGTTTTCATTAATATTTATTTCACACGACCTCTCCGTGGTAAAATATATGTCGGACCGCATGATGGTGATGAAAAACGGGAAAGTTGTTGAATATGGCCCCGCCGAAGAAATTTATAAAAATCCCCAAACAGAATACACTAAAAACCTGATTGCGGCTATTCCTAAAGGGTTATAATTATTAAGAGCTGAAGTTCTATAACAATCCGGAAACTACCTTCTCAATTATTTCCGGAAAATATCGGTATTCCAACTGGTGGACTTTTTGTGCAATGCTGTCCGGTGTATCATCAGGCTCCACGGGGCATTTTGCCTGAAAAATGATCGCGCCTTCATCATATTTTTCATTGACAAAATGAATAGAAATTCCCGTTTCGGTATCACCGGATTCCCGAACCGCTTTATGAACGATATCGCCATACATACCTTTTCCTCCGTATTTCGGCAACAATGCCGGATGTATATTTATTATTTTTCCGGGATACCGGTCAATAATCTTTTTGGGTATCATCAGTAAAAAACCCGCAAGGACAATGAACCCGATATTGAATTCGCATAATTTATCAAGGACGATATCTGTTTCCTTAAGCTCTTTCGATGAAAAAACAAAGCAGGGAATATGATGATTTTTCGCACGTTCAATCACGTAAGCATTCTTGTTGTTGGTAAGAATTAATGCTACCTCCACATTGTTTTTTTCAGAGAAATAGGTAATGATATTTTCAGCGTTGCTGCCGTTGCCCGAAGCAAATAGTGCTATTTTTTTCATGTCAAATATTTTTAGATAAACCCTCGCTGCAATTACAGCAAATATCAATGTTTTTCCGTTCAGAAAAAACGTTATGCCTGAATTTCCGGTAGGTTTCGTTTCCCCAAACTTCATACAGGCCTTGATTAATAATAGTTCCCATTACAAAAGAAGCATTTTTATCAAAGCAACACGGTATTACATTTCCGTCCCATGTAATTACACAGGAACTCCACATCCGGAAACAATGGTTGTGTAGTTTGCTGTTAAGTCTTACCACACCGTTTGCATCTGTTTTATACCGTGTGCTATTTTCTGGCAACCATTCTTCTGCACTATTATTGGTTAACAGCTGAAAAGCTTTTATCTTAACCTTGTCAACCCCCAGTTGCCTTCCAAATTTTTTTATTTCTTTCTGCTGATGCTGATTTTTTCGGGTAAGCAGAAATTGAAGCTCAATAAAGGGGTGTCTTTTCCCCTTTCTCTTTTTTAACGCGGCCAGGCTTTGTATTCCTGTTATAACTTTTTCAAAATCCCCGTTTTTTCTGTATTCATTGTAGGTCGCCGCATCTGCACCATCTAATGAAACAATCAGCCGGTCAAGCTGTGAGTTTACTAATTTTTCCGCCATAATTTCATCAATAAAATTGCCGTTGGTAGATATGGCAGTGTAAAATCCTGCTTGTTTTGCCATGGCAATAAAATCAACGAGTTCGGGATTCATAAATGGTTCACCCTGAAAATACAGGTTCAGGTAAAACCCATATTCCGAGGCATCGTTTAAAATTTTTTGAAAAGTTTCATTTGACAGAGTTCCTTTGGGCCGTGTGAATGAAGGCTGCGTGGTGAAACATTCAGGGCACCTAAGGTTGCATAATGTCGTCGGTTCTACTGATAAAAAAGCAGGTTTGCCCTTATGGACATTTTTTCCGGTTACTACCGAAAAGAAATATGAAAATTTTAAACGCAGAAAATTCAGCATTTTTTTTCTGCTTATCAGCCTGAATAAGCGGAAAGAATCATATACGGCTGCGTTGAACACGATCAGATGTTTTTGGTGAGCCTTTTAATTACCGGAAATTGAATCAAAAATTCTTTGGCAATAATTCTTATAACGGTATAGGTTGGAATTGCCAGAACCATTCCCAGTATTCCGGCGGCGCTGCCCGCAATCAGAATTACCAGAAATATTTCAAGTGCGTGTGCTTTTACTACGTTTGAATAAATCGTTGGCTGTAAAACATAGGCATCAAGGATGTTTATTGCAAGCAGGGACCCGCAGACCTTAAGGACAAGCGGCAACATCTCTATGGTTCCTCCGCCTTCAATGATTCCTGTTGATGCAAAAAGAAGGGCAATAAACATCCCGATAAAAGGCCCGACATATGGAACCACATTCATCATTCCTGCAAAAACCCCGATCATCAGGGCATTTTTGAATCCGAAAATCGTCATGGAAAGCGTGATGAGTGTCATGACAATGATAAGATCAACGCTGAGCCCGATAAAATACTTAGAGAGCATTTTAATGATCTTAAGAAAAATATGCTTGATTTCGGACTGGAGCCTGACAGGGGTTATCAGCATGATAGCCTTGATCAGCATTTTATCCTGTTTCAGGAAAAAGAACGTGATGAACCCAATGGCAAAAACCGCAACAAAAAAGCTGGTCGCAAAATTGAATATACTGTTTGCTAGGTCTTCAACATTGGTAAAGCTTATAAAAGACATTATTTTGTTAGAAATAATTATTTCAAGATTCTCGCCCGGTTGCATCATTTGGTTCCGAATCAGGAAATTCTCAAGCCAGCTGATCGGTTCTCTTAATCCTGCCAGTAAAACATCCGGGTCAATAGATACCAGTGTGGTAATTTGCGAAATCAGCACCGGAACAACAAGTGCGAAAAATCCAAAAATAACCCCATAAATTACCAGGAGTGTGATGAAGGCGCTCAGCGTGTGAGGAAAATATCTTTTACCGATACGTATGCGGTCGAGCAGGTGAACAAGTGGTCGTCCCATGATAGATAGAACGGCCGAAACAATAACAAAAATTAAAATCCTGGAAAAGTACCAAACCAGAAAACCTACTATAATCACCCCGAGGACTATAAGAAGCCATTTATTTCTTTTCAGCATTCGTGTTACTTTTTGTCAAAAATAACGAAAAAGAGGAACATCTGATATCAAATCGTGTTTAAAATTATTTCTTTCAGCAATTCCATATTTCCCGGAACGAAAATTCCTGTAAAGCCGGCAGCGTTTTTAATTGCCTCATTAATATTAAAATTTTCCTGTACACAGGAATAAAATATTTTTTCCTTCAATAAATATCCGGCAAGGTATTCCTGTTCGGTTTGTCCCGGAGTAGGGACAAGTATGGCTTTTCTGCCGGTTACCGCCAGATCCATAATGGTGGAATATCCCGAACGGGCAACTACAAATTCTGAACACATAAAAAATTTTTGAATTTCTGATGGCGGCAAATAATTATAAACAGTAAGATTTTTTTCATTGGTATTTTTGATGCTCTCCGATGGCATGCCCAGTATCACTACCGCTTTTTTATCTGACTTCCTGAGCTGATCAAGAAGCAGGTCTTGAAAAAGTGTGCGTTGCGGCTCCGGTCCGGATATCACTGCGCATATATCGTAACCAAATTCTGCCGCCGGCTTTGCTTCACTAAAATCAGAAAGCAGTCCGATGAACCGTGCATTTCCGGGAACAGGATGTTTTCCGGAAAGATCGCCCGAAAGTTTAAAATCTCCTTCCAGGTCCGGGATCCAGCAAACATCATATTTCTTGATAAAATGCCGGTGGATTTTTCGCAAAAAAATTTCAGGGATGGTTTTCCCATTCGGGCTTTTAATAAAAAGCTGATGCGTTATATAAATTGTCCGGATTTTCTTGTTCCATAGCCCGAATCTGTTGTCAGAAATTACCGTGTCTATGTTGTAATGCCTTACAATTTTTTTCAGTTTGAAATGTTCCGATAGTATCCCGAATAAAATTTTTGGAACCTGGAAAATTATTTTTCTCACCAGGTGTTTTCCCTTGGAATACCTGATATTATAGTCGTCAAACCGGATACATTCGTTTTCTGGAAACGTGTTTTTCAGAAACGTAAATGCGGTACCGCCGGCAGCTATAATAACATGATGGCCGGCCCGGTTTAAAATTTTTATTATCGGAATACAGCGGCTGGCATGGCCAAGTCCCCAGTTGAGCGGACAAATCAGAATGTTTTTCTTATCTGGCAAAATTATCAGAAAGTCAGGCTGTATTGAACGGCAATATTTCTCGGAGCCTCAATATAACCGGGTCGTGTCATATATTCTGTATTCAGGATGTTATTGACAAAAAGCCCGACCCTTTGAGATTCGGTAATATCAAAAAGTCCACGCACATTCATGACAAAATATCCTTTGTTGTGTTTTTCCCGGTATGCTTTAATCCCGGGCAGCAGGTCCGACGAAGGGATTCCCGGAATCAGTTCACCTTCAAAAGCCTTATCGATATTTATCATGTTACTGGTATATGTCATGCCGATTCCAAGGGTGAAAAAATTAAAGGTAACATCGAAATCAACCTTGACGGAATGCAGGTATCTGTATTTTAAAATTTTCACGCTGTTTCCGGTTGTGTCTGTAGCATCATAGCCAAGGTTAATCGGATAGCAATACGTGTATCCGGCCAAAATGGTAGCGGGAAAACCAAAAAGATTTCCCTGCCCGGTAAAGGTGAGGTCTATGCCGGTAATACGCGCATGTCCGACGTTCAAGGATTTAAAACCAACATCATTAAGAGTCGGATATAATGCCGTATCAGGTTTATAAATACCAAAAGTAAACTCCATCATATTTTGATATTCTGTCCAGAAACCGGCAACATCCAGATACCCGTTCCATTTTCCGATTTTTACACCCTGTTTAATTCCGAGCTCTGCAGCCCAGCCGGTTTCAGGTTTTAATGATTTATTTGGAAAAATATTCAAACCACCCAGGTTTGTTTTAACAAACTTTTCCGCTACCGACGGAAAGCGGTATCCCTGGCCAAACGAGGCCCTGATAAACGTATATTTTGCCGCCTGATAATTAACACCCGCCCTAAATACAGGCATGATTGGCAACGTATGGACTTTGCCTTTTATTTTAAATGAAAAGGTAGATTCGGATTCTGCGGTATCTATCCGATAATACTCCCCGCGCAGGCCTAAAGATAACGTGAATTTTTTCCAGAATTTTGCATCATATTGTGTATAAACTGAAAAGTTAACCCCGTCATGTTCTCCGAACAGTTCCGCCTGGGAGTTGGAATAACTTCCGGAAACCCCGGCAGTGAGGTTGTGTATCCCTTTAAAACTATGCTGGTACTGATAATCACCATAATATATATCCGCAATATTGTTTTTGTCCGGTTCGGTCGGGAATAAATTTGATGTGCGGAAGTATCTTAATTTAAGGCTGTATTTACTTCCTTTCTTATTGAAATATAAAAAATAAGGATCCACATTTATACGAAAACCCTGATTATGCGTTATGGCATCGGTACGCTGCATTAAAGCAGCTGAATCGGCATTGCCCCATAAGAAAAAGTTGGAGGTGGCAGCATACATGGTGTTTGCATTGAGCCCGAAAGAAAGCCCTTCAATTTTTTTAACCCGGTAACGCATATTGACGTTAACCCGGCCCCGGCATTCGCCGTTAGGATAGCGGAATCCCTGATCTTCAAAGAAATTTCCGCCCACACCCAGGTCAAATTGCCCGAATTTTTGTAAATGCGAAAAGTTAAAACCGCCAAACCCGGGATTTTTCATTCCCAGAAGGGAAAGAGGGTTGATGATTTTTGCTACCAACGTATTTGAATAATCAGGTGAATATTCGTCCCACCAGATCAGTTCTTTGCGTTGCGGGTTTAAATAAACCCCTTCATTGATGGTGATTTTTGTCTGAGGTTTATCTTTTGGGAAGGCAGTGCGCAGGTTGATGACCCCGTTGAGCGCAGAAGATCCGAATAAAGCCGACGAAGCCCCCTTTATAACCTCAATCTGAGAAATATTTTCAACCGGCATATAGTTCCATTTAGCATCACCGGCATCAGCAGAAAGCAGGGGCATATCGTCCATCATAACCAATACACGGCTTCCGGCTCCGTAACTGTATCCGCTTCCGGCGCGGATGCTGGGTTGTCCGTCAAAAATATCGACACCGGGAATTTTATTTATTATTTCATTGATGTTGTTGGTGTTTTTTTTCTCAATCTGGTCGGGTTTCAGAACAGCCATGGAAATGGTCACATCAGATAATTTCTGTTCGAATTTTCCGGCGCTTACAACGATACCTTCAATGACCATTGATTCTTCGAACATCTGAATATCTTCAATTTTTGTTTGCCCCGGTTTTAATTCGTAAGTATTAACCACCGTGGTGAAACCTATATATTTATAAGTGATTTTTACTTTGCCCGGGTCCACTTTTATGGAATACATACCATCAATATCGGAAACCACGCCGGTATTTTCATTAATAATTACGTTGACACCGGGAATAGTTTCCTTCGAGGTCCCGTTAAATATGGTTCCCTTGATTGTCGCTTGCTGGGCGTAAGAACTGATTGAAAATGCAATACAGATAAAAAATAAGAATAACGTTTTTTTCATAAGAGTCCTTTTGGTTGATAGCTTTGTTTTAAGGAGTGCAAATTTACAAAATAATCAATAACACCAAGCATATATAAGGTGTTGAAATACAGGCACATACAAAGAATTGTCAAAAATTTATAAATAAATTAATTCTAAAAGTATTGATTATCTAAGGCCACGGAAATTAATCCGACAAAATCATATCATGGTTTTTTGCATTAATTTTTTTGTTAAAAAAACTTAAAAAACAAGTTAAAGGGTTAGAATAGAATGATAAACAATAAAATTAGCAAACTCTATTAAGTTCTCTTGTTAAAAGCTCAAAACATATTGAAGTGCGACATTTATTGGCGCTTCCACATAGCCTGGGCGGGTCATATATTCGCTATTCAGGATATTGTTAATAAACAATCCGATCCTGTGGTGTTTATTAATATCAAAAAGAGCACGTACATCGAGCAAATGATATCCTTTATTATTATTTTCCCTGTATTCTTTTAGGCCGGGTAATAAATTTGATGAAGAAAGTCCCGTAATCAGTTCGCCTTCAAAAGCCTTATCTATATTGATAATTTTGCTATTATAGACATAAGAGCACCCCAGGGTGAAAAAATAAAACTTGATTTCAAAATCGGCTTTTACCGCGTGAAGATGCCTGTATTTTAATATCTTAAAACTGTTTGTATCGGCAGCATCATAATCAAGATTTACAGGATTGGTATAAATATATCCCAAAATCATGGTCGACGGAAAGCCAAAGAGCATTCCCTGTCCCGTGATGGTGGCGTCTACACCGTTTATCATTGCGTGTCCAACGTTCAGGGATTTAAAACCAACATCATTTAGTGTGGGATACAATGCGGTATCGGGCTTGTAAATCCCGAAAGTAAACTCCATCATATTTTTGTATTGTGTCCAGAATCCGGCCACATCCACATACCCAATCCAGGTGCCCACCTTGAACACCTGTTTTACACCCAGTTCTGCACTCCACCCGGATTCAGGTTCCAGATTGGGGTTCGGGAAAATATTTAGTCCCCCGATGGAGGTTTTAATATACTTTTCGGCTATAGACGGAAACCTGTATCCCTGGCCAAATGAAGCCCGGATAAAAGTATATTTTGTCACTTCAACATTTACGCCTGCTCTCAATACGGGTTCTATCGGAATAATAAGCGTATCTTTTTTCGTTCTGATTGAAAAAGAAGATTCAGTTTCATCCTTATCAATGCGGTAATATTCGCCTCGTAATCCAAGAGAAAACGAAACCCTGTTCCAGAATTTTGCATCAAACTGTATATACAGCGAGGCATTCAGGCCATGATGATTGGTCTGATATAATAAGGCGGTGGATCTGCTGATACTACCTGATATCCCTGCAGTAAGGTTGTATTTTTCCTTAAACTTATGCTGGTACTGATAATCACCGTAAAAGACATCGGAATCATTGTTCATGGAACTGTCTGCCTTATTATGATTGGTTTGTTTATAATACCTGAGTTTAAGGTTGTATTTGCTGCCGCGTTTATTAAAGTACATAATATAGGGGTCTACATTAAAACGATAGCCGGTAATGTTTACAGTCTCATTACTCTGGCGGTAAATCCCTGAATCAGCATTTTTCCATAAAAAGAAATTTGATTTGTCCTGGTACATATAATTGGCATTAAAGCCCATTGAAAGCCCTTCAATTTTTTTCACCCTGTACCTGAAATTCACGTTTGTCCGGGCCCTTCCTTCGCCTTCCTGCTGACGAAAACCCTGGTTTTCATATAAATTACCGCCAACCACAAGGTCAAACTGTCCTATTTTCCTGGAGTGAGAAAAATTTAATCCGCCAAAACCGGGATTTTTCACGCCAAAGATTGAAAGAGGATTGATTATTTTTCCTAAAACCGTATTCGAAAATCGTGGACTGTCATCATACCACCAGGCGGCTTCTATACGTTTGGGGTTTAAATAGATCCCGGTATTGACTGTAATTTTTGTTTCAGGTTTGTCCTTTGGATATGCTGTTCTTAAATTAATAACGCCGTTCAGCGCTGAAGAACCGAATAATGCCGAGGAAGCACCTTTTATTATTTCTACCTGCGACAGATTTTCAATTGGCAAATAATTCCATTTTGTATCTCCCGCGTCGGGTGAAAGTATCGGCATGTCATCGACCATCACCATCACACGGTTTCCGGCGCCATAGCTGTAGCCACTGCCACCGCGGATACTTGGCTGCGAATCATAAATATCAACACCCGAAACCTTGTTCAGTGAAGACATGATGTTATTTGTGTTCGTGTTTTCTATCTGGCTGGGCTTGATCACATCCATGGAAATCGTGACATCCGACAATTTTTGCTCGAACTTACCCGCGCTCACAACAACACCTTCAATAGCGGTCGATTGCTCGTACATCAAGATATCAAAAGCCTTGGTCTCGCCGGGTTTAATTTCAAATAGTTTAGTGACATTTCCATATCCCAGTAATTTAAAAACCAGTTTTACGGCTTTACCGCTATGCACTTTAACTGTGTAAGATCCGTCAATTTCTGAAATCACACCTGTTTTTTCACTGGTGAGAACGTTAACTCCCGGAATCGTTTCATTATTAGTGCCGTTATATATAATCCCTTTCACAGTAGCATCCTGAGACAATACAGAACCGGCTGTAAGAAAAAGTAAAATAAATGTCAGTAAAAAGTATCTTTTTTCCATATAAAATTTTTTAATTAGCAATCATTTTCGGGTGCAAATGTATATAAATTAATAATTAATGATTTTGTTCCGGTAAATATTATAGCTAAAACAAACCCGAAAATTAGGTATTTAAAATGAAAAAAAACAGATCAGGTAGTCAAAAAAATAATATTAATACAAATTTCAAAAATTTTAGTAGCTTTATTCTCTTTTTTCTTAAAAAACATTAAAACCAAAAGTCATGATGCTGTTTCAAATTGCAGTAACGCTGATACCGGGGATTGGAGATATTACAGGTAAAAAATTAATTGCCTACTGCGGTGGTGTGGAAGCAGTTTTTAAAGAAAAGAAACAGCATTTGATGAAAATCCCGGGTATCAAGGAGTCGCTGGCCGGCGCTGTGGTAAACGGACGTAATGCAGCTTTGGAGCGGGCAGAAAAAGAGCTGAAATTCATTGAAAAATATAAAATCGAATGTTTTTTCTTCACGGAAGAAACCTACCCCCACCGGCTGAAACACTGCGTGGATTCCCCGATGATGCTGTACCATAAAGGCAATGCCAACCTGAATAAATCAAAAATTGTAAGTATTGTCGGTACCCGCAGCGCCACCGAATATGGCAAAGAATGCTGCAGAAAAATTGTGGAAGGGCTGGCCGATAGCGATGTTCTTATTGTCAGCGGGCTGGCGCACGGAATTGATTCCAGTGCACATAAAGAAGCATTGAAAAACAACCTTGATACCGTCGGGGTGCTGGCTCATGGCCTCGACAGGATTTACCCGGCAATCCACCGAAACATTGCTCAGAAAATGCTGGAAAAGGGCGGGCTCGTCACCGATTATATCAGTGAAACCAACCCCGACAGGGAAAACTTTCCTAAAAGAAACAGGATCATCGCGGGCCTTTCGGATGCGACCATCGTCATAGAAGCCGCAAAAAAAGGCGGCGCCCTAATCACGGCCGATATTGCCAATTCATACAACCGCGATGTTTTTGCCGTGCCCGGAAAAATCTCTGATCTTTATTCCGAAGGATGTAATCATTTTATAAAAACCAATAAGGCCGCCCTTATTCAGTCTGCAGACGATATCAAATACCTGCTGGGCTGGGATGCCAAAAAACCAAAAAATACGTCGTTACAACGAAAATTATTTGTCAACCTCACCCCCGATGAAAATGCTATTATGAAGCTTCTTGAAGAAAACACCCATATGAGTGTGGATGCCATCTGTATTGAGCTTCAGACAAACACCAGCCTGGTCGCCGCTGCCTTGCTGAACCTGGAATTTGAAGGTATCGTGAAAATCCTCCCGGGAAAAATCTATTGTCTTTCTTAACACCCGCCTGTTTTATCATCTTGCGGGGTAATCCCCTGATTTTCCCTGAACGGGGAAATCCGCCGGTGTCTGTTTATGGCAATAAACGACAATGCTATGGATGCCCCCAGGGTTAAAAATGAAAAAACCCATAAGGCGGGTATGTCTTTTTGAAAAAGAAAAAAATCATATAATCCGTGGATTATCACGGCCAGAAAAAGCCCCATAAAAAGATTTCCGGCTTTGTTTTTAGAAAATTTTGCCCTCCCGATAAAATATCCCATAAAAATGGCGCAGACCGCGTGCAAAGGTACGGCGGTGAACATCCGCAACACCGCGGTCCCGATACCAAACTGCACGACATAAAGAATGTTTTCCAACGTGGCAAAACCCATGGATATCATCACGGCATATACGATTCCGTCGAAGGGTTCGTTGAAATCGGTTTTTTTGTAAACATACCTTTTTAATACAAAGAATTTACACGACTCTTCTGCAATAGCTACAATTAAAAAAGCATAGATCAACGTGATAAAAAATCCCTGATTTTCATCTATTCCCAAAGCGCCAAAGATCAGTTCGATGATGGCCGCAGGAATAATGCTTAACATCCCGAATAAAAAACTGTTTCTTAAAAGTTTAAAGGGTTCTTTTTCGAATTTATCCCTGAAATAAATAAACAGGCACAACCCGATTCCGGGAGCTATGGCAAGAGGAACAGCAATTAGCAGGATCGTTATAATGTTCATGACCCTGCAAAAATATTAAACTTAATCAACAATAAATATTTTTAAATATTTTTATGCTCTGTTTTAGAAAAAAAACTACTTTTATTATTCGAAATTTTTCTCTTTTATCATCTATTTTTAAACAATTTAATTTTCGTTTTATGCATATAGCAATTGCAGGGAATATAGGCTCGGGAAAAACAACGCTGACAGGAATACTGGCAAAGAACTTCAAATGGGAAGCGCATTATGAAGATGTGGACACCAACCCATACCTGAACAGTTTTTATGAAGACATGCAGCGATGGTCGTTCAACCTTCAGGTGTATTTTCTGAACAGCCGTTTCCGCCAGGTGCTTAAAATCCGTGAAAGCGGTAAAACGGTTATTCAGGACAGGACTATTTATGAAGACGCCTATATTTTTGCACCCAACCTTCACGCTATGGGGCTTATGAACACAAGGGATTTTGATAATTACAGCTCGCTCTTTGAACTGATGAGCACCTTCCTGAAACCACCGGACCTGCTGGTATACCTAAGGGCTGAAGTTCCTACGCTGGTGCGCCAGATACAAAAACGCGGACGCGAATATGAAAATTCCATCCGCATAGATTATCTAACAAGGCTTAATGAACGTTACGAAGCATGGATCTCCGCCTACAATATCGGCAAATTGCTTATTGTAGATGTCGACGACAAAGACTTCGCAAACAACTCCGCCGATCTCGAAAAATTCATCGAGAACATCAACGGCGAGCTTTATGGTTTGTTTAAGTAAGGCCTGATGCAGTTCATCGGTATAATTCCTGCACGTTTTTCCTCTACCCGTTTTCCCGGTAAACCGCTGGTTCAGATCAACGGGAAATCGATGATACGAAGGGTTTATGAACAAGCAGTGAAATCATCGGCTCTTTCAGCTGTTTTTGTTGCCACCGACGACCAAAGGATCTTCGACCATGTTACGGAGTTTGGCGGAAAAGTTATGATGACCGCCGGTACACACCGCACCGGCACCGAACGCTGCAACGAAGTGGTCCGGAAACTGGAAGCGGAAAACACTTTTTTCGATGTCGCTATCAACATCCAGGGCGATGAACCTTATATCCAGCCTGCACAAATTGACCTGCTGGCCGGCTGTTTCAGTGATCCCGGGATAGAAATCGCCACACTGATAAAAAAAATAAATGTAGCAGAAGAAATTACCAGCCCCAATACCATAAAAGTAGTTGTTTCCAAAAATCAACAGGCTTTGTATTTTTCACGCACACAAATCCCTTACCTGAGAGATAAAAAAAATGAACAGGGAATGCCGTCGGAACTGTTTTACAAACACATAGGAATTTATGCGTACCGGACTGTAACCTTAAAAGCCATAACTTCGTTAAACCCTAGTCCGCTGGAACTCTCCGAATCGCTTGAACAACTACGCTGGCTTGAAAACGGGTATAAAATTTTCACCCGCGAAACCCAACATGAAAGCTTTTCTGTCGATGCTCCGGAAGATCTGTTAAAATTTGATAAATTCACTGAAGAATGATTTTTTTTCGTAATTTAGCTTCTGCAAAAATCAATACCCGGGATAGTTTTAAATGAAAGTACTTCAATATATTAGTGAGTTGTTGTTGCATCACGACTGTGTGATTGTGCCCGGTTTTGGCGGCTTTATAGCCACGCATGTCCCGGCAGGTATTCAACCGGTGGTGAACAGTTTTGCCCCGCCGCGAAAAGAAATTTTATTCAATGCGGCGCTTACCCATAATGACGGTTTGCTTGCGACATATATCGCTCAGAAAGAACATATTTCTTATCCTGAAGCGCTGGTTCTAATCGATACGTTTGTGGGAGAAAGCCTGCAAGAGCTTAAAAACAAAGGAAAGATCGAAATACTGCATGTCGGCACGGTCATGCTGGATTCAAATAATTTTTACAAGTTTCAGCAGGATCAGGACCACAACCTGCTGTTATCTTCTTACGGACTTACCGGTTTTATTTCCCCGTCCATACAGCGTGAAAGTATTGAAAAACGTATTGAAAAAGCATTTTCCGAAAGCAGAACACAACGTTCTGACCGAAAAACTTCTAATGTATGGGCAAAGGTGGCAATGATCTCAGTGCCGGCAGCCGCTGTTTTTGTCTGGGCATTTGTAAATGTCGGAACGATCAGCGACGTTACCAATAACTATACGAACCTTACATCTATCTTTTCAGGGAATAGTAACACCGTGGAAAAAGTTGTAAGATCCGCGAAGAATATCAACTATAACATTCCAAAGGTTTACGAAAATGCACTGGATGTTGAGAACAGCAAGAGTATTTTTAAACCGGAACAACAAACTTTTTATCCCTGTTTTACTGAATCTTCAGTGAAAACGGTTCCGAAAACGGAAGCCGCCACTGCCGAGGCCACAACGCCTGATACGCCCTGCAGGTTTTTCATCATCGGAAGCTGCAACCGCGTCAAGGACCTGGCGGAAAATTATAAATCACGATTAATAAACAAAGGCTATCAGAACGCCAATATTATTGAACCAAAGGATAACGGACTGTTCAAGGTTTATATCGATTGCTTTGATACGGAAGAAGCCGCTAAAGCCGGATTGACAAACATACAGAACAACGAAAACCCGGACGCCTGGTTACTAAAAATGTAATTTTTTTGTGGGAAAGAATAAACTTGAACGGTTTGCCGAAACCGAGACCTTTAAAAATTTCGTTCAACTACCGGCCTATCATTTTACCGAAGATTTTCATTTAAAAAATAAATGGGTATCAGATTTTTTTGGAAACAGCCATCCGTTGTTTCTCGAATTGGGCTGTGGTAAGGGCGAATACACCGTCGGGCTGTCAAAGCAGTACCCTGAAAATAATTACGTCGGCATCGACATCAAGGGTGCGCGTATGTGGCGCGGAGCTAAAACAGCGCTGGAAAACAATATCGGGAATGCCGGATTTTTGCGCATTCACATCAACCAGATCAACCGTTTTTTTGGCGCCAATGAAGTAGACGGCATATGGATCACCTTTCCGGATCCACAGCCGCAAAAAGCCCGCGCAGGGAAACGGCTTACAAGTCCCGAGTTCATTGCGCGGTACCGGGAGTTATTAAAACCCGGCGGCGTCATTCATCTGAAAACGGATAATGCCGAATTATTTGATTACACCCTTGACGTCATCGGGCAATACGGCCATCAGCTAGTTTTGGAAACACATGACCTGTATGCCTCAGCTATAGAAACCGAAGCGAAAAAAATCCAGACTTTTTATGAATCCATGTTTCTGGCTGAAGGTAAAAAGATCTGTTATTTACAATTCCGTTTAAACCACCTTGAAAAAGAATAACGCCAAAGAGGAGCCGTCTTTTTTTGCCATGGTGTATGAAGTGGCAAGGCAAATCCCTTACGGAAGAATAACTTCTTACGGCGCCATCGCTGAATACCTCGGCACTAAAGGCTCTGCGCGCATGGTGGGCTGGGCGATGAACCAGTCGCATTACCAGAAATTGCAGGTGCCGGCACACCGCGTGGTAAACCGCAAAGGAATTCTCACCGGGAAACACCATTTCGGTGGCACTTCCCTGATGCAGCAGTTGTTGGAAAACGAAGGCATCGTGGTGATCGACGACCAGATTCAGGATTTTGAAAAACTTTTCTGGAACCCGGTGAAAGAGCTTTAATAAGGTGCCTTATCTGCACCTAATGCAACCCCTATAATTTGTATTGGCAATATATAATAACTGGTATTCTGAATACAAACTATTTCAAAGTGCGCGCGCGTTAGCAGCCAGCATGTTTGCCGGTGGCTGTCAAGAGGTCTCTGTGGCTCTCTGTGGATTCTCTGTGAGGCTCTGTGTAACCGCAAAATAAAAAATAACACAGAGCCCGCCGCAGCGGACACGGAGTAGGCACAGAGGTTCACAGAGAAAAAAAATGTTAGGAACGTTCTTTTTAAAAAGCTTCTTATAAATTCAATGGTTCATTTACGTTTTTGTACATTTGTAAGAATTTATGAAGGCGGTTGCTTGAAACACCAAATCAAAAAATGAAAGTCTGTATAGCCGAAAAACCCAGCGTAGCCAAGGAAATTGCCCGGATATTGCAAGCCAATACCCGCAAAGACGGCTATTACGAGGGAAATGGTTATCAGATAACCTGGACTTTCGGCCATCTGTGTTCGCTCAAAAATCCCGATGATTATACCCCCGACTGGAAGCCCTGGCGCATGAACGCCCTGCCCATGATCCCGCCGCGCTTTGGTATAAAACTAATAGAAAACGACGGCGTCCTGAAACAATTTAATACGATAAAAAAACTGTTTGATGATTGCGATGAAGTCATAAATTGCGGTGATGCCGGAATTGAAGGGGAACTCATCCAGCGCTGGGTGCTGAGAAAAGCCGAATGTTCAAAACCCCTGAAACGTTTATGGATTTCGTCGATGACGGATGAAGCCATCAAAGAAGGTTTTGAGAAGCTGAAAGACGGAAAGGATTTCGACCGTCTGTACTCAGCAGGAAACGCCCGCGCCATTGGTGACTGGTTGCTTGGCATGAATGCCAGCCGTTTATACACGTTAAAATATGCCGACGGAAAAGGGGTGCTGTCCATAGGCAGAGTCCAGACACCCACATTGGCGCTGATTGTTCGTCGCTTTGAAGAAATTCAGCGTTTTGTTTCCAAACCTTTTTGGGAAATTAAGACAAACTACCGCGATGTAATTTTCAACGCTACCATAGGCCGGTTTGATACGGTGGAGGAAGCCAACCGCATCATTGAAGAAATTAAAACCAATCTTTTTGAGATCGTCTCGTTCGAACAGAAAAAAGGAAATGAAGCGCCTCCCAAACTGTTTGATTTAACGGCCCTGCAGGTGGAATGTAATAAAAAGTTCAGCTATACCGCCGAAGACACGCTGAAATACATACAAAGCCTTTACGAAAAGAAAATGGTCACGTATCCCCGTGTAGATACCACGTTTCTGCCCAATGACATGTATCCCAAGATAGAAGGAATTTTAAAAAACATGGAGCCGTATGCCAACTTTACCGCTCCCTTGCTTGGGAAGCCGATCAAAAAAAGTAAAAAAGTGTTCGATGATGCCAAAATTACCGACCATCACGCCATAATTCCCACGGGAATAAAGCCTTCCGGCCTGATCCCGGAAGAAAAAAGAGTTTATGATATGATCGCCCGCCGGTTTATCGCAGTTTTTTATCCCGACTGTATTGTGTCGAATACAACAGTGTTGGGGATGGTTGGCACCCATGAATTTAAAGCCACCGGAAAAGTAATACTGGAAGACGGCTGGCGCGTGTTGTACCCAAGGAAAGATAACGATAAAGAAGGTGAAAATGATGCCTCCGAAGAACAAATCATGCCTCATTTTGTGAAAGGAGAAAAAGGCGAACATACGCCGGATTTGCTGGAGAAACAAACGCAACCGCCCAAGCTGCATACCGAAGCCACCTTGCTCCGGGCCATGGAAACGGCCGGCAAACAGGTGGAGGACGAGGAACTTCGTGAATTAATGAAAGAGAACGGCATTGGGCGGCCGTCAACACGTGCGAATATCATAGAAACCTTGTTCAAGCGGAAATTTATCACCCGCGAAAAGAAAAACCTGGTCCCTACGCAAACCGGGATTCAATTGATTAACACCATACAGAATGAGTTGCTGAAATCGGCCGAGTTAACCGGCATGTGGGAAAAGAAATTACGCCAGATCGAAAAGGGCGAGTACGATCCCAAAAACTTTCTGGACGAAATGAAAGAGATGGTTACACAGCTGGTTTCAGAAGTTAAACGTGAGAATAAAAAAATGATTGCCATTGAGCAGGATGTTAAAACCGAAGAAAAGAAAACAGAAAATACGGAAAAGCCAATTTCAACTGAAAAGGGAAAACCGGCTACAAAAAAGAGTGTTGAAAATATGATTGATATTGCAGCGCTTGGCTGTCCTGAATGTAAAAAAGGCACCATGCTCAAAGGCAAAACTGCTTATGGTTGCAGCGAATATAAGAGCGGCTGTCATTTTAAAGTCATGTTTGAACAATATGGAAAAGTGCTTAACGAAAAACAGATTTTTTCGCTGATCCAAAAAGGGAAATCGCCAAAGATAAAAGGCTTGCTTGTTGACGGGCAGGCGATAGATGCGGTATTGGTTTTTGATGCTGGGTTTAATGTGGTAGCTATTTCGAAGAAATAGCATGGAAAATAATAAGTTGATTGATTTTGATCCGCCGAGGCGGATTTCATAAATGCATGCGTTATGAACGCGCGAGTGCTGAGAACGCAGTGGGCTTAAAAAGAGCTTCTGCGAACGCGCGCATGCCAGGGTTAATTCCTTTTTTTAGGATTAGTTCCGGTTTTGGAATAAGGAACAGGGACAGCCAGCCCGATATAAAAGCCGGAAGGCGTAAAGACCGATCCCAAAAGATAGCCCATCACTGAATTTTGAGGATACGAATTTATAAATTTATTTATTTTAGGATCTGAAGGTGTCATTATGGAGCCATCCTCTACTACGTTAGATAATTCTCCAACAATTAGACTTAAACCAGCCATGTTCGAAAATGCTCCGGAGGATTTGTCGGAATGAAAAATATTTTTCATTCTTTTATTTATTTCGTTGATCTGCTTTGAAAAGCTGCTCACGGGCTTCACAGATAACCTAGTTTTAGAAAAAGCGAATTTTGAGTAATGTCTATTGCCGGATTTCCTACTCCCGCCTATCAAACTACATTTTTCAATTTCTTTAAGTTTATGAGAACCGGTAAACAGTTTGCTACCAAACAGGTGGACGCTGAAAAAGAAATTATTTACATGGGAGGTGTTTGCAAAACCCGATTTATGAGCGTTTGTAGTATAATTTGCATCATTGGTCTGTGCAAATAAAAATAACGGGCAATAACACAAAATGAATATTAAAAGCTTATTCATTTATTGATTTTTTATAAAATCGTAATTTTTTGCAAAATTACAATTATTTCAATTCATAGTTCATCCTCTTGGCTTTTAATACGAATTCCGCCAAATTATTGTTTCGCATGACGTTTTTTAAATTCATCAACGCCTTGCTGCAGGAATTTTACAAAATTATCGGGATTCAGGTCGTAAGCTTTGGGTGCTACCAGCCTGGCCTTCTCTACATCGGTCTTTTCTTTTAAATCAACAAAAGGATCAAGCAATGCGTAATAAGGCTGCGCATTGACATTGAAAAAGTAAACCTGAAAATCAGCAAATTTTTTACCGATGGTTTTCTTGACCTGCCCGTCGTATTTGGATGTCACCCAATCGGCCTGATCCATCATTTTTTTATCATCCACATAAAGCGTGATGATCATATAATCTTCTTTGAGTATTTTCAACACCCTGGGATCCGACCACACATTGGCTTCCATTTCGCGGCAGTTGACACAACCGTGTCCTGTAAAATCAATAAATACAGGTTTGTTTTGTTCTTTAGCACAAGCGATGCCCTCATTAAAATCAAAATACCCTTTCAGTCCGTGAGGCAGATGCAAAAACTCACTATATTTAGGTGTTCCACAAAGTTCTTTATTCTCTCCTTTATTTTCACGTACTATTTTATTGATATCAAAATCTAAGGATTGTTGCGGAGGCATATATCCTGATAACACTTTCAACGGGGCGCCAAACATCCCGGGAATCATATACACCACAAATGAAAACGTGATGATGGCCAGGGCAAGCCTGAAAACACCGATATGTTTCACGTCGCTGTCGTGAACAAACTTTATTTTTCCCATCAGATAGAAACCCATCAGGGTAAATATCACGATCCATAATGCCAGGTAAACCTCACGGTCAAGGATGCCCCAATGGTAGGTCTGGTCGGCGATGCTTAAAAATTTCAATCCTAGCGCCAGCTCGATAAAACCCAAAACGACTTTCACCGAGTTGAGCCATCCGCCTGATTTTGGCAGGCGTTCCAGCCACGAAGGGAAAAATGCGAACAACGTAAACGGGAGCGCAAAGGCAACGGAAAACCCCAGCATGCCTATGATGGGCTCCAGTACTTTCCCGCTTGCGGATTCAACCAGAATAGCCCCGACCAACGGCCCTGTGCATGAAAATGATACCAGCACCAGCGTAAAAGCCATGAAAAAAGAACCGATGATCCCGCCTTTGTCCGCCTGTTTGTCCGACTTGTTAATCATCCAGCTTGGCAGTGTTATTTCGAACAACCCGAAAAATGAAGCGGCAAAAACAATAAATATCAGAAAGAACAGCACGTTCGGTATCCAATGGGTACTGAGGAAATTTGCAAAATTAACCCCGAGGGTTACGGCGACTATCGTTCCGATCACGGTGTAAATTAAGATTATGGAAAGTCCAAAAATAAGGGCTTTAATAATGGATTTCGCCTTGCTTTCACCTTCGTGCATGAAAAATGATACCGTCATAGGAATCATTGGAAAAACACAAGGTGTGACTATGGCTGCAAGCCCTGCCAGAAAAGCAAAGAAAAACAACCCCCACAGATTTTTAGTGTCTGCGGCGGAGCCATTACCGGTTAAGGTCCCTTTATTAATGGTATCTGCCTGGGGAACTTTTGCTGTGTCGTTTGTCACCTCGGCAACAGTATCGGCCGCTGTGGTGTCTGTAACCGGAGTGGTGGCGCCTTCGATGCGTAAATTGAACGGAATATCACTCGGCGGCAGGCAACTCACGTCGTTGCAACACATAAATGTAACCGTACCTTTGACCGTAATGGGTTTATTGCTTAAGATCTTTATTTTCTGTTTGAAAATTGCCTTTGTCGAAAAATACTTCAGCAACATATTGTCAAAGTTCGGGTCCTTTTCCGTGATTGGTTTGGGCTCTGTAACTTTTCCCGTCCGGCTGTAAGATTTATTTTTTTCAAAGACAAATTCTGTGGGGACAGGCCCGTTTTCGGGAATGTCCTGGGAGTATAGGTGCCAGCCCTTATCAATGGTGGCCGTGAGGATTATTTCCGCTTCCGCATCACCGGTTTTTTTGGATGAAAACGACCATTTTACCGGCTCCAGGATCTGAGCTTCAGCAAAGCTAAAACTTAAAAATAACAGTATAAAAATCCAGAATCTTTTGTGTGAAATCATAAAGGTTTCTTTTCGTTAGTTGAACGCACTGGTTTAAACAAAATTAGATACAAAAATAATCTTTTATACAAACCATTTTACCTGTAATATATTTTGTGACCGGTCTGTTATTTTAAAACGCTCGTCTATCCTCCAGCCGATAACCCACGCAATTTTATCATCAGAGCAAAGCAGCCAGGTGTTTTCTTTATCAATGACCGATAATTTATGGTCTGTAAAAAAATCACTGAGCTTTTTTTTCCCCTTCATGCCAAACGGATAAAAATAGTCGCCTTTTTGCCATTTACGTATGGTTAGCGGGAACACGAGCTTGTCTTTGTCGAGCAGCGCCACGTTCTTATCTGCAGAAAATGCCTTAAGGCTTGATGCTTTTTTTACAGTAAGTTTGAGTTTTATTGGATTGGCTATTTGTTTGATATCCCCGTTCAGAAAAAAGGCCTGGCCGGGCTCTTTTGTATTTCGTTTTTCAATAATGAGATTTTCGCGATCTTTCACCAGGCGGTGTGTCGGTGATAAAAATATTTTTCCGGAAATCTCATCCAGCGAATTGCAGATGTCATCACAAACATACTTATTAAAGCCAAAAGCTGAAATAAATTCAAATAAGTAATGCGAAGAAGGTTCCAGCTTTTTCAGTTCTTTTATTGAAATGGTTATCAGCCCGCTTTTATCCGTTTTTAACAGGGAACTCTTTTCAAGGTAAGCGCGGTAGATGGCCTCGGTATTCCTGAGGTTGTTGATCGTGGTGCCGATAGCGTTGCGGTATGGTGGGTAAATCTGTTCCATCACCGGCAGCAGTTTGTTTCTGATCTTGTTTCTTAGGTATTTGCTGTCTTTGTTAGACGAGTCGGTGCGGTACGTTATATTGTTTTTTTCTGCAAAAGCTTCTATTTCATTCCTGGATGCGAACAATAGCGGGCGAATGATGTTTTTCTGTTTTACCGGAATTCCTGAAAGCCCGGAAATGCCGCTTCCCCGGAGCAGGTTGATAAAAAAAGTTTCGATGCTGTCATCGGCGTGGTGGGCCGTGGCGATGCTGCTGAAATGTTCTTTTTTTCTTGTTTCTTCAAAATAAGCGTACCGTAATTCGCGGGCAGCCTCCTGTATGGAAAGTTTGTTTTGCTCTGCAGACTTTTTTGTATCGAAGCGTTTTACAAAAAATGGTGATTTATACTTTTTTAACGCGAGCTCCCTTACAAATTTTTCATCCGCATCGGATTCTTCACCACGTAATTGAAAATTACAATGAATAATTCCAAACTTATACCCGGCCCTGTAGAAAAGCTCAGCCATAACCATAGAGTCAACGCCGCCGCTCACAGCAAGCAGTATCTTCCCGGATTTTCCGCACAAGCTGTTTTTTTTAATATGTTCGAGGAACCGCGCCAGCATAAGGCAAAAATAATAAAAAAAAGCACACCTTTCGATGTGCTTTTCTGTGGCAACGACTGGAATTGAACCAGTGACACAAGGATTTTCAGTCCTCTGCTCTACCAACTGAGCTACGTCGCCTCCGTTAAAAATGGACTGCAAAGATACAATATTTTTTTATTCCAAAAAATTCTGAATAAAAAAAGCTTGTTTTCTCGTTTCTACTCGGCAAAATCAGAATTTGATGCGCCTCTATATAGTTTGTAATATGCAATATTTTGTGTAAAAATTATCAGGATTAATAATTTTGACATACTTGTTAATGATAGGTGCAGAGCACCGTAATATTTGTAACTCATAAGAATAACCTGAAAATTAAGAGACTGTCTCAAAAGTTTCATTTTGTTATTTTCATCGCCTTCTTTACCCCACCCTAAAGGGTGGAAGTCGCTGAAAATCAGAACTCCCTTTAGGGCTGGGGTAATGATGATTTTCAGCAAAGGATAGTTTTGAGACAGCCACGTAATATCAAAAACCAAGTTATGGAAGATACATTCACTCAATTTTATGTGCATCTTGTTTTCATACCAAAAAATGTGATTTTTAATGGAATAAACACATGGGAGACATAATATTGCGGTGCGTTGCACCTATGATATTTTCGGGAAGGTTTGTTTTTACAAATATTGCGGGGCGCTGCCCCTGTTTCATATAATCTCAGTTTCGGATATACCTGTATTAATGGAATATTTATACAAACTGGCAGACATACTTGAATACAAAAAATTTGTATTTTTAACAGAACATACAGAATGAATAAAAATCTGTTTAATTATCAGTGCATCAAAAAACGAAGTTGCCCGTCACAATATGGTGCCGTATCGTATACCTGCACTGAACTGTCGGGGTGACTAAGAAAAATGCCAGTGCGGATGCCGGTCTCCCCGGCAGTGACAGTGAAAACAATAACTTTGATAAATATTTAATTTATTAGCGCTAATACACTAATTTTGTACTACTTTAATAACATTTCTTATGAAACTCATCGTCGACCTTGGCAATTCGCGGCAAAAAGCAGCCGTGTTTTCGGGCGATACCGTTATATTTCAAAAAGTTTCTGCTTCGATTTATGATTCGTTAATTCAGATTTTTCAGGAGTTTGAAATAACTTCTGCCATACTATCTTCTGTTGTTGATGATTTTTCTGACATCAGTAATTTCATCCGGTCGAAATGCCCCTTGCTGATTTTAGATGAGAATACACCTATTCCTATAAAAAATACCTATTTAACGCCCGAAACCCTTGGCAAAGACCGGCTTGCCTCGGTGGTGGCAGCCTCCCACATGTTTCCCCGAGAAAATGTATTGGTCATTGATGCAGGAAGCTGCATTAAATATGATTTTGTCGATTCTTCTGAAGTTTATTGGGGCGGGTCTATTTCACCCGGACTGAACATGAGATTAAAAGCATTACATACTTTTACCGGGAAACTTCCGTTAATAACCTTGACTGAAATCAGCCAGCTGACCGGCAGCAATACGCAACAATCTATATTGTCGGGGGTTGTGAACGGAGCTGTTGCAGAAGTCAATGGAATAATTGAACAATATAACGAAAAGTACCCGGGTTTGAAGGTGGTTTTGTCCGGCGGCGATTCGGAATATTTGGTTAATAAACTAAAAAGTAAGATATTTGCAGTTACAAACATAGTATTACCCGGCCTAAAAATAATTCTTGATTATAATGATGATATCCAATAAGCACAAATCTTTCCTCCTTCTGTTCATCTTCTTCGCTGTTTCGAATTTTAGTTTTGCCCAAATACGAATCAGTTCGCCCTATTCACGTTACGGACTTGGAGAATTGCAGACGAATCACTCCGTTTACTCATCAGGTATGGGCGGTATTAGTTTTGCTTTGAGAAATCCAAGCTTTATCAATGTGAACAACCCCGCTTCCTATGCTGCTTTTGATACCAATTCTTTTGTCCTTGACGCAGCCGTAGTCAGCAATTTCACTCAGCTGAAAACAAACCTCCTTACGCAGGGATATAAAAATCACACGTCTCTCGGCCATATTTTGTTTGGGTTCCCGGTTACGCACTGGTGCGGGGTTTCCCTGGGATTAGTTCCAGTTTCAAAGTCGGGCTACCTTATTAAAGTAAAAGACACACTCGAAAATATCGGGAATGTTACCGAAAGGTTTACCGGCAGCGGTGGCCTCAACCAGGCATATATCGGCTTAGCATTCAAGCCGTTTAAGAATTTTTCTTTCGGAGCAAACATCGGTTATCTTTTTGGTACCATCTATAAAGACAATGCGGTGGAGCTGCCTGATGATGCTTTTTCTTTTAGTGTCCGGGTTAAGAACGAAGTTGAGGTTGGCGGTATTTTTATGAACTACGGTCTGCAGTACCAGATACCTTTTAAGAAAAACTACGTACTGACGCTCGGCTCGAAGTTTAACATCCCCATGAACATGAATGCAAAACGCACTGTTCTTGCCGAACGTTATTCAGGCACCGAAGACGATGCGATGAGTATCAAAGATACGCTGATCAACATTGATGCCGGCGAGGGCAAGATATACATGCCCCTGACCATTGGCGGCGGATTCACGTTTGAAAAGAAAAACATCTGGATGGTGGGCGCGGATTTTGACTGGCAAAACTGGAAAAAATTTAAAAGTTTCGGAGAATCAGATTCCATAGGAAATAGCTACATTGTCTCTATAGGAGGTGAATATACACCAAATTATAATGCACTTACAAGTTATTGGAAAAGGATAAACTACCGCGCCGGGTTCCATTACGGTCAAAGTTATTATGAAATTCGTGATACAAAAATCAATGATTTTGCTTTCAGTATCGGACTTGGATTCCCGATAAAAAAGACGAGAACTACGATCAATGTGGCTATGGAGGCCGGGACTAAAGGAACCATCAACAACAACCTGTTACAGGAAAATTATGTCCGTCTGATTGTCGGCATTTCGTTCAGGGAATTCTGGTTTTTCAGACCAAAGTTGAATTAACACAATGAATACAAAATTTGTTTTACTGAAAAACCTGAAAGTTTTTTCTTTTATCGCATTGCTGATAATGGTTTCATGTAAAAACAAAATTGAAGAAATCAATGCTATTACCCAGCCCGATACGTTTCCGGTTGAAACAGGGAAAAACATTGAAATCATTTACAGTGAATCAGCCCGGGTAGAGTCTATCATCAAATCTCCTTTTTATAAAAGGTATGCCGGCAAAAGCCCGTTCATCGAAATGCCGCAAGGGATAGATGCCACTTTTTATGATTCTGCCATGCGTGTAAAAACACATCTTACATCAAAATATGCCATTAAATATGATAAAAGAAATGTCATGGAGGTAAAAAACGATGTGGTGGTGGTGAATGAAAAAGGAGAACGGCTGAATACCGAACATCTGATCTGGGACGAAAAAACCAGACGAATATACACCGATGTTTTTGTAAAAATCACAACTCCTGACAAGGTTTTTTATGGTGATGGGCTGGATGCAGATGATTCGTTCATGAAATGGGTGATAAAAAAGCCCAGAGGCACTTTTTACGTAAACACCGATGATGCCGAAAGCGATAACACTGATAAAGAATGAACGATTTTATAATTATCGCCATAATTACCGTGATCTGTTCCGCATTTTTTTCCGGAATAGAAATAGCTTTTATCACCGCCAATAAGCTTAAAATAGAATTAGACAAAAAAAACAGGTTGTTTTCAGGAAGGCTGCTTTCGGGATTTCAGAAAAATCCGTCTGATTTTGTATCCACATTGTTGCTTGGAAACACCGTGACACTTGTCGTCTATGGTATCGCCATGTCACATTTACTTGAAAATCCCATCAAAAACATATTGCCGGAAAGCCTGAAATCTGATTTTACTATCATGATTATTCAAACCCTGATTTCCACCTTGCTGATACTTTTTGTTGGAGAATTTGCGCCCAAAGCCATTTTTCGGATTAACCCCAACAGGGTTTTAAAATTTTTTGCTTTCCCGTTGTTCGTTTTCTATTACATACTTTTTCCCGTTCAGTTCATTTTTGTTGAGATTTCGGAGTTTATCCTCCAATACATTTTCAGGGTAAAACTTAAAACCGAAAAATATCAATTCAACCATTCCGACCTGGATCATTATGTTAAGGAATTTACACCCTCAGAAACAACTTATGAAAATCAACTGCCCGAAATGCAGATGTTTCAGAATGCCATTGATTTTACGCACACCCGGGTACGCGAATGCATGGTGCCCCGCAACGAAATTGCTGCCATCGAAGAAAGCGACAGCATTGCCGAACTGATAAAAAAATTCGTAAACACCGGCCATTCTAAAATATTAGTTTATAAAAAGCATATCGACAATATTATCGGATATGTCCATTCTTATGATATTTTCAGTAATCCGCAAGATATCAAATCCATCAATAAGCCCATCATTATCGTACCTCAGACCATGCTTGCCAAAGATATCCTCCCGATGTTCATACAGCAGCATAAAAGTGTGGCTGTTGTGGTAGATGAATTTGGCGGAACCTCAGGCATGGTTACCCTCGAAGACCTGATTGAAGAAATCATTGGAGAAATAAATGATGAGTTTGATGAGGCTGCTCCTGCTGAAAAACAGATCAATGACCATGAGTTTATTTTATCAGGCCGTCTTGAAATAGATTATTTAAACGATAAATATATGCTCAACCTGCCGGTAAGTGACGAATATGAAACCCTTGCCGGATACATCATTCATTACCTTGAACGCATACCTGCAGAAAAAGAAAAAATCCATATCCCCCCGTTTGATATAACTATCATCAAGGCAAGCAATAAGCGAATTGAACAGATTTACATTGTTATGACAGGCGATGAGAAGATTTTAGCGTAAAATATTTCAACTTTATAGTTATTATTGTACATTTGCAAACTCAAAAAAATAAATTTTTATGGCAATTATTGGAAGATTAAGAAAACATTCAGCGCTAATTGTAATTTTAGTTGGTGTGGCTATAGCCGGTTTTGTTTTACAGGATTTGTTCAGAAAAGGTGGCGGCGGCCGCGGCGGTTCAGATATTTTTGCTAAACTCGGAACTGAAAAAGTCAGCAAAATTGATTTTGATAAAAAGGTTGACGAACAGGTTGAACTATACAAACAACAGGCACAGAAAGAAAATCTGACGTCGGAGGAACATTTCCAGATCATGATCCAGACATGGAACCAGATGGAACGGGAAGTAATCATGCAGAAAGAATATGAAGAGCTTGGGTTGGCCATCGAACATGATAAGACAACCCGTGCATCCATTTCACCGGAAGAACTTTATGACCTTATGATGGGTAAGAATTTACACCCATACATCATTCAGAGTTTTACAGATCCCAATACCGGAAGGGTCAATACACAGCAGATCCAAAATATCATTACTAATTTTGACCAGTTGAAAGATGAGGAAAAACAGCAATGGAAACTCCTGGAACAGGGTATTAAAGACGATCGGTTGAATACAAAATACAACACCCTGGTTGAAAAAGGCTATTACATGCCTAAAGCTTTTGTACAACGCATGACCAATGATGCAAGCAAAACAGCAAAGCTGCGTTACTTTGGAATAAAATACCAGACCATTTCGGACAGCGCCATTACCGTGACTGATGCCGACTTCGAGAAATATTATGAAGAACACAAGTATGAATTTGAACAGGAAAAAGCCCGCGATATTGACTATGTGATTTTTGAAGTTTTACCTTCCAAAACAGATCTTACTCAAATTCAGGCTGATGTCGATACGTTATTTAAGGACTTTCAGGCACTCGCCTCCACCGATGTTGAGACTTATATAAAAGCAAACGGCGATGCTCCTTTAGACAGCAGTTTTTTCAAAAAAGGAATGCTTCCAGTAAAACTCGATTCCGTTATGTTTGCTTCTCCGGTTAACACCATTGTCCCACCTTACATTGATAATAATTCTTATTTCATGGCACGACTGATGCAGATTCAGAACCGGCCGGACTCAATAAAGGCAAGCCAGATACTGATTGCCTACAAAGATGCCCCCAATCCTATGCAAAACATTACCCGTACCAAGGATCAGGCAAAAAAAATGGCAGACAGTTTACTGATAATTGCAAGAAAAGATGTGAAGAATTTTGCAACCCTTGCAAGCATTAATTCTGATTTCCCTTCCGCCAAAAAAGATGGTGGCGACCTCGGCTGGTTTGTTGACGGAGATGAAAACACAAAATTTTTCTTCGACTCATCCTATATTGCCAAAGTGGGTGATGTGAAAATTGTTCAGTCAACCATGGGTTATCATGTACTTTATGTTGCAGAGAAAACAGCCCCTATCAAAAAGGTGAAAATAGCGGTTCTTCAACACGACATTAAAGCGAGCAGCGAAACCTTCAATAAATATTTGGCTGATGCCAGCGCTTTTGCAGGTGAAAGCCGTACCGCAGAACAATTCAATAAAAATATCGCCGACAAAGGGCTTAACAAACGCCAGGCACAGTTTGTAAAAGAAATGGATTATACTATTCCCGGGCTAACATCTGCAAGAGAAATCATCAGATGGTCGTTCAACGAAGACACAGAAAAGGGAATGGTTTCTGAACAGGTTTTTGAAAGCGAAGGCAAATTTGTTGTTGCCATGCTTGCAGAAATCCGTGAAAAAGGTATTGCTCCTCTCGAACAGGTGAAAACATTTATTGAGCCGCTGGTAAAACGTGAGAAAAAAGCTACGCAAATCATAGATAAAGTAAAAGCGGCATCAGCATCTGTAAAAGATATCTATCAGGTTGCGCTTAAAGTAAACGCCGTAGTTGACACTGTTGAGGCTCTTACATTTTCTGCTTATAATTTCCCTGATTATGGTCCCGAACCTGAACTTATCGGAACCATTTTCACCCTAAAGAAAAACACCCTGTCAGCTCCTGTAAAGGGAAAAATGGCTGTATATCAGGTCCTGGTTGACGATTTAACACAAGCACCATCACAGATCAATCCTGATATGATGAAAATGCAGCTGGCAAGTTATTTCCGCCAGAGAGTTAGAGGTGATCAATACAATCAAAGCGAATTGTACAAAGCTATTTTGGCCAAAACCAAAATTACCGATAACCGGATATTCTACTATTAACCTTCCTGCCGAAGGGTTGCTGGCGCAAAAGCGCACTAACACTTTCTAAAAAAAATGCCTTTTAAATAGTTTTTAAAAGGCATTTTTTTGTCAGAATAAAAGTAATAATACCGTTTTATATTCCTTAATCGGCAAGCTAACTGTTGACCTGAAACGCATTATGTTTTGCTCATTTGCAACACAAAATTAACCGGCATGGTGATCACCACGCGCACTTCACGGCCTTGTGTTTTGCCGGGTTTCCATTTGGGCATCAGGTTTACCACCCTCAGCGCTTCTTCATCACATCCGGCGCCAATACCCTGCAAAACTTTTATGTTTGATAAACTGCCGTTTTTTTCGATTATAAACGAAATATACACCTTCCCCTGAATTTTGTTCTGAAGGGCAAGCTTTGGATATTTAATATTGTTGCGTAAAAACAGCATTCTTGCATTCTCACCGCCGGGATAGGACGGCGCTTCTTCCACATATGTATAAACGGCATTGGGATCACCGCCTCCGCCATCCAGCGTTCCCTGACTGCTTCCCGTTGAGCTGTTCCCGTCAGATGTTGAATCACCGGTTTTTGATTCTGTTGAAAAATTATTGGTTTCTTCTTCAATATTTGTGGTAACCTCCGGAATCACAAACTTTGCCATTTGCTGAATTTTCCTCATCTGTATGGGGTTAACATCTTCAGGCTTTTTCATATTGTCTGGCGGCGGAGTATACAAGTATTCGGAAAACAAAGGGCTTTCTTCAAGGTGTTTTTTGGGCGCTGTAAAAATTATATAAGGTAATACAGAGACAAAAACGAAACCGGCCACTGCAATAATTGTTGCTATCAGCAGGTATTTATTATATTTTTTCCGCATATGGTAAGCCCCATATTCTTTATTCCTGTTGCGGAAAATAATATCGTCAATATCGTTTACGTAATTAATCACAGCTTTTATTTTGTGGTTGCATTTTCAATCTTGATGCCAAAAAAGAAAAACACTTAAAGATAACGAATTTTTATAGATTTATTTTACAAATAATCAATGTTGTCCGGTCGAAATTTTAATATTTATGAAAACCATGCTACAAAAACTTTCAGGCATTACTTAAAAATATTATCTCCATTTTTTATATGATGAATAGCTTTTCATCAATTTATTTTACCTCAGTCCTAAAGGATGTAAATTGATGAAAATCAATTCTTCCTTTAGTTCCGATAGCAATCGGAAAAGAGGCTAAAGACGAAATTTTTTTTACAGCCTTTAGTTAATAAATATTTTACCGGAAAATAGTATTTACAAATATCACTACATCAAATAAAAAAGCTCTCACATATTTTGGTGAGAGCTTCCCTTATTAATACACAAAAAATATTATGCCTGAACCAGCTTAGCGTAATCGGCGGGTTTTAATAATGCATCGGCTTCAGCAGGATTGGTGAGTTTAATTTTAACGATCCATCCATCGCCATAAGGATCTTTATTTATTGTTTCAGGATTTGCTTCAATGACGGGATTCAGCTCGAGGATCTCTCCGCTGAGGGGTAAATACATATCGGAAACTGTTTTTACTGCTTCGATAGTTCCAAATGTTTCGCCTTTGCCAATGGTTTCACCAACGGTATCCACTTCAACAAAAACAATATCACCTAATTCGTGCTGTGCAAAATCAGAGATTCCTATAAAGGCATCGCCGCCTTCAATTCTCACCCATTCATGGGATTCTGTGTACAATACATTTTCTGCTATTTTCATGATAATTTTTTGATTTAATTTTTTTTCAAATATACTATTTTTTATAAATATAGGCTTTTTTATTGTGCTAATGTGAATCGCAGGCTTAACCCTCCGTTAATGCTGGAGTTTGGATACTGAGATGAAACATAGGGGTTGTTGATGATATGATCGTAGAACAGGCGGATATTGAATTTTTCGCTGATCTGGTAATCGGCCGAAATATTAATGGAAATAATCCTGCCGCCCGCAGAAACCTGGTCCATATTTTCTACCAGTTTACGCAGGGTTGTTTTGTTTTGCCTGATCGAAAAATCAGCTTTAAGATTCAGGTCGCTTTGGATATGCCTGCGTTTTCCTCCCATATTCAGATTAAAAGAAACATTCTTAAAACGGTATCCGGCGCCTATAATGTATTCGTTGGTGTTAATATCCGTCATCTGGTTATTTGCAAAACTCAAAGCCAGGTTCCTTGATTTTTTCCATTCAAGTTTGATCAGGAGGCTGTTGTTCATGGTCATATCGAACCCTATAAGCGGACTGAACTGCTCGGTAATAGAAATCTGCCCGATTTCTTTTGCGGTGAGGAAATTGCCAATCTGATCCCTGATATATGAATACCCGTCGGCATCCTCTTTGTAAAGTACATTGGTGGCAAACGAGTTAATGTTATAGGTACAGCGGTAGGAATGGCTCAGGGTGACTGTCCGGAAATATTTTTTAATAAAACCAATTTTTGTCAACCCGTTATAAGTGATCCTCCAGTTGGGCAATGGAATAGCTTTCAGGATTTTTTCAGTGAAAGGAGTCAATGCAATATTTTCAGGTTTTTTGCCCAGGTATGCGGCCAGAAATGCCGGAATCAGTACTTCCTGTGATGTTGGTCCATAGCCGTCCGGGAACCCGGTTGAATCAATAATCTGACCGGTTGAATTCCTGTCATTTTGAGCAGCAAGGCGTGTGGCAATGATGATACGGTATTCTTTAAACCGCTTGAAAATTTCATTGGAATTATCTTTGTTGTCACCGACAAAAGCCGTTTTCATGCCGATAATGGTCATGCTGAAATTACCGGTTTCAACCATGGAATATGGATCGCTATGCTGGTTACCGCCCACATACCTGTAAAAAGCCTGGTTTTGGTTTGCATAATTGGTGTTTCCGGTAATATCAATACGCATCCCGTTGAGCGGTTCGAGTGAGGCCTGATAGTTCAGTACTTTTGATTGTTTAACTGAAAAAGGAGTATTAAGTGTGGTATCGGTTGATATCCATCCGTTCTCAAAGGCCTTTCCCAGAATATCACCGGTAGAGCCGAACATATCGCCGGGGCTGCCAAAAACAAAACCAACCGTTGGCGCCATGTCATTCCAGTCCATACCCAAAGCCACGGGTTTGTGCATGAATCCCGGAAGCATCCTGCCGTTGCTCTCCTGGTAAGAAATATTGACGGTCTTAACCATCATCAGGAAACTTAAAGAGTTTTCCACAATTATTTTCCCGTAATTAATTTTTGGCTTAGTCGAATCACCTTCAGCGGGCATGTTTGTTTTAACAGCGGGGGCGGTGCCGGCGCCTTTGCGCTTATCATTGATTTTTTTGAGGTATTTAACTTTATTATAAAGGTTGTTCAGGTTGGCAGTCATGTTCAACTGCTCTGTATTTGAGTTTTCAATGGTATTGCCAAGCGGGTTTTCAATGATATTATTCAGATCGTCGGTGGATAATGGCAGCGCCGTCCAGGTATAAGCGCCTCCATAACGCGCCGTCAGGTTGATCCAGTTAAAAATCGGAATTTTATTTATGGGCAGGGTATAGTTGATATCAATGTTCTGATTATAGTTGGTCATACGTCCAAAGTTCAGGACGTTTTCCCAGATAGAATCTCGTTTTTGCTTATAATCAGGTTGCCCTTTTTCAATTTTTCCCGGGGGTTCGTCAATTAATGCAATAGCATGTGCCTGGTAATCAAGTTTCAGGTTTTGGGTCAGATCCCATTTCAATCCATAATCCCGTGTCCAGCCAAAACGTTTAACATAGGCAGGTTCTAAAATAATAATGGCATTCGTCTTATTCCTCATTAAATTTTCCTGAAATTGCTTGTTTAAATCCGTACGGAAGGACAGCATCTTCGGCATGTAATAAAAATTAAAATCTTTAATGATGCGTAACCATTTTGATTTGGAAATAAGTTTCCATTTATCCAGCGGTTTTACCACTTTCGGGGTTGAAGAATAATTATATCCAAGGCCTCCCATATGTGTGGTCCTTCTGTCGTATTCAATATCTACATTACGGTGGAACAGCTCGGTATAAGCGTATGTCAGATCAAAGTTTTCCAGGTCATAAATATGATTTTTAGTAGTTGCCCCGACTTTGGTTTTGCGCACATTCATAAAGTTCAGGCTCTTTCTGGTCGTAACATCCTGAGTGATTTTTCTCACAGAATCCCGTTCTTTTGAGCTTGTATATGTCTTAAGGTCGTCGCGATAGAGTATGTCAGGATTAATTGGGTTATATTCCGGAATAGACCTGTTTTCAGAATAATCAAAATGCATCGGAATTTTCACGCCCCATTTATCCGGAAAGAATTTTCCTAGTTCCAGGTTGGTGGCAATATCATAAGAAATAATGGTTTCTTTCTGAAGCTGATTCAGTTTTTTGTCGATACTACCAAAGCCGGGAGTGCTGATTGTACCAGCCAGGCTGACATTACCGAAATCGGCAAGGTTTGCGGCTATTCTTCCTGTTGCAGCATAACCGCCGCTCTGATCAAAGTCGGTAAGGCGCAATTCGTTTACCCATATTTCAGCACATTTTTCTTTACCGTCATCACCTGTCGAGATACTCCCTTTTTTCGGATTTTTTATACCGATCATAATCACCTTGACATCGCTGATGCTGGGATTTCCAATAACGGTAATTTTATTGTTTTTGCTGTCATACGTGATATATGGCAGGGATAACGCAACGGAAGAACCGGATTCATGCAGCAGGGTGTTTCTTAATTTTTTTGCTTCCACCAGGTCATCAAGAGTGATTTCCATCCTGTTTTGCTCGGGCCATATCGCCTCGGGATCGCTGTTATACCATGAAGTAAATTCTAATGGGACCTCGTATTCATAATAATTACTCTTAAAATCGGAGCCAAGCCGTATAAAAACCGTAAGGTCACCGTTATGTATGGCAGCCTCATTTCCTATAGCCTCGGCATGAACGTACATTTTTAGCGTCTTAAATTTACGCATGTCAAAATCACAGGTTTTATAAACAGCCCTGGCATCACCGTCCATAAGATTACAAACTTTCATAGACAACGATTGTTCGTTGAGCTGTTGCATGGTGGTGCTCTGGTAATTTATCTCACGTTCGATGCCCGGAGGAATTACATAGGTAACCGGTGAACGTTGTCCGTTTTCTTCAAGGTTAACAGCCGAAACATCAAAAGTTGTCAGTGTCTGGTCGTCGTTAGGTACATATTCGCCCGGGCTGAGCAAATTGTAATTATACCTTCTCCAGTCGCCGCGAACCAAATCAAATGTTGCAAAACGGCAAATAACGGAATCGGTGAACCCGCGCATAAACACTCGTATAAAGCGGATGGATTTAAAATCCTGAATTCCACCGATAATTTTATCCGGCGACTGTACAGGAACTTTGAACTGATACCATTTTATGGTGGTGGAGGTGCCATTCGGCAATCTTCCGGTGGAGGCGTCAAGGATATCGGAAATGTAATTTTGTCCGATAACCATTTTGCTCGGGGTCAAATCAATATGATACTGGAAATACCGCTCACCTTCACTGAGGGTGTTGTCCCTGTTGATATCTTCTCCATCGGGAATGGTAGTCGATTGCATTGGATAATTAACCCCGAACTCATCCTGGGTTTGTGCGTCTGTGGGGGAGTTGCCGTCGGTACCGTTATAACTTTTATAACGCTGCAGTATGGATTTCTGATCATCCGGATTTTGTGTTCCTCTGAAATAATAAAAATCATCTGCTGAAGGATCAGATACAGCATTTTGGTAAGCACCAGAGCCCGTTCCAAAATGAGTAATTACATTATTAATATAGTTGCTGAAAAAAAGATTTTCATTCGCGTTTGCTAATCCGTCGAGGCCGACATCCTGAAAGGGGCGGGCTGCTTCATTATTGTCAAATGAGTTCGTAAGCGGTTGCAAGTTTGGGACGATCCCCCAAATTGTTGCATCGACAATTCCTCCTGTGGTATCTCCGTCAGGCGGCAAACCGTTTTCAATACTTTTTCTTGAATCCCTCAGCAGATCTTCAGAAACATCTCCCAGGTCAATATAAATCTGTCCGCCGGTACCGCTGGGGTCGTAGACAAAAGGATCCATCATCCAGAATTCGATATATTCTATATTGGTTTCTTCAAAGTCTGTGGATTCGATACGCCGCATGATACCACCCCATCGTGAATCAGGGCCAACTAGTGTTCCGTCAGCATTCAAACCCAAAGAAAAGCCCTCAGAACCATCCACATCATAGTTATACGGACCGCGTTCTTTAGGATAATAAGCGAGGTTCAGCACCGCGATATTTGATGGTAAATTGTTTACCGGCTGACGATTTGGGAACACTTCCTGTTCATAAACTTCGCGGGTAAAATGGTTGGAAATATCATCGTTGGTAATATTCGAGGGAAGCTGGTTGTTGTTACGATAGAACACAGAAGGGTCGATGACATACCATGCCAGTTTTGCCCTGTTGTAGTTAAAACCTAGTTGGCTGGTAGCTACAGCTTCCGGAAACAGGTCAAGCTGATTTTGCGGTGTGCTCGCAAGAAACCAGCTGCCAACATTTTTCAGGTCGATGGTTGATTTGCTGCTTTCAAAATCATCAATATATGAGGTTCCGGTTTTTCCAATAGCCTTTGAATGGCCGGGAATCAGGTTGGCAAACTCGGCATTGATGCTGACGTTTGAAACGGCTTTTGTTTCTATCAGCGGAATTAAATCAACAAGTTTTGTGATCCAGCGTGCTTCTGTGGTATATGCTCCATCAACACCCCAGATGGTATTTGATATGGGTTCGTCTCCAAAATTTACTTTCTGGGTCAGCGGTTTTTCTGTCAGGTTCAGGACGGTACCGCCTACGTTAAAGTTTTTATTGATCATATAATCAAAACGCAGGCCCATGAGCGTTTTCGTCTGTATGCTAAACGTGCTGTTGTTTTCAAGAGAAATATTGATGGGTGTTCCAGAATTTAAAATTCCCTCATTAATGATTTTCACCCTGCCCATGGTGTAATCTACCGTGTAATCCACATTTTCTGTCAATGGGATTCCTCCGGCTGTAACTTTAACAGAGCCCTGGGGAACACTCATAGCACCAAGCGATATTTCTGATCCTGCTGCAGATTTATAAAAGCCCTGCAACGCGAATTTATTTTTGTCGGGATATTGCTGGGCGCCGGTTTTTGTCATGGAGTATAACGAGTCGTAACAGTATTTGTCGGCAATCGTATTTAGCAATGGGTCGCCACCGGTTATAGCCTTGCGTAAGTCGCTCCCGAAAGGTTCAAGGACAGGAAAAAATATCCGTCCGTTGGAAGCCTGGATAAGCCCGCCTCGTGTCGCAGCTTCGCCAATAAAGTCGAAAACACCATCGGACAAGGGATTTTGATTCAGGTCGAGGCGGTCGCAACCCAGCACACGAATCAGCGGGATGCCATTTACGGCACCTTCTGTAATATAGCCCATGGGTATGCCTTGATCTTCACCGGAAAACAACACGTTCAGACGGAAATCCTCAGGGTTTATCTGGTATCCTCCGATGGAATAAACATTTTTCATCATCAGCTTGTACATCGGGATCTTTGTGCTGAGGGTGGTGCTTTTCAAAAGCTTTACCAACAGGCAGCTTGGTGCGCTGACACCGGAGTTTGTAAGTTCACCAACCTGGTACACCGTAGTGTCACCAACCAGCGTGTATTGGTAGGCCACAGCAAGAACCTGATCGGAATTCAAAGAAGTATTCAATGATATAAAACCAAGCTTGCTGTTATAGGTGTATTCGGAAGGCTGTAATTTACGGGCAAGCTCCACTTTTTCATAATCAATACCGGGAGACATATTAAAGGATGGGTTTGCCAGATAATTGTTAACGAGGTTAAGGTCTCTGAGCTGATTTTTACTAACTAGTGTAAAAAGGGAATTGGCATTATCTGAAGGATAATATCCACTGGATAAAATATTAAGATTATAAATTTTCTGTCCTTCGCCTAAATCCTGGAATGCTACAATATTACGGTTTTCAGTTGTTGGCGAACCGATATTGGTGAGCCATACTTCGATATTTGTGATGTTCACATTGGATGTGACTATGGGAAGTTTTTTCAGGGCCGCTTCATAATTATCACGGAAGTATTGTGAGATAAAAAAGTGTTTGTTTTCTTCATACTGGTCTGCCTTAACGTTGAATTCACTGGTTTGAGCACCACCGGAAACCGTGATATTTTCAGTGGAGCTTTCCTGTTGCGACCAGATCCCTGTTACGGTCATTCTTCCAAATTTCAGCTTTGCCTTGATACCGAACAACGACTGGCTCCCTGTGATCAGCGTACTATTTAAGGGTAATGTAACATCGCCACCTTCGATCAGCTGAATAATTTCATCTTCTTCACCTTCATATTTCAGGTTCATTTTATTTTCAAAATCGAAAGAAGATTCGGTATTATAGTTTACGCCAAACTGAATTTTGTCACCAATTTTGGCGGTTACATTCATCTGGATTTTTTCCTGAAAATCAAAATTTGTGGTACGCCGTTGTTTTACATCCAGGGCAGGGTTGTCGGTTTTTGTGGAAACAACGCCGAAAATAAGTTCGGCCGATCCCGAAGGCCTGATATCAATGGTGCTTCCTCCGAAGATTTTACTAAAAGCTTTTCCGCGGATATTTATTTTGGGTATAATGTTTCCGTCGCCTCTTGTAGTACGGTTAGCCCTCGCCTTATCGTGCCAGTAATCCTGCAAGGCTTTGTCCATGTCATAATTGCGGTATTCCTCCAGCGACATATAGTTTGGCTGCCGGTAGTTAAAATTTCCGATAGTGTTTTTTATAATGTACTCATTGCTTTCGGGATCGTATTCAACATTGGAGTTGATATTTGCGGGGTCATTCAGGTACAACCCGCCATTTTGCTGATTATCGTAAGGGTTTCCGCTGTTGTCATTGAAGGGAAACGGAAGGGTGGTGTCAGGCGGGTTGGTGTCAGGCGGATTGATGTATTTGTCCCTGATGAAATCATAATCAGGAACGGTGTTGATACTACCTGCAATAGCTATGGATAAAATAAACGCTGCGGCAAAAATTTGGATTATGTATCTGGCCAGTTTCAACAAACAAATGGTTTAGTACTTTTTTGGTTATAAAATTTTTAAGGCTTTCTTAATCAATTCTTCCACAGAATCTATTGATGGTTCTGATATTAATACTTTATCAAGAATTTTCTCGGAAATATTTTTGTTAAATCCCAACATAACCAATCCCGATAATGCTTCCTGTTTATATGTATTGTGTCCGCCTAAATTGACATCCTGTTGAAACGCAATTTTTGAATATTTATTTTTCAGGTCAATTATTATTTTTTGTGCAGTTTTTGAGCCGATTCCTTTTACACGTTCAAAGGTAGTTACCTGCCCGTTTACCAATGCAGCAATAACCTCGTCGGTTGAAAGCGAAGAAAGTATAAGGCGTGCCGTATTGGCGCCCACACCGTTAACCGATAATAAATTGATATACAAATCGCGCTCCTGTGCTGTAAAAAATCCATAAAGCGTAACACCAACGGGCGTTGCTGCTTCATTTTTTATAGCCATATACGTTAAAAGACGGCATTTTGTTCCCTCTTCACCCAGTTTTGAATAGGTATTTAACGAAATATGGATAAAATAACCGATTCCGCCGGTTTCAACGACAGCAAATGCGGGATTCTTTTCAACAAGAGTTCCTTCAATAAAATGAATCATAAGTAAAATAAAAAGGATGCAAAGATAAGAAACTTTAAGAAACTTGTTGAACAGCCCAGTCAATTGCCTGCTGTATCATTTCCTGCGGAGGTTTCTGAATAAAGTTGTTATCTACAAGGGTCTGTGTCATGGCGCGGGCCTCCCTGATGTCTTTTTCGGCTTTGGCAAAAGCTTCTTCCCTGGTAAGGTTTATGCGGGCGACACCGTCTTTGATGGCTTGCATGGCCACATCGGCAGCTTCCTGGGGAAATACAGAAGCTTCGTTCATGTTGGGAACAATATTTTCCGGATTGATACCGCGTTTTTCGGCATAATCAGCAAGAGAATGTGCGGCAGCAATGGCCATATTGTCGGTGATCTTTTTAGCACGAACCATCAATGCGCCTTTCAGGATTCCCGGGAACCCGATGGAATTGTTTACCTGGTTTGGAAAATCGCCGCGTCCTGTTGCAACGATGAACGCACCGGCTTCTTTAGCAGCGTAAGGATAAATTTCAGGAACGGGATTGGCACAGGCAAAGACTATAGATTTTTCCGCCATCGAGCCCACCCATTCTTTTTTCACGGTATCCGGCCCCGGAGTTGATAATGAAATCAGGACATCTGCACCCTTCATAGCTTCTTCTATGGAAAGAATTTTATCGGGGTTGGTATTTTCGCATAGTTCCCATTTACGGTAAAAACGCGGGTCGTTTTTTATATCCTCTCTGCCTGAATGCAGGGAGCCTTTGGTGTCAAACATGACGACCTTTTTTGGGTCTCCGCCGTCTGCAATAATAAGACGCGCAATCGTAGTGTTTGATGCCCCGGCGCCAAACAGAACAATTTTAACATCCGATATTTTTTTATTCGCCAGTTTTAAAGCATTCAGCAGTCCTGCCAGGGTAACACAGGCCGTCCCCTGTGCATCGTCATGCCATACGGGGATATCGCATTCCTCGCGCAATACATCGAGGACTTTAAAACAATTGGGTTGAGAAATATCTTCAAGGTTAACAGCGCCAAAACTGTGCTGAGCCATTTTTACAAACTGTATGATTTTATCAGGATCATTTTTTCCATTTTCATCTTTGCTGTCAATACATAATGCAACAGCATCAATCCCTCCCAGGTATTTCATCAGGAACGCTTTACCTTCCATAACGCCAAGCCCGCCGGAAGGCCCGCAATCGCCATCGCCAAGAACACGTGTAGAATCGCTGACTACCGCAACAAAATTTCCGCGGTTGCTCAACTGAAAAGAAGTATCCACATTATCGCGGATGTCGGTCGAAACCTTTGACACGCCAGGTGTGTACCATACATTGAACCAATTAAAACCCATAACAGGCGCTTTGGGCACCGTTTGAATCTTTCCTTCATAAAAACGGTGGGCGCTTTCAGAAAGATTTTTCAGAAACAACGTTTTTGCTTTAGCGATCTGTTCCTGTGTGAAATGTTCGGGAAATGCCTTATCCAGGTTTGATAAATCCAATTGTATTTTTTCCATGTGTCTTAATTTTTTTTGATATAAAATAGTAACAATGACGTTGTAAAAGTAATATTTTTTGTCAAGAGGCAAAAGATTTTGTTAATATGAGTTTTTTTATGAAAATACATTAATTTTTTGTTTTTTTTGCCAAATTATTATAGTTTTGACTTGCCTTTGATTTTTTCATCTTGCACGTTTGTTAATTCTGAATAATTATGAAAGATGCCACCGCGAAATCAATAAAAACAAAAACTTTTTTTATATTTTTTTCATGCTTTTTTATGTGCATGTGCCTCCTTGAATTTTCGCTAATGGCACAAAATTCATATAATCCCGATGCGCTTTGCGGAGAATGGTGGACTCCCGGGAACGATGGAAGGATTACCTTTTTTAAAAACGGCACCACCTATTCGGGGAAGGTTAGCTGGATCAAAAAAAATATAGATCCTGAAACCGGGAAGCCAATACTTGATAAGCACAATCCAGATCCTTCCCTTCGCAGCAGGCCCGTTCAGAACCTGGTGCTTTTCTATAATTTTGAATACAGCAGTTCAAAAGAAAAATATATTGACGGGAAACTTTACGATTCCAATACCGGCAACACCTATTCGTGCTGGATTAAATTAATTGATAAAAATGTTCTTGAGCTGCATGGTTTTGTTGGATTTTCACTCATAGGCAAATCGGTTTATTTTACCAGGGTTCAGAAATAATGGGGCAAATGCAGACAATTGTTGTTCTTACAGGGGCGGGGATCAGCGCAGAAAGCGGTATCAAAACTTTCCGCGACAGTGACGGGCTATGGGAAGAGCACCGCATAGAAGATGTTGCCACCTATGATGCATGGGAAAGAAATCGCAACCTTGTGCTTGATTTTTATAACCAGCGGCGGCGGCAGCTTGAACAGGTTCAGCCCAACGCAGCCCATTTTGCCCTGGCTAAACTTGAGGAAAAATATGATGTCAGGATCATAACCCAAAATGTGGACAACCTTCATGAGCGTGCCGGTTCAACAAAAATAGTGCACCTCCATGGTGAGCTCACCAAGGCGCGCAGCACCCTTGATGAAAACCTTGTTTATGATATTGGGTACAAAGATATTTTGCCCGGCGACAAATGCAAAAAGGGCTCACAGCTTCGTCCGCATATTGTCTGGTTTGGCGAGGCGGTACCCAACATCATGATGGCGGGCGCGCTCACTCAAAAAGCGGACATTTTGCTGGTTATTGGTACTTCGATGGTAGTTTACCCGGCCGCCGGGCTGATGAATTTTGCGCCGTCTTCCATCCCAAAATATTATATTGATCCTATGGCAGCAAAAGCTGTTTATATAAATAACCTCACGGTCATCAAAGAAAAAGCCGGAATTGGCGTGCCGGCTTTGGTGGAGAATTTATTGAGCATATAATGGACGTTGTGCCTTCCTGTTGCAAAGGACTCGAGCGAGTCACCCGACAGTATCACTTTTTATTATACTTATTCATCGCGGTATTAACACCTTCGAAGATGAAACTTAATATTGAATCAACAGCCAGGGGAATCCGTTCCATCATTATTTTTTCTTCTTCCCTGGTCCATTTTCCGAGAACATAGTCCACCTGAAATCCTTTTGCAAATTCACTTCCAACACCTATGCGCAACCGCGAAAATGCTTCACTTCCCAATGTCATAATGATATGGTTCAATCCGTTGTGGCCGCCGTCGCCGCCTTTGGATTTCATGCGCAAGGCGCCGGTAGCCAGATCCAGATCATCAACAACTACCAAGGAATTTTCTATAGGAATATCTTCAGCATTCAGCCAGTATTTTATTGCTTTCCCGCTTAGGTTCACGTAAGTTGAAGGTTTTAATAATACTAAATTCCTGCCTTTATACTTAACATGGGCAACAGCGCCGTGCCTGCCGCTTTCAAAAGTTGCTTTTACTTTTAGCGCCAATGCGTCCAATACCACAAACCCGATATTATGGCGGGTATTGGCATATTCATCACCAATATTACCCAGGCCGGTGATCAAAAACTTTTTAGATTCGGATATCATCATAAGAAACTGTTTTGATTTTATGTTAAATGAGATTTATGATGGATTTTTTAGCGAAACGAGGCAGATTTTGCTGACATAGTTTATCCTATGTCGAAAAATCTAACGAAGTTGCAGCAAAAAAGACGCATAAAGATATTAAAAGATAAAATCAAAACAATTTCTAAGTACAAAAATAAAAAAAGCTGCCGGAAAATTAATCTTCGGCAGCTTTATTTTTAGTTCAAGGATTTTATTTTTTTCCTTTTTCTTTTCCTTTTGCTTCGGCAGCAGGAGCTTTAGCGCCAGGAGCAGGTGTTCCGGCAGCAGCAGCGGCAGCAGGAGCACCGGCAGCAGCAGCAGCTCCGGCAGCGGCAGCAGCTTCAGCAGTTGGGGCAACTTCTTCAACCACCCTGGTAACGCTTACGCCGACAATCGTATTATTTTTATTATCTAGGATGGTAAAATTATCAGCAGGTACATCTAATACTTTCACGCCCTGTCCGATTTCCAATCCATTGATACTTACCTCAATGACTTCAGGCATATTTGCAGGAAGTGCTTTTATCTTGAGTTTTCTGTATTTCTGAACGACTTTTCCTCCTTTTAAAACTCCCGGTGCAACACCAGAAACCTTAACAGGAATATTCATCATAATCTGTTTTTCAGGATTAAGCTCCATGAAGTCGGCATGCATGATATTATCACTAACCGGATGGTACTGGATGTCCTGTAAAATAACATCATACTCTTTTTCATTCAGGTTGAGTTTTACAAAGCAAACTTCAGGTGTAAACACGATTTTCTGGAAATTTTTTGCATCTGTGTAAAAATGCAATTGTTCTTTTCCGCCATAAACCACACAAGGGACACTTCCGTCCACGCGGATTTTTTTAGCATCTTTTTTCCCTACGTTTCCGCGAAGGAAACCGCTCATTGATACTGTTTTCATAATTTAAAATTTAATTGTTAGTAGTTATTTAGTTATTTATTTATTGCATTGAAGTAAACTGAAAATGCGAACTGATCGATTCGCAATTTACCACGCTGTTGATTACATCAGCAAAAAGATTTGCTGTTGACAGCACTTTTATTTTTTTATTATTCTGTGATTCTTCACTCAAAGGAATGGTATCGGTAACGATAAGTTCTGTAAGTGCAGATTCCCGGACTTTTTTACTTGCGTTACCGGATAAAATAGGATGGGTACACATGGCCCTTACACTGGCAGCTCCTTGTTCCATAATTAGATCGGCCGCTTTGGTAATAGTGCCTGCGGTATCGATAATATCGTCAACCAAAACAACATTTTTATCTTTCACATCGCCGATAACCACCATGTTGCCTACTTGGTTTGGCTTTGACCGCTGTTTAAAACAGATAACCAGATCTGCTTCAAGATATTTTGCATACGTTCCGGCTCTTCTTGTTCCGCCGGTGTCGGGTGATGACATAGTCAGGTTTGAAAGGCCAAGGCTTTTGAGATACGGGACAAATATCGTGGAGGCATATAAATGGTCGACAGGAATATCAAAATAGCCCTGTAGCTGGTCTGCATGCAAATCCATGGTTATAAGCCTGTTGATCCCGGATGCAGTAAGCAGATTTGCAATAAGTTTTGATGTTATAGGTACGCGCGGTTTGTCTTTCCTGTCCTGACGTGCAAAGCCAAAGTAGGGGATAACGGCAATGATGTTGCGTGCGGAAGCACGTTTGGCGGCGTCGATCATCATGAACATTTCCAGGAGGTTCTCTGCTGGTGGAAAGGTAGACTGGATAATAAATACCTCATCACCCCTGATTGTTTCATCGAATGAGGGCCGAAATTCGCCATCGCTGAAATTGGCATATGAAACGTCACCAAGTTTTTTCCCGTAGCTTAAAGCTATCTTTTCTGAAAGATAACGTGTTGCCCTGCCCGAAAAAAGAGAAATTCCTGAAGCCATATTTTTATTTTTAATGGTGCAAAAGTAGGAAAAAAATGAACAATTCTAGCATTTATCATTTTTTTAATTATAAAAAAGGCTGCCCTTTTGAGACAGCCTTCTTTCAAAAACTAAAAATAAAATTATCTGATAACGGAAATTTTTCCTGTTGAAATCCCGTTATCTGTCAAAACCTGTACAATATAATAACCTGCTTTAAAATTGGTCGTATTGATCGTTGTTGCAATAAAATTCACCTGTTCCTCATAAACTAATTGTCCGGAAACTGAAAAGACTTTTACGGTCTTGATTATTTCATGGTTTTTTGAAACGACACTTATATTATTCGTTGCAGGATTTGGGAAAAGTGAGAAATTGTTTTCATCATTTTTATCAATATCAGTGATAAGTTCATAAGGACTCTTTATTCCAAGTCCAACAATCTGTGTGAAGGCAACAGGAAACGTTCCCAGCAGGGTTGCCACCCCTGTTGTCGTATTAATGGTATATAGGCCATCAAAATCACCAGTGGTAAGAGTAGATGCTGTATAATACAAAATACCATCCGGTGCAAATTCAATATCCTGAAAATTAGCAGATGAAATGCCGCCCAAATCAGTGCCAATAGGGGTAAGTGCAGCTGTTGTTTTATTTATAGACCATAATCTGCCGGTTGAAGCTTGTCTGTGTTCAAGTGCGTACATTTGTCCTGCTGCATTGCAGGCAATTTCTGTGAATGTTCCGGTGCTATCACCATTTGCAACTAAAGTTGCTGCGCCAGTAGCCATATTAATAGTATAAAGGCCAAAAGTAAATTCAGGATATGTTCCTGTAAGAGCACCTGCATATAATGTAGCGGTTGACTTATCATAAGTTAATCCGGGACAAAAAGCTGGTGTAATACCTAAAGGACCAATCAGGGTTGTCACACCTGTTAACGTGTCGACAGAGTAAAGGTCAAAATCAGAACTCAGGACAAACCAACTATATGTGCCTGGCCCTGTTGCAACATAGGAACCGCCTCTTGAATACCATGTAACAGCGGAGCCCATATCTTCAAAACCTAAACCAGGAACTTCCAGATAAAATTTTGAAGGTTGAAAATTTTGATAAAAACAAAAAACACTTGTTGCTGAGGTTAAAACATTTATAGTCTTTTGGAGTGAATCGTTTGAAGTATTTACATCGCCTGCCAAAAGGGTTTTTGCTGTTGCCGCCCAGGTACCAAGAGGAGCTGTCCATGCCGGAAACGTAACCTGGGTTGTTGCACTTGGGGCAAGGCTGCTTGTAACCATTACCGTTTGATCATAAGGGGTGGGTGAATTAATTTTCATCTGAACATTAAAATTATTTTGGGCAGCACTCCCATTATTACTTATTGTGGCCATGGGGATAATAGTTCCCGCAGTACATACAAAACTCATATCAACAGATAGCACAGCCAGGTCGTTTGCTTCAGGTTCAAAAACTTTAACATCATCGACAGCCCAATACCACGCATAATCTCCTACATAATTCCATTTAATTTTTACCTGGGAATGGCCGGCAGCAATAGCAGAAATATCATATTCTGCAACCTCGGCATTTGCGGTACCTGTAGCAGTCCACGATTGCAGAACGGTCCATGTACTTCCATTATCGCCGCTTACGGAAACTGTAGCGGTGCTGTTGGAATATTCGTAATAATAATGTTCAAAATAAAGTTTTACAACGGTTAATGCCGAACAATTAATTTCCGGGGTGATCAGATCAGCATTTTCAGTTATTGCGTCACTACCATAGTTATCACTATCAAAAATAGCAAAGCCATTTGCTGCCGTTGTGGTGTTAATAGTACGGCTACCGGGATTATCAAATTCCCAAACACCGCCTGTGGAATTGTCAATGGTACTCCATCCTACCGGTAACACACCAGTACCGAAGGTCTCAGAAAAAATAACCGCTTTAGCTTTTAGATGGTTATTTTGTTTTACGGTTTTTCCTTCAACCGCAACCTTTTGATTGGGGTTGTCAAACGCTAAAGAGCTAACATTTTTAGCACCCGGGATACTTTGTGCATTTAAGCTTAAGCATACAGCTACAAACAAAGCCATGAACATGTAAGTTTTTTTCATAATTTTTTTTATTAAATAATTTGCAAATGTAATATTTTTATTGAAAGCATGTACTTATAAGATATTTAAGTACCACCCGATTTTGGCACAACTTATATCAATAAAAAAAAGCCGCCCTATTTCTAAAGCCGCTTATATTTATTAAAAACAAAATGACTATACTGCTTGTGTGATCGGGTTTATGAAAACACGCGTTTTCAGTTCCCGGTCAAGTAGTAATAACCCCTGGCCCTTACCTTCCACAATTTTTAGCTGTTCAAGAATTTCTGTAGCGTTAGCCTCTTCTTCAACCTGCTCGGCAATAAACCACTGCAGCTTGTTGTTGGTAGCGTGGTCTTTTTCCTCAATGGCAATATTTACCAGGTTATTGATCAACGAGGTGACTTTCTGCTCATGTTTCAATACTTCTTCAAAAACTTCGATCGGGTTTGTCCATTCAAATGCCGGTTTTTCGATTGCCTGCAGTTCAACAGCCCCGCCACGTTCATTAACAAAATTGAAAAATATCATACCGTGTGCATTTTCTTCCTGTGTCTGGATATTCATCCAATGTGCAAAACCAGGAAGGTTTTTCCTTGTAAAATATGCAGCCATGGATAAATATAAGTATGATGAAAATAATTCAGCATTGATCTGATCGTTCAGCGCTTTTTCCATTTTTTTTGTAAACATGTTGTCCTCCTTTTTAAAATTATATGATACAAATATAATAATTATTTTACATAAAATGGTATCTGAATGTTTATTTTCCTGATCCTTTTTTCAGGATACCAGACCATTGATTAGTTGTAATGAAAAAACCCCGCAATTATTTGCGGGGTTTATAATATTTTCGTCAAATGAAGCTATAGCTCTACCCGAAAACCGTGGAATTTTTTTTATCCTTTCAAGGCATTCACCCCGCTGACAATCTCGATAATCTCATTGGTAATGGTAGCCTGGCGCGCCTTATTGTAAGAAAGTTTCAGTGATTTCATGAGTTCCTCGGCATTGTCGGTAGCTTTCTGCATTGCCGACATGCGGGCGCCCTGCTCCGAAGCCCACGAATCGAGAATAGCTTTATACACCTGAATTTTCAATGATTTTGGCACCAGTTCTTTTAAAATAATTTCTTTATCGGGTTCAAATATATAATCAGTATTTGCCGGTGAAGCCGTAATATTTTGTCCTATTTTCTCAATCGGTAAAAACTGTTCCGTAGTAAGTATTTGTGAAACGGCATTTTTAAACTGGTTGTATATTATTTCAATTCTGTCGTAAGCCCCCGAAGTATAAAGAGCCATAAGTTTATTAGCGAATTCACTTGTTTTTTCGTAGGTAAGATTCTCGTAAATACTGTCAGCATGTTCAACCACGTTATATTTACGTTTTGTGAAAAAGTCCGTAGCTTTTTTTCCAACCGTCAGTAAATGCAGATTACCTTTTTCATTCAGCTCATTATAATCATTGTGAATATGAGCTACCACTGATTTGATGATATTGGTGTTAAAAGCCCCGCACAATCCGCGGTTCGAGTTGATCACCACCAGTAAAACTTTGTGAATTTTTCTTTTTTTAAAGTAAATGATATCCTCTGGCATATCGTTGCTGCCACTTAATTCCGAAAGCAGTCCGCTGAGTTTATTTGCATAGGGGCGAAGTTTCAGGATGGCTCCCTGTGCACGCCGGAGCTTGGCTGCCGAAACCATTTTCATGGCGCTGGTTACCTGCTTTGTGGTGTTAACAGATGCAATCCGTATTCTTACTTCTTTTAATCCTGACATGTATTATTCTGAGTTACATTCTAACAATTACACTTCGTATTTAGGAATGATGTCCTTCGCCGCATCCTCCAGTTCTTTCGTCATTTCATCCGTCAGCATACCTTTGCTGAGGTTAACCAGCAGTTCGCTATGGTAAGCATCAAGATGAGTTAAAAAATCTTCCTGAAAATTAATGATTCTTTTCACAGGAACTTTTTGCAATAATCCTTTGGTTCCGCAATAGATGATGGCAACCTGATGTTCAACCCTCATAGGAGAATACTGAGGTTGTTTCAGGATTTCCACGTTTCTTGCCCCTTTGTCGAGTACTGTTTTTGTAGCGGCATCAAGGTCGGAGCCGAATTTAAGGAATGACTCTAATTCGCGGTATTGAGCCTGATCGAGCTTCAGTGTACCTGCAATTTTTTTCATAGGTTTTATCTGCGCACTTCCACCAACGCGGGATACCGAAATACCTACATTGATAGCGGGCCTTATTCCTGAATTAAACAGTGTGGTTTCAAGGAATATCTGTCCGTCGGTAATCGAAATTACGTTGGTCGGAATATAAGCGGAAACGTCGCCGGCTTGTGTTTCAATAATTGGTAATGCCGTTAGCGATCCGCCACCTTTCACCATATGCTTGATGGACTCCGGAAGGTCGTTCATTTTCTGCGCGATTTTATCAGAGGTAATCACCCGGGCAGCACGCTCGAGCAACCGTGAGTGCAGATAAAACACATCGCCGGGATACGCTTCACGTCCGGGCGGGCGGCGAAGCAGCAGCGATACTTCGCGGTATGCAACAGCCTGTTTTGATAAATCATCATAAACAACCAATGCGGGGCGTCCGGTGTCTCTGAAAAATTCGCCGATGGCAGCGCCGGCATAAGGAGCATAAAACTGCATAGCTGCTGGATCGGAAGCGGTTGCCGAAACGATAACCGTATAAGGCATGGCGCCTTTTTCTTCCAATGTTTTTAAAATATTTGCAACGGAAGAACCTTTTTGTCCGACGGCAACATAAATGCAAAAGACCGGTTCTCCTTTTTCGTAATAAGTTTTCTGGTTGATGATGGCATCAATGGCAATGGCTGTTTTACCGGTCTGGCGGTCGCCGATGATAAGTTCGCGCTGGCCACGTCCGATGGGGATCATGGCATCGATAGCCTTGATACCTGTTTGTAATGGCTGGTTAACAGGCTGCCTGAAAATAACACTCGGAGCTTTACGTTCAATAGGCATTTCATAAACGGGTCCTTCAATCGGTCCCTTGCCATCAATCGGTTCGCCGATGGTGTTAATAACCCTGCCTAGCATACCTTCACCGACATTTATAGAAGCGATACGGAGTGTTCGTTTTACAACATCTCCTTCGATGATATTGTCCGATTCGCCTAATAAAACCACACCCACATTGTCTTCTTCAAGATTCAGAACGACACCCTTAACTCCTGTTTTTTCAAACTCCACCAATTCGCCGGAGCCTACTTTGGTAAGACCGTAAACACGGGCGATTCCGTCTCCTACCTGAAGTACAGTGCCGACTTCTTCAAGTTCAGATTCATATTTGAACCCGGCCAGTTGCTGGCGTAATATTGCAGTTACTTCTGCTGGTTTAATTTCTGACATTCAAAAAAATATTTAAAATTTGGGTACGTAAATATTTACATTGTATTCTTTCTTCAGGCGGTTGATATTTCTTCTGACGGTAGCATCATATTGCAGATCGTCCACGTTGAACATAAAGCCGCCGAGAAGATTTTCGTTTACTTCGCTGATCAACTCTATTTTTGAAGAAAACACTTTGCTCAATGCGTCTTTCAGCAGCTGAACATTTTTTTCATTTGCAGCTGTTGCTGTTTTGAAATATACCGTCTTTATATTATGATGTACTTTATAAAGCCGGATAAACTCAAAAGATATTTCCCGGATCATCATCTCCCGGCGTTTCTTGAGAAGAATTTCAAGAAAACGAAATGAAAGCGGGTTTAGTTTATCTGAAAACAACGCTTTAAAAACGGATAGCTTCTTTGAATTGTTTATTACCGGGTTGTTTAAAAAATGGATCAGGTCCTTGCTGCCGGCACACACTTCTTCGAGAAGAATCATGTCCTTATTAATTTCCTCGAGCAGATTTTTTTCCAAAGCGAATGAAAGGAGCGCCTTGGCATATCGGTTTGCAATTCTTTCAGTTTTCATTACCTAATCGTTTCTTAGTTGAAATTGGTATCGCTCAGAAACTTTTCAATCAGCTGGTTCTGCTTATCATCTTTTGAAAGTTCTTGTTGAATTAATTTTTCAGCGATATCAACAGACAACAAAGCAATCTGATTTTTCAGATCGGTAAGGGCTTCCAGTTTTTCGTATTTAATGCTTTCTTTGGCAGATTCAACAATGCGGTCGGCTTCTTCCGTAGCTTTTGTACGTGCTTCTTCAATAAGTTTTTCCCTGATGACCCTGGCATCACGAAGAATATTATCCCTCTCGTTTTTTGCTTTTCTAAGCAGTTCTTCATTGCTGAATTTTAATTGCTTCATTTCTTCATGAGCTTTTTCAGCCTGCTGCAATGATTCTTCGATTTTAGTCTCACGTTCTTTCAGCATTTTCAGTACCGGTTTCCATGCATACTTTTTTAATATAAGCAGCAAAAACAGGAATGAAAGCGTCATCCAGAATATAAGTCCGATACCGGGAGTTACTAGTTCCATATTATTTAACTTTTATAGTTAATTTCAAAAACAAAAATGCTCCTGAAACTATGGTCAGGAGTTTTTGCCACATATATACTTGTTAGATAAAAAGTATAAGCAAGCAAACAACGATAGCAAAAAATGCAACACCTTCGATGAGGGCCGCTGCAACAATCATATTTGAACGGATATCACCAACGGCTTCAGGCTGTCTCCCGATAGATTCCATGGCACCTTTTCCGATATTTCCAATACCAAGGCCTGCGCCAATTGAAGCAATCCCTGCCCCGATGCCTGCGCCCATTTTTGCTATAGGAGCAAAATCAGCGGCTGCTTGTAATAAAACTGACATTAATGACATAATTTTTAATTTAAGTTAATTTATATTGTTTGATTTAATGTGCTGCTTCGTGATGTTCTGCCATCGCCATTCCAAAATAAAGTGCCGAAAGCAAGGTGAAAACATAAGCCTGGATGAAGGCTACCAGTAACTCAAGTAATCCCATAAAAATATAAAAGAAAACCGAGATGATCGAAAAACCATAACCTGCACCCGGAGACATCTGTCCGAAAATAAAGATCAGGCTGATAAATCCAAGCGCGATAATATGCCCGGCAGTCATGTTGGCAAAGAGACGGACCATCAGTACAAAGGGCTTTGTGATAACTCCGACGATTTCTACAATGGGCATTAATGGTATTACCTTTAACCACCACGGAACTCCGGGGGCGTTATATATTTCTTTCCAGTAATGTTTATTTGCACTGAAGGTTGTAATGATAAACGTAAATAATGCCAGCACCATGGTTACCGCAATATTTCCCGTAAGATTTGCTCCGCCGGGGAAGAATGGTATAAGGCCAAGCAGGTTATTTATAAAAATAAAAAAGAAAATGGTCAGCAGGTAAGGCATGTATTTTTCATAGCGTTTTTCACCTATGGCAGGTTTTGCGATATCATCGCGGACAAAAAGTATCAGCGGCTCCAGCCATGACTGCAAACCTTTTGGCGCCTCGTTCTGGTGTTTCTTAAACCGGCGGGCTATTGAAATAAATATCCAGCAAATCAGAATGACGCTGATAAAAAGTGAAGTAACATTTTTTGTGATTGAAAAATCCAGCGGCGGTTTTGCACTTTCATCCACCTTGACAATTTTTCCTTTTTCATCAAGTTTATATCCTATATATTCAGCTGTTCCATGATGAAATTTTGATGACATGAAAGCAACAATTTTTCCCTGATCATAAAGTATTACAGGCAGCGGTATACTGATATGCTTTTCGCCAATTTTAGCTATATGCCATTCGTGGGAATCAACGATATGCTCTATAATAGTTTTACCGGCATTAAATCCCTGTTCTTCGTGTTCTGATGCTTTTTTATCCTCACAAAATGCTTTCTGAGACAGAAAAAAAGATAAAAAACATAACGTAAATAAAATATAACCTTTTGATTTCAAATTATTTGCCAACATTTATTCAGATATCTTCACTTTGTTAGTACAGGAGGCAAATATAAACATTTTATAAAAAAAACAGAATAATATTTTTTTTTTTAAAATTGTGTGAAACAGGGGTGGTTTTTTTTATAATCCGAATACTTTTGTCTCTTTCGGCTTAAAAAATCCTGAAAAGTAAAAATGTAAAAAACCCGCAGAAAAATTATTGTTTCTTCGGTAACGATTGCAATAAAATGGTCACGTCAAAAACAAGGAATAATACAAAGAGTATTAAAAAGCTGAATATAAACCTGACCGCATCGTCACGTTGCAGCAACACATAAGCAACCAGTACAATTATATATAAGAAAAATTTCAGGAAGGTGGCCATCATAAATATCCTGATGAATTTATTCGGATTTTCGGCTGGCACAGACAGTAACCACAAATTTGAAAGTAATGATAACGAAAAGAAGAAAGGTACCAGAAAGGGCAGGGCTGGTGTAATTATTTCCCCTGACATTGACACAGTCATTATTACTGCAATAATTTCCAGCAAAAGGGAAAATATCAGGGTATTGATCAATAATTTTCTTTTAGACAACATTCATTTCTTTTTTAATAAATCTTTAATGACCACATAAATGGCAGCAGCAACAGAAATTATAGAAAAAAGCACGGTAAAGACCGGAAATTTCAACCCGATCCACTTGTCGAGCAGGTAGCCTCCTACTACGCCCAGCACAATAATGACCAGCATCTGAAGCGCGATGCTGGAATAACGGGCATAATCGTTAAGCGGGAGTCTCGGTTTTTTCATTAGCTACAGGCGGCATGGTCGATTGTTTATAAGAGGAATCTGTCATTTTGCAGGTGCCGCTAAATCTTGCACCGGGCTCAACGGAGAGTTTTCCTGTTATAATGTCACCAAGAATCTGTGCAGAAGCTTTCATAGCCAGCAATTCAGTAACAGTGATTTTTCCCTGCAGGATTCCCGAAAAATCCGCATTCTGGCAAACTATTTCACCCTCCACGCTTCCGGTGCTTCCAATAACAACCTTTCCCTTCGAGTTTATCGAACCTGTAAGTTTGCCGTCGATACGCATATCGCCACTGGCTTTAATGTCTCCTTTTATACTTGTTCCGTTTCCAATAATATTAATGACCGGATTTTCAATTTCGATATTTTTGGCCATAAGGTGTAGATTTTTTACTTATAAGTTTATATTGCTGTAAAAATAGTTTTTATTTCTTATAATTTTTATTAAAAAAGTCGAGGTATTTATTCACATCCTTACTTTTATAAAACACAGGATAATTGGACGCAGAGATCACAAAATGCTTATAAGCGGCTTTTTGCAATTTTGGAAGTATATCCTTGTTATTTTCAATGGCCATCATATAGTCCATAGCATCGTTTTTATTGTCAAAACGATTTACATTCAGCACTTCATGTTTGTCGTCGAGAAACCAGGTGTCAATTTTGTAGCTTTTGGTTGAAAAAAATCTCAAATTTATATCTGAATAGGTATTTCTGATTTCATTGATATTTACATTCTTCATTTCCAGCACCGAGATATAAAAATGAAATGCTTCAGGTTCGTATTTATAGATTTCTTTTTCGGGGGTTTTAATACTATCCTGTGAGGTAATATTATCTTGATTTCCGGGTGTGATTTTTGGTTTTTTAAGTGCGTCCAGAATTTCCTGAGCTTTTTTCGCTACATCCGTCCCGGGGTATTTGCTGACAATATTGTTGAGTGACGTTTCAAAAACCTGGACAGGTTGTGTTTTGCCAATAGAAAGCGCTTTCAGTAAATCAAATTTTGGCAGCAGAATTTTGTCTTTTTGTGTTTGAAGCACACTGTCGGCATTTCTTATCACATCTGAATAATTACCTGAATTGTATGCCAGGTAGGTTTCTTTATAAAAAACAGACAGCCGGTTGTTTCGTTCTTCAAGTTTGGCGTAATAATTCGGGTCGAGGATTATCTGTGCATAATCACTGCCGGGGTATTTCGTAATGATTAAATTTTTGTAATAATCTGCCTTGGGAAGATTTTCCTGAAATGTATAAATCTGATACATGTTAAAATAAGCGGGAAGTATCTGTTTGCAGAGTGGAAAACGTTTTTCCAGCTTATCAAATGCGTCAATGGCCTTATCATAATCAGACAAAGATTCTTTATAAATGTATCCGATATTGAACAGGGCATTGCAAATCATAAGATTTGAAGAATCAAAGTCGGCCTGTGTTTTCGGCAATTTTGAAATGTAATAGTTGCGGTCTTTCAGGTTAACCACAACGGTATCTTTTTTCATTCCGCTGCTATCAACTTCATCTGATATTTCCTGAAACTGGATGTCGGTAACGGCTTTGTTACTTAACCGCCACAAATCTTCATACTTGCGGTTGCCCCATTTTCTGATAAAATCGGTATATCCCAGGCTCATAGTTGAAGGATTGTAAAAATACCAGGAGCCGGTATTTTGAATATTCATATTGTTGACGTTGTTCTGCTGAGCCAGTGCAAGGTTGTTCATCCGGTCAATTTCTTCCTGCTGTTTACGTTGTTCTTCTTTGATTATCTCTGCAATAATATCATCAATTTTTTTGTTGCGTTCTCCGGCCGGTAATTTTGCAAGCATTTGCAAGCTGTCCTGAAGTTCTACAACCTTAATATTTCTGACGAGATCATTCAGTGTGTTCTTTTTGTTTTCAATAAGGCTATAATTTGGATAATTCTTTGGCAGAAATATGACACAGCTGTCATAATAAACCTGAGCGTCTTTGTAAAGAGGTTCTGCAAAATACAGATCGGCAAGTTTCAGGTAAGACACCGATTTCTGATAATCATTGGAAACGCTTGCATGCGCTGATTTTTTCAAATTTTCAATGGCCCCCGGAACATCATTTTCTTTCAGTGAAATTTCTGCAAGGGCATAGTAAATCTGGTCGAGATATTCTGTGTTTTTTTCATCCCGCAGCATCTTGTTCAGTAATTTTTTAATATCCTTGCTTTCGCCCATAGTCACATCATAGCTTTTTGCCAGATTTATTTTTGCGGCAAATTCCATGTCGTATATGGGATTCATATTGATAACCTTCTTGAAGTATTCGCTTGATTTTTGGGGATTTCCTGACCGTTGGTATGTTTGGGCAAGAATAAAATAGAGTCGTGTCCTGACATGTTTAGACTTGTTCAGGTCGACCGCCTGTTTAAGGTAGTCTATTGATTCTTCATATTTTTCCTGTTTCAGCAGTACATCGCTGTATGCCAATGGGTACAATCTTTCAGCGACCCGGGTGCTTTTGTTTTTTTCAATCTTTTTTTCAATGGAGGCAAGCAGCGCTTCCGCGTCGTCAAGTCTGCCTTGCTGAACAAAAACCATTGATTTCCAAATGGTGGCCTCATATTTTATGCTGTTATTTTTAAAACGGTTCAGCACAAAATTGAATGTCTGCATCGCCAGATCATATTCCTGTTTGTAATAATATGATTTTCCGATAAGCATATACCCATCGTCAATCCACCTGATATATTCAACACCTTTAATAAAAATTGAATGTTTCTGAACCACAATGGACCCTTTTTCAAGAGACCTGTCCAGCAGATTATACACAGACTGGGCATCGGCTTTTGTTCCAAGTTCAAAAACCGGGAGGATTTTGGTATAATCATCCTTGTTTTTCTTGCCCAATTCGGCAACACCTTCTTTTAAGGCTTCCTTCCCGTTAAAATAAGCATTATAATGTGCGGTGAGATTGTGGTAAACCCTCCTGGTAAATGTGTTTTTCTTTGTCGAACATGAAAAAGAAAATATCATAAAACAACAAAAAACACACAAGAGAGTTTTATACAAAGATTTTGATTGCACGTTTGAAGGGTTAAAGATAAAATAACTTAATTTTTACAAAATTATTTTATTTTTTTTATTATTCCCTGATTTTTTTAAAGTTAATTTACCTCGCTGGTCAAAAGTATGACAATAATTTCGGATATTTGTACCCTTATTTTATTATGGTAACAGAACCACAATCCCGCTGGAAACGATTCCTTAAAAAACTTCATGATAAATACCGCCTGGTAATCATGAACGATTCTACGTTTGAGCGTATGATATCGTTCAGGTTGTCGAGAATGAATGTGTTTGTTGTGGTGGGAGCTGCCGTGATGTTACTTATTGTTGCCACCACATTTATTATTGCCTATACGCCTTTGCGCGAATATATTCCCGGATATGGAGATGTTGGTTTGCAGCGCGATGTCTATAACCTCATGCTGAAAACCGATTCACTCGAAAAGGAACTTGCCCGCAGAAGCTTATACATGGAAAACCTGAAATATATCATCGAGGGCAAGGATTTTCCTGAACCGGACATGACAAAACCTTCAGACAGCACCGTACCTAAATACCAGGCGCTTGATTTTGAGGTGTCTCCCGAAGATTCCGCATTGCGCAGCGAGTTTGAGAACATCGACCGTTATAACCTGACTTTTTCTGAAGAGGCGGAAGGACAAAGCAGCATCAGTAATTTTTTCTTTTTTACACCCATGAAGGGCATTGTGGACAACGGTTTCAATCCTGCAAAAAAGCATTACGGTATTGATATCCTGGGAAATAAAAATGAAGCGGTAAAAGCTACCCTTAGCGGCACAGTGATTTTTAACGGGTGGACGGTTGAAACAGGATATGTGATTGCCGTTCAGCACAGCAATAATATTATTTCTGTTTGCAAGCATAATTCTTTTTTGCTTAAGAAAAGCGGTGATTATGTTTTTGCTGGTGAGCCAATCGCTATAATAGGTGAAACAGGCGAGTTGACCACAGGCCCCCACCTTCACTTTGAACTTTGGTACAACGGAACTGCCGTTAACCCCAAAGAATACATGTCATTTAAATAATATTTTATCTTTTGAAAAAAAGAATTGCCATATTAGGATCAACAGGATCAATCGGAACTCAAGCCCTTGAAATAATCCGGGAATTTCCGGAAGCGTTTTCGGCGGAGGTCTTTACCGCTGATTCCAATGCCGGTCTGCTGATCGAGCAGTCACTGGAATTTATGCCCAACGCTGTTGTTATTACCAATGAAAAGTTTTACCCCCAGGTAAAATCGGCACTCGAAATACATGATATCAAGGTGTTTGCCGGTAATGCTTCGTTGGAACAAATTGTTGAATCAGATAATATAGACATGGTGCTGGCGGGCATCGTAGGTATTGCCGGCTTGCGCCCGACACTGAATGCCATCAGGCATAAAAAACCATTAGCGCTGGCAAATAAAGAGACCCTTGTTGTGGCAGGTGATATCATCACCCGTACCGCCAGAGAAGAAGCTGTAAATATTTACCCCGTTGATTCGGAACATTCGGCAATTTTTCAGTGCCTGGCCGGTGAATATCACAATCCTGTGGAAAAGATCATCTTAACCGCTTCAGGCGGGCCTTTCAGAGGAAAGAGCCGGACTTCTTTGGCCAATATTACCAAGGCCGAAGCGCTGAATCACCCAAACTGGGTGATGGGAGATAAAATTACCATCGATTCGGCAACGATGATGAACAAAGGCCTTGAAGTAATTGAAGCGCATTGGCTTTTCAACCTGAAACCCGAACAAATTGAAGTCCTGGTGCATCCCCAGTCAATAATCCATTCCATGGTACAATTTGCGGATGGCGCAGTTAAAGCCCAGCTGGGTATGCCCGATATGCGCCTGCCGATTTTATATGCGTTCAGTTTTCCCGAAAGGATTAAGACAAATTTTCCACGGATCGACTGGAAAAAAACCGGTGAATTCACTTTTGAAACTCCAGACACCGACACGTTTCATAATCTTGTTCTTGCTTATGAAGCGCTGAAAATTGGCGGAAATATGCCCTGCATACTCAATGCTGCCAACGAAATTGCCGTTGCGGCATTTTTAAATGATGCTATAATGTTTTTGGACATTGCGCGCGTCATCGAAGACAGTATGCAAAAGGCGTCCTTCATAAAAAACCCTTCGCTTGATGATTATTTTCTAAGCGATAGTGAAACAAGAAAAATAACTGAAGAAATAATAAAAAACAAACAGAAATGAGTACAATTATTATGATTGCCCAGCTGATACTGGGATTGTCGATTTTGGTTTTTATACATGAACTGGGACATTATTTAGCCGCACGCGCCTTTAAAATCCGTGTGGAAAAATTTTATTTATTTTTTGATGCCTGGAAAATCAGGCTCTTCAAATTCAAAAAAGGAGATACAGAGTATGGTATGGGCTGGCTTCCGTTGGGCGGATATGTAAAAATTGCCGGCATGATCGATGAGTCCATGGACAAAGAACAGCTGAAACAACCCCCGCAACCATGGGAATTTCGGTCAAAACCTGCATGGCAACGGCTGATCGTTATGCTGGCAGGGGTTATTATGAACCTGATCCTTGGTATGGTAATTTTTGCCGGTGTTATTTGGTATTACGAAAAAGAATACCTGCCCTGCGACCAGGTAGTTAACGGCATATATGCTTATCCTGCAGGACGCGAAATCGGATTTCAGACAGGCGATAAAATCCTTAAGGTAAACGGTAAAACAGTTGAGCGTTTTAAAGATGTTGCTTCAGCAAATGTGCTGATGGGTTCTGTTATCACAGTGGACCGAAACGGAAAAGCCATTGACATCAATGTCCCGGATACCATGTACCGTAATTACAATAAAAACATCCGCGATTTTTTTATTGAAGCCCACAATTTCGATTTTTCTGTTGACAGTGTCCTCGACACCATTGTATATAAAGATAATACAAAAAAAGCCAGCGCTGCATTTGTGGCAGGCTTGAAAAAAGGCGATAAAATCCTTTACATTGATTCAACAAAAATTTCCAGTTATGGCTTGTTCCGGGAGCTCATCTGGTCGATGAAATCAAAAACTGCAGCCTTAAAAGTATTGCGCAAGGCGGATACATTAAACCTTTCATTAACGGTTGATTCCACAGGATATATCGGCATTACGAGCAAAAATCCTTATAAAACAAAAGCTTACGGCTTTGGTTCCGGCATCAAATACGGCGTAAGTGATGCTATGGGAAACCTTTGGGCAAACATACGAGGCCTGGGTAAAATTTTTACCGGAAAAGAAAGCGCCAGTGAATCCATTCAGGGGCCCATCGGGATCATGAAAATTTATGGAGGAATCTGGGATTGGCACAGGTTCTGGCTTATTACAGGCTTGATCTCCGTGGTGTTGGCATTTATGAACATCCTGCCAATTCCTGCGCTGGACGGCGGGCACGTGATTTTCACCACATGGGAATTGATCACGGGAAGAAAATTATCTCAGAAATTCCTCGAGCGCTCACAGGTTATCGGCATGATCATACTGATCGCCATTATGGTTTTTGCAGTATTCAATGATGTCTGGAAACATTTTATCCGTTAATGCCGGGCACAAAGCAGGCTGACACATTCTATGAATGATGTAAATGAAAAATTATCAGGATTAAAGACCATTTTGCATAAGGCGCAGGCATACTGCGCCTATCAGGAACGCTGTACGAAGGAAGTTGTTCAAAAACTCCGCGACTGGAAGGTGGACGAAGACCGAATTCCAAAAATTATTGAACAACTCACCGGTGAAAATTTTATTAACGATATACGTTTTACCGAAACATTTGTTAGAAGTAAATTCAACCTGAAAAAATGGGGAAAAAACAAGATCGCATATGAACTGCGTTTAAAAAAAATACCCGCTTCAATTATTTCACAAAGCCTGCAGGCCATAAATGACAATGAGTACCGGGCAGCTCTTCAGCATTTAAAAGACCAGAAATCAAAAGAAATCAAGGAGAAAGATCCTTTTAAAAAAAAGCAAAAAATAGTTCGGTTTCTTGTTTCTCGAGGATTTGAGATGGAGTTGGTCATGGGAACTTTCAAAAAATAATTATGAAAAAAGGTGCGTTTCTATAAACCCATTCAATGATAAAGCTGTTCGTTAAATCAATAGAACAAGTTCAAAAACTTTTTCATCATCGCGTCTTTAAAAAAAGTTTATTGTATACAGCAATTGTTTTTGCTTTGCTGCTTATGGCCTTTTTTATTTTCCGCAACACCATCCTGCATACAATCATTAACAACAAATGCAACGCATTTAAAGAAAAATACAAGGCCGAAATAGTGGTTGGAACATCGTCTTTTAAAGGATTCACAGGTGTTACGGTCGAAGATATTTCAGTTATTCCTGATCAGCGCGATGTTTTATTCCGGAGCGGCAAAATTTATGCTCATGTGCGGTTTTTTCCTTTGCTGACGGGATCAGTGCGCATTGACGAATTGTTGGTTGAAAACACCATGATCAATCTGACCAGACACGGTAAAATAAATAACTACAGTTTTTTGTTTACTCCTCATAAGGACACCACGGCTCAGGATGGCGATACTTCATACAACTATGCTGCACGTTTTGATAAAATTTTTTCCGGGATTTTTTCTAACATCCCCGATAACATTGAAGTCTCCAATTTTCTGATACGGGCAACCTCGGACACCAATTCGTTTTCAGCCTTTTTACCTGCATTGCGGATCGAAGATCAAAAATTCCTTTCTACGGTTGCCACCTTAGAAAAAGGAAAACAGCGGATATGTTTTGTTAAAGGCGAAATAATCAAAAGCCGCAAAATATTGAATTTTATGATCTATGCCCCGGCCGGCCAAAAAGTGCATATTCCTTACATCCAGTCAAGGTATGGCTTCCGATGTGATTTTGACACGCTGTATTCCGGGATTTCTGCTGAAGGAACCAGTTCGAAACTTAACATCACTGTTGAAAATCTTATCAGCGGATTAGTACTCAATCATAAAAAAATCGCGCTCACCGATGTGGTGTTCAAAAAAATCGCGTTAAAACTCAATATCACGGCTTATGAGGATTACGTGGAGCTTGACAGCACTTCGGTCATCGCGCACCACCGGTTTTTCATCAATCCTTTTATCAGGGCAAGCCATAAGCCGGTGGTCAAAGTAACATTAAAAATAAACAGGGATTTTGTGGCGCAGGATATGTTTGAATCCCTGCCCGGCGGCATGTTTGGTAATTTTGAAGGAATTAAAACAAAAGGGAAACTCAGGTTGTACGTGAATTTTGAGCTTGATATGCGGCAGCCCGATTCGCTGAAATTCGATGCGACACTTACCGGGAAAGACTTTTCCATAGTTAAATACGGCGTCACGGATTTTCGGAAGATCAACGGAATGTTTAGCTATACGGCTTATGTAAACGAGATGCCCGTCCGTGCCTTTGAGGTAGGCCTTGAAAATCCATCGTATACGACACTTGAAGCTATTTCTCCTTACCTGAAAGACGCGGTGCTTATCTCCGAAAACGGAGGCTTCTTTTTTGGCGACGGTTTCAATCCGGAAGCTTTTAGGGAGTCCATAATTGCTAATATAAAAGCCGGGCGTTTTGTCCGCGGAGGCAGCACCATCGATATGCAGCTGGTGAAAAATGTTTTTCTGAGCAAGAACAAAACTATTGTGCGCAAAGCAGAAGAAATTCTGATCGCATGGCTGATCAACAATAACAACCTTTGCTCAAAAGAAAAAATGTATGAAGTGTATCTGAATCTTATCGAATGGGGCCCCGGCGTTTATGGCATTTCCGAAGCTTCGGACTATTATTTTCAAAAGAAACCTTCGCAGCTTAGCCTTGCCGAAAGCATTTATCTGGCAAGCATTATCCCGAAGCCGCGTTGGTTTAAATCTTCCTTTGATGAAAACGGGAAACTCTCATTGAGATACCAGCCTTATTTCAGTCTCATCGCAAAAAAAATCATCGATAAAGGCGCGGCAACAAGTTCAGACACCCTGGACATGCTGAATAAAGTGGTGATAAAAGGCACCGCAAAGGCTTATATGGCAAAGGATACAGTTCGGTTTAATATTGAATTTGAATAGTCCGATGCTCCCAGCAGGGGAAATTCAGGAATTTCCCTTGACGGATATTTAAAAAAATCAAAGGCGTCTGTTTTAGTGTCGGGGGTACTGCTCTGCAGGAGCGCCTGTGGCGCGCGCTTGCCATTTACGGCAGCAGTCACCCCGACACTTTGCAAACAGGACCAACCACCTAACCTGCTAATAACCTATTTTCTGGCTTCCAAATTAATACCGAACGGCCCTCACTTATCTTTCTAAAAAAAACACCTGTTTCTCACAAATTCTCATTAAAAAATTTAATTTTGTACGAATAAATTTTATAATCTTATGAAAAAAATTACAAATTTACTTTTGGCATTATCAGCCATGGCATTTATGTATGCTTGTTCCGGCAATAAAGACGAAAAAAAATCCGAAAACCAACATGTCTACTCCAGCGATATGGAATACGAAAAATGGATTAATAACCAGTCACTGGTAAATGACAGAGCTCATTCAGGAAAATTTTCAAGCAAAGTGGACTCCTCGAACAATTATAGTTTTGGTTTTACTGAAAATTTCAAAAACATTTCTGATACACTGCCGGCTTTTGCAAATATCAGCGTATGGGTGAATTACCCGGTAACTGGAATAAAAAGCACATTGGTTGTCAGTGTTGACGCGCCTGACCAAAACATCTTCTGGTCTGGAACAGAATTATTGGATTCGGTAAAAGTAGCCAATCAGTGGAAAGAAATAAAAAGCCTCATTACTTTACCGGCAGCAATCAAACCCGATTACAAAATTTCCGTTTATGTATGGAGTAATGACAAAAAAGCATTTTATGTGGACGATTTGAAAGTTGAATTTTTATATAAATAATTTTCAACTTTTACTTATTTTCTTTTTTCGCCGGATGTTCCGGAGTATTTTTTTCGGCGATATCTGCGTGTTTATCAAATGTGTTAAATCGTTATCAGGCGAGGGTTGTATAGATAATTCCGCGTATTTCCATCGTGCTTTTTCTTAATTATATTTTTCCAAAAATAATTTCATTGATACGAAAGTACACTTGATAAATTGAGGCTTCCTCATAATATAACGAAAACCCTGACAGTCATATGGTAACGGTTATTCAGACCCTCGTCTTTTCCTGAAAAACCTTCCGTTCCGTAAAATACACTACCTTTGTAATTCAAAACATATCTTATGATCACCAACGAAAATATCAGAGATCTTGAAAGGCGCCTGGAAGACCTTAGGAGGTTCCTTTGACATCGACAGCAAACTCACTCAAATAGCAGAAGGCGAAAAGACCACCCAGCAGCCCGGATTTTGGGACGACACCAAAAAAGCCGAGCTCTTAATGAAAAGTATACAAGAAAAAAAGACCTGGACCGAGGCATATCAAAAGGCGAAAAGCGCCTACGATGACATCGTTGTGATGTGGGGTTTTTATTCCGAAGGAGAAGCAACCGATGAGGATGTTCAGAAACAATTTGCTGATGCGACACTACAGATCGAGAAGCTTGAATTCAAAAAAATGCTTCGTAGCGAGGAAGATAAACTAAGCGCCATTGTAAATATCAACCCCGGGGCCGGCGGTACTGAAAGCCAGGATTGGGCGTCGATGCTGATGCGCATGTACCTTCGCTGGGGAGAACGCAATAATTATAAAGTCAGTATTATCAGCGTTCAGGAAGGCGATACAGCCGGAATAAAATCAGCCTCCATAGAATTTGAAGGAGCCTATGCTTTTGGTTACCTGAAAGGGGAAAATGGTGTTCACCGCCTGGTACGCCTGTCACCCTTTGATGCAGCCAACCGCCGGCATACGTCTTTTGCTTCGGTTTATGCATACCCGGTGATAGATGAAACTATTGTGATCGACGTAAATCCTTCGGATGTCATTTTTGATTCCTTCCGCTCGAGTGGGCCCGGCGGACAAAACGTGAACAAAGTAGAGACAGCCGTACGGTTAAAGCATATTCCTTCGGGCATCATTGTGGAATGTCAGGAAACACGCTCGCAGGGTCAAAACCGTGAAAAGGCTATGCACATGCTGAAATCACAGCTATATGAGATCGAGCTCCGCAAGAAAAAAGAAAAGATCGACGAAATAGAAAGCAACAAGAAAAGAATCGAATGGGGCTCCCAAATCCGCAGCTATGTAATGCATCCATACAAAATGGTGAAAGACCTGCGCACAGGAGTGGAAACATCAGATGTTCAAACAGTGATGGATGGCGACCTGGAAGAATTCACCAAAGCGTTCCTCATACAATACGGTTGATGCAGAACATTTTTTTGTTTTCATTTCTGCTTTTAATCAGCAAGGACAACATGTTAGTATTGTTTTTTTAGTTTGTGATATTGTTTTTTCTGTATTTTAGCAAAAAAAAATAACATGAAAAAACACTTACTTATTTCTGTAATTTTCCTTTTCACTTTTTCAGTTTCATACAGCCAGATTGTTTCTGTTGAAACAGCGCGCCAGGTTGCGAAGAATATTTATTTTGAAAGAGCAAACATTGATGGAAATGTTCCTTACAAAGATGTCGCTTTTTCTAATGAAATTACCATTTCAGAAAATGGATTACCGGTTTATTATATTTATAATGTTTCGCAAGACCGGGGTTTTGTCATTATTTCTGCTGAAAAGCGCACCATGCCTATTTTGTTTTACACCTTTGAAGGAAGTTATTCCTCCGAAAACCAAAATGAAAATTTTGCTTATTGGCTGGGCTTGTATAAAAAGCAAATTGAGTTTGTACGAACACAGAATGTTCCGAAAGATTTGGTTATTGAAAAATTCTGGGATTTTTATGCCTCAGCATCTGTTGCCCTGGCAAAGGATATAGAAGCCGTTTCCCCGCTGTTGACAACAACCTGGAACCAGGATTGTTATTATAACGGTTCTTGCCCGTCTGCCACGTTTGGGCCTTGCGGAAAAGTTTACGCGGGTTGTGTTGCTGATGCAATGGCCATGGTACTGAAATATCATAATTATCCGACACACGGATATGGGACACACAGTTATGCTCATACAACCGCGAATGGTTTTGCGAACAATTATGGAACATTGACGGCAAATTACGGAGCAACCACCTATAACTGGGCTTCAATGCCAAATAATGTAACTTCGTCTAATTCGGCAGTTGCTACATTAATGTATCATTGCGGAGTTTCTGTTAACATGAATTATGATGACCAGGGTTCCGGGGCTTATTTGTCAGATGTGCCGGAAGCTATGAATTATCATTTCACATATTCTACACAGTACGCCGACCGGGTGATGTACAGCGATGACGACTGGGCATTACTGATAAAAAACAGCCTCGATTCACTCAGGCCGGTTCTTTACGGAGGTAATGATGCCGGTATGGGCGGCCATGCCTTTGTTTGCGACGGTTATCAAAACAGCGGTACCTACAGCAATATGTTTCATTTCAACTGGGGCTGGAGCGGATCATCAAACGGATATGTTTATCTCAGCGATATTGCTCCAAGCAGCAGCGGTTATAATTTTAACGATTACCAGGAAATCGTTTATAATGCTTATCCTAAACCTGCCTCGGTTCCGGCAGCCGGTTTTAGTGCAAATGTTACTTCTTTGCTGGTAAACGGAATTGTGGTTTTTTTCAATAACTCAACGAATAACCCGCTGGATTTTTTATGGTCTGTTACACCTAGTGCCGGAACGTCATATGTTGCCAGCTCAACCGCAACTTCTGAAAGCGCAAAAATTAAATTTACCATCCCGGGATATTATACGATTTCACTAACCGCCACGAATTCTGCAGGAACCGATACAGAAACAAAAACCAACTATATTTATGTTTATTCTACTGCTGGTGTTGACGAAAACATGATTTCAAAAAACATACTGATCTATCCAAGCCCGGCTACCGAATTTGTGACCTTAGAAACCGGAACAATTCCGGCAGCAGAAATTGATTTTCAAATTTATAACATGCTGGGAGATCAGGTTGCCGGAGAAATTATTGGCAGTTTAACCGGCAATAACCGGATAACACTGGATCTTTCTTCTTTACAAAAGGGAATATATTTTATTAAAATCAGCAACGGCGAACAATCGGTAACAAAGAAAATCATCCTGAACTGAGAAATTGTTTCTGAACCTAATTTTTTATGGAATAGGTTGCCGGAACTGAAAACGGAAAGCTTTCTTTTTTTTCAGGGCTTACCCTTGTAAAAACAACGCTGGCAGTTATTGTCTTGGTATCGCTAAGCTGAAAGTCAATTTTCTGAGGAAATTTTTGCCCTTCAAAATCCATAAATTCTGAATAAGCGACCTCTATTGTTTTTGTAGAACTGTCCGTTACTTTTTTCATGATGTTCTTAACGATTTTGTAATCTCCGGCTCTGATGATGATTTTCTGGGCCATCGAATCTGAAACGAATCCGCCTGTTTGTTTTTTTCTGTTTTTATTGCTCAGGATATAAGAATCATTTTCTTTTTCTGTCACAAAGCCCGTTGTTCCGTAATTCTCCGTATCGTTACCTGTAAATAAGGCCTGAAGTAAATCAAAGTCAAAATTTGATTTCAGCATCTGGCTAAGTACAAAATAATCACCTGCAATATACACCTTGTTAATACGGTCAAGCATTTTTACAGAATCGGGTGTAATTAACATTCTGAACGCCTCCATACCCAACTTCTGGACGGAGATCCAGATCGTGCTGTCTTTTACGATGTAAATATTCCCCGAAAAACTGTTGGTTTCCTCCCCGGATTGCACTTCGGCGTTGAATTTTAATGAAAGCGTAATAAAACGAAACTGATTTTTTTTCATCAGCGTCATAATATCTTCCGCAGATTGGTCAGTTGATGGCTCTGAAACTGTAAGATGTTTTGTTTTGCAGGAAATTAGCAGCAGCAGGCAAACACAAAAACAGGAGGCAAAAAACAGTCTTTTATTCATAAAGTTTTTTGTCGTTGATTTTTTTATCAAGTATTTCAGATTTCATCCCGTTGTCTTTGGCTTTTTTCCAAGCCTCTACAGCAAGGTCAGTTTGGTTCAATGAATATAAAATATCTCCGTAATGGTCCAGTATGGCTGCATTTTTATTATTACTTGCTTGAACAGCTTTCTCGCTCCATTTTTTTGCTTCATCATATTTTTTCTGTTTGTACCGCACCCAGGCGTATGTGTCCTGAAAAATCGGGTTGTCGGGCTGTAAGGATAAGAGCCGCTCGCAAAGTTGAGCAGCACGGTCCAGGTTGGTGTTTTGCAGTGCAAGATAGAAACTGTAATTATTCAGCACATAGGTATTGTTCGGCTCAATACTTAGTGATTTTTCATAGGCTTCAAAACATAAGTCGTAATTCTTGATTTTATAATAGGAATCGGCAAGTGCAGTATAAAATTTCAGTAACATTTTGTCTTCAACAGCAAAGTTTTTCCCGTTGTTCAGCGCACTTATCGCAAGTTCGTATTCTCCCTTCTTCATTTTTGAAATGCCAAATAAAAGGTAGGGCTCTGCTTGTTCGGGGAAAAGCTCCATCGCCGTTTTGCTTTCAGCGGCGAGTGCGTCGTAATCTTCAAGCACTCTTTCAATTTGCATCAGTTGTTGCCAGACCACGAATTTGCTGTTGTCGAGTTCTGTTACCCTGCGGAATGCAGTACGTGCACCTTCCAGGTCTTTCTGCTGGTATAAAATATCGCCATAAATGGAAAAAGCCTTAGGTTCTTCCGGTGAGGTAACTGTAGCTGTTCTCGCAAGCTCGGGTAAAACGGGGATATAGTCTTTGTTTTGTGATGGGGTATTGAGTATGCTTAACAGAATTTTTACCTTTGAATCTATATCCAGTTCCTCTGAGGCAAAGGCTGTTTTCAGCTCTGAGATGGCTTTTTCACTTTTATTCTGAACACGGTAATAATCAGCAAGAGAAAGGTGTACGTATGGGTCAGCCGGATTTATTTTCAATATTTTTTCATATTGCTCGAATGCTTTTAACGGCTGGTTTGACGACATATATAAGTCGGCAAGTGCGCCATAATATTGAGTTTCTCCGGGGAACGCAGCGATAAGTGCTTCCATTTCCTCAATGCCTTTGTTTGTTTTACCCAGTTGCAAATAAATCTTTTCCTTTTGCAGCGTCGATTCGGGCTGACGACTGAATCTTTTCTCCATCAGGTCATATACTTTGATGGCACCTTCATAGTTTTCATGAAGAATGCATACGTCGGCCCATTCATAATATACTTCTGCTTTGTCCGGATTTTTTTCAATAATTTCTTTATATACCTTCTCGGCATTTTCATAATCCTTCTGTGCGGTGTATATTTGGGCAAGTAACAATGAATACCAGATGTTTTCAGGTTTTTTCTTAACAGCATCTTTAGCAAACACGAGGGCATCGGCGTATTTCTGTGCATCAAACAACAAAAAGGATGTTTCGTATAAAGCTCCGTCATTTCCCGGATTCTGCCTGACACACTGTGCAAACAGGCCAAGCGCTTTTTCGTAATTGCCAAGATATTTTTCTCTCAGTCCATCCATGAACAAGGCTGAATTTTGCAGCAACTGTTCCTGGGTAAGTTTTTTCGGATTAGAAATCAAATCGGTATCTGCACCTGTTTTGGTTGTTTTACAGGCATAAAAAAATACCGGCAGCAGAAAACAGCTGAAATACAAAAGAAATTTGAAAAGTTTTTTCATAAATATTTTCTAGCTCATGGTCGTATAATCGCCAATACTCAGCTCATATAGCTTACCTTTAAAATCGACGAAACTTCCAATCATTGAATTATCAAGGTTGGCATCATTAATAAATGAATTTTCCTGGATAATGCTGTTGGTGATAATGGAATTTTGTATCTGTGTGTTTTTTCCAACCGACACATGCGGCCCGATAACAGAATCTTCTATCAGCACATTTTCGCCTATGAAACAGGGAGGCTTGATCACCGAATTAATAATTTTTGCAGTTTGTGAAACCAGTGGCTCGCCTTTAAGCATTTCCAGTACACGCTGATTCGTATGAACCGTGGCGTCTTTGTTACCGCAGTCAAGCCATTCGTCAACATATTGAGTATAAAAACCAATACCTTTGTTGAGCATGTTTTTCAATGCATCGGTCAGCTGGTATTCTCCTGATTTAATAATATTGTTATCAACTAAAAACTTAAGCTCGTTGCAAAGGTTTTCACCGCTTTTAAAATAATAGATGCCGATGATGGCCAGATCAGAAACAAATTCTTTCGGTTTTTCTACAAATCCGGTGATGGCGTTATCAGCGCCTGTGGTCACAACACCAAACTCGGAAGGGTTTTGTACTTTATGAACCCAGATAATGCTGTCTTTGTTTCCATCTATTTTAAACCCGGCCTTGAACAAGGTGTCTGCAAATGCAATAATTACCGGACCCTTCAAGGATTCTTCCGCGCATAATATCGCATGAGCTGTTCCCAGGGCTTCATTCTGGTAATATATTTTCCCTTTTATTCCGAGTTGATCGCTGATGTCCAGCAATTTTTTTTCGGCTTCATGGCCGAAATTTCCAATGATGAAGGCTATCTCTTCAGGTGTTTCGCCGCATGATTTTATGAGGCTTTCGGCAAGATGCTGAACAATCGGTTTGCCGGCAACAGGTATCAGTGGTTTGGGAATGGTAAGCGTATGGGGGCGCATGCGCTTCCCGATGCCGGCCATAGGAATAATTATTTTCATAAACTATCGTTTTATATAGCAAATACTTATGCTAATTCAACCTTACAAAAGTACGAATAAATATTGTTCGTTTATGACAAATTCAAAACAGCAGGGTGTTCTTATAAACATTGTTTTGTTTGTAGTTTTTACTTTTGTAAAACAAGGCTTTTTGAAAAAGAATTATTTTTACACAATATTATATAATTCTGATCATGACTAAAGGAAACAAGGTAAAGATATTTTTATTGTTGTTTTGCTTTTTTTCCATAATAGCAGGCGTCTGTTTCTTACCGTATGCACAAAACCAACAAAACAAAGACAAGCTTCTCGATAAGAAAAAAAAGATCGAAGAAGAAATTTCCTATTATAAAAAACTGCTGAACGAAACCAAACAAAACAAGGATTTGTCGCTGAACCAGCTGGTGTTATTAAAAAATCAGATTTCGAAACGCGAAGAGCTGATCGACGGGATTAACGATGAAATATTTGGCCTTGAACTTAAGATCTCAAAAAACAACCAGGACATACTACGTTCAAATGAACAGCTTTCGGCTATGAAAGATGAGTATGCCTTGCTGATTTACAATGCCTATAAAAACAGGAGTTCATACAACCGCATCATGCTTATTTTTGCCGCAAAAGATTTTAACCAGGCGTTTCAGCGCATAAAATATTTTCAACAATACAACGAATACCTGCGAAGGCAGGTTGCCCTGATCCAGGACACCAGGGAATATATTGCTCAAAAGAACAAAGAACTTGTTCAGCAAAAACTATCCAAAGAAGATCTGTTGTTGAACAGCCAGGAAGAAAAGAATAAACTCAGCGAGGAAAAAGCCCAAAAAGATAACGACCTGAATAAACTTAAGAAAAAAGAGGCGGATTTGCGGAAAAAACTAAAGAAAAAAGAAGCTGAAGCTAACACCCTGAAGAAGAAAATTGAAGCCGCCATCTCCAGTGAAATAACGAAATCGGCCAGCAAATCCAATAAACCGGTTACCAATGCAACAACAGTAAAAAACGTGCTGACACCAGAGGAAAAAGTTGTTTCTGATAATTTCATGAATAATAAAGGCAAACTCCCATGGCCTGTTGAACGCGGAGCTATTACCGGTTATTTTGGGGAACACCCGCACCCGGTACTTGATGGCATTAAAGTAAAAAACAACGGTATTGACATTTCCACTACTCAGGGCTCGGCAGCACGGGCAGTTCTCAGCGGCACCGTGTCAAGTATCGTGACGATCACGAATAACAATATGGCCGTCATAATCCGGCATGGCGAATTCTTTACAGTTTATTCCAACCTCGGATCCGTTAGTGTCAGTAAAAATCAATCAGTGTCAACCAAACAAAGCATCGGTACCGTATATACAAATACCGATGAAGGAAAGACAGAATTGCATTTCGAAATATGGCAGGGAAAAGTAATCTGCAATCCAACAGAATGGATCGCTAAAAGATAATTACTTATTGTACTGCAATCTTTTTAACCATCGTATTTCCGTCAAAGGATGCTTTTATAAAATAAATCCCGCTGCTTCCGAAAACAGATTTGTTGAGTTCAATGGTTTGGGCGCCGGCATTTAGCTTTTCGTCAACCAGGTTTGTTATTATATTACCCAGCATATCATAAACGGTGATGTATACCTGTGCCGGGACTTCCATATTAAATTTTATCAGAGAAACATTTGTCAATGGATTGGGCTGTATTGAGAAATTCAATGTTTCCATCATGTTTTCTTCAAATCCGGCAACGGTGGATGTTACATTAATGTCGTCGATATAAATATTGTTTCCGCCGTTAGAATGAAATATGAATTTAAACATAACATGATCGTAAGAAAGATAAGCGTATGGCATCGGGCGGGAGATTTCTTTCCATTCGTCAATTGAAGCGGGGGCGAAGCTGGTTTCCACAGCATCGGCGCTTGTAAGGGCCAGGCCGCTTCCGACAAATTTTTCTGTCCAGCTTTCACCACAATCTGTGGAGGCATACATGGTTAATGCGTCAAATGCGGTATCCGCCTGTGTTAAACCTAACGTTCCGGGTATGATTTTTCCGGCATACGCAATTTTGAATTTCACGAAGGGCGTTCCGCCGGTAGGCAAACCTGTAAAGTCATAAGCCGGGGTGATGAATTCATCATAACTGCCGGAATTATTTCCGGTATAATTTTTCAGGCGTATCGATTTGGAGGTTGAATAAAAAGCCGTATCGGTAATTTCCCATGGATTTCCTGCGTCGTTGTTAACGATCCAGCCATTGTTGAGGGTTACTGCTTCAAAGTCTTCGACAAAAGGTGTAAGTATGCCGGCGGTAATTGGGTTAACCGTAATCATGTCTTGTTTAACAAGCGAATCAGCTCCATTTGCGTTGCTGACTTTAAGTTTTGCATAATAAATACCCGGAACGCTGTAAGTGATCAGGGGATTCTGGTCTGTAGATGTTGCGGGAGTGCCACCTTCAAATGTCCACATCCAGTTTTGTGCGGGTCCTGAATAAGAATAGTCTGTAAATTGGATATTTCCACCGGCACAAACTAAATTAGAATTAGAAATGAATTCTGCAATCGGAGCACAGACAGAGGCATTGGTGTCCAACACACCGGTTAAAATCAGGTTTTCTTTCGACCATAATTTTTTCCGGTCAGCTTGCATGGTTGCATTTATCCGGTCTAATTGGCCAAGGGTGAATAAATTTGTGCAGAACCCCCACTGGTAATCCATGTAGTTTTCAATCATGTCTGGAAGGTCGGGACTGTCGTTGGTGCAGGTATTGCGGCTTCCGGGCGTATAACAGTTTATAGAGGTGTTTTGTGCTGCAGTTTGTACGGGAGGAGTATCATCAACTTCGTCGCCGCAACCCAATATTGTAGAGCCGCATCCATCCTGGCCCAATAAGGTACAAAGAACTCCGGTTTGAAAAGGATGATACAGGTTGAAATAATGTCCGCTTTCGTGAGTGAAGGTACGGTTCAGCGCATTAATAGGCATACCGCCCATGGCTTCAGCAGTTCCAATACTACCAATACAATCATGTCTGATTAGCACGCCATCAGCCAGCGTATCACCACCGGTGAGAGCCTGCGACAACGTGTTGCTTGGGGGAAATGGCGACATGCCTCCGATAAAAGCGCCGTCAGGCAATGACATTCCTTCGGGATAGATAAAATTTACTGTGAAAATATTCATGTACCGGCTGGGAATCCAGCAATAATCGGTCATTGTCTGAAAATATCCGTAATTCGTTTGGGGATCATAATGTCTCACGATACCATCTGTGCAATTTCCGTTTGGGTCAATTTTAGCAAGGCGGAATTCAATCTTGCAATCTGCCCTCAATGCATTAAAAGCAGGGTAGGTAGAAGCGACACCAGTATCCGCATTGAGTTTATTATAATCAATATTCATACGATTGATGGCATCTACAATTTGTTCTTTGCTGATATTTTCAACGCCACCCTGATGAACGATATGAAATACAACGGGAACAATCATTTTTCCGTCAATGAGGGTGTCGGTCTTGGCAGCGTTTTGTCCCTTATTAGCTTTCATCGCTTCAATCACGCTTTTAAAGTTTTCTTCATAAAACATATATTTCGGTGCAAGCCCGGGATCTTCAGCGCTGATTTTTTTTATTAATACATCATCATAAGGATACAAATATGGAGAGACGGTTTTCTTTTCCTGTGCAAAACCGGCAGAAATAAGAAACAGTAAAATTGCGTATAAGGTTATTTTTTTCATAATATTTATTTTTTCCCAAAAATAATATTTTTTTAAAGGAAAAGTCAGGAATACAAACTTGTTTTTTAGTATTTTTGAAAAAAAAATGCTCATAATTGGAATTGCAGGTGGTTCCGGCTCCGGAAAAACCACTGTAGTAAAAAAAATTGCAAATAGCCTTCCTGCCAGCTCCGTAACTATCATTTCACAGGATGCATATTATAAGGATAACGGTCATCTAAGCGTTGAAGCCCGCTCAAAAATAAATTTCGACCACCCGTCTTCGATTGAATTCGGTTTGCTTATCAAGCATCTTGACATGCTAAAAAAAGGCGATCCTATTGAAATGCCTATCTATTCGTACCTTACCTGTGCAAGAGCCAAAGAAACTATTCCTATTCAGCCAAAAAGGGTGATCATTGTGGAAGGCATCCTGATTTTTACCAACAGCAAACTTTTGGAACGCTTTAACATTAAGGTGTTCGTTGATGCCGAACCCGACGAACGGCTGATGCGGATTATCAAGCGTGATATGGAAGAGCGCGGGCGTTCGCTTTCTGATGTTCTGAGCCATTATGAAAAATGGGTGAAGCCCATGCACTTCAAATATATTGAACCGACAAAACGGGAAGCAGATATTGTTGTTCCCCAGGGTGGGGCCAACCATGTGGCCATTGACGTGATTTCTTCAAAGATAAAAATGAAATTAGCGCAATAAATTTCATACTTTTTATTTTTTTATTACCTTTGCCGTAGAATTTCTCGGGATGTAGCGCAGTTGGCTAGCGTACCACGTTCGGGACGTGGGGGTCGGAAGTTCGAGTCTTCTCATCCCGACTTAACAAAAAAGATACTTTTTTTAGTATCTTTTTTTATTTTATTGTTTTCAGTTCTGCAATCCAACCAGACCTTCTAAGCACCCATATTCCGTCAACGGCCTCCCATCTGATGTTGGCTTCCAGTTCCATTAAAAGTATAGCCACCTGGGCATTGTTTGTAGCTGTATTGCAATCGTTAACCCAGGAAGTACGCCTCAATTTCCAGTTTTCAATAACAGCGCTCCACCTGATATTTGATTCAAACTGAAGAAGCAATTTGGCGCAACTTTGAGGAGTATTCTCTGCTTTGCAGCTTTCTACCCACTGATTTCTTATATTGGCCCAGTTATTCTCAACAGCTTCCCATTTAGTGTGGCTTTCCAGTTCAAGAATGTAATGAGAAAGTTCTTGTGATTTTGCAGTAAAAGTTAAAATAGAAAATAATATAAGTGCTAAAATTTTTGTTTTCATGTTTTGCCAATTAAATGTTACGACAAATATAAAAAAAGACAAATAATTAATCACGTATTATCTAAAAAACGAAATCTATTGCTATTTTTGCAAAATAAAAGCCACTTTAGCTCAGTTGGTAGAGCGACGCATTCGTAATGCGTAGGTCGGGGGTTCGATCCCCCTGAGTGGCTCCAATGAAGGGGGTCCTTTATATTCTTTTCAGTAAAAAACTCAACAAGTACTATATTGGTTCTACAAATGATGTTCAAAGACGTTTGTATGAACATAATATAGGACATTCAGTTTTTACGAAAACCGGAATACCTTGGGATTTGATTATTACCAAAGATTTTCAAACTCTTGCAGCAGCGCGTACTGAAGAACGCCGCCTAAAAAAGTGTAAAAGCCGCAGATATATTGAAAATTATGTCAATGCTTTAGTAGAGCATCCCGACTCGTAGAGTCGGGAAGGTCGGGGGTTCGATCCCCCTGAGTGGCTCTATAGTTTTAAAGCTCATGAAATAAGTTCATGGGCTTTTTTATTTCAAAAATATTTTCTGAAAATAGTAAATCGTGTGCAAAAAAAAGAACCGTCTCCTTACTTATTGACTCACCACAAACTTAATGGTACTATAACTGTCCGGAGTGTTTATTTTGGCCAGATAAACAGCAGGTTTAAATCTTGAAAGTTTTATCTGTATGATTTTTTCTTCAGACAAAATATCTTTTTGAAAGACCAGGGAGCTCTTCAGATCAAAAAGCTCCAGACTGTTGATCATAGTTCCTGCAGGATTTTCAATTTCAACCCTTTGTTGTATAGGATCATAATAAAGTCCAAATGATAGCCTGTCAATGGATTCAACCCCTGCTGATAGGTCATTATACCGTGTCATGAATTCTTCATAATACATAGCGGCAATTTGTCCGTCATGGATAATGAGTGTGTTTTCGTCGTTATCATCTTCGGCAGAGTTCGTCCAGTTATGCGATCCTGTGATTACCAATGGATCTGAACTCTGATTGGTGGCATCGGCCACCCCGTATTTATGGTGAAAAGAATTCGGAATGCTTGCGTGCGAAAGAACAGGAATACCGGCAGATACAAGCGAAGCATATTCAGAGCCGAAATACGAAATATTTTCAATGATCCCTTTTACCACAGCCCCGGCATTATGAACACCGATCACCGCATCCCCGATATCGTTATGTATAAAGGTGAACATGGCAAAACAAAAATCAGTTTGTGCCGAATTTACAGCAGTAACAATATGCGCCGACGTGCCGTCGCTGGGGGAAAAATATAATTCTATGGTTTTTCCACTCACCGTAAAATTGTGAGGCGTATTGTCTGCTTTTGCAGCGCCAAATTTTGAATTTGTCAGGTTTGGCGTGGCCCCCGAAGAACCCCACATTTCTTCGAATTCTGTAGTATAAGCGAGTGCCAGTATTTTATCCTGAATAAAAACAACATTGTTCGGATCAACCGTCAGATTATCCGGAGTATGATTAGCAGAACCGGAGATCAGCCATGAATTATTCTCGCTGTCCCTGTCGATGATCACAAATTTGTTGTGCATGACATTGGTTCCGTCGTCTCTTTTAAGTAACGGAATGGAGGCGTTCAGGTCAGACAACGAATAATTCAGCGATGTGGTTTCCGAAATAAAACGTACCGTTACACCTCTGGAATAAGCCTGATTGACGGCAGTTATGATGGCATCGCTGCGATTATCGTAAACGCACATATCAAGCGTGGTTTGAGCTTTGTTGATATACGCAACAATCGTGTCTTCCATATGCGGATTATAAATACCATCAGCAAAAGTTGATACCGTATTGTCAACCGTATTAGTAAAATATACACGAATAATTCCGGACGATTTATTATTGCCCGTCTGAGAAAAAAGTTGCTGAGGTATTACAAAGAAAATAACACAAAGAAAAAACCACCGATGCAGTTTAATGCAATGTTTTTTAAAAGAAATGTTTAAAATTTTAGCAGGAATTACAAACATCAACCTTTCAGGTTAATTTTTAATTTTTGTCCAGGGTAAATAACGGTCTTGGTTGAAAGGTTGTTTAACCTGCGGATCTCTTCAACGGTAACTCCTTTGTATCTTCCGGCAATGCTCCACAAACTGTCACCTTTCTGAACCGTATGGTAGACAAATTTGCCTGTTGCATTAGTTTTTGGTGTTGCTGTTTTTTGGGTAACCACCTCTGTTTTATTTTCCTGAGTTTGGGTTTTTACCGGCGTTTGCGTTGTGGCCGTTTTGGCTTTAGCCATTACCGGGCTGGGAGATGTTTTTGTGGAGGACATTAATTTCAGTTGTTCCTGATACTTAGCTTCCTGAGGTGTCTTATAACAATAGATAGCATTTTCATTGTTGATAAAATCATCCATATATTGCCGCGGCAGGCATAACACATAAGGATTGTCTTTTGTGGCCGGAATTATTCCTTTTTTGTAAGCAGGGTTTAGGAATTTTATATCTTCTGCTGGAAGGCACAGGTATGATGAAATTTGACTGATATTAAAATCCTGAGTGACTTTTATCGTATCTAATTCACAATGCATAACCGGTGGTTGAACAGGATAAAGATTATGTTCGGTCGCATAAGTCATGGTATAAGAAGCGCCAATAAAAGCCGGTACATAATTCTGAGTTTCCATTGGCAAATATTTTTGTATTTTCCAGTAGGTGAGGCGTTCGTTTGTGTCCAGGTTGGCCGTACGTATAGCCCGGTTGATGCAACCTGACCCGGCGTTGTAAGCAGCAAGCACGATGGCCCAGTCGTGATAAATATTATACAGGTCTCCCAGATGTTCACACGCCGCAACCGTTGATTTATAAGGGTCAAGGCGGTCATCAACATAGGAAGTAACTTTTAAATCATACATTTTGCCTGTATTTAGCATGAACTGCCATAAACCGCTGGCACCGCACCTTGATTTGGCAATAGGATTCAAAGCAGACTCAATTATTGCCAGGTATTTTAATTCAAGCGGGAGGTTGTGTTTGTCGAGTTGTTCTTCAAAAAGCGGAAAATAAATTTCTGCCATGCCTAGTAGGCGGGAGGTTAGTTTTCGTTTTTTTACCGAATAAACATCGATGTAGTTTCGTACCTGCTGATTATAAACATACTCAAATGGTGAGTTGATCCCCATGGTCTGAATCCGTTTGCTGTAAACACTATCATCGTAAACAGGAACCGAGTCGGCAGGAAATTTATAAATGTTTAATTTGGAAACATCTGTGGTAAACGTCGAATTAGTAAAGAATTTAAGCGTGGCAAGGCTGTCGAGCTGGGCAACCACCGGATTGTCTTTTAAGAAAGATGAATCAGGAGGCCGTTGAGGTAAGGATGAAAAAAGAGGAAAAGCCGACGCTGAAAAATGAATAATCGACGATAAAACAAATAGTAAAATACCCTTTTTGTATAAATGCATGCTCTATAAGATTGGTTTTGCGACTGTTGTGTTATAAAGCCCCAAGTTTCATTTTACAAATAAACAAATTTTATTTGTAAAACCAAAATTATTTTTAAGTTATTTTGAAAAAAGAAGGCCTAACAAACAGAAAATCAGAACGGAGTCTTAATATATTGAGAAAGGTATTTATCGGTAAACTCACGCACACAGCCCCTTCCGCCACGTACCGATAATATGATGTTTGCAATTTCTTTTACTTCGTCTGCTGCATCAGCGGGACAGGCAGATAATCCAACTTTTTTAATTACAGGAATATCATTAAGGTCGTCGCCCATGTAAGCAACATTTTCCAGTGAAATCTTCAGCTCTTTACACCATTTTTCAAGGATTTCCATTTTTTTCCAGGTGCCTACATAAACTTTCTGCACACCCAGAACCTTAGCACGGTGGTTTATCATATTTTCCCTGAACCCGGAGCTGAGAAAACCAACATGATATCCGGCATTAACCAGGCTGATGATGGAGAGTCCGTCCCTGGCATTGAATTTTTTTATTTCATCTCCCGATTCGGTGTAAATAATTCCGGCGTCCGTCATAACACCATCAATATCAAGTACCAGAAATTTAAAATCAAAAGTTTTAATAATATGTTCAGTGGCCTTAAGGTTTTCGGTGAGCAGCCTGTTCAGCGGATAATTCAGAAATGAAGAAATTTTTAAGATCTGCTTTACATCAGGCAAGTCTTTATTTTCCAGAAAATCATTAATTTTTTTTTGTGAAATGCCGGTAGCTGCTGCCCATGTTGCAGAATCAATTTTTCGCTGAAGGGTCAGGTATTTAAAATTTTCGGAAAAAAAACATTTCATATAATGGTGCGGTTTACAGCTTTTGCGATAGGTTTCAACGTTTCAAACAACCCGGTAAACTGTTCATGGTTGAGTTGCTGCGAAGCATCAGAAAGTGCGGCGGCAGGATTAGGGTGAACTTCTATCAAAAGTCCTTCGATACCCATCGCCATGCAGGCTCGTGCAAGATCAGGAACACCGTAGGCGTATCCCATAGCATGGCTCGGATCGAGAATTACAGGCAGGTTGGTATTTTCTTTCAGATACGCCGCACCGCAAAGGTCTAGCGTAAAACGTGTCTTGGTTTCAAAAGTACGAATACCACGTTCGCATAATATTACGTTGGGATTTCCGCCTGAAAGAATAAACTCAGAGGCCTGGACAAATTCCTGAAGGGTTGAGCCAAAACCTCGTTTAAGCAAGATGGGTTTCTGGGTTTTGCCGCATTTGCGCAGGATTCCATGGTCGTACATCGATTTGGCGCCTACCTGAATAATATCTGCATAGGCTATAACATCGTCAACATGGGATGAATCCCGGACTTCAGTAACAATAGTAAAACCATATTGCTGACGGATCTTATCGAGAAGTTTCAAGCCTTCGATTCCCAAACCTTGAAAAGTGTAAGGAGACGTTCTTGGCTTAAAGCATCCGGCCCTTAAGGATTTCAACCCTGTTTTTTTTAAGAATTCCGCTGTTTGCGTGATCTGTTCTTCCGATTCAACAGAGCATGGACCGATGGTAACCAACACATTGTTCGAATCTCCGCCAATGTAATCATCACCGATTTTTATACTTCGCTTTCCTTTGATGTATTTGTTGCTCGCCAGCTGAATATCCGTGTCAAACACAAAAGATTCTTTGATAAATTGCTGGTCAGCCTCGTCTGTTATTTTCATTGAGGAAGGTGTGATCAGCACATTAAAATCCAGCGTTTTCAAAATAACCGCTTCGTATCTGTCAGCCAGCTGCCTGAGTTTCTGCGGGTCAATATTCTTATCTGTATGGAGTATCATGATTCTCCCTTGATTAAATTGTTAAACTTAATGGTTCCGGTAATTTTTTTCTGCCCGTTCACTACCGGTAAAAACAAAACGGGAAATCTCAGGTTTTTAATATACGACAGCACATCCGACACGGTGTCGTCTTCGTAAATAAATGCGGGATTTTTATTGATCATGTCGGCGGCATTGATATTGTTGAGATTCCCAATATTCTTTATCAAACACTTCCGCACATCGGCATTTGTAATAATACCTAGCAGGCAGCCATCTTTATCGGCGATATGCGTAAACCCCATTTTGAATTTATCAATAGAAAGCAATACGTTTTCAAAAGTGAGTTCTTCTTCATGTATTACAGGGATTTCGTCGAATTCGAGCATGAAATCACGTATGCGGTAGTGCGAACTGACATTATCGCTTTTAAGGTTCAGCATGGCCGAGCCGATAAAATCATTTTTGAACAGGTAGGAACCAATAACAGCCGCGTAAACGCCCATGTTGCGCATGATAAATGATAATTCGGCATTGATACCGCCATCAACATAAATTTTTTTATCAGGATATTGGCTTCTGAACTCCCTTATTTTTTTAAAATTCTGCCTGTTGAATTCTCCACCGCTCATGCCCGGCGTGGTGGTCATGAAAAGGATAAAAGAACAGACGCCGGAATAACGTTCAAAGACGTCGATGTTTGTTTCGGAAGTTATGGCCAGGCCGAAGTTAGCTTTTACGTAATCGGGAATGTTCAGGCCGTTTTTCAGGGTTTCGTATTGAAAAGTGACGTTTTCGATTTGGTGTTTAACAATAAGGTCAAAATATTTTTCGGGTTCGGGTGTGATCAGGTGTAAATCTATGGGCGTCTTGCTGATACTGCGGATCGTGGCTATATCATCAAAAACGTCCGGATTGTCGAGGCAATCAATATGAAAAAAATTTACGTGATAGGCGTCCAGTTCTTCAACAAGATCTGTAAGGTCTTTTTCTTTATTTGAATATATGGATGCCGAGATTTTCATGAAGCGCTTATTTTTGCAAAACTACAAACTTTTGACTACAAAACACTATTTTTACTTTTACGTATTTCTGTAAAAACTATTCATTTATGACTATAAAACAAGCCCAGCAATCCGTTGATGAGTGGATTAAAACCACCGGTGTCCGTTATTTTAACGAACTTACAAACATGGCCATCCTTACCGAAGAAGTGGGAGAAGTTGCCCGTATCATTTCCCGTACTTACGGAGAACAGTCGTTTAAAGATTCCGACAAAGGGAAAAACCTGGCCGATGAGCTGGCTGATGTGATGTTTGTGGTTATCTGCCTTGCCAACCAGACGGGTATTGACCTGACCGACGCACTAACCAAGAATCTGGAAAAAAAGACAGGGCGCGATGCGTTGAGGCATAAAAACAATAACAAATTGCGGTAGTATAATTTTTTTGATTTGGCTATGATAAAACTATTACCTACTTTTGTCAACCTTATTAAAAGTTCTTTAAGATTTTAGGCCCGAGTGGCGGAATTGGTAGACGCGTCGGTCTCAAAAACCGATGAGGTTACACTCGTGCCGGTTCGATTCCGGCCTCGGGTACATATTAGAAGCTGAAAGAGGCTGTCTCAAAAAGGCAGCCTCTTTTTTTGTTTTTTGTTGACCAAAAGACATCCTGGGCCCAGATGGGTACCCAAAACTTAATTTTACTTAAAATAAAAGTTTTCAATAAAAAGCAACATGATCAAATGTCATAGCTTTAATTATATTTATTGTATTGCTTCTTACTATAATCATAATGAAAAACAAGATTAAATAGTCAATTAATTCAAATTTAAGATTTCAATTATATTAGAGTCAAATTTTCGCTTTGAATTAATAATTACCACATAAAATCGATTCGATTTTTTACACAATAGAAGTAATGTTGGTTCATTATATTCATAATCAAAAACTATTAAATGCTCATTATTATCATCACTAAATGTTATACGGTGAATATTGCCAAAAAACCCCTTATAATTGAGTTCATCAAATGTCTCAAAAATTTCAGAATCTTTGTTTAAATTCACTTTTATGTCACCTTTAAATGTCAATCCATATTTTACTCTTATTTTAGGTAATGGTGGCAAATTATTGCCACCAAGAATTTCACCGGAGGGAATTTTTATTTTATCAAGATCTACCTTATAATTTATGGGAATGTTTTTTAATAAAACAGATTTCAAATCGAAAAACTCCCAAACATATATATGAACATCATCCTTATATATATAAGAATAATTTACATCATGTCGCCCAATATTTCCAAAACAAATCAATTTATCGATATTATGCTGAGCTGAATCCTTAAAAACCCAAATGTATCTGTTCCCATCACCTGCATTCATGATATGTGTCTCAAAATATACAAATAGCCCAAAAAAAGTCAGTACTGTAATTAATATTGAAAAGATTATTAGTAGCTTTTTTTTATTTTTTTTCATTCTTTATAATTTTATTGGGGATTTTGCAAATTCTATTAAGAACGGACCAGAGAAGTACCATAGACATCAAAAATATTAATAATTTTTTCTATACAGATTATTATCTAACTATTTTTGATTGTTATTTTTAATATTGAAATTTTAAAAAAACAATACGATATTCATGAATCTTTTTGATCCAATGTAACTATTTGTAACAAAATAGCATGGCCTCTTTTGTTCGATAACAATTTTAAAAAATATGTCAGGTAAATACCCGTAGTTACCTGACATTTTATATCTTTGCAACAAACTTACATTTCAATGAAAGTTACTGATATTATTAGCGATAAGATTAATCGACTTCCTATTGGTTATGTTTTCACCTATAATGATTTTAATATCAAGGCAGAGCATATAGAAGCTCTTACAAAAGCCCTAAGCCGTATGGTAAAAGATGGACGGCTCAGGAAACTTTCACCAGGAAGATTCTATAAACCCCGGCTATCTGATTTTGGCGAATTGAAACCTGAAGTCTATCAGGTAGTAAAAGACTTGCTGGAACAAAACAGCAAAACAACCGGTTACCTTACCGGATATTCGGCATATAACCAACTTGGCCTTACATCACAAGTTTCAAATATTATTCAGGTTGGTACTAATGAATTGAAAAAAAACATTACCCGTGGATTGTTTAAGATCCGGTTTATTAAACAACTAAACAAAATAACAAAAGAGAATATTCCATTACTCAGGATACTCGATGCAATCCGGTTCATAAAAGAAATACCGGACGCTTCTATAGAGCAATCTTGCAAAACCTTTATTATACTCATTAAAAATTTGAATAAACAGGACCGCATTGCATTTCTTCGCCTGGCAAAAAAATATAATCCTGCTGCACGTGCTTTGGCAGGCGCTATCTTTGAAATTTGTTACGGAAAAAAATCTGCTGATACGATTTATAAAACATTAAATCCGTCATCTGAATATAAAATTGGCATCTCAGAAAACATATTGCCGAACAAACAAAAATGGAATATCCTATGATATTGCATAAAGATATCGCGTCATTCACTGCTGCCATACAAACAGCATCAGAGAGATTACAGATACTGCCTGTTTTCATCGAAAAAGACTATTGGATAACATGTGTATTAAAACGTCTTTCTCAGAGTAAATTCAATGATAATGTGGTTTTTAAAGGAGGTACATCTTTGTCAAAAGCGTACAAATTGATAGATCGTTTTTCAGAGGATATTGATATTGCCCTCCTGAATGTTCCCGGGTTATCAGGCAATCGGGTTAAGAATCTTATCCGTGATGTGGAAAAAGATATTTCAGCTGACCTTTCAGAAATCGATGAACATCCTGGAACAAGCAAAGGTTCACGGTTCCGGAAATCATATTACACCTATCCTAAAACCGGTGATAATCGTTTCTATCAGGGAATTTCAAACAAACTGATTATCGAAATAAATTCTTTCGCAAATCCAATCCCTTTTGAGCGACGTGATATTTTTAGCCTTATTGGCACATCACTTTCCGTGAGCAATCAAAATGCTCTGATTAAAAAATATGAGCTGATGCCTTTTACGATCAATGTTCTGGAAAAAAATCAGACATTATTGGAAAAACTAGTCTCATTGTTCAGGGTTTCATTTGAGGCAGATGTAGTATCTGGTATATCTGGTAAAATCCGTCATTTTTATGATTTGCATTATCTTCTCCATGATAATAGTTGCAAAGAATTTGTCGATTCATATGATTTTCCGGCACAATTCTCCCGTTTGTGGGATCACGATCAGGAAGTATTTGACGAACCTCTTTCATGGAAAAATAAATCTGTCTTGGAATCTCCGTTATACCTTCAGTTCCCTGCTTTATGGGAAGCGGTTAAACCCACATACAAACGCGAACTTTCGGCCCTGGCTTATACTGAAATTCCTTCTGAAAATAAAATAGCCGAATCCTTCATTTACATAATGAAAAAATTGCAGCCTTGATTCGCCATGTAATTTCAAATGTTTTTATAGACTGATTTCTATAATCCTTTGAGGCTATACATTGCTTTTAAATCATCAATAAAACGGTTCGATTTTAGCCCGTTCAGGGGTACCTGACAGGACAATTTAGTTTTTTTACTAAATTGTCCTTTTTTATTTCTGCCCGAAGGCTTGTTAATACTGCGTATCAGCTCTTCAACAGCAAATACTCTTTTATTGAATTTTCAATTGAAAAAAAGCTGTCCTAAAATACAAGGATATACAAATCTAATCCCTGATTAAAATTGTTTTTGAAAGAACAGGATCGGAGGCCGGACGTAATATTTTTATAAGATACAAACCGGTTGCCAGCGATCTCAGGTCAATGCGTATTTTATTTTTACCTTTTATTGTTTCATATTCAGTAAACTTGATTAATTTGCCCTGATCATCAAAAACATCGACCGTAACCGGAATATTGTCGAACGAAAAATATTCAAAAGCCACCAATTCATTAGTGGGGTTTGGGTATATAAGGAACTCATCGGTATTGACATTAAAATTGCCTGAAGCCATAACCAGGCACCCGTTTTCATCAAAAAAACGGGCAGTGTAAACGCCGTTGCCCATAAAAGGCATATCGGCAGAATTTGCTCCCGGAACGAGCTGGCCGTTATAATACCAGTTGATATCTGTCACGGTTGAAGGCAATGTCAATAAACCACCCTGATCTGTATAATTATCCGGCGAAATGGGATACTGCAAATTATCAATCATGAGCGCTGTGTTTTTTAAATTATATGCAGGAGTAAAGAACGGACGTATTGCGATTTTGTGATACGTGTCTGCGAGAGGCTTGACAGAAACATGAAATGTTTGCCAGCTGAAGTTCGAAATAACTTCCGAGGTCCATAGAAGCTCCTTATTCGTTGCCTCGTCGCAATTGCCATTGAATCCAAATATCTGAAGCACGCATGGGTTGTCAAAATAATAATCAGTCCAACCGTTGGTTGCATAAAATTCATGTGATAAAGTAAGATCAACAGTAAAATTGTAGCATTTATCATTCTCAAAAGGAATCAGCAAATCAGCGTATGCGGTTTCGACTGTGCCGGCAACATCAATTTCGCGGGTTACCAGGCTGATATAGGTTGCGCCTTGCGATGGTGCGAGATTATTATGAAACTTACCTGGTTGCATATCTCCCGACGACATGTCGTCATCACAATTATACCAATTTGGTGGAAAGTAATATTGTGCTGGATTTCCTTCAAAGCCATCGTTTGTAGTTATTACCTGACCCAAGGACGAAAAGGAAATAAAAACCACCAGCAAAAAAACAAATACATTCGTTCCAACTCTTTTCACTGAATAAAAATACAATTTTTTCTCAAAAAAACTTTACGCACTTCATGCGCTTTAGGCACTTCAAGTACTTCAAGTACTTTAGACACTTCCTACTGTTTCACAATCTTCCACTCGCTTTGCTTATCAGCTAACCGAACTTTTAAAATGTATGAAGCAGTTGTAAATTTTGAAAAATCTACAATAGTTAATTCTGAAGTACAGGATTTTTCAAGTATTAAACGGCCTTGCAGGTCGTAAACAGTAATTTCGGCGGGAATTTCCGTATTAAAAGGCGTTATTTTTACCTGTAACCGCCCTGTGGTAGGATTTGGATAAATAACAATCTGTTGATCGCCAAGCATATCCGCATATTGACTTGTTCCGTTAGTATCTGAGATACCTGTTTCGTCTTGTTGGTCGTAGGCAGAACTGTCTAGGTTGACCGAAGAAGCCACGGTATCGTTTGCAGGAGGTTGCAATGAGTCGTTTTGCTGCTGGCTTTTAATTTGTAAGATAATCTCCCGCCTTACACGGTTTCCGGCATTATCGTATGAGAATTTGATTTGATACACGCCCCCTCCCTGGGCAAAAGCATTAATGCTTATAATAATAAATGTTATGATTAAAGTAAACTTTCTTTTAATTGTTCTCATAATCTATCGTTTTAAGATTTTCAACATGTTTTTGACAAATTCACAATAAATTTTTACTGCTTGTTATCGTAACTGAAAGTGAATATTATTAAGGCGAATTAACTGGATTATTTGAATTATTTTAAATTGTAATAATGATACTTACTCACATTATCGATAATGAGATAGTCAATATAATCGGAGTACTCCTTAAACGGACTCTCCGGTGCACCTGTTTTCAGCATATAAACGCGATCATATTGTTTATTTAGTGCAATTCTTTGAGTTTTAGTAAGGAAACAATTATTATAAATTTTATAATCAACCATTGGAACTACATAATAAAGTTTCATTACTGTTATTTTGTTTGAAACGATAGTATTTCTAGTATTTAAAATATTAATTAACGACTCCCAGTTTTTCAAATATATCCAATCTCCTTTTTTTTTAGGAATATGTATATACCCAAGTTGTGAAAAATAATTTTGATTTGGATTTTGTTTTATTACCGTATCAATATTTTCAAACATAAATAGTTCTCTTTCGGGATTTGGTTTTTTTGTGTAGTCATTATCTGGAAATTTTATATAAATATCTAAACCATGCACAACATCAACAAATAAAATATATTTTTCCTTCAGTATTTGTTTATAAATGGAATCATTTTTTTTCATCGATTCCTCTGCTATTGCGATAAATTTAATGAGTCGCTTTTTAGAGGGCAGCAAATCTGAGTCATAGAAATTGTTTACACAATTGACCACATCGGATATTTCAACCGGTATGGCTTTGTTTTTAAAAATATCATAAAAAAAATAAATTGTAAACCAAGTGCAAGGATCAAAATTAATACCGGTTAATTTAAATTTTGCTGTAGCTGGAATGCTTGAATAAAAATTTCTGTAAGGAATATATCCATCAACAATATGCTCATTTTGATAACGCTTGCCGATTTCTTTAATTACCGAATCATTTCCCGTTTCAATATAGTTCTGAACAAAATATATAAATGATAATGGTTGTTCTTCGAAAATAATTCTCACATTCGCATGATAATACAAATTTTTAAACAAATTAAATTTGATGCTGTCATTATAATACACATCATGATTTTCACCAACTATAAATAACCTGGTACTGTCCAAAACCTCTTTTGAAAACACCTTCAGAATTGCTGCTGTGTCATTGGTCTTGTATTCTTTTTTATTTTTAGTAATATAATTATCAATATCTTGTGCGAATGTTTTGGCATTGCAAATGATTATAATAAATAGAGACATTATCGCGCACAGAATAAGCTTAACCGTTGATTTCATTGTTTTTAAAAATATTTTTTTTTGACGTTATACAAGAACTATTCAGATTGATAATACATATAGTTTAAATGAGTAAAATTACCATTTAAATCGAAATCTTGTTTATTTACAACAAAATCCCCTTCTTTCTGCCGGGCCATTTTATTATGAACAAGTTCGTATTTATACCTTTACCAATAATACTCAACAATGTTTCAAAGGGATTTTTTGACCATTGACCATTAAGTCGTAATTTTGCCCGCATAACCTTAAAACATATTTTTATTGTGAAAAAAGTATTCATTTACCTCGCCTTCTTTTTCATAAGTGCCGGAGTTTTTGGCCAGGCCGATACTTCACTTGTGTTTTTTACAAAGAATATTACCCCGGAAGGTTTGCTAAAAGTTTTTTCGTATGTGGAGAACGAAACACAAGGAAAAATAGGGTTCAAGGTACATTTCGGCGAGGAAGGAAACCAGAATTATCTTTCTCCTGAATTGATGAAACCTTTGGTGCAAAAACTCAATGCAACATTTGTTGAGACCAATGTGCTGTATGTGAGCAAACGAAGATATACGGAGTCGCATATTCAGCTCGCGAAAGATCATGGTTTTACGTATGCCCCTATAGACATTCTCGATTCGGAAAAAGATACGGCCATTATTGCTGATACAAAACATTTCAATAAAGTAATAACGGGCTCACATTTTTTCAATTACGATTCTTACGTGATCTGTTCACATTTTAAAGGCCATGGAAGCGCCGGTTTTGGAGGGGCGATAAAAAATGTTAGCATGGGAATGGCTTCTGTTGCAGGGAAAATGGCGTTACATGCTTCCGATGTGCCGGGGACAACACCTTCCAAATGCACTAAATGCGGGGCCTGTGTGAAGGAATGCCCGGCGGGCGCCATTACCCTGGACCCGCTGACCATCGATAAAAGTAAATGTATCGGATGCGGAAAATGCATAGGCGTGTGTCCCGCACAGTCTTTCTCGGTTCCCTGGGGTTCCACCGAAGAAAGTGTTTTTCTGGAACGTTTGGTTGAGTATGCCAAGGTCCTGAGCGGACAGAAAAAAATGATCTATATCAATGTGTTGGCAAACATTTCAAAATCCTGTGATTGTGCACGTAATGCATCCGAACCGTTTCTGGAAGATATTGGTATTCTTGTTTCCATGGATATTGTAGCTATAGAACAAGCCAGCCATGACATGGTTGATAAAGCCTGCGAATGCGACGACGCCTTTGTGAAAGCCGGGAACCCCAGCGGAAAACACCAGATTGATTATGCTGCAGAGCTCAACATGGGACATAAAGAATACAAGCTGATTGATGTTGATAAAGTGAATCAGCCGAAAAAATAAATTTTAATAATTCGTTATTCTTCCAACAATTCAATATTGTCTCCCGCCCACCACAAAATTAAGTGAGAAATTGTATAAACGTATTCGCTGGAACAAGACCTTCATCGTTTTATAACAGCCGTGCTTGAAAATCTATCGTGCCACCCGGTTGGTTTTTGTGAAAAAAAAGTGAAAGCATCAAAAGGAATGAACCGGCATACTGTTCTGATCAAAATTTGTGAAAAACGCGGAATAGCCCAGCTTTTAGTATCGACAACTTTTAATCCGAAAATTATCTTTCCAATCGTGGTATTGAATAGTGTCTCTGCAAAAACATAATAAAAAATTAAAAAACCAAACAAAAAATAACGACTATCATCCGGAGAGACCTGAAATTGTTTTATGATTATTATACAAAAAATGATGCATATCAGATTATCAATGAAAAAGCTCACTAACCGCTGCCACCAAAAAGCCATATCTGCTCTTCTTAGCAGCAATGGATCTAATACAGGCTCTGCTTGTTTTATTGTTTTTGGATTTATTAGCATCTTAATTTCTGTCCACAGGTAAACAAGGCTAATACAAATAATAAAAATGTTTCTAGAGTATGTAATTTCATCCAGAAAGAACCCATATATTCCGGCAACAAGCAGGAAAAGGCTTAACAGTGTTAAAAAAACTCTAACAACTGGATTCTCGAGCCAACTTTTTTGATTATCAGGTTCCATTTTTTTTGTTTTTAATGTTACTCTCTATTCTTCGAATCAATCATTATCGTAACCGGCCCGTCGTTTACCAGCGAAACCTGCATATAAGCGCCAAATTCGCCGCTTTCAATATTTTTGTTTAATGCTGTTTTCATCTTTTGTAAAAACTTTTCATACAGAGGGACGGCAATCTCTGGTTTGGCGGCGTAAATATAAGAAGGCCTGTTGCCCTTTTTGGTGCTGGCATGCAACGTAAACTGGCTTATCACCATCACTTCGCCGGAAATATCAAACACAGAAAGATTCATCACTCCCAGTTCGTCGTTAAATATCCGCAGGCGCGTTATTTTTCCGCACAGCCATTCAATATCTTCTTCGGTGTCGGCATCTTCAATACCCAGCAAGACGAGCAATCCTTTACCAATGCTACGCTTTTCGGTATTATCAATTAATACGGAAGCTTCATTAACTCTTTGGACAACAACTCTCATGTTCTTCTATGTGTTTCTATGTGTCTATGTTTCTATGTGGTGAAAAATTAGTGCATTTTCTTTACCACAAAGGCACATAGAGCACAATAGTATATTATTAATCAAGCTGAGCATAATATTCGTTTACAAAAGTTTGTTGACCTTCCTTGAAAATATTGGTACAATTAAAATTAATAAGGATACCCTTGGGCTTTTCAAGCAGCTTCAAATAAGTCAATAATTGGGCTGAAAAAACCGGTAATAATACTTCCACTGCTTTTAGTTCAACAACTATAGTGTCTTCAACTAGCACATCCAATCGTAGCTCACAATCAATATCAGTTCCTTTATAGTGTAAAGGTATTTTGATTTGAGACTTTACTTTAAAATTTTGTGACAATAACTCCTGAATAAAACATTTTTCGTAAACCGACTCAAGTAATCCCGGACCTAATTGTTTATGAACCTCAATGGCGCATCCAATTATTTTATAGGTCAGGTCGTCAATTTCCTTTTTTGTCATTATCTATGTGTTCCTATGTGTCTGTTGTGTCTATGTGGTGAAAAAATAGTGCCTTTTCTTTACCATATAGGCACATAGGGCACAATTGTTTTATTTATTGTATTCATCAAAAAAGTCATTTCCCTTATCATCGGTAAGAATGAATGCCGGCATATTTTCCACCCTGATCTTCCTGATTGCTTCCATACCAAGGTCTTCAAAGTCAACCACCTCAACAGATTTTATATTTTCAGCCGCAAGCAATGCAGCCGGCCCGCCGATAGAGCCGAGGAAGAATCCACCGTATTTTTTACAGGCATCAATAACAGACCTGTTACGGTTTCCTTTTGCCACCATAACCAGTGATCCGCCAAGGCTCTGAAAAAGATCCACATAAGAATCCATTCTTCCGGCGGTGGTTGGCCCAAAACTACCGGATGGCATGCCCTGTGGCGTTTTTGCGGGACCTGCATAATAAATGGGGTGGTTCTTAAAATATTCAGGCATGGGCTTGCCTTCATCAAGCAGTTTTTTGATCTGGGCATGGGCAATATCTCTTGCAACAATAAGAGTCCCGGTCAGGCTGAGCCTTGTTTTCACAGGGTATTTGGTCAGCACGGCAAGTACTTCTTTAATGGGCATATCAAGATTTACTTCAACGGCTTTTTCAAGTTCCGGCGCTGTTGCAGGCATAAAACGTGCGGGATTCTTTTCCAATTGCTCAAGGAAAATCCCGTCTTCGGTGATATGAGCTTTGATATTTCTATCTGCGCTGCAACTTACTCCCATCCCAACCGGGCATGACGCAGCATGGCGGGGAAGCCGGATCACGCGCACATCATGAACAAAATATTTTCCGCCGAATTGTGCGCCAACACCATAATCCCGGCATATTTTTTCGATCTTCTTCTCCCATTCCAAATCGCGGAAAGCACGTCCGCTGGCATTTCCAGTGGTAGGCAGATGATCATAGTAACCGGCAGAAGCTTCCTTGACAACCTTTAGCGTAGCTTCGGCAGAAGTGCCGCCAATGACGAGCGCCAGATGATAGGGCGGACAGGCAGAGGTGCCCAGCTCTTTTAGCTTTTCCTTTACAAATGCGGTCAGCGATTGTTCATTTAACAGCGACTTGGTTTGTTGATATAAAAAAGTCTTATTTGCAGACCCGCCGCCTTTTGTAATAAAAAGAAAATCATACGAAGTTCCTTCGGTTGAATAAATATCGATCTGGGCCGGCAGGTTGGTGCAGCTGTTTTTCTCTTCAAACATTGAAAAAGGGACAACCTGTGAATACCTTAAATTTTTCTCATTGTATGTTTCATAGATTCCTCTGGAAAGGCTTTCGGCATCGTTTACTCCGGTCCATACCTGTTCGCCTTTTTTACCGATCACGATGGCCGTTCCGGTATCCTGGCACCACGGGAGTTCTCCTTTGGCCGAAATAACCGTATTCTTGAGCATGTTGTATGCAACAAAGCGGTCGTTATCGGTTGCTTCGGGATCGTCAAGTATTTTCGCAAGTTTTTCAAGATGGGTGGTGCGGAGAAAAAATGAAAGATCAAAGATTGCTTCTTTAGCAAGCAGTTCCAATCCTTTTGGATCGACCTTAAGGATTTTTCCCCCGAAGGCTTCAGTTACCTGAACAAAGTCTTTTGTAAGCAGCCGGTAGTTGGTGGTGTCCTTTCCGATCTGAAAAGGTTTTTCATAAATAAAATCTGCCATAATTTATTGATTTTATAAAGTAAATTACTGGATATTTAATTTTTTCATAAAAAACTAAGGAAGTTCAAACGTATAAATTTTTTTAACAATAAAAAAATATTCCGGCAAGAATATTTTTCAAAAAACCAGCTTTTTACAAAAGGCAACAAGGTTAAGCATTTCACGCTGCTGCCGGAAAACATTTTTTGTCCGATTTTGTATTTTTTGGTTACAGGATGTCTTTTTGGAGTATCCTGTTAAATAAAAAATTTATTAATATTACATTTTTTTATACAAGATTATAGTTCAATGAAAAACCATGTTATTTTTTTGATCGCAGTTTTGTTTATTAATACCGCATCATCAGCTCAAAGATTTAAGCAGGAAGACACGGTTGTTGTATTTCGGGTTGCTTTTGAAACCGGGAGCGGAACTAGTGATCATTACCTTCCCTATAAAATCCAAAATGTGATCAATTGGGTTGACCAGCAAAATGTACAGCATAAATCCGTATTGCGAAAAATTAATCCGGGCTTTCTGATGCTCGACACGGCCATGGTTTATCCTACCGACATTAAAGCTGTGTCCATGGCGCCCCCCTTTGGCTTTTTCCCTTCGCAGCCGCAGATGACATCCAATGTAATACGCGACAGTAGTGGAAATTTCCGTGTCATGACCTTCATGGATTTTGAGATTCTTTCCAAAAAGTCAGCTCTCGCTTCATCTCAGCAGAATCAGAGCAGAAACCCGTTTTTCAATAATGTTGATTCTGAAAAATATATTGCAGACCTTGAAAAACAAAAACAACGCAGATTGGCTATGTTTGCAGCCCTTGATACCTGCCCGCTTCATTATGGCATAAGTACAAATCTTGTTCGCGACCTTACCAACGAAATCAACCTGAATTTTGAATTGCCTGTTAAACGTAGTTTATGCATCGAATTCGGGGCTGGAATTCTGTATGCAAAGCCCGACGCGAGCCGCTATGACTTTGCTTCTTTTTTAACTAAACTTACGAACATAAGAGGAAGAAACATTACCATGTTTGATCAATCCTATCTTTACCGCAAAGGATTTTCCCTCGAAGTTATTCCCAAATTTTTTCTTTCGAAAAAGAAACATTTGTATTTAGGCCCGCAGCTTGGGTTTCATTACTATTATTATACAGACAAATTCATCTTTTTGGATGCAAGCGGTTCGGACGACTACCACAGGTCTTCTTATGCGATTCAAAGCGAAAAAAGCGCTGCTGTTAATCTTAATTTTTTGTTAGGTGTGCAAACACCACAGATAAAAAGGTTTTTGTTTGATGCCTTTTTTTCAATTGGCTTGATATATAGAGGCGGCGTTGTAAGCCGAAGCCTTGATATAGAATATTATTATGACGGATCCCATAAAGATTTTTATGATCCGCCCAAAGAGCTCAAAGGGGGCGGCTTTTTCTTATCGGTGCAACTAGGTTTTAAGATCGGGTGGCGTTTTGGCAAGGCAACGCTATATGGATGAAAAAAATAATTTATTTTTTAACTTTTTTCAAAAAGTCTTCATCCTGAAAAATGTACCGAGTGGTAGTCTTTTTCCGCTGTGGTCGGCGAAATACAATTCTCCTAACTCTTTAGCCTGAATGTTTTTTACATAATCGCAGATCAGATTTTCGGCCACAAGAGCCGAAAACCCCATGGAGTAAAGGTTTAAAATTAAAAAACTTTTTTCGGGGCTTAACAACTCAGCACAGTTTTTTATCAATTCATTGATTTGTTCTTCAAGCACCCACTTTTCTCCTTCAGGGCCACGGCCGTATGCCGGCGGGTCGAGAATGATCCCGCTGTACCTGCTTCCGCGGCGTACCTCGCGTTTTACAAATTTCATGGCATCATCCACGATCCAGCGTATGCCGTCTAACCCGCTTGCTTCCATATTTTCGCGCGACCAGCTTACCACTTGTTTGACAGAATCTACATGCACCACCTCAGCCCCGGCAGCTTTTGCTGCAAGCGATGCGCCACCGGTGTAGGCAAAAAGATTCAACACTTTAGGGCTGGTATGCTGAATTTCAGAAACCGTATCAAAAATATAATTCCAATTATCCGCCTGTTCGGGAAACAGCCCGAGGTGTTTGAAAGCCGTGAGGCCCAGCCGGAAACGCAGATTCATGGATTTATAGGAATAACCGACAAACCACTGTTCCTGCATTTTTTTCAGGATATGCCATTGCCCTTTTTCGCCCTGGCTGTCCTTTCCGGAGGCTTTGACAAATTTTGCATGTGCCCGTTTGTCCCAGTCGGATTCGGGAAGCGCTTTGTTCCAGCAGGCCTGTGGCTCGGGGCGGGAAAGGATATACTCGCCGAAACGTTCTAATTTTTCATAAGCGCCGCTGTCAATGAGCTCATAATCCTTCCAGCCCGAAGTTCTTATTAAATTGAAATCTGCCATTACTATTTCGTCGGATTATAAATATTTCCTGCAAACAAAATGCTGTTTTCCTTGTTTTCTTTGATGATAAACATGAATGGGTGGTCTGCCTTGAATTCCGGTGGTGAAATCGGCATGGACTTTACCCGCATCACAACGGCAGTGGCAGCAGCAGCTTCGGTTCCGGTTTCACTTACTTCAACAAAGGCCTGATGAATAACCTTGCTTATTTTCAGGTCTTTGGCACCGGTCATGCCTGAAAAATCCGCCCTGTCAGAAAAAGCTTCGGGCATACCCATCTTTATGAGGATGTCGCTCAACTCAAATTCAGAGGTGGTCTTGAATTTCGGCAGGTATAATTTTACATTTTTGCTTACAAGAACGCTGTTGATTTTTTTGTAAAAATCCAGGTTAATCTCTTTTTTCAGCATATTAAAACCGGCATTGTCCTTTGGTAAAATGATCAGCATCGACATTTTTCCTTTGGAATATGGTATTTCAATAGCCTTGAGACCGTCTTCCTGTTCGAAAAATTTGAACTCTTGTTCCAAAAACATGAAATCACATGAAACAGCTTTTGATTCATCAACAAGAAAATCCATTTTCCGAGTCTGGTTTTTATCGAACGCTGTTTCCCAGTCGGCCTTAAAATAAATAGCATTGACTAATACCATCCTTGTCAGGTAATCGATAAGCCCCGGTTTTATAAGTTCTTTGATCTTTTCATTGGTCTGGGTTTCCACCCATTTGTTTATCTGGATCCGGCTGTTCTCAGTTTCTTTTATAAAATCAACGAGGTTTATGGAAGAATTGAAATTGTTTTTAATTATTTCCAGAAACTCATCCCTGAATTTAAAGTTTTTCTGCGCCCATACAGAATTAACGGTATAGATATTCAGTTTGCCGCCGTCGTTCAGCGTGCTGATATTTTTTAAAACTTCGTTGTATTTATTATAAAAATCAGCGCTGTTGGCAGGAAAGTGCATCACCGCGCTCATTTCTTTTTCTGTTTTTCCCCTGGCACCGGCATAAGTCATGGCAAGGGCGGTAGAAATGCTGTATGGGGAATAAAAAAGGTTTCCCGGGGTGGTGCTGATCTTTTTGTAGAGATCCAGGGCAAATAAATTATTATTTTCGGTGATATTGACAGGCGTTGTATTTTCTACAACTGCGTCTGATTTGTTTTCCATATTGTTTTTTGAACATTTGCAGGCGGGGAGGATTACAAGTAAAAGAGCGCCTGTTGTTAAGATTAATTTCATTTTTTTCATACTGCGAATTTTTAAAATAGTTTTGCAAAATAAATTTAAGTTTCACACAAATCAAATCTCACGCCTTTTTTTTAAAGTGATTTATCAGGATTTCTGCTTTTTGCATTCCGACCACCGACTTCAGATCTTCGAATGATGTTTTTTTTATCGTGTCGACCGATTTGAATTTTCTCAATAATTTCTGTGCAGTTTCATAACCAATGCCTTCGATATCGGTCAACACCGATTTTACGGTTGCCTTTTGCCTTTTCTGCCGGTGGTGCGTGATTCCGAAGCGGTGTGCCTCGTCGCGTAATTGCTGAATGAGTTTCAACGTTTCCGATTTTTTATCCAGATAAAGCGGGATGGAATCTCCGGGGAAATAAATTTCTTCGAGTTTTTTGGCGATGCCAATAATGGGAATTTTTCCCCTGAGCCCGAGTTTTTCGAGGCTGCTGACAGCAGAACTTAATTGTCCTTTTCCTCCGTCTACAATGATAAGCTTCGGCAGCGGTTTGTTTTCGTCGAGAAGCCTTTTATACCGCCGGAAAACAACTTCTTCCATGGAGGCAAAATCATCCGGGCCCTCAACAGTCTTAATGTTATAATGGCGGTACTCGCTTTTTTCGGGACGGCCATTTTTAAAAACAACCATGGCTGCCACCGGAAAACTGCCCTGGATGTTCGAATTGTCAAAACATTCGATATGGTCGGGGCGCTCATTCAGGTGAAGGTCGGCCATTGCCTGGTCCATGATACGGTTCACATGACGGTCGGGGTCGATCAGTTCCTGTTGTTTTTCTTTATCTAACTTATAATATTTTGCATTGCTGGCGGAAAGGTCGAGCAACTTTTTTTTATCGCCTTTCTGAGGCACGGTGATCTTTGTGTCGGGGAAAAGGATACTCAACGGAACAGGCACGATGATCTCAAAAGAGTTGCTTTTTAATCGGTCACGAAGGTCGGTAATGGCAAATTCAAGCAGCTGAACCGTTGATTCGTCCAAGTGTTTGCGAAGTTCCACGGTATGCGCCTGAACGATGGCGCCATCAACCACTTTTAAAAAGTTGACATACGCCGTATTTTCGTCTTCAATGATGCTGAACACATCCACATTGCTGATCGAAGAGTTTACCACTGTGGACTTGCTTTGATATTTTTTCAGCAATTCAATTTTTTCTTTTATTATCTGTGCTTTTTCAAATTCGTAGGCCCGGGCAAAATCATTCATGGTTATTTTAAGCTGCTGCTGCACGGAATTGATATTTCCCTTGATGATTTCCTTGATATTGCCGATAGTTTCGTTATATTCTTCTTCGCGTTGAAGGCCTTCGCACGGGCCCTTGCAGTTACCGATATGGTATTGAAGGCATACCTTGTATTTGCAGCGTTTAATATTTTCTTCTGAAAGATTGTAATTACAGGTTCTCAACTGGAAAATTTGAAAAACCAACTCGAGCAATGTATTCATCATGCGCCCTGAGGCATAGGGGCCAAAATAATCAGAGCCGTCCCGGACTATCTGGCGTGTAGGAAACACACGTGGAAAATGTTCGTTTTTTACGCATATCCAGGGGTAAGTCTTATCGTCCTTCAGCAAAACATTGTAGCGGGGCTGATATTTTTTTATCAGGTTGTTTTCGAGCAGGAGGGCTTCATATTCGTTATCAACGACAATAAATTTTATATCCGTTATTTTTTTTACTAGGACACTAACCTTTCCTGTTTGCACCGCATCCTGCTTAAAATAGCTGCGAACACGCTTTTTCAGGCTTTTAGCCTTGCCAACATAAATTATTATTCCGGTATTGTTGTAAAATTGATAGACCCCGGGCTTGTCGGGCAGGGCTTTCAGAATATTTTTAATATTATCGTTTAGGGTGATCAATCGGCTTTTTTTGATTTTCGCACAATTAACCCAACATCCATGACATTGGGTGTTTCCATAAGTGGCATCACATTCTGAATTTCGAAAATATAGGTTCCTTTGAACGGGAAACTGACGCTCTGAAGCGCCGGGTATGTTATATCCCAAAGGTCGCCGGCGCCGTCACCTTTGAATGAACCATCTTCATTTCTGACAAAAATGTTAAACTCCTTGGTGCGCATGTCTCCTGAAGGGTAAGAGATCGTCATGTTCACTTTGATATTTGCAAAAGCATAATATGAAGAGTGCCTGATAGCAATGGTTACGTCGTACAAACTCAGGGTGTCTTCAACAGGCACTTCAAATTTTATGATTTTGTCTCTTTTCCAGATGTTGTTTTCAGTTTTTATATGTTTTTCGAAAACCTTGTTATTGGTACACGATGAAACTACCAGCAATAACAATAGAATCAGGTATTTGTGCTGTGCCATGTTTATTTAATATTTTAGAGTAAATTTACAATGTTTTTTTGAAACGCAATACGGACCGGTTAAATTATGAAAAAACAAAAATTTTATGTGGTATGGAATGGCCGAACCCCAGGTATATACAAGACTTGGGCTGAATGCCACGAACAGGTGGATAAATTCGAAGGTGCGGCATATAAAGCTTTTGAAAATAATGAAGAAGCGAGAACGGCTTTTGCCTCAGATTATAAAAAGATTATTTATAACAAGAAAAATCAGTCCAGGAAGCAAGATAAAATATCATTTGCGGGTAAACCTGAAAAAAAGTCAGTGAGTGTTGATGCGGCATGCAATACAAAGACAAAACTGATGGAATACCAGGGAGTTTTTACTTCTACAGGTGAAAAACTCTTTATTCAGGGACCTTTTCGGGATGCCACCAACAACATTGGTGAATTTCTCGCTATTGTCCATGCCCTTGCATTATTAAAGCAAAAAAACAGCACGCTTCCGGTATACAGCGACAGCATGACGGCCATAAAATGGGTAAAAGACAAAAAAGCAAACACAAAGCTTTTACCTACTGAATGTAATGCAGAACTTTTTGATCTGATAACCAGGGCTGAAAAATGGTTAACAGACAATACCTTTACAAACAGAATATTAAAGTGGAACACCGAATCCTGGGGAGAGATTCCTGCAGATTTTGGTCGCAAATAAATCAGCTAAAGTAGGCTAGCCTCCGCAAAGCTCAATGCATTCAATTACTTTAGCAAGATTATCTTCCTTTAGGGCATAATAGGTCTTTTTTCCGGCTCGCCGCGATTCCAGGAGCTTTCTGTTTTTCAGAATACTCAAATGATGAGATGCTGATGCCTGTTCGATTTTCAATTTTTTGTAAATTTCCGTAACATTCATCTTTTTGTTGGCATGGAGCATTTCAATAATCGCAATTCTCATCGGATGAGCTATTGCCCTTAATGTACTAGACGCATTGTCCAATTTGTCCAGATCAATTTTTTCTATTTTCAACATATGTGTCCTTTTTTACAAAGATATATATTCTTAATAGAAAAAGCAAGTATTTTATTAATTATTATACACTTACAACTAAAAACGGATTAATGAAAATACGTCGATATCCTTGTCTAAGGTTAATTTGCCATTCAAAAAACTTAGTTCACATATGAAATTTATTTTTAAACTTTTTATTGGAAAAAGTCTGATAAGTTCAGTTGCTGCTTTTGCCGAACCTCCGGTGGCAAGCAAATCGTCGTGAAGCAACACCACATCATCTTTTTCCAACGCGTCCTGATGAATATGCAGAATGTTTTCACCGTATTCCAGTGAATATGCCTTTGAAAAAGTCGCGGCCGGTAATTTTCCCGGTTTACGAATGGGAACAAACCCCGCGTTGAGTTTTGCAGCGAGCGCGCCACCAAGAATAAATCCGCGGGACTCTATGCCCACTACCTTCGTAATCCCGGCATCTTTATAATATTCGTACGTTTTTTCAAAAATATAATTATAAATTTCCGGCTTTTTCAAGGCAGTAGTGATGTCTTTAAATAATATTCCGGGCTGGGGAAAGTCAGGAACATTTCTGATGGAATCCATAACCTCTTGTAATGTAATTTCAGTGCTCATAATCTAGGTGTTATTTTGTTTCTGTGCTAATTGACCGCAGGCTGCCTGGATATCGCCGCCCTTGCTGGTTCGTAAATTTACGATTATATTTTTATTTTTCAGAAAATCGACAAATTTTCCTGTATTTTCAGGTTTGCTTTTATGGTAGATACCGTCAGACGTGGAATTATAAGGTATGATATTGATCTTTACAGGGAAATTCCGGCAAAACCTGGCCAGCGCATCGGCATCTTCAATGGCATCGTTAATCTTGTCGAACAGGATGTATTCAATGGTAATTCTGTTGTGTGTTTTGGCGTAATAATATTTTAATGCTTCCGTGAGCTGAAGAAGCGGGTGTTTTTTTGCCACCGGCATCATTAATTTTCTTTTATTTTCGATGGCTGAATGTAACGAAACAGCAAGGTGGTAAGGGCTGTTTTCGTCTGCCATCTGCTTAATACCCTCAACTACACCTGAAGTAGAAATTGTAATTCGTTGCGGTGAAAAATTAATAAGGTCCTTCGCTGAAATTTTATCGAGGGCAGCCATGGTGTTTTTATAATTCAGCAATGGTTCACCCATTCCCATTGCTACAATATTGTCCAGTTCTGTCTGATATTTTTCTTTTGTGAAATTCATCAGCATAATTATCTGATCGTGAATTTCGGCAGATTCAAGATTCCTTATAAAACCAAGTTTCCCGGTTGCGCAAAACTCACAATTAAGTGCGCAGCCTACTTGTGTTGAGATACATGCCGTTACACGGGAACCTGAAGGGATGAGCACGCTTTCAATGATACCGCCATCGCCAAGATGAAAGGCATACTTTCTCGTCCCGTCGGATGAAATATATTCGTCAAAAGATTGAAACGCATTACATAGGAACTCTGAATGTAGTTTTTCGCGGAATGGAGCAGGGATATTGGTCATTTCATTAAAAGAAACGCATCGTTTTTTCCAGATCCATTCGTAAATTTGTTTCGCACGAAAAGCCTGAACGTTATTATTTCTTACAAAATCAGCAATTTCCTCAAAGCTGAGGTTTTTTATATGCATTTTATACGGCTGTGTTTTAGGTATGAATATATTCTGCAACAAAATCGTCAACCAACTGTAAATAATTTTCTTTTTGCTGTTTGTCAATGAACGAAGCTTCAAAAGAATTTTTTACAAGTACGATAATATCATCAAAGGTAAGGTTTAATGCCCGCTGCACGGCGATCAGGTTTTCATTGAGATAACCTCCGAAATAGGCGGGGTCGTCAGAGTTGATGGTAACGGCAATTTTTTTATCAAGGAATTTTCTGAGCGGATGGTCTTTTAAATCTTTGACAACCGCCAGTTTAAGATTAGACAGCGGGCACATGGTCAGGGGAATTTTTTTTCTTGCAATTTCATCCATCAACACTTCGCTGTCTTTGGAATTGTTGCCATGGTCAATACGGTCGATTTTTAAAAGATCAAGTGCTTCATGAACATAAGCCGCCGGACCTTCTTCCCCGGCATGTGCCACAGCTAAAAATCCATATTGGCGGGCTTTTTCGAAAACCCTGCAGAATTTTTCAGGAGGGTTGCCTACTTCAGATGAATCCAGCCCTACACCAAGGATTTTGTCTTTGAAAGGCAATGACATTTCCAGGGTATCAAAAGCTGATTTTTCACTCAGATGACGGAGGAAGCACATGATGATTCCGCTGTGTACCGAATATAGTTTTTCAGCCTCAACAACAGCCTTATGTATTCCAGTGAAAAAAACCGAAAACGGAACTCCGTTGTGCAAATGTGTCTGCGGGTCAAAGAAGATTTCTGTGTGAACAATATTTTGTCCGGCAGCTTTTTTCAAATAAGCCATGGTCAGCTCGTAAAAATCTTTTTCCGTTTGCAGCACATAAGCGCCGGTATAATAAATATCAAGAAACTCCTGAAGGTTGTTAAACTTATAAGCATTCCGGAGTTCTTCAATGCTTTGGAATTCTAAAGTGATATAATTTCTGGCGGCGATCTCAAACATTTGTTCCGGTTCAAAAGTACCTTCAATATGTAAATGAAGTTCTGCCTTGGGTATATTGCAGATGAATTCGGAAATATTATCCATAGAAAAATTTATTTATACAAAGATAAAAAAAGCGGATGTAAAATCCGCTTTTTCTTAATTAAAAATGTACAAAATCACCATTCATCGGGTTTGTCAATCTTCGGAACCATTCCTTTTTTCAGGCTTTTTATCATTCCGTTCACAGTTGTATCCACCTGATACAGCCAAACATCGCATGCCGGTGTGTATTGCGGGTCGTTTTTGTTGAGCCAGCGCTCCAACGGAAATTTTGAAACTGCCTGCAAGGTAAAATCTGTAAAAATATAACGGTACTTACCAGGCTTGAATTCGAGTTTTAAAGTATAATTGATAAATCCGGCATCTGTTTTCAGGCCTTTTTTATCGACATTCACGATCTTGATGCGGTGATTGAGAACCAGCTTTCCATTTTCGGGTTCACGGATGGTGGTTACTTCGTTAGGGTTTTTGTAATTGGCATTAACCCAGGCAATAGCCGTGTTGTATAATTTTCCTATTTCACCTTCTTGCTGGACAACACCCTTATATGTGATCAGCTTAGTGTCTTCATCAACAGGAACAGCGGCATTTTGCGAGAACACTGTTTTACATGATAACGCAGAAACTAAAATCAATCCGGATATCAAAACAATTTTTTTCATAATATTAAATTTTTAACAAAGTTAATTTTTTACCGCGAGGTGTTCACAACAATCAAACCAAAAAATTTATTTAATTAAAACCGCATTATAAGTACTTTTATTATTGATTTTGTCAGTAACAACGAGCTCCAGCACATTTTTACCATTGCTGAAATGAGCAGGGTCAACTTTATACATTAAAAGGTCGTTTTTTGCATCATATTCCGCCAACACCCATTTCCCGTTAATGGTAAGGTTATAAGTGGCAATACCTGAAAAATTATCACTGATTTTAAAAGAGATACTACTCTCAGGGTTAATTTTTATGTTGTTATAATTTGCCGTTGGTTTAATCAGCGGAGCAACGGTATCGGCAACAATGACATAGTCCCCGAATTTGCGGACGCTGGCAGATAAATACCCGTTTTCCCATTTGCTTTTTACAAACGAAAACTTATTATCAGCAAGGTTTGCCAGAGTTAGTTTGGGCATTAAATTCCCGCTTACAACCGAATCGGGTTTGATACTTAGTGTAACATAATTATGAAGCGGTACAAACTTAGTATGGATTTGATGGATCCTTGAATAACAATATTTTGTTTTAGCTTTAGATGAATATTCAAAATAGATAGAATCGTAGAGCGCATCAGAAGGAATATCCAGGATAATGTTTTCAGCTTCAAAATGATTTTTTAATCCATACCTGAATAGAGGTAGTTTGTTTTCATAAGCCGGTTGTTCAGAAGCCGAAGGCAAGACGGACATAACGGGGAACTCAACGGACGATTTGTTTTTATAGAAATCCGAAGCTGTTATCCTGATATTATGCAACAACGTGTCTTTAAAATAATATACGCCCCGGTTTTCGGTTTCGGAATAAATATTCAGCCGGTTACCACGGGTGACATAGGTCTGGATGATCTTTTTCCGGTTAATCACATATTCAGGATAATCAATTAGTGTGTTTATGTAACGCCCTTCATCAAAATCTATAGAATCGAAAGAAATTTTATAAAACAAATGTTCGTCAATGAATATTTCAAGGGAATAAATTCCTGAATTTCCCGGAAGGTTTTGCCGGTCAGAAGTTTCAACACCAAATGCTATTCCGCCCGAAAGGTTAATGGTGTCATCCGTTTTCAGGCAATACCGGTTCTCTTTTTTTACGGCATCGAGGCACATTTTCTGTTTACTGTCGTTAACCATGCTGTTTGGAAACATCGGGTAGAGGCAGATCTCCGAAATTACAGGGCTTTCATTATCAGAAGCGTTTATACCGAAAAACAAGGGGTTGAAAGGCCTTTCGGTAACTTCATTGCGTATTTCGAAATGCAGGTGCGGGCCGGAGGAAGATCCCGAATTGCCTGAATAGCCTGCTATATCTCCTTTTTTAAATTTGAACAATCCGGGATTGGGAAAGATTTCAATTTCAAAGGATTTTTTTTCATATTGTTTGAGTTTAACATAATCTTCGATTACCACGTTAAACTCATTTAGGTGAGCGTAAACCGACACAAAGCCGTTTGGGTGGGTAATGTATAAAACCTTACCGTATCCGCTGGGAGAAACTTTAATACGCGAAACATAGCCGTCTGCAACACAATAAACGTTTGCATTGAGTTTGTTTTGTGTCGCAAAGTCGATACCTGAATGAAAATGATCCGGACGCAGCTCGCCGAAAGTTCCCGTAACAACAAGGTTTATATCGAGTGGAGCCATAACATAATTCTTAGGCAGCACTTTTTGAGAATACACAAAAGTCTGGCACACAAACAACACCAATAACATCAATAATGGCCTTTTATAAACCATCGTACAATCTTTCTTTATATAGTTAGAAAATGTTTTTAACCCTCAACAAAACGCGGATAACGTTTGTTTATTTCAATCATCCAGATCGCAGAAATTTTCCAGCAACTTAAATGCTGGCCCATAGCCTTTTTCGAAAGATGTTTTCCAGTCTTCACAAGCGCCGGCGTTGTCACCCAGCTCTGCCTTACAAAGTCCCCGGAGGTCATAAGCTTCAGCATATTCCGGCTGCAGGGCGATGGCTTTATTGAAATCTTCCAGCGCATCTTTGTATTGCATCAGCATGTATTTTGACTGGCCTCTTAAAACCAAGGCATCGGCATCGTTAGGGCTGAGGCGAATGACCATGTTGAATTTTTCGATAGCTCCGTTATAATCCTTTAATTCGTGGCGTTTCACCCCCTGATCGAGAAATTCTGTAACCGCTTTGCTTTTATCCGAACTTGCCAGTGAACGTTTTTTTATGTCTTCCCATGCCGGCATTAATAAAAAAAGTTTTTTCAGCTCGCCCTGGTTTGCTATCAGTTTTTCAAGTATTTCAGTAGGTATGGCAAAGTTTATTTTCGGATCCTCTACCAGTTGTTGGGAAACAGACACCCCGATTACGTTACCCGATGCATCATAAACCGGCAATCCGCTGAACTTAAGATGTTCGGAAGATTCAAAGGACAACAGTTTTACCTCGCCAAATATTTTAATGTCTTTCACTGTTGCCGCCATCATCACAATCTTGTTTTCGTCTTTTTTATCCATAAGAAAAACGTTCTCTCCAATGGCAGGCATCTGAGATTTTAACACTTCGGGAGTGGCATTGTTGTAATCAGTTTTTAATAAAACCAGATCGTTTTCAGGGTCAGCAGAAACATAACCCAGAACGTCGTGGTAGGTTCCATCAGCGAGAAGGATCTGAGCGCTTTTGTAGTTTCCGATGGTGTTGATGGTGGTGATCAGCATATCTTTTGTTATAAAAAAACCATAGCCGACAGGTACAGCGCCCGATGTAATAACGACAAGCGATGAAGAGTCTTTAATCGGTACCAGCGCTTTGTCTTGTGAAAAAACAGACAAAATAACCGACAACATGAATACCGAAGAAAAAACAATTTTTTTCATAATACTTTTTTTTCAAAATTATATGATTAATGAAAACCATTTAAACCCGTAAGTTCATAGTTATTAACAACTTTATTTACTATAAGATAAAGGTAAAAATATTTTTTGATTTTTTTAGAATTAAAAGGGAAAATCACTTTGTTCAAAATAAAATTATTCACCAATAATTGAACTATAAAAACGCCACCTTGATACGTACGTAATCAAAATTATTATTTTAAAAAGGATAGTTTACTTTTAACATAATTTGTCCCGAAGGATTAAATTGTTTATTTATTCGTGTATAAAAAAAAGGTTTTTCTGCGTTTAGTAGTAGTCCATCGATTAAATTTGTAAAAAAATCACTGTGAATGCATTAGTGCAACGGTTTAAAAACCCGAAATTCCGGCGCCGCCTGAAAAAGACAGTGGTGGCTCTGGTTGTGATCTTTACGGTGCTGGGCGCTATTGGTGTTTTTATCGGATATTACTACGAAGATACCGTTAAACACATCATTATCAGCGAACTTAACAAAAGACTGAATACAGAAATTGTAGTTCAGGATGTTGAAAACGATATACAGTTTTCTGTTTTTAAAAAATTTCCTTATGCGTCTGTAAGTTTTCACAACGTGAAAGTGCTTGATGCTATTAAAACAAAAAAGGAAAAAGGTAATTTACTGGAAGCGTCCTCTGTTAGCTTGCAGTTCAGTATCTGGGATATCCTTTTTGGAAAATACCGAATAAAAAAAGTCGAAGTAGAAGAGGGAAATGTCAATATAAAAATTTATAAAGACCGTTCGGATAATTTTCATTTCTGGAAACCTTCTTCAGATACCACCCAATCAGACTTTTCCCTCGATCTTCAAAAAATACTACTGGATAATGTCGGGGTCAGTTATGTTGATTATGGGCTTCAGCAGGATTTTAAAGTGTTTGCAAAAGACATTATTTTAAAAGGGAAATTTTCTGATAAGGATTACACCCTGAATATTGACGGGAACCTGTTTGTTTACCTGATAAAGCTAAAGGAAGATATTTATTTGTCGAACAAAAACACCAATATTGATGTAACCCTTTTTGTTAAATCCGATGAAAAATATGTGTCATTCAATGAAGGAGGCATCAGTGTAGGGAAGATGTTGTTTGATGTTACCGGGAAAATTTCATACGCGGACAGCCTTACTTATATTGACCTGCGTGTGGAAGGTAAAAAAATGAAAATTCAAGCACTCGTCAGCGAGCTGCCGGAGCGATATAAAAATTATTTCAGCGATTATGAATTTAAGGGGGATTTTAATTTTATCGCAATGATAAAAGGATATTCCGGTGAAAAAAACACACCGCTGCTGACGGTCACCTTTGGAATGAAAGATGGCGATATCACTCAAAAACAAAATGCTATTACACTTAGCCATGTTGATTTCAATGCTGATTATACCAATGGGGCCGGGCACAATTCGGCCACATCGAGGCTTACGGTCAGCGGATTTAAATCACAACTCAACGACGGCATTATTTCCGGGGCTATTGTCATCAGTAATTTCACAAAACCTAAGGTTGATCTTACATTATCTGCCAACCTCGACCTGAAGGATGTATTTCAGTTTATCAAAGCAGACACCGTTGAATCAGCATCAGGGAAACTACTTCTGCAGACAAATATAAAAGGTATTATTGAAAACCCGGATGGATTTACGGCAAACGATTTTATTTCAAGCAATTCAACAGGAACACTTGAACTGCAAAACGCGGAAATAGTATTAAAAGGAGGAAAAAACAAGTTTTCAAACCTTAATGGAACATTTTTGTTTAACAATAATGATATTGAAACCACCCAATTCAGCGGCAATTATCTGTCTTCCGATTTTTTGCTGCGGGGGAAATTCAAAAATATTATACCTTATCTTTTCATTGAAAACCAGAGCCTGCTGATAGATGCCGGTATTGAATCAAATAATATTGATATGGGCGAAATGCTTGAATATTCTTCAGGCAAAAAAGATACGGTTTACAAGATGACGCTTCCCGACAATATTGATTTCAGCCTGACACTCAATGTCAGGAAGTTCACTTTTAAAAAATTCACGGCATCCAACATAACTGGGAAAATAACCTTGAAGAACAAACAGTTCGTTGCTAAGGATATTTCACTTCACGCGATGAACGGAAAGATCATTTTTTCGGGATTGATTGACGGTACGAATTGTGACAAACTCCTCATCAGTTGCGATGCGTCTATTCAGAAAGTTAACATTCAGCAGCTTTTTACAGAGGTGGAAAATTTTGGGCAAAAAAGCCTGAGTGATAAAAACCTGAGAGGTGTGCTTACCGCCAACGTACAATTTGCCTCCGTATGGTCTTCTACGTTAAAGGTTGAAAAACCTACCATTTATGCCAAAGCTACTATCAGGATAGATGACGGTGCGCTGATTGATTATGAGCCGTTAAGCGGGCTCTCAAAATATCTTAAAAACCGCGATTTAAAAAAGGTTTCTTTTGAAACCCTGAAAAACACCATCGAGATAAAAGATCAGGTGATTAATATTCCTGAAATGGAGATCAACAGCAGCGCCATTGATTTTAAGGTCAACGGCACTCACGGTTTTGACCAGACGATAGATTATCATTTGAGTGTACTGATTTCACAACTAAAAAGCAGCGGGGAACAACGTAACGACCAGGTGGAAGATATCGGGCAGATCACGGATGACGGCCTGCACAAGGAAAAATATTTTTTCCGGATTACCGGAACTGTGGATAAACCCGTATATAATATCCTTGATAAAGAAGGGTATAAGGCGAATGTTAAAACGAGCCTGAAAAAGGAAAAAGAAACGCTTAAAGAGATTCTTAACCGCGAGTTCGGATGGTTTAAAAAAGATTCAGCTGTCTGCAAAGACCCGAATAAAAAACCAAAAGAGAAATTTGATTTTAATGTTGTCTGGGATGAAGATGAGGATACGGTTAAGGATCCGTTTAAATAAGCTGGTGGTTAACGAAAAGTAACCAATAAATTCATTCCAAAATTCCAGATCATCACCGTAGCAATGGCAAAAAGTTTTGAAAGATAAAAATGCTTGTTGAATTTGCTTACCAGTACCCAGAGTATCAATGTGTTTATGCCCAACCCGATGAGGGAGACGGTGAAAAATCTCAGAAATTCAAATGCAACGGCGGGGTCACGGCTTTCAAAGGTCCAGATACGGTTAAAGAAATAATTCCAAGTAGCTGCAACAGTAAACCCGATTGCATTAGCAATGTATTTGGGAATTTTTACAAACTCCTTGCAGACATAGGTCGTTCCAAAATCGACCAAAACTCCTGAAAATCCTACGATCCCGAATTTTAAAAATTTTAAGATAAATGTTTTATTTAAAAAATCAAACATGTAAGAAATATAAACTTATGCAAAAATAATTTGTTTTTTTGTTTTGTAAAAATTTACTTCAGCACTTCGATGGCTTTTTTAAATGTAATATCTTCTTTTAAAATCACAGGATAAAAAGCCGGGTCATCAAAAATATTGCGGCCAACAGCCCCTTTCAATAAGGCTTTAAGGCCGGGTTCTGCCAGTTTAATTCCTCCTTCATCTTTTGCAACACCTTTTTTTTCTGCATAATTTATAAAATCACTGAATATGTCGTTGGAAATCTGAAATAGTGACATAAAATTTTTTGCATTGCCATACTGTTTTAGAGTTTTCCGGTGCTTATCCGCGTAATCAAATGCATATTCGTAGATCAGTCCCTTGTTTGTGATACTTCGATAATAATCGGAAATAAACTCTGATTTAAAAGGTATGTAAATGTCGGGCATGATACCGCCACCTCCATAAACGATTTTTCCCTTTGGTGTTTTATACCTGATAGTGTCTGCAAAGTTCATACTGTCGGCTGCTTCAGCATCTTCGTCGAGCAGGCGTTTAAAAAATTCCGCATAGTATTCGCTGATATCGGCAGTATATGGTTTCTGGATGCAGCGTCCGGTAGGAGTATGGTAGCGGGCAACTGTAAGCCGTATTGCCGAGCCGTCGTCGAGTTGGGTTTGTTCCTGAACCAGGCCTTTGCCAAAAGAGCGACGTCCGATGATTATACCTCTGTCGTTGTCCTGTATGGCTCCTGCAAGAATTTCGCTGGCTGATGCTGAAAATTCGTCAATAAGTACCACCAGTTTATTGTTTTCAAACAAACCTTTGTTTTTGGAATAGTAATTTTGCCTGGGGCGGTGAGAACCTTCGGTATAAACAATCATTTTATTTGCTGGCAAAAATTCGTCGGCGATGCTGATGGCCTCGTCAAGATAGCCGCCCCCGTTACCACGCAGGTCAAATATGAGCTGTGTCATTCCCTGATTTTTCAGCGATGATATTGCATTATAAACTTCCTCCCCGGTAGATGCTGAAAATTTGCTCAGTTTGATATAGCCTGTCTGATTGTCGATCATGAATGCAATGTCAACAGAATAGGTCGGAATTACATTTCGTGTGATTGCAAAATCGGCGAATTTGTTTTCATCTCTACGGTAAACCCTAATATTAACAATCGTTCCACGGGGGCCCTTTAGCTTTTTCATCACCTCGGTGTCAGGGATTTTTATGCTTGCTACATTTTTCCCATCTATCTTCACAATGCGATCTCCGGCCATAACTCCCTTTTTTTCTGATGGTCCGCCGGGAATGGTATTTATTACGACAATCGTATCCCGGATAACCCGGAATTGTATGCCGATACCGTCGAAATTGCCTTTCAACGGGTCATTTGCTTCGTTGAAATCTTCAGCAGGGATGTACGCAGAATGTGGGTCCAAACTTTCGAGAAGGCCTGTTATGGCTTTTTCCAGAAGTGTGTTTTTCTTAATGGTATCAACATAATCATTTTCGATATAGTTTATCACATCGTTGAACTTGTCATACCTGTTGAATTTCAATAAGGAACTTCCGTTTTGTAATGAAGGAAGCAAAAAATTTCCAACCAGGATCCCCGCAATCAGGGTTAAGGCAAAAAAGAGAGGCAGGTAGATTTGGGAACGTTTGTTCATATACGATCGTTTTGTAATGATTTTATTTAAGGCATCAAAATTACTTCTTATTTTATAATGACAACAAGTGGGCAAGAAAGGAGTGGGTTTATAAATTGGAATTTACCGGAATAGTGTTGTTTGCTGAAAATTTACCCGAATTTTGACTCATTTCAACTTTTTTCAGAAAAAGTTACCTGTTCTTCAACAAAACCCTTTGTTGTCATACAATCCGATCTGTTTTGTGCTTGCAGAGTTGATTTTTTACATGCAATGAACATCTATTTTTCTCATTATTAGGGTTTTCCCGAAAGTATTGCTATTGAGCATAAATATTCAAAATAATTTTGCATAAAATGCTTTTTTTTCGTAATTTAGTGCAACTGTTAATTTTTTTGAAAAGAAAGAGAATAAATTTTATCGGTAATGAAGTGTTCGTGCAATTATTACCTGTACGCGTGTCTAAGTATATAATTTACCGCTTGTTGCTGTTAAATTATGGTTAATGGGTATATGTGTACCTAATTATATGTATTTTTGTGAGTTATAAATGAGCAAATAAATCTAAAAATTATAGTTATGAAAAAAACGTTATTCTTGCTTGTCATGCTGGCAGTAACAGCAATGTCAAGTGCACAGACGATCGTCTTTCACGAAAATTTTGATCCTGCGAGTAATGCAGATAGCGTTACAACCAGTGGTTCGACAAATTTTTCGATTAATACCCGTTTGTTTAATTCCAGCCCACAGTGCGACAGTCTGGAGGTTTCAATGTCCGGGGTGTCATACATGACTTCACAGTCATTCAGTACGGTTGGCTTTCCAAATGTGGTGCTGGAATTTTCGCATATATGCAAAATCGAAATTTTCGATACTGCAAAAATTCAGGTGTCGATTGATGGTGGTGTAACCTGGGTTCAATTAACGACACAATACATTAATCCCGGGGATGCTCAGTTTAGCAATCAGTCGTATCGATTTTCAGCAAATACCTATCCGACACTTTGGTTGCCCGGAACGGCTACTGCAAAACCACAGCAAAGCTGGTGGAGAAATGAAATTTTTGACATTTCCGGTATAGCTGCTAATCAGGCGGATGTCAGAGTTAGGTTGGTATTAATAGATGGCGATGCCGATGGCTCATCACAAAACATGGGCTGGTATGTTGATAACATCCGTGTAACAGGAGCCATTTCTGAACTTTTCCCGCCAAAAATAACAATGAAAGCCCCAATAATTCAAGATACGATTTCTAACACAGGCCCTTTTAATATTTATGCTTATATTAAGGATGTTTCGGGAATTGATACGGCCTATCTGCAATACCAATTGAATGGAGGGGCAATCCAGTACATACCGATGTTATGGGTTTCAGATAGTACCTATCTGGGAACGATTCCAAGTTATACATATAATAACAGAATTGATTATACGGTCTATGCTGTTGACAACTCTTTATCTCACAATTCTGCAAGTAGTTCAAATTATTGGTTTTACATTAAAAAAATACTTTTTATTGCATTGGGGAACGGAACCTCCAGTTCCTATACATATGGTCCGATTTATAGATTATCTGCAACCAGCACAACAGATTTTTCCAGATATTTTTATCTGTTTCCGGCCAGCGAATTAACAGCTGCTGGGATACCAAATGGTGCTAATATTACCAAAGTTGAATGGTATAAAACAGATGTGAACAGCACCCTGGGTAATGCAAATTTTAAAATTTACATGAAAAATTCAGTTCAGACGGTACTTGCCAGTACACCATGGGCAACACTTATTACGGGCGCTACCCAAGTATATAGTTCCACAACACAGGCCATTCCAGCAGTAGCAGGGTGGTTGCCATTCAGTGTTACTCCATATCCATATACCGGCCAGGGGCTGGAAATAGGAACTGATTGGGATATATCGGCTGTCGCAGGCGACCCAACAACAGGTCCGTTTAATTTCCAATATACTACTGGCTATCCGGTATATAATATCAGAGGAACAGGAACAACCGCTCCGGTTACATTGGGAACAACGTCTACATACAGACCTAATATCAGAATATATTACACGGTACAAGGGTTAACCGAGGATGCAGGCGTTAATGAAATTCTAACACCCTCCGGAACACTGTTAACAGGTGTAAATTACCCGGTAACCCTGAACATAAAAAACTTTGCCGTTGACTCTCTGAAAAAAGTTACTATTGCCTGGGAGCTGGATGGTGTTTTACAAACTCCGTATAACTGGACAGGTGTTCTTTTAGAAGATGTTGTTTCTAATACGATAAACATGGGGAATGCTAACCTTGCTACCATTGGCAGCCATACCATCAGGGCATGGACAGTACTGCCGAACGACAGTGTGGATGAGAATCATACCAACGATACTGCATCAATTTCCTTTTATGCATGCAGCTCATTGCTGAACGGAACTTATACCATCGGAGCGTCAGGAGCAGATTTTCCATCTTTTAATGCTGCCCTTAACTCGTTACAAAATTGCGGGATAAGCGGCCCGGTTACTTTTAATGTTCAGTCAGGAACATATAATGAGCAGCTCATCTTTCCTGAAATCAATGGAGCTTCAGCAACAAACACCATCACATTCCAGTCTCTGACCGGTGTCAATACAGATGTCGTACTGCAGGATACAACAGATGCAACAACCAATTATGTGGTGCTGCTTGACGGAGCAGATCATTTCAGGTTCAGGAACATGACGCTGCAAAGCGTTGCTACTACTGCGTATTCCCGCGTAATTGAATTGACAGGAAATGCTATTGACAACCAGTTTGACGGGAATATTATATCTGGCCCTGCCGCTACAGCTAGTTCTGTTAATACTGCGTTAGTTTATTCTACAAGCGGAGCAACATCGCTTGATTCCTTATCAGTGTTTAATAATAATACGCTGGCCGGTGGTTCCTATGGATTGTATTTATATGGTGCCAGCACAACCGTTCTTGAAAACAACACAACGATTACAAACAATACATTCAATAATCAGTATTCATATGCTATGCGCTTGTATTATCAATATTCTCCGACTATCAGCGGCAATATTATTAACGGCCATGCAACCAATACCGGCTATTACGGAATATATGCCGGATACTGTGATTATGACCTCAAAATTTTAGAGAACAAGATCACAATTCCTAATGGCGGATATGGTGTATATCTTTACTATTGTGACGGAGTTTCAGGATACGAAGGGTTAACCGCAAATAATTTTATCAGCATAGGTGGTTCAACAATAACTTATGGAATTTACAATGGCTACAGTACGTTCCAGAACATTTATTACAACAGCGTAAACATATATACTGATTTTACTACTGCAAGAGCGGTACATATGGTAGGCACCACTTATCCGAATCATAATTATAAAAATAACATTTTTGCATATACCGGTGTTAATGCAAGTGGTATGGCATTTTATGTGACTACCCCGGCAAATGTTACTTCTTCTGATTATAATGACTTATATACAACCGGAACCAATCTCGGATACTGGGGTGCAAATGTGGCAGATCTGGCTGCATGGCAAATAGCATCCTCAATGGATGCCCATTCTGTTTCTGTTGATCCGAATTATACAACCCCAACCGACTTACACACGTTTTATGCAGGACTTGATGGCCTTGCCACCCCGATTTCAGGAATCACGGATGATATTGATGGAGAAACAAGAAATGCTTCTACACCTGATATCGGTGCGGATGAGTTTACACCGCTGGCAGATGACCTTGGTATTTCAAGTGTTATTGCCCCCATTGGTGGTTGCGGGCTGGGAGCTACCGAAAATGTAACCATACAGCTCAAAAACTTTGGCGGAACAACAATTACCACGGCTGATATTTATTACGTACTGAACAACGGCACTCCCGTTCATGGCGTCTTTAATGGAAGCATAGCTCCCAATGCAACGTATGATTATACTTTCCCTCAGCAGGCAAATTTATCCGCCATTTCTAATTATACATTTAAATTTTATGTGGTGCTGACCGGTGATGAAAATGCGCTGAATGATACCATTTCAGATTATACGATCTCTAATGGATGGGATTTTGCTGCAGCCGATTATACCATGGGATTTGAACCTGGTGAAGAAGTTAGTAATTGGTCTGTAATTAATACAGACGCAAGTACTTACAAATGGGAAATACCATATTCAAGTAGTACGTATTCCCATACAGGAACCTATTCTGCAAGGTTTTATAACAGCGCGACCAATACAGGAGAAGACTGGCTGTTTTCAAGGTGTTTTTATCTGGAAGCAGGTAAAACCTATTCTTTAAGTTTCTGGTACAGGTCCTATGGGGCAACCAGTCCTCAGACTATTTCACTGAAATATGGTAATTCGGCAAGTATTGCAGCTATGACAACTACACTTACTACGCTTACAGCCATTATTAATACGGCCCATGAACAATCTGTTTCACAATTCACAGTTCCGTCAAGCGGGATATATTATTTCGGATGGTCTGGTGTTGCAGGACTTGCAAACTATGCTTATATCGACGATATTAATATTAAGGTGATCCCGGACCAGGAAGTGGCTTTGGAGAAAATCCTTACACCAAATTCTGGTTGCGGATTGTCTGCCAGTGAAAATGTTACGATAAAGATCAAAAATACGGGAAGCGATACCATTGCCGGAAACTTGAGTGCATATTATTCAATCAATAATACAACGCCGGTATCGGCTGCTGTTCCCGGTCAGATTTTACCTGGAGACACTCTGCTCTTCACATTTCCTGTTGGAGCGGATTTGTCAGTAACGACGATGGATTCCACTTTTAATTTCAAGGTTTGGGTTAGCTTGCTGAATGATCCGATTCATACCAATGATACCTTAACAAAAGAGGTTGAATCACTTCATATTCCCGCATTACCTGTTGTTACTAACGATACGGTTTCTTATGGCCAGGCAGCGACCCTGCAGGCTTTTTCTGCTGCCACTGTTAATTGGTACGTTGACGATACCACCACTTCATATTTCCATCAGGGCACTTCTTACGTTACTCCTCCGCTTTTTGATACGGTAACATACTTTGTTAATGCAATTAGCGGTGCTTCTTCGCAATATGTGGGACCTTATGATTATTCAATTGGAACGTCAAGCACTTATGCCAACACCACCTATTATATGTTTTTTGATGTGTTAGACCCAAATGGAGTTTCCATTCAAAGTATGGATATATTCCCGTCTACGGCGCCCGGAGCTGCTTATTCCATACAACTGCTTAACAGCGGCGGGACCCTACTGCAAACATACAATGGTGTGACCACGGTGGCATCAGGGCAAAGAGAAACAGCCCCCGTTGATTTTACCGTTCCTTATGGAACAGAATACCGTGTGAAGTTTGGCGTTAGTTCAGGATTTTATAGAAATACAACAGGGGCGACTTATCCATATGTTATACCTAATGTGATATCTATTAACGGTAACAGTTTTGCTAACCTGCAATATTATTATTTCTTCTATAACTGGAAAATTGGTGGCGGAGGTTGTTCAAGCGAGCGCGTGCCGGTTACAGCCTATGTTGAATTTCCTGCAAATGAAATTTCGGTTAAACGGATTATCTCCCCTGTGGATGCCTGCACCTACGGTACAGAAATAGTAAAAGCCACATTTGGAAACTCAGGAACCGATACAATTAATACTCCTTTTACAGCAGGGTATTTTATTTCCGGGAATCCGGTGCCGGTTACCGAAACTGTCAACACACCAATCTTACCTGGTGATTCCATTGATTATACTTTTATCACACCAGCCAACATGCCTGTTCTCTTCGGTGATTCAGTTTATTCTGTAAAGGTTTTTGCTTCAGTTGCTGGAGATCCTTATCAGGTAAATGATACATTAATAAAAAATGTCACTTTAACATTTACGCCTCCGGATCCGATAGGCCTAAACGACACCGTTCTTTATGGAACCGCTGCGACCTTAACTGCAACGTCCCCGTACGACATTTTTTGGTATGATGTTCCGGTCGGAGGATCTTCTATTATTCAGGATTCTTCCTTAACAACTCCTATTCTTTATAGTACAACAGTTTATTATGCTGAGGTAAAAACATTGGGAACCCCAGATTCGTTAAGCACAATTTTCACCGGCGGTACTTCATGTCAGGGTGGAAATATGTTTGATTTACAGCCGGTTTCAAGTCCGTTAACTATTACCGGATTTAATATCCGACCCCAGGCTGCAGGTGCTCAGACGGTTAAGGTTTATTACAAAACAGGAACCTACGTGGGAGCAGAATTAGATTCTGCGAACTGGACTGTATTGGGAACATTTAGTATTAATGTCGCTACAGCGCTTACAAGAACCTATGTTGATATCACAGATTTTGTCATACCGGCAGGCCAGGTAACGGGTATTTTCCTGAATTTTTATGCTTCTTATACCAGCATTCCTACTGCAACTACCTATAGTAATGCAGACTTACAACTGACATCAGGAGCAGGACTTTGCGGTGCCTTCTCAGGGCTGAATGCAAACAGAGCTTTCAATGGTGATGTGTTTTATACTCCATACGGCTGTTCAAGTAACAGGGTCCCTGTTACGGCTGTAATCACAGGTCAACCTAATGTGGATGCCGGACTGATTGCATTTACCGAACCCGGTTCCCCGATTTCTTTAGGATACCATGATGTGAAGGTTATTTTAAAGAACTATGGCCTGGATACCTTGCATTCTGTTGCCATTAATTATTCGGTGAACGGAATAGCCCAGACTCCATTTAACTGGACCGGCGCTCTTCCGACCAACACGACCGATACGGTTACCATTGCCAACCATAATTTTGTTTTCACACCATATCCCGGATTAAATGACCTGGTGGCCTGGACGGAAAACCCGAATTCAGTGGCAGACCCAACTACAGCAAATGATACCATCAGCACTGTGATTGATGCACATAATCCGTTAAACGGTGTATATTATATCCTTACTGCAACACCTGATTTTAATAGTTTTTCAGAAGCAGTTACCGTGCTAAATGCATGGGGTGTTAGCGGACATGTAACGATGGTTGCAGATGCAGGAACCTACAATGAGCATATATCCTTAACAGCAATACCAGGAGCTTCCGATACAAGCACCGTAACATTCCGCTCTATTAACAATATCAGTACGGAAGTGTCGCTTGAATTTGCTGCCACAGGTACCGGTGATAATTATGTTGTACAATTAGACGGAGCCGATTATATCCGTTTCAAAAACATGACGATAAAATCGACTTCAACAACCGCTTATGGAAGAGTTGTAGAACTTAAAAATGCTGCCACAAATAATATTTTCGAAGGGAATATCATTGAAAGTATTGAGGCAACTACAAGTTCTTCCTCGCCTGTATATTGTAATACTGTTGATTGCGATTTTAATACCTTTATCGGAAACGATCTGCTGAATGGATATTACGGAGCCTATTTTTCAGGAATATCCACAAACAGGTATCAGGGACTGCAGTTCATAAATAATAATTTTATCAATTACTATTATTATGGATTGTACACTAATTATACTGATTCACTTCAGGTAATTGGAAATAATTTGTCAACCAGTTCTGTTTCCACAACGAACTATTCGGTTTATGCCTATTATCCTGATAATAACGCCCGTTTCGAAAAGAATAGGGTCGAATACAACGGAACAGGGTCTTTTTATGGGATATATTTGTATAATGGCAACGCCGCTGCTTCCATTCCAAACTGGGTGGCAAATAATTTCGTAAGCAATACCGGAAGTTCCGGTACCGCTTATGGCATATATTTGAGCGGAAATAATTATGTTAATGTTTATTATAATTCCACGAATATTACTGCCGGGAGTACCACTGCTTCAAGAGGTTTATACCAGACGGGAGGAACAAGCAATGTAAACATTATGAACAATAATTTTGCAAATACTGCCGGTGGTTATACTTTTTATATAAGTACTCCTGCTGCTGTTAACGCAAGTGATTATAATAATCATTACACCACAGGTGCAGTTTTGGCATACTGGGGTGCGGCACGTAACACGCTGGCATTATTACAGGCGGCGAGCGGAAAAGATGTCCATTCCATAACTGTACAGCCTTTATATTTATCTGTTTCTGACCTGCATACTTATCAGTTCTTGCTTTATGCAAGTGCCTATCCTGTAGCCGGAATTACAACAGATATCGACGGTGATACAAGAGATATAATTACCCCTTGTATTGGCGCTGACGAATTCAAACTTCCAAAACTTGATGCCGGGGTAAGCATCATCAACACTCCGTCAAATCCTGCTGTTGGAGGATTACAACCTGTAAAAGTAACCATCCAGAATTTTGGTATGGACACCATCCATAATGTTGCAATTACCTATGAATTAGATGGTGTGGTTGTGGGTACCTATAACTGGGCAGGGACATTATTGTCAAATGATACCATTATGAACGTGAATGTGGGTGATGTCACACTATTAGCAGGCAATTCGATAATCCGTGCCTGGACTTCAATGCCAAACTTTACGATGGATACGAATAATTATAACGATACGGCATCATCCAGCATCATTATTTGCGGAGGCCCGTTGTCCGGTACTTATACCATCGGTGGCGCCAGCCCTGATTATTTCACATTTAATGATGCCGTAACGGCCATGAATTATTGTGGTATAGGTGGACCAGTGGTGTTTAATGTTGCCAATGGAACATATACCGAACGCCTCAATATCGGATTAATAGCAGGTATGTCTGCCACAAATACAGTAACGTTCCAGTCGGCCAGCGGTGTCAATACAGATGTGATATTGCAGGCTGCCGGTACCGGAACGGCCAATAACTATGTGGTTCAGCTGAATGGTGCCATTTATACCAGCTTCAAAAACATGACCCTTAAATCAATTACAGCTTCGACCTATGGAAGAGTTGTCACCGTTTTAAATAATTCAGATTACAATAGCTTTGAAGGCAATAAAATTCAAAGTATTGTAACAACCAGTACAAACGCATCAACTGTTTATACTACCGGTGGAAATATGGATTACAATAGATTTATCGGTAATGAAATAAGTGGTGGTTATTACGGTGTTTATTGGTATGCCAGTTCTTCAGCACTGAACAAAAACACGGAGTTCAGAAATAACAGTATTACCGGCTGGTATTATTATGGGATGTACCTGTATTATAATGATTCCATAATCGTTGACGGGAATACGATCCAGAATGGTTCTAACAGTTCTACCGGTTATGCCGTTTACTCCTATTATGGAGATAATGGCTGTCGTTATGAAAAGAATCATATTCATGCTACAAATACCGGTACTTTTTATGGCCTTGGAATTTTATCAAACGATGGAACGGCCGATGAACCAACTGTCATTGCAAACAATATGATCAGTGAAGTTAATGGTACGGGTACAGCATATGGTATTTATTTGTCTTCAAGCAATTATGCCAACGCATACTATAATTCTGTTAACATCAAGGGTGGTTCTTCTACTGCTGGAAGATCGCTGTATGTTACTGGTGGTGGAAATATCAGATTGCTGAATAACAACCTGGTAAATTCCGGACTCGGTTATGCATATTATAATGCAACTTCAGCCGCCATTGTTCAATCTGATTATAATAATATTTACTCAACATCTGCAACTGTTTACGCTTATTGGGGAACTGCAAGGATCAACCTTGATTCATTACAGGTGGCCAGCGGGCTTGATTCAAACTCCATTTCGCTTGATCCGGTTTTTGTTTCTGTTTCCGACTTGCATTTGTATTCGGTTGGGCTTGACGGTAAAGCTATTCCTATTGCAGATATCACTACAGATATTGATGGTGATATCAGAAACGCGTTGACACCCGATATAGGTGCTGATGAATACGATGTATTGCCCAAGAATATTGGTGTTGTCGCTTTTGTAAGACCCAATACACAATTCGGACCTGTTGGTAGTAATAAAATTGTTGAGGTTCAGATACGTAATTTGGGTTCTGATACTGTAACTACATTTGCCATCACGTATAAATATGGTACAGGAACACCTGTGGTTCAAACCTGGAACGGTACGTTACTCCCTAATGAAGTAATAAACCACACGTTTACGGTACAATTTACTACTCTGGAGGGTTTACATAACCTGTGTGCTTATACGGCGCTTCCTGGTGACGGCGATCTCTCAAATGATACACTGTGTATGGATTATACAGGCGTTCCTATATTTGATGTGCCTTACATCGATAATTTTGAAGGGACTGTTTCATGGCTTGGCTCAGGAACGAATAATTTATGGGAATGGGGAGTTCCTACAGCAACATTAATTGATTCTGCATACAGCCCTGTTCATGCCTGGGTGACCAACCTGGACGGCAACTATGTAAACAGTACCACAGAATACCTGTATTCACCGTATTTTATGTTTAACGGTATCGACAGCGCTTACCTCGAATTCTGGCATTGGTATAATACTGAATCCAATTATGATGGTGGCCGTATAGAATATTCAATTAATGGCGGAACATGGACCATATTAGGAACACAGGCAGATCCCAATGCTGTTAACTGGTATAATGCATCAGTATCAAGTATACCTTGCTGGTCGGGAAATTCGAACGGATACGTTCATTCTAAATTCCGTCTTACTTCTATTCCGGCAATTGTTAATTCCGTAGCACCGGTACAGTTCAGGTTTAAGTTCTTTTCAGATGTATCAAATGTATTTGAAGGGTGGGCTGTTGATAATGTTGAAATTTCTGTACCGCCTATACCTTATGATGCTGGTGTTACAGCCATTTTACAACCCAATGCAGCTACACAAACCGGAAGCCCGGTAATCGTTCAGGTTACGATAAAAAATTACGGGACAAGTCCGCTAGTATCTGTTCCTGTAAGGTATGTCGTAAACGGAGGTGCTGTAACAGCTGAAACATGGTCGGGATCATTGGCGCCGAATGCAACAGTCAATTATACTTTTACGGCTCCATTTACTTCTCCCGGACTGACTTATGAACTATGCGCGTTCACCAGATTAACTTACGATAACTATACCTTTAATGATTCGACCTGTGCTTCCTTTGGGACTACACCGGCACCTCACGATGTGGGAATCGTGGCAATACTTTCCCCGGGACCGGTTACCATTTACGGGCAGGCGGATACAGTAAAAGTACGTATCAAGAACTATGGTTTATCACCTGAAACTTCCATACCACTTGTGTTTACCAGAAATTTTGTACAGATCGGTGCAGGTATATGGACTGGGACTGTTAACGGTGGTGATTCTGTAGACTACACATTCACAACCACCAGTATTTCACCGATAGGCAACTATTCGCTGTGCTCAAAAACAACCATGGCCGGTGATGCCAATACGGCAAATGATGAAACTTGCATCTATGCAAATGGCCAGGTGGGGATTGAAACATATGATTATTCAGGATTTGAACTTTATCAGAATGTTCCTAACCCAGCAGGTAACAATACACATATCGTATTTTATGTGCCGGAAGGGGATAAGGTGCGTTTTGAAATGTATGATTTATTGGGTAAAGCTATCAGAGCGGAAGATATAGATGCGGTAAGAGGCGAAAACCAAATCGACCTGAATGCATCAATAATGCCTGACGGTATTTATTTCTACTCGGTGGCCTATAAAGGTCAAAAACTAACCAAACGCATGGTTGTTGCAAAATAACGTGCAGATACTTTTAACCAGAAAAGGCAGCCATCGGCTGCCTTTTTTATTTTTACATTCAGCCATTACCAAAAAAAACCTTCAAAACGCTTGAACATGCTGTAAAAAGAGAAAAATATTTTAAAACTGCTGCAGGACGGCGATACCTGAAAAAAATTCTTCCTGCTTTTTCTTCATAAATTATAATTGTTTTTGTAAAATATTCAGGCCCCGTACCTGCCCGACTGTCCGCCAGCCGGCGGATCAGGCGGGGTTCAACGGATACCCGCCCGGACCCTTGAGCCGAACAATAGTGTTACAGAACTTTTCATATAGTTTTAAAATTTTATTTACTTTTGTGAAATATTCAGGCCCCGTAGTTCAACGGATAGAACGGAAGTTTCCTAAACTTTAAATACAGGTTCGATTCCTGTCGGGGCTACTCACCATACTCAAAAGCCTTGTAAAACCAGGGCTTTTGTTTTTTTGCACAAAAAAAGAAAAAATCTTCTATGAAAATTGGATATGTACAAACGGATCCGGTATTCGGAGCGAAAGAGCGAAATTTTGATGAGGTCCGTAAACTGCTTAAAGGGGTAAACGCGGACCTGCTGGTGTTGCCTGAATTATTCTCAACAGGTTATACCTTTACTTCAGTGGAAGAAGTTAGGAATATGGCTGAAACAGATCATGGCCTTACTGCAGATTTTTTGAAAGAACTGTCAAAATCCACAGGCTCAACAATTGTCGGAGGATTTATTGAAATTGAAACCGGCAAAATATACAACTCATCACTCATTGTTTCCGGAAATAAAGTTATTGATACATACAGAAAAATACATCTCTTCAACAAGGAAAAACTTTGGTTTAACCCGGGTGACAAAAAGCTGAAAGTTTATGAAATCAATGACGTGAAAATCGGCGTCATGATTTGTTTCGACTGGATTTTCCCTGAAGTATGCCGGACGTTGACCCTTCAGGGTATGCAAGTGCTGGCTCATCCGTCGAACCTGGTCATGCCTTATTGCCAAACGGCTATGGTAACACGCTGCATCGAAAACAGAATTTTTGCGGTTACAGCAAACAGGGTCGGTAATGAAAAAAGAGGCGAAGATGATTTTGCGTTCACCGGCGCGAGTCAGATCACCGGAATTGATGGCACCGTTCTTTCTTCTGCACCTGCCGGAAAACCTTATGTTTCAGTGGTTGAGATAGACGAAAAACTGGCCGATAACAAAATGATAAATAAATATAATGATGTGATCAGTGACCGGCAAACGTACTTATACGAAACATAAAATATCGACGCTAATATATTGCAAACAGCAAAAAAACAGCCTGTTAAGTTTTCATATTGATGAAAAATGTATTAAATTTACAGAAAAATATAAAAAATGAAAATCAAAAAATTATTCAGCACCTCCTTATTAAGTATTGTGGGTTTTTTTACGTTCAACTCGTGTTCAACCATTCCGGATGGCGCCGTGGCGGTCAGGCCTTTTAAGGTGGAGAAATACCTTGGTAAATGGTACGAAATAGCCCGCCTTGATTTTAAGTATGAACGTGGCTTAAACAATACTACTGCGGAGTATTCATTCAGAGACGATGGCAAGATCAAGGTTGATAACAAAGGTTTTAATTCGGAAACAAAGGAATGGAAACAGGCTGTCGGCAAGGCAAAATTTGCGGGTGATAAAGATGTGGCCATGCTCAAAGTATCTTTTTTCGGACCTTTTTATTCCGGTTATAATGTTATCGCACTGGATGACGACTATAAATACGCCCTTGTTGCCGGGAAGAATTTGAAATACTTGTGGATACTCTCGCGCGAGACTACCATACCGGATGATGTTAAACAGAATTATCTGAAAACAGCGGAAGGTATAGGATACAAAACTTCCGATCTTTTGTGGATTGTACACGATAAAAAATAAGGATTTGCCGGATTTTTAATAGATCGTGTTGCGTATTTAAAACTACAAAACAAAAAAGTGAATCACATAAAGAGGTTCATAAACTTTAAAACATCAATGTCATGAAATCATTAGCTTCGGTTTTTCCCGATAAAAACACTATTCCCGAAAAGTATAGGCTTACCGGCCCGGTGGAGCAGTCTGAATACCTAATAAATGGTGAAATTCTCGAATGGAAAGGCAGTTTTCAGGAGGTGTATTCGCCGGTTTACCTTGACAATGACAATTCGAGCCCCAATTATATTGGCAGGTATCCACTAATGGATAAAGAAGAATCATTAAAAGCCCTTGATGCAGCGGTAAAAGCTTATGACCATGGACGGGGTGAATGGCCATCGATGACTGTCGAGCAAAGAATTGGCTGCATTAAGAATTTCATTCTCCTGATGGAAGAACAGCGGGATGATATTATCAAACTCCTGATGTGGGAGATAGGGAAAAACCTTAAAGATTCGGAAAAAGAATTTGACAGAACGGTCGATTATATTCAGGATACGATAGAGTCGTTAAAAAGCCTGGACAGGGATTCGTCGCGGTTTAAGATCGATCAGAATATTATTGGACAGATCAGAAGAGCTCCTTTTGGTGTCGCCTTGTGTATGGGACCGTTTAATTATCCGTTGAATGAAACATTTACAACGCTGATACCCGCGCTTATTATGGGAAATACGATTATTTTCAAACCCCCTAAGCTTGGTGTGTTGCTGCATAAACCGCTACTGAAAGCGTTCAGGGAAGCATTTCCCAAAGGCGCGGTCAATACCGTTTACGGTGAGGGACAAGTCGTGATCGGACCGCTTCTGGAATCGGGAAAAATTGATGTTTTGGCTTTTATCGGCTCAAGTAAGGTAGCAGACATTTTAAAAAAACAACATCCCAAGCTGCACCGGTTAAAATGTGTTCTTGGACTTGAAGCCAAAAATCCGGCTATCGTATTACACGATGCAGATATCGATGAGGCCGTCAAAGAATGTATTATTGGAGCCTTGTCCTTTAACGGGCAACGGTGTACAGCGCTGAAAATTATTTTCGTTCAGGAAGGAATTATCGGGCCGTTTCTTGAAAAAATTTCGGCGGAAGTTGAAAAATTAATGGTCGGAATGCCTTGGGAAGAAAGTGTGAATATTACACCCTTACCCGAACCGAATAAGTCAGGATACCTTACAGATCTGATAAAGGATGCCGTAAGCCATGGTGCAAAAGTCATCAATCCCAGCGGGGGAATTTTCAACAAATCCTGCTTCTTCCCCGCAGTATTATATAACGTCAATGATAAGATGAGGATTTACAGGGAAGAACAGTTTGGCCCGGTGATTCCTGTGGTAAGCTATAAGGATATTAAAGAACCGCTGGACTATATTATCAACTCTAATTATGGACAGCAGGCAAGTATTTTTGGAAACGACTCCGGCCAGATTGCCGAATTAATTGATACGCTGGTCAACCAGGTTTCAAGAATAAATTTGAATTCTCAATGCCAGCGAGGGCCCGACAGTTTCCCTTTTACAGGGAGAAAAGATTCTGCCGAAGGAACACTATCAGTCTCCGACGCCTTGAGAGTTTTTTCTATAAGGGCATTATTTGCGGCAAAAGAAAACGATGTGAACAAAAGGATTATCAGGGAAATAATAAAGGACGATAAATCAAATTTTCTGACTACTGATTTTATTTTATAAAATTCAGCGGCCTTAATTGATTTTTTACTGTTGCAGGAATTTTTTTTAATGAGGATTTTGGGTTTATTTTATACTTTTGAGGGTGCAAATTGCTTCCAGGTCAATTCATGGTGTTTTCGTTATGCAATTTGAATATTGAAAATTAAAATCTTATTTCACTGCGATGTCAATCAAAGTACTGAATATAACTAAGAAATACGGCAAACAAAAAGCCCTTGACAAGGTTTCTTTTGAAATTAAAAGCGGCGAGATCGTCGGGCTGTTAGGCCCGAATGGCGCCGGAAAATCAACCCTGATGAAAATTCTTACGGGGTTCATACCTCCGACATCCGGAGATGCTTTCGTGTGTGGTTTTGATGTCAGGGAACAATCGCTGGAAGTCCGTAAAAAAGTTGGTTATCTTGCCGAACAGAACCCGCTGTACCTGGAAATGTACGTCCGAGAGTTTTTAACTTTCATTGCAGGGCTTCACAAACTCGGCAAAGATAAAAAAAGCAGGGTGGATCAAATGATTGAAATTACCGGTCTTGAAGCAGAGTGCAATAAAAAAATAAGTGCGTTATCAAAAGGATACCGGCAGCGGGTAGGCCTGGCTCAGGCGCTCATGCACAATCCCGAAGTGCTGATCCTGGATGAACCCACTTCCGGGCTGGATCCGAACCAGATACTTGAGATCCGCAACCTGATAAAGGAGATAGGAAAAGAAAAAACCGTGATGCTTTCCACGCACATTATGCAGGAAGTGGAAGCCGTGTGCGACCGTTCCATAATCATCAACAAAGGGAATATCATTGCTGACGACCTTACCGTGAACATGCACAACTTATTAAAAAAGCGGAATACCATCACAGTGGAGTTTAATTCCAACGTGGACAATGATTACCTGAAAAAGATTCCCGGTGTGCTGAAGGTGATCCCGAAAAGGGGCAACATCTGGGAAATCGAATCCGACGAAAATGTCGATGTCAGAAGCGAAATTTTTAAGTTTGCCGTGAAAAGCAACCTTGAAGTACTCTCCATGCACAAAGAAATTGTGAGTATGGAAGATGTCTTTCATCAGCTTACCAAAGAATAATAATTTCTTGTATATAGATATTTTTTTATTATTTTTGGCCAAATTTTATTGGCATGGCCTGGTCACAAATTCCTGTTTTAATCTTTGGTTTTATAAGTGTATCCTGTCTTATAATAGCTGTTTTATTTAATAAAAAAATACAACCCAAATCCGAAAAATCAGCTTTAGAAGACAGTCTTAAAATGCTTGACAGCGATATGCTTATTATCGGATCTGATGACAGCATTGGGTCTGGCCGTGCCGAAAACAATCGTTACCGGAAGTCCGCCATCGAACCCAAAATTATTAAATCCAAAGGAAAAACATTTGGTTACGATATATTTATCGGCGGCCGGCTTACCATAAATGAGCCCCACATTCGCGGCCTGCCCGGAAAAAGAGGTTTTTCGAACAGGGAAAAGCATCTGTTATAGCCGAAAAGGCTGTATGGGGAATAAAAATAAAAAATAATCAGATGCCACTTACCATAACCTAGATGAAAAGATACAATGATTACGATAAAAAAAACCTTAAAAATGACAATTATGAAAAAATTAATTTTTGCTTTATTGATCAGTTTATGTCCTTTATTAATGTTTGCACAGAATTTCTGGACACAAAAAGCGGACCCCCTTGGAGCAGCCCGCTACCGCTGCCTGGGTTTTAGTATAGGTACCAAAGGATATTTTACCATGGGAGATATAGATGCCATCCCCAATAACACGGATCTTTGGGAGTACGATGCTGCCAGTAATAACTGGGCACAAAAGGCCAGTTTCCCGGGGCCGGCAAGAAATAATATTTGCGCCTGTTTTACTATTAACGGCAAAGCATATATAGGTTGCGGATCAAGTTGGGTCCCAGGCACCTACACTTATTATAATGATTTCTGGATGTATGATCCGGGTTTAAATACCTGGACGGCAAAGGCGAGTTTTCCGGGTGCAGCCAGAAAATGTGCTGTGTTTTTTACCATAGGCGAATGCGGATATATGGTTTCCGGAGCAGATCAAAGTAATAACTATTTGAATGAAACCTGGGAATACAACTCAACTAACGACACATGGACACAAAAAGCCAGTGTGGGTTCTTTCGGAAGAGCATACGCTGTTGGCTTTGCTATAGGCAACATGGGTTATTTCGGGTTAGGAGCAAACAGTAGCAACACCAAATTATCTGATTTCTGGCAGTATGATCAGGTAAATAATACCTGGACACAAAAAAACAATTTCCCCGGTGGTGCAAGAACATATATGTCTGGAACAAGTCTTGGCAACTATGGTTATTTAGGATTTGGTATGGCTAATTCAATCGATTATAATTCAGACTTCTGGATATATTACCCCTCTACAGATACTTGGATACAAAAATCCAGCATCACAACAGGAAGACATCAGGCTGCCATATTTGAACTCGGAGGCAAAATTTATGTTGGAACAGGCTATTCTTCTGGAGGACGTTTGAAAGACCTGTGGGAATATACTCCCGATGGTTACGGAATAGATGATGCAACAGCAGAAAACCTGGTTATTCAATATTATTCCGGAAGTGAACGGATTTTTATTGAAGGATGTTTGGTCAATACAGTAAATCTTTACAGTATTTCTGGACAAAGAATAATATCGAGGGACTTTAGTAATAAAACATCCGTATTTCTTGAGGTTGGGGATGTCTCTTCAGGAATATATGTTGTGGAGGTTGTTTCGAAAGGCCGTTCATATAGCAAAAAGATAATTCTGAATAACTAGGCTGCTTCACCGACGATCATTTAGGTATTTTCTTTCTTTGGAATAAGAAAGAAAAAAATTATTTGGTTTTCAATAAATAGTTGTAATTTTGCCACTTCAAAAGTGGAAAGATTTGGATTGCTTGCAACCACGGAAAAAAATGCTAAAACAAAAGTTTTCCCGCTTATTCAATCCTAAACTTTTCTGAACTGAATTATTAACTAAAACAAAATTGTTATGGGATATTTATTTACATCCGAGTCCGTATCAGAAGGACATCCGGATAAAGTTGCAGATCAGATTTCAGACGCCTTACTTGATGAATTTCTCCGCTTCGACCCTGAATCAAAAGTAGCCTGCGAAACTCTTGTAACCACAGGGCTTGCTGTTTGCAGCGGCGAAGTAAAAACCACAGGATATGTCGATATCCAGAAAATTGTGCGCGGTGTCATTAAGCAGATTGGTTATACCAAAGCCGATTACAACTTCGACTCCACATCATGCGGTGTAATTTCAACTATTCATGAACAATCGCCGGATATCAATCAGGGCGTCGTACGCCAGAAAAAAGAAGATCAGGGTGCGGGCGATCAGGGAATGATGTTCGGTTATGCCTGCAAAGACATGGACAACTTTATGCCCATGCCGATTGAGCTCGCGCATATCATGCTTCAGGAGCTTGCTGTCATCCGCCGCGAAGGTAAAAAAATGAAATACCTGCGTCCTGATTCAAAATCTCAGGTCACCATCGAATACGATGACGACGGAAAACCGGTAAGAATTGACACTATTGTAATCTCCACTCAGCATGACGATTTTATCCTGCCAAAGAGCACCAGCGAAAAGGATGCAAAAATTGCCGAAAAAGCCATGCAGGACCAGATCATCAATGATATCAGGACAGTTCTTGTGCCCCGCGTGGTAAAAACATTACCGGAACGCGTCAAGAAATTGTTTCACAACGACTATAAACTCTATGTAAATCCGACAGGGAAATTTATTATTGGCGGACCACACGGTGATACCGGGCTTACCGGCAGGAAAATAATTGTGGACACATACGGCGGTAAAGGAGCCCATGGCGGCGGTGCTTTTTCCGGGAAAGATTCTTCCAAGGTTGACCGTTCGGCTGCCTATGCTGCAAGACATATTGCTAAGAATCTTGTAGCTGCCGGAGTTGCAGACGAAGTGCTGGTGCAGGTTGCCTATGCTATTGGTGTGGCACAACCGGTCGGGGTCTATGTAAATACCTATGGAACAGCAAAAGTAACTGATGCGAAAGGTAAAATTCTTAAGGACGGAGAAATTGCAAAAAAGATTGAAAAGATTTTTGATTTACGCCCTTATGCCATCATTGAACGTTTCAGCCTGAAAAACCCAATTTTCCAAAGGACCACAACATACGGGCATTTTGGTAGAACAAACTACTTTGAAAATGTTGAGGTTTATTACAAGGATAATACGACCGTATCAAAAAAAATAGACGGAGTGGTCAAAAACTTTAAAAAGGTTGAATTTTTTGCCTGGGAAAAACTTGACTATGTTGACAAAATCAAAAAAGAATTTAAGTTGAAATAAATTCTGCTCACGTTAAATAAAAAAAAGCGCCACGATTTTCGCGGCGCTTTTTTAATGGTTTAAAATTCATGGTTTATCTGTGGACAACAACAAGCTTTTTCGTGTAATAGACTTTATTGTTAAGGACAAAAGAATAAAAATAAATTCCTTCCGACATGTCATAAGTGTCGATCCGGACTTTTCCATCTTTCCCTTCTGCAGCAATTCTCTTTACTTCATTCCCTACCATATCGGTAACAATGATTTTAGCATTGTTGTCGCTTTCGGACAATCTGTAATTGATAAAAGCTGCTTTATCAGAAGGATTGGGGAATGCCGGTGAAATACTTAAATTATCGGCTGATTCATTCACACCGACAGCGGTAGCAACAAATTTAGCAAACAAGCAAACGGTATCAGCCACATTATTCATATTGAAGAACTTATATTTTATTATCGAAGTTCCTTCAAAACCATGAGGACTATAGTCTCCGGAGAATTCAGAAGTGGTGTCGTTCGCTGGAATAATGGTTGGATCCGCTGTTTGAGATACGTTGTCCGGCCAACATTGCCCACCCCAGCAAATAGAATTGGTGGAGCCGGGGACCAGAACTAATTCGCTCCTGCGGCATTTTACCGACATGGCTGTAGCAGAATTATTTGCAACATCAACAAAACACTGTAAAAGATTTGTTGCAGCTCCGGTTACGGTAATGGTGTCACCATTTAAAACAGCGGCTGAATTTTTTGATAATGTTAAATTCTGCGCTGATATGCTGAACCCGATTGTTAAAAAAAGAAATAGGAACAGTATTGTTTTTTTCATATTATTGATTTTTATGTTATCCTTATATTTAATTGATTTAACGTGAAAAAGTCCACGTTTATTCTCCATTTACAAAAATAATACAAAAAAACCCGTAAAGCAATATTTAACTATAAATTAACCAAATAAGTATAAAAAGTTGTCCTGTTTTTGTTTAATTGTGGTAAATTTGCCCATTGTAAAAACCAGACCAATGAAACCAACCCTTTGTTTATCAATAATATTTTTATGTTGCATCGCAACTGTTTTTGGACAAAACGAACCTGGAACAAATCCTGTTGGATTGAAAAAATTACCGTCTGTCGAAGTAAAAACGCTGGATAATAAAACCTTCAACACAAAGGATATTTCAAACAATGGCAAGCCCATTATCATTAGTTTTTGGGCCACATGGTGCAAACCTTGTGTAAATGAACTTACGACTATTGCCGACGTTTATGATGACTGGAAGGAAGAAACCGGAGTGAAGCTGATCGCAATTTCTATTGATGATTCAAAAACATCAGGCAATGTAAGCCCGCTGGTTAACGGTAAAAGTTGGGACTACGAAGTTTATCTGGATGTGAACAGCGATTTAAGGCGTGCCATGAATGTGAACCTGATTCCACACACCTTTGTTCTCAACGGAAATAATGAAATAGTATGGCAGCATACTTCTTTTTCGCAGGGAAGCGAACTCCAACTGATCGACATTGTCCGGAAAGTTGCTAAAGGTGAAACCCTGCCCACCGAATAAATAAAAAAATACGGATTAATTTAAGAAAGTATTTATGAAACATAAACTTACTTTTTTCTTTGCTATTATTATCGGTTGTTTTTTTTCAGTCAGCCAGGGCCGTGCCCAGGGTTTGGAAAAATTTTTAAGAAACAGCCAGGTCAGCGGGAATTTTCAGTTCGACGGGATGTATTATAATAAAGATTCTCTGATTGGCGCACCGGATGTGCCTCAGAAAGTTCTGATGAACGCATTTGCAAACATCAATTATACCAATGGCCCTTTTTCAGCAGGATTCCGTTTCGAAAATTACCTGTATGCCCTGCAGGGTTTTGACCCAAGGTTTAAAGGTATTGGCATACCTTACAGATACGCTTCATTTGAAAAGGATAAATTTACCATTACCATCGGTAATTCATACGATCAGTTTGGTTCAGGGCTTGTTTACCGTGCCTGGCAGGATGCCAGCCTGGGCTATGACAATTCACTCGATGGCATCAATATCAAGGTTAATCCCTGGAAGGGAATCACGCTGAAAGGCGTTTGGGGGCAGCAGCGTTTTTATTTTGAAAAGGGACCAGGCATTGTAAGAGGCGGCGATGCCGAATTTGTGATTAACGACATGTTCAAAAAGCTTAATGATAAGGCGCTTCGGGTTAGTATTGGCGGAAGTTTTGTGAGCAAATACCAGGAGGCCGACGATCCCGTGTATAACCTCCCGAAAAATGTGGCAACCTACGGCGGAAGAGGAACCATAAGCTATAAGAACTTCATGATCAACGGCGAGTATGCGCATAAGATCAACGACCCTTCAACGGTCAACAACCGGATTTATAAATCAGGAAATGCCACCCTGGTTCAGCTTACGTATGCCCAAAAAGGACTGGGATTGTACCTTGCTGCCGTCCGGACAGATAATATGAGTTTTAAATCGGACCGGGACGCCGAAGGCAACGACCTGAACATAAACTATATTCCTTCCCTGGCAAAACAAACGACCTATAGCCTGCCTTCTATTTATACTTACGGCACACAACCCAACGGAGAGTTTGGCATGCAGGCACAAGGCATCTACACATTTAAAAAGAAGTCTGTTTTAGGCGGCAAATACGGAACGAATATTTCCCTTACGTATTCACGTTACAATGCCATAAATAAAAAACAGGTAGATGAGGATACACCTATAGATTCCACAGGAACGCTGGGGTATAAATCCGATTACTTTAAGATAGGGAAAGAAGCCTATTATGAGAATTTTAATTTTGAGTTTTCGAAAAAATTCAATAAGACGTTTAAACTCGTTGTGGATTATTTTTATATTATGTACAATGCTAAAGTAATTGAAGGACACGAGATGCCGAATATTCATTCACATACCGTTGTTGTTGATCTGACCTTTAATATCAACGAAAAACATTCGTTGCGGACCGAGCTTCAGCATATGTATGCCAAGCAGGGAGAAGGCTCCTGGGCTTATGCGCTGGTAGAATATACCATTGCACCCAAATGGTTTTTTTCCGTGTCGGATATGTATAATTACGGAAACAGCATTTCCGAAAAACGCCTGCATTATTATAGTGTGGCAACAGCTTTTGCTATTGGCTCCACACGTATTGCGCTTAACTATGGGAGGCAGCGCGCCGGTATTTTCTGTGTGGGTGGTGTTTGCAGGTATGTGCCTGCCGCCAACGGATTAACATTATCTATTTCCAGCAGTTTTTAATTCTATAAGAAATGAAAAAATACTTTCTAATCATAAGCTTGTTAGTGGTATCGGGAATAACCTTGTTTTTTTCCTGTGACAAAATAGAACCACCTTACATGAACGTAACAGATGTGTCTGATTGTCCGGTGCCGGATTTCCCTGATGTTACCACACCCGAAAAAACATTGCTGATAGAAGAATTCACCGGGCACCTATGCGTATATTGCCCGACAGGAAGCGATTATGTTCATCAGATAAAAAGCCAGTCCTATGGGAACCGGGTGATCGTTCTTGCCATCCATGCAAGCGGTTTGTCGGATCCGGAACCAGGAAACTACAGCCTGGACCTGCGCCTTATACCTCACGGGGAAGAATTTTATACTTATTTTGCCATTCCTGCCGAACCACGCGCCGGGTTCAACCGTGAAAAGATTGACGGTACAAATAATTTTTACGGAACACCGGCTACATGGCAGGATAAAGCAGAACAAGTCCTGGCCCAGGCACCGGTAATGACATTGCAGATAATAAACAATTTTGATTCGGCAACCCGTAAATTGTGTTCCCATATTAAAGCAAAGTTTCTGACGCCAAACACCCAAAATCTTAAAATAGCCTTATTCATTTCAGAAGACAGCATTGTCGGTTATCAGAAAAATAATAACAGCGCTGTTGGTACTACACCCGATATAGTTGATTATGTTTTTATGGATGTGATGAGAGACGATTTTGTCGGCACCTTTGGCGAAAACTTAACATCCGGAGGCGTTGCACAGGATTCGGCGGTTATCCGAACATATAAAAAAATACTTGAGTCGGGCATGAATGCAAAACATTGCAAGGTCGTTGCTTACGTTTATGATGCTGACACCGACGTGGTGTTGCAGGCTGCCGAAGAACAGGTCTATTGATTAAATTAAAAAAGGAAGAACCTTCTTTGTTTCTTTTATAACCTGAATGCGGGATAAGTATTTTTTCCAATACTCCGTCATGAGTTAAAATCAATGAAAAAGGAATGCAATAAACATTAATTCTCCGCTAGGAGATTAACGTTTGAACCCAAATTACAATACTCCGAAAAAATAGAATTAAATATCAAATTTTTAAAAAAAGTATTGTCATTTTTTGATTTGGGTGTTCATTTCTTTTGCTGGTCCAAAAGAAACGAACCAAAGAAAAGGACCACCCAGACGATGCTTCAGCCCGCTCTCAGAAAATATTGAAAATCTATTCAAAGTAGTTCCGTCCGCCAGCAGGCGGACGGAAAACGCCATTGGCGCCTTTGAAGATTTTCTAATATTTTCTGATTCACTCCAACACTGGCCCGCCGTCTGGGCATGCCAACGCTCCGCCACCCTGGCGGTCAGCCGCGGCGGACACAAAGTGATTTTAAGACAGCCTCTTAATCCTGAAATTATTACGAATCAATAATCGTAATGCCGGTCGGGTATTGACATTTTTACACCCAACGAAATCACATGGGCGTAATTATTTTTTAATTCAGATGTTGAACTGCGGTAATAATAATTCAGCACCAGCCGCAGGTTGTTTTTCGGATTTAACAGGTAAGCCACGTTAAGGGAATAATAACCGATATGCGTTTTTATTCCTTGTCCTATTTCATTGAAATAGGGCTTTAATACTACGTTGTTAATCGAAGGGTCATAGGCATCCCAGGCGGGCTTGTAAATATCCTGTCCGCAATCGGAATGGATGCTGTCGACACCGGTGATGGTGTAGTTCATATGTGCCTCAAAAAACCAACGGTGGTAACTATATCGCAGAAACACCACTGTCTCAAAGAAATTTGCCCCGGCAGGGTGCGCCAGCGGCTGGTTGTAGTGTCCGTAATTTTGGGCAACAATACGATGCGCATAGGTATAAGGCCGTGCAAAATTAAATTCGAGCTGCCCCGAAAGATTTTTAATTTTAAAAATATCGTAAGATTTTACGCCGATCTGCCATGCCTGTTTGTTGGTCCAGAAGCCATAGTTTAACGTACTGTCGTCAGGGTGGAGCATATGTTTGAAACGGTTGACAATGCCGTTTTTCAGCTCGCCGAAAATGATATCATCGATAAGCAATTGTCCGTAAAGCGAAGTTTTTTTACCAACCTTGACCCTGAGGCTGACACCCAGCAATGAATTGTCCGGCGAACCCCGCTGAAATTCAATGGGACGAAGGAAAATAACAGGATTAAGATAGGCCACATCAAAACCGCGATTACCATTGGCGTCTTTCCCCTGCCAGATGATGGATTCAAAAAAACCAAGGTTTACACGCTTTGAGATATCCCAGCTCAGGTAATGAAAGGCGCCGAATTTATTGGTCATGTTTTTCCAACGGGATGATGAAATACCTGTCATATCTTTAAAATTGGTATACAGGTTTATAAATTTGATGTGCCAGACATTCGTGGTGAGTTTTACGTATGGAAAATTGTAGGCCGCGTCGGACAAGAAAAGCGAGCGGTAGCCATCGCCCCAGAAATTCTTTCCGAAACCAGCTTCAAGGGTAAAATATTTTAAAAATCCGTAAGACAAATAAAAGTCGTAATCAAGGTAGTTGTAGCCGCCTAACGCAGAGCGGTACGCATAACTATGCCCCGGAACCGCACGTGTGGCTGAAATTTTATCTTCAATAAATTCAGGGAACGACGACTGATAGTACATGATCGTTCCGGCAAGGTTGAGTTTTTTGTAAAAACCGGCATTGATATGTGCGCCGATACCGGATTCAAACAGTGCTTTTTTCCCTGAGAAATCATAACCGCCCACAGCATCAATCAGAGGATCGGCGGCAATAAGAACCTCCGAATCATCATACAGGAGCAGGTTTTTGGTAAGGGCCTTTTTATAAAACTTCGTTTCTTTGGGAATCTTATAAATAAAAATACTGTCGAAATTTCCTGCTGCCGTAATGTCCTTTTGATAATAAGGCTGTACGTCCGGATGGAAGCTGGTTCTGTGTTTATACAAATGTGCATTGAGCAACTCCTGTGTGCCGCTAAATCCCGAATAGTGCGAATGCTGAGCCTTTGCAGAATTGCAGATAGCCGCCGCCATCACCAAAAGAATTATATATAGCGTTTTTTGCTTCAACACTTTTTATTGTTAGAAATCATTGTAAATATTGGTCAACGATGTTTTTAATCCGAAATAAAAATAATGAGTCAGTTGGTTGTTATAATCGTTTTTCAATTGCCGTGCAGCATACCCCGCTTCGAAAATCAGGTTGGTTTTGGGATTGAATAAATAACTCACTCTTACACCGCCATTGAGGATTCCTGTTTTTACGCCCTGAGTGGTGAAGTTGCCATCTGTTCTGTAACCATTTTGTGCCGAGAGCTGCGAAACAAAAATGTCCTGTCCCCAGTTGGAATTATTGGCATCAAGCCCTGCGATGGCGTAATTGCACTGGATTTCGGCGAATATTCTCCGGTAACGGTAATTCAAAAATGTGACGACCTCCCTGAAATTAGCGCCCAGCGGATGCGCCAGCGATTGATTATAATGTGTATAGCTTTGCAGCGGGAAAAAATGTGAATACGAATAAGGGCTTACCTGGTTATACTCAACTTGCATATTCAGGTTTTGCAGGCCAAACATGTCGAACCATTTTCCGCCAAGCTGAAAACCCCAGTTATTTCCCTGGTATCCTTTGGTAAATAATTTTTTGAGCCTCAGATTATCAACCATCAGCTGTCCATAGAAATTCAAGGTGTTGAGTGGTTTGTATTTGGCTGTAAGGCCCAGCAATACGTTGTTCTGATCGAACAATGAATAATGGACCGTATTGACCAATATCACCGGAATAAGGCTGTTGAAATTAAATTTTGTGTTTTGGGAAGAAGCTTTCCAGACGGTACCTTCAAAAAGCCCGAGCTCGACTGATTTTCCGATACGGAAACCCGCATAGTTGAAGGTTCCGGGCTTGGTCTGATACCCGTGATACCAGACATAAGGCGCGTCTAGCACACCCGGGGTGTTGAGGTTTTGAAAAGCGGTGAAAATGGTCTGGTAATAAAACCACTTATAGTTCACAAATATTTTCAAAAAAGGATATTGATAACTGTTGTCCGACAGCAGCAAGGAGCGGTAGCCATCGCCGATGAAGTTTTTATCAAAACCGAACTGAAGGTTCCAGTGCGGGTCGGGGCTGTATGAGACCAGTCCGTAAGGCGTTCCGTAATCATACCCGCCGGCTTTGAAATCTTTTACGCGTCCGGTGCCCGGCCCGACTTCATATTTTTTTATAAAATCGGTTACATAATCCGGAAACCGTGCCTGGGTTTCGTAATAGCTGCTGATAAAATAAAGTTTATCGCTCAGCACGCCTCTTAACTGCACGCCGCGGGTGTTAAAGTAAAGGTTTTTATCATCGGCAACCGAGCGGCCGTAGCCAAAGTTAAACAACGGGCTTATGTAAAGATGAAAGTCTTCGTGATTCACAATAAACAGGTCTTCGCGGAATATTTTGCGTTTAAACCAGCGTTCTTTGTCTTTAGCTTTTTTGCAACCCGGAGTCATGGCGGAATCTGTATTTACCACCTGGTCCACAAAACTTTTATTGTAAGGTTTTAAGGCCGTAAAAACTTTTACATCTTTATCTTTACGGTTGAGGTACTTGTCTAAGGAGAAAACAATATCACGCTGCAGGGGAACATTCTCCTGAGCAAACGCTGTAAAAACAAACAGGTAACATAATAATGATATAAAGATCTTTTTCGGCACCAGGTTTTATTTTCCTTCTATGACAATTACAATTTCTCCTTTAACGATTTTATCCTTCAAAGATAAAACTAATTCTCCGAGCGTACCGCGAATAACCTCTTCGTGAATTTTTGTCAGCTCGCGGATCACGGCGGCTTTTCGGTCTTCACCAAAGAATCCGCAACATTGCTCAATAGTTTTATGCAGGCGGTGTGGCGATTCGTAGAGGACCACGGTTGATTCGAGTTGTGCCAGAGCTGTGAGGCGTGTCTGCCGGCCTTTTTTATGCGGTAAAAAACCTTCAAAGTAAAAACGGTCGCAGGGGAGCCCTGAAACTACCAGGGCCGGGACAAAAGCGGTGGGGCCGGGGAGGCATTCTACTTCGATACCTTCGCTGATACATTCGCGGACGAGTAAAAAACCGGCGTCTGAGATTCCCGGGGTGCCGGCATCGCTGATCATTGCCATGGTTTCGCCCAACTGTATCCGCTTTACAATAGCTTGCAGGCTGCGGTGTTCATTAAACTGATGATAGGCGTACATTTTAGTATCAATGTTGTGGTGTCTCAGAAGGACGCTGCTGGTACGGGTGTCTTCGGCGAGCACCACATCGGCTTCTTTCAGGATGCGGATCGCGCGGATCGTAATATCTTCAAGATTTCCTATTGGGGTGGGAACGACATATAGTTTTGACATGGCTGAATTTTGGCAGGAATAAAAGTAAAAAATTTTCATTAAAAAGTGTAAATCATTTTTTGTGATACCGAATAAAAATGGAGATTCCTCATTTTGCTGCGCAACCCGCCCGACAGGTCGGATGGGCATTTACCACTGCAATATAAAGAAATTATCCTTTGGGATTTTTTATTATAAGCATTGGTATAACTATTCATACAAAGAAACAATGGTAAAACAAGGAGATTTCTCATTTCGCTTCGCTCAATTCGAAATGACAATCAATTTATGTTTATAGTAGGGGGAACAGGGGGAAGGGAGCAGCGGAGCGCTTTGCGCTCCGCTGCTCCCTTCCCCCTATTTTAAAACAACACAAACAGCATGTCATTCCGAAGCCCTGCCGGAACGACGGTGCAGGCAGGCGAGGAATCTCAATATTATTTTTCAAATTGGTATTATCCATCAGCACCTCAAAAAAAGAATTTGCCAAGAAAAATTTAAAATATTTTATTTTGTAAAAAATTATTATATTTGCAGCCCGAAATGCGGAAGTAGCTCAGTTGGTAGAGCACGACCTTGCCAAGGTCGGGGTCGCGGGTTCGAGTCCCGTCTTCCGCTCTAAATAAAGTCCTCTCGATGCAGAGAGGATTTTTTTTGAAAGATCAATCGTTCTTTGTTGCCCTGGTGGTGGAACTGGTAGACACGCAGGACTTAAAATCCTGTGACCATTGCGGTCGTGCGGGTTCAAGTCCCGCCCGGGGTACAAATATTTTTAAGGAATCCTTTGTTTCTGTAATAGATTCAAAGGATTTTTTTTTGCATTACTGAAACATTACTGATCGAAAAATGAAAGAAATAATTTTTGTTTTGAAGGTGTTTTTAATGATCCTATTGACAAGGCCTAATCAATGTAAATATTAATACAAAAAAACCGTAAAATTTTATTCCTAATTTTTACTTAACAAAAACTCCATTACTGAAATATCCAACCTTTTTTTCTCCGTTTGGAAGTGTGAATGTTCCTTGACCATTGAATATACCATCTTTGAATTCACCGACATATTTTGTTCCGTCTGGTGATGTGGCTGTCCCCTGACCATTGTACATATTATCTTTGAATTCACCGACATATTTTGTTCCGTCTGGAAATGTATATGTCCCTTGACCATTGTATTTGTCATCTTTGAATTCACCGACATATTTTGTTCCGTCTGGATATGTGAGTGTTCCTTGACCATTTGTTTTATCATCTTTCCATTCACCGACATATTTTGTTCCGTTAGAATATGTATATGTTCCTTGACCATTTGTTTTACCAACTTTCCATTCACCGACATATTTTGCACCGTTTGGAAACGTATATGTACCTTGGCCATTATATTTACCATCTTTCCATTCTCCGACATATTTATGTCCTTCTGGATATGTTCGAGTCCCTAAACCATTTCTTTTACCATCTTTGAACGCTCCGACATATTTGGCTCCGGTTGAATCAACATAAGTGCCATATCCGTTAATACAGTCTCCGCAAATACAACCAATGGTTTGTGCACTTAAATTGGCAATTATAATGTTTAGAAGTAGAAAAATGATGATGTTTTTCATAATTGTTGCCATGATTTTTTTAAATAAATAATGATAAATACAATTTTATAAAAATAGTACATTTATGTTTTTAATATCAACTATTAAAAAATCTGTTTGATAAATTTTTAGAAAATACCAGTCGGACGAACCATTTGCCCTGTTCTTCTGCATTTTCGTCTGAGCGAGTATCATTCTCAGCAGCAATTCTTTTGGCAATCATCGTCAGCCGGTAAAAACGTCAATTGTCCGTTTAGAAAATCAAGAACAACAATATAGTTTTCCAGAAACTCGTTCCCGATCAGGGCATCCTTATTATTACCGGTGGTGGAGGCTTTTACGTTTTCTACATTTAAATTACCGATGGAAATATTATTCAGGAACTTATAATTCATCTGTGTGTTGCCCGATACAAAACCGGTGCTTAATTTTGTGCTTTCATTGAAAGACAAGGAATCGTTGAATATCGGCCTGGAAAAATACTTTTTAGGCAAAAGTACAGAGCCGTTATACCCGACATCTACAATAAAACTAAGCTTTTCTTTGCCGGATATGGTGGCGTTGATCATCGGGCGGCCCCATTCATCGAGCCTCATTTTGGCAGTAACGGTATTTTCCGGTAGCGATAATGTTTCAATATTGTCGGCCAATGTAATCTCCCGGCAATTGTAATTTATTACCCAAATATGATTTCTCATGGCATTAGCGCCGATCAAGCCGGCATAATTATGACCTTTTAACAGGGGCATAGCAGAAATTTTTTCGTTGCTGGCCCCCGTGGTGCTTTCAACCTTCTTATCCCCGATTTCGATTTCAGGAATATCATAAAAATGTATTTTCTGTGCATTGCCATCGGCATCATAAGCAGTCTCCGAACCAATATAATCAAGATCGTACTTTTTGGTAATGGTGTCTGTAATAAATGTCGGAGCTCCGGAGTCAAGTATGAAATCATGTTTTTCTTCACTGCTGTTAATGGAGGCATTAATTTTTATCAGCCGGTTGTTGTATTCGAAGGGGACCGGCTCCAAATTATTAGTTGTATCGGTGTTTTGTCCCTGGGTTAAGTACCCTGCAAATAATGCTAGGATGGTTGCAAAAAGATGGATGTTTTTCATTGGTTTTTCAAATTGTTTCGGATCATGGACGAAACTTTTGAAAAAAGACGCAGAAATTTTGCCTGCCTGATAAAAATTATTTCTGAATTATGTTTAATTTTGATTAGATGGTGTTTATTCTCCCGGTGAGTAATCAAAATTGAAACCCGTAGGCATAATTTTATGAATAACAAAATTGAAAAAATCTGGCTGAACCTGAACGAAAACCTCAGGTCGTTTATTTTGAGCAAAATCCATGATAAGGAAGATGCGGAGGATTTACTTCAGGAAGTATTTATTAAGATTCATTCAAATATTGATACGCTGAAAGACGAAACAAAAGTAAAATCGTGGATTTATCAGATCACCCGCAATCTTATTACTGATTATTACCGTACCCATAAGAGGGCGAACCAGACAACAGAGCAACATCCGGATACTGAAATGGAACGTCAGCCTGATGAATTTATGGATGAAGCCCTTAATGATATGATCAAAATGATGGACAAATTGTCTGACGAACAATGTAAGGCTCTTTGTATGACCGAGCTTGACGGCCTTAGCCAGATGGAATATGCTCAAAAAGTTGGAATTTCATACACGGCTGCAAAATCGCGCATTCAGCGTTCGCGAAAACTCCTTAAGGACATGCTGATGAATTGCTGTCATTATGAATTTGACAAGTACGGCACGGTGTTGAATATTACGCCACATACTTGTTGTTGCTGCTGCCCTGAAGAACACTCCTGATTTCAGTGTTTTTTTGTTTTCGCCAGTTCGGCGAAGCATTTGCTTCGCCGTCTTTATCTTTATAGTATTTGCTATTTTACTGTAATCCATCTGAAATTTACTTTACAAACATCAATTTTGCTTTCCAGGTCTGCATAATTTCTTGCACTGGAATATAGGTAATCTTCTGCTTTTTCAACAATGCCGGAACGTACCGGGTTTTGATGAATATAATGTATCTTTTGTTCTATAAATTTATTTGAAAATATTTCTTCGGCATGATTTTCATGTGTCCAAACCTGAAATTCATTATTTCTTGAATGTTTGCTGGCAGCATATCTGAAAATCATCAACAGCCATTCGCGCCTGCTTTCGCTTTCATTTTGAATAGTTTCAATTATTTTTTTACTTGTATGTCTTTTTAAATCTCTTAAAATACTGCTTAAATTTGAGTTTGATGCCCGAACCAGAAGATGCATATGATTGCTCATTATAACGTATGCATATACCTCCAGGCCTTTATTTTTTTGGCAGAATTGCAAACTGTCAATAACTATATCCCGATATATCTTTCTCGAAAAAATATCTGCCCATTGCACAACCTGTAATGTTATAAAATAAGCCGCTTGTTGATCTGTAATTTTATAAGCTTGTGACATAATAGCAAAGATATGCTTTTGGTAGCAAATGCTACAAGAATATTCAGACGAAGCAGATGCTTCGTCTGACGGGGTAGATTATTTTTTGTTTGCTCTGTTTAATTAGCCGGTTTCCTCCCTGTTTTTTCTTTTTATTTTAAAACATAGTTATTAGAATCGGAAAGTTATTGGAGGCTGTTTAAAGGCTATAAATTTGGTTGTGAATTTTTTATGAAACAGTTCGTATCGCTGTGCAAAAAATTGTTGAGAATTTGTTAAAACTTTTAATGTATTAATTGAACTTTTCTTTTTCTTTGTAAAAGAACTTCTATTACTATGTTGTTAGATATCGTCGGTCAATTTAAGGTTTTCATGTTCCTTTTTCTTGTTGTGGCAGGATGTATGGGAGTAATCCTATATTTCATAGTGAAAAACAAAAGGAAAATGAGGAAAATCTGGCAGGTCAGAAAGGTCAGGGACAAATATTTACCGATGCACGGGGACTGTTATTTATATGTCGACAAAAATACCGGAAAGATTGTAAGTGATAGTATCGGGGACAAATGTGTGTTCTATGATACAGAAGCAGAGGCGGAAATCATAATGTACTCCTTTAAAAACAGTCAGCAATACGCATAGGCGGTAATGCGGTTATTTCCGGAAACAGCTGTCAATCCTTTATACAACGCACCGCAAACCCACATTTATTTTCGTTTTCAAACCTCGTTACAGAGTTGCTGTTGTATTGCATGATATAACTCCAGGCTTTTGCTGAATTCTCGCAGCCAGAAGCACTCCACCAGAATCCCTGGAGCTGAAGCTGTCCGTAAAGGCCGTTAAACGAACGAAAGCCACCCGGAAGGGCTGTAAACCCTGTCTCGTTTGCTACGCCTGCCGGTGCGGAACCATCAAGCCAATGAGTTTTACCGGCTTCTTTTAATTTAGCTGCCGCGGCATTATTACCTCCCGCAAAACAGATCAGTGTTGCCCACTCGGCATCTGTGGGAACATGCCAGCCTGCCGGGGCAATGTTGCGGCTGTCGGCAACTGCATACCAGTTGTATAATGCTCCGTATATCGGTTTATATGCCGGTTCGTTGTCGTACCAGCAATATCCATCTGTTGTAAGGTTTTCCCACCGCATCTGGTCGGTTACGTGTGGTATGGGGTCGCCATTCCGGTAATGTGTCACCTTTAGGTTTTCGACCATCCAGGTCTGTGTGCCAATGGTAACGGCATTATAGACATTGCCGTCGATATCGGTAATCGGATAAACATTGTTATTATTATTGTTATCGTCCGTGTCTTTTTTGCAGGTGGTAAAAATGATTAACACCATTCCAAAAACGAACAGTGAAAAAGCCGGAAAAAAAATTTTCTTTTTCATGTTTAACAGGGTTTTTGCATCTATCAAATTTACGAAAAAAAGCCGTGAAATTCAAATATTTACCGGTCTATTTTTAATTGATTTCCGCAGTTGTAAAAGGTGTCGGTGAACAGGTGGGGAAAATTTGGCTTCTATGACAGAAACTGAAAATCAGTTGTTTTGGAGGGGGAAAATAATCAACGATGAATTATGCACGAACTCAGTAATATTCTATTTCACGTTCAGAGATCCTGAATGGAGCGTCGTTTTTGAATTTGATTTTTTTTATCCAGTTGCCGGTATTGTCATAAACATACTGGTATGTTTCTTTACACTTCTGATTGCCTTTAGCATCGTATTTGCCTTCTTCGGTCAAATTGTTTTTATCATCGTACCTGTAAGCATATTTTGTTTGTAAATTGTTGGCTAAAAAGAACCTGGTAACCTCAGTCTTATTTCCCTTGTCATCATAGAAATAGGTTTCTTTATATTTCAAACTTACATCAGGATTGAAAGAGATACTCTCGATTATTTTTCCGTCGTCACCATACTTGTAATGATACCGGGTTTCCCAGTTTCCGCCTGAATTGCGAAGATCCTGTTTGATAACACTTCCTTTATCATCATACTCGTAAGTGTATTTTTCTTCCATAATGCCATTAATCCCGTAACTGGTCACTTCAGTTTTATTTCCTTTGTCATCATAAATTATCGTCTGGTTGAAAGCCAATCCGACTCCGGGTATGTAATAGTTTCTTTCAATGAGGTTCCCCTTGCCGTCATAACTAAAAGTATATGTTCTCAATAAGTTACCCGCCGAATCATAATTGGTTTCCTCAACCTGATTCCCGGATTCGTTGAAAAGAAAGATTACTTTATCAATAAATTGTCCCCTTTCAACTTTTCCTGATTTTTCAACTGCCTCGAAAGTAGTTTCTTTTAACGTTTTAATCGTTCCTTTTAATTTCAACGCCGACAGATCACTTATAATGGTATCAGTACTGACCGGGGAATTACCATAGCTGGTGCCTGTCAGAAAAAGCGCCGCAAATAGTCCGGTTGATACCATTATTCTTTTAATCATAATTGTTTATTAATTTGCGTAAGCAAGATACGCAAAAAATTATTAAAATATTAATTTTAACACAATTAGTTTAGCACATATTTTTTAACAATCGGGACAAACAATATAGAAGATAGTTACAAATGTAATAATTACGTTAGGCCGGTTGCCCGGGCATAATAATATTGGTTTACTTCTGGTTGGAATCGCTGATAAAAAAATCAAAATCCTGCAGGATGTAGCCCGAAATTTCATATATTTGAATATTAATATTCTTAAAAGCATTAAATAATTCATTTAAAAAGGAGGTTGTTATGACAACTCAATCCGAAACAAATTCAACATGTTGTCCGGAGTTCAACCCTGTTTTATGGGATGATAAAATTCTCGAATGGGATAATAAAAAATTCATCAGGGACCACATACGCACATTTTTTTATATGCCTTTAAATTTTGGCGGTGTGATGAAAAGAATAATGGAAAAAGTTGAAAAAGCCGGGGCAAAAACAACGGACTTCCTCTGCCTTTCGGAGCATGCTTCCATGTGGAAAATGGATATTTACCTTGAGGTCGGCAAGGATGTTCCGGATGCTGACAACACTACCCTGGGCGGCAAATTTTATTGCAAAGTATACGAAGGGCCTTTCGGGAATACCGGAAAATGGTGCAAAGATTACGAGAATACTGCACAAGCCAAAGGATATAAAATCAAAAAGATGTTCATGTGGTACACCACCTGCCCGAAATGCGCCAAAAAATATGGTAAAAACTATGTTGCCATCATTGCGGAGGTTGAATGATGGTGAAAATTTAATCCGGGCAGGATGCGTTTTAGGTGTTCAGAACCAATGTTTGATAATAAATGACGGGTTGGAGTAGCATCAAACAGTTTCTTAAATTAAGAATTTCCGGACCCTGTAAAATTTGCTGCATTCCATCTGATTGTGTTAATGGAAGATAACGGCAGGAGTGGGGTGCAAAAATGTTTTCCTGAAAAAATTTAAAGTAAACATACAATTTTGTATGTTTGTCATAAAAAAATAATATACATATCATGAAGAAAATTTTTATCTCAGGAATTATTTTAGTATTGCTCTCCTCAACACTAAGCGCTCAATGGAGTTGGGTAAAAAGACAGGTACACTTTGCCGGGAATGTAAATGCCTGCGTCTGGCCACGGGATGTGGCTGTGGACGCTTCGGATAATATTATTTCCTGCGGTTACTATGCCGGAGTATCAGGGGACCAAATAACCTTTGACGGGATTGTTGCATCGGGTTTTGGGTCCGCTTTTCATTATAGTGGCTATGTTGCCAAATATAATTCTTCGGGAACCATCCAATGGGTTCAGAGAATAGGAAGTGGTGGAACAAACGAGGACGGGGATGTTCAGGTAAACGGCGTGACAAGTGATGCATCAGGGAATATATATGCTGTTGGATCTTTCGGACAATCTACAAGAACGGCACGTTTTGGAGGCTCGCTTACTTCAAATACAGGAGGCGTTGTAGTAACTTCCTCGTATGCCAAGGATGGATTTATCGCAAAATATAACAGTGCCGGTGTGTTTCAGTGGGTTAAGACCATAACTTCCCCGTCGGCTCCCCAGGGCGGAAAAAGTGTTGAAGGAATAAGGGTTTCAAGCACTGCGATTTATGTGATTGGGTCTTATGACTCAAGAATTGATTTTGGAGGTGGCAACATTTTAACCTCGCAAATGGATGGTGCATTTTATACTAACGATATTTTCATTGCAAAATATGATTTATCAGGAAACTGCTCATGGGCGCGAAGTGCCGGAAGCACTAAAACAGACTATGGTTTTGGGATAGCAATGGATCCTTCAGAAAACATTTTTGTCACAGGAACTTTTCAGTCACAGGCAACATTCGGAAGTTTTAATGTTACCAGTGGCGGAGGTTTAGGGAGTACCATCAACAACATCTATCTTGCAAAATACAACAATGCAGGAACCTGCCAATGGGTGAAAACCGGATGGAGCACTTCCGCCATTGGGAGCGGCTTTTATCATCATCAAATCGGCATAGATAACAACAATGATTTATATCTGACCGAATCTTTGCCTGCCGGTGCTTCAATAAATTTTGGCTCTTCAGTTACGAATTCTTATGCCACAGCCAGTATGTACATTGCCAAGATAAATAACGCAGGCACCCATCAGTGGACCGTGCTATATAATTCCTCCGGTGGTATTTCTGAAGTCAATGGTATCAGTGCATCGGGCAATTCTGTGTATGTCGGAGGGAAATTTACCGGTCCCGGTGATTTTGGAAATTATGATCTTACTCCCGGGGCATGGGGATCAGCCGTGTTCGTGCTGCAACTCGACGGATCAACGGGGCTTGTCACTGGTAGCAATATGGCCGGAGGATCCAGTGTTACAACCTATTCTCCGTATTTATATAATGATAATAGTGGGAATCTTATTGTCAGCGGTTTAGCGTACAGTATTTCTTTCCCGATGAATTTCGGTTCAAATTCTATTACGCTTGAACGAAGTACCGGTTATGTTTCTAAATTGCTTTTTTGCACACCAACCGGCATTACTTCCCAGACAAGCCCGGCAAGCGCAACAATTTGTGCGGGTAACAGCCAGAATTTTTCCGTTACGGAATCAGGTTCCCCGACACTTATGTACCAGTGGCAGCTTAACGGTTCTGATATTTCCGGCGCCACCAATACTTCGTACACGGCAACTTCTGCAGGATCCTATTCCTGTGTTGTTTCAAACACTTGCGGAACGATTTCCAGCAACGCTGCCACATTAACGGTAAATCCCATTGTAACACCTGCATTTTCAGCCCTGGGCCCTTATTGTGTCGGTGCATCACCAAGCGGACTTTCAGGAACTTCCACCAACGGTATTGGCGGTACATGGAGCCCGGCAAGTATCAGTACAGCCGGCGCGGGAACAACCACATACACATTCACACCAAGCGGCGGCCAGTGTGCCACCACCACCACCATGCCTGTAACGGTCAATGCTAACGTAACACCTGCCTTTGCAGCATTAGGCCCATATTGCGTGGGAGCAGGCGCAGGAACACTTCAGGGA
>Ga0079306_1000045_pt1 | contig 182891 bp, 143 predicted proteins | sample Methanotroph_Enr_FD_79181 | JGI IMG/M metagenome (GOLD analysis project Ga0079306, IMG submission 79181) | Enriched soil microbial communities from Old Woman Creek wetland in Ohio, USA - Methanotroph_Enrichment_5 | ecosystem: Environmental > Terrestrial > Soil > Wetlands | place: USA: Ohio... | reverse complement strand
GCAGGGGATCAAGGCCCTTGTCGAACTGGAACACGACCATATCCTCCAGGTGCTCCGGAAAACCGGGTGGCGTATCGAGGGTAAAAACGGTGCGGCCGGCCTCCTTGGCCTCAACGCCAGCACCCTTCGCGCCCGGATGCGGAAATACGGCATTGTACGGCAGTAAATTTGGAAAACATGTTGAGAGATGAGAAAGTCAAAATCATCCCCCATCCCTCATCCCTCATCATGACTTTGCTCATCCCTCATTCTGCTCCTTCGCCATGCTCCGTCATATATGGCAGTTATGTCATACCTGACGGATTCAGCAGATGCCTTTCCTTTTTCCCTCACCCCTCTCTTTTATTTTGTCCCGCACAATCAATTTGTTGCACTCTCTGTTCCGCAGATCCTCTCTGGCGCGTTCGTTGCTACGAGATATCCAGAAAAGTCGCTGCAACCAGAACACCAACCCGGACCGGGGAACTGGTAGCCCCTGAAACAGGAGAAATAGACATTCCAGCATTTGACGAGGTCGCTGGAGGAGTTGAGGAGTAATGTGCCCGATGAAAATAATACCCGACCTTCCACCAACAACGGCTCCGGATTCGTCCGACATTCCGGCCGGGTCCGAACGCGACCAGATCAGCCAGAATATCGAGGCCGTCCTGGATTTCTACACACGCGAGGATCTAAAGATCAGCCGCTCGCAACGTATTCTGGAACGCATCAGTAATTTCACCGGTCAGCCGGTATTTCTTGGCATCATCCTGCTCTTTGTTGCGCTCTGGATAGTGGCCAATGTCGTATTGCACCAGTCCGGCAGGGCAGAATTCGATCCGGAACCGTATTTCTGGCTGCAAGGGATTATCGGGCTGGGCGCATTGCTTACCGCAACCGTGGTTTTGTCCAAGCAGAACCGGTTTGCCAAGCTCGCGGAACAGCGGGAGCATCTGGACCTGAAAGTCACGCTGCTGACAGAGCAGAAGGTCGCCAAGCTTATTGACCTGATGGAAGAATTGCGCCGCGACCTGCCCAATGTCAAAAACCGCCATGATCCGGAGGCGGCGGAACTACAGAAGTCGATGAATCCGGAGCTTGTGCTTGCCGCGCTGGATGAACGAGGCGCGCCGGACAAGCAAGTGAAGCCCGGCGAAGAAACCGCCGAGTCTGTGGACGACACAAAATAATAACCGGCCGCAGTTCAACGAAAGGGACGTTATGATGAATCATGCATACGGATGGATGGGTGGAGGAACATGGATGTGGGCTGCGCTCGCCGTATTGGTGGTGGTTGTTGTCGTGGTCAGGAGTCTGTCCGGAAAAAAATAATCGTGCGGCCGCGACCTGCCGGAGAGTTGGTATAATAAAAGAAAATGGAAGATCGATCATGGTGATACGGAATAGAGGTTGCTATCATGGACAAGCGCACGGAGTACATTGAAAAACTCTCCGCACAGATGGTCGAATGGGATAAGCAGATCTACCTGCTCAAGGACAAGGCCGAAAGCGCCGCGCCCGGCTCCAGGCCGGAATATTCCGGTACCATCGCAGCCTTGCAGCTCAAGCGGGATGAGGCTGCGCTAAAGCTGCAAGGGATATCGGCCGCCAGCGACGATGAGTGGGAAGAACTCAAGACGGGCGTGGATCACGTCTGGGGCGAGGTTGGGACTATCCTGCACGACGCTGTCATGAAGATTACATGAGCATCTCATCAAGGAGAAGATCATGAGTAAAGAAAGACTGATAGTCATTGGCGGCGATGCCGCGGGGATGAGCGCCGCCTCCCAGGCACGGCGGCGCAGGCCCGATTTGGCAATCGTCGTCTTCGAGCGAAGCCCGCATACCTCCTTTTCCGCCTGAGGGATTCCCTACTATGTCGGCCGGGTTGTCGACACGGAAGAAAAGCTCATGATCCGAACCCCGGAAAAATTCCGGGAACGGGACGGAATCGACGTGAGGGTTTTGCATGAGGTGGTGGAGATCGATACAACGGGGAAAAGGGTACATGTCCGCGATCTGAAAAGCGGCACCATGGCCTGGGAGCCGTATGATCAACTCCTGATAGCAACCGGTGCGGTCCCGCTCTGCCCGGATCTCCCCGGTGCCGATGCCGACAATATCTGCGGGGTAAACACCCTCGAAAGCGGCCTGGATATTCGCAGGCGCCTCGACAAAGGCGGTATGAAAAAGGGGGTTGTTGTCGGTGGCGGATATATCGGCCTGGAGATGGCGGAGGCCCTGGTAAGGGATGGCCTGGAGGTCTCCCTGGTCGACCGGTCCGCTCAGGTGATGGGTACCCTCGATGAGGATATGGGGGTATTGGTATCCCAGGCACTGCGGGATATCGGCGTTACCCTGTACCTGGAAGAAGAACTCGTCAAATTCGAGACAACGGCCGGCAAGGTGACGGGGGTCGTCACCGGCAAGCGTACCCTGCCGGCCGACATCGTGATCCTAGGCCTCGGAGCCCGCCCCAATACGGCCCTTGCCAAGGCGGCAGGCATCCCCCTTGGGGAAAAAGGGGCGATCCAGGTGAACGAGCGGATGGAAACCGGGGTTGCCGGTATCTGGGCAGCGGGTGATTGCGCCGAGTCGTTCCATTTGGTGAGCCGAAAACCGTTCTACATAGCACTCGGCACGGTCGCCAACCGCCATGGCCGGGTTGCCGGCATAAACCTGGGCGGAGGCTACGCCACGTTTCCCGGGGTAATGGGGACGGCAGTCACGAAAATATGTGCCGTGGAGGTCGCGCGTACCGGCCTCCAGGAAAAAGAAATCGAGGCGATTGGCCTGGAGTATGTGAGCGCCGTGATCAAAAGCCGCACCAAGGCGGGATACTTTCCGGGCTCCGGGGATATAACCGTAAAGGTGCTGGCCGAAAAAGGGAGCGGGCGCCTGCTGGGAGGCCAGATCGTCGGGATGGAAGGTTCGGCCAAGCGTATAGACACCCTGGCAACCGCCCTTCATGCCGGCTTCACGGTGGAGGAGATGATCAATCTCGACCTCGGCTACGCTCCACCCTTTTCGCCGGTCTGGGACCCGGTTGTGATCGCTGCCCGCGAAGTAGCCAAGAAGCTTTGACAGGATGAAGAAGAAACACACATTTTGTGCAGGGATGCAGTGCCAATAGAGGCTATCAAAGGTTGTGCATGTATTCCCGCATCAGCGTTTATCAGCGTTCATCTGCGGTTTAACTGCTTTTTGTAGGATAATTGCACCAACGTAGTCCGTCATATATGGCAGTTATGTTAAACATGACGGTTTTTACTGGCAGTTTTCCTTTCCCCGTATCCCCTCCTATCCATTTTTAACCAGTACAATCAGGTTGTTACAATATTCAAATCTGGAGGCATTCTCTGGCGCGCTAGTTGCTTCATACCTTCTTAGCTGAATGAGAGCCCGGAACAGGCGAAAAATGGCTTCTAACTTACTAAAGGAGAATACCATGAAATCCAGTACTAAAGATCAGATGGAAGGTGCTTTTCACGAAATTAAAGGCAGGGCCAAGGAGGTCGCTGGCAAACTAAGCGATAATCCAAAATTGGAAGGTCAGGGACTCGGCGAAAAGATGGCAGGTAAAGTTCAGAAAAAGGTTGGTCAGGTCGAGAAGGTTTTGGATAAGTAGCGCTGTTCTGTGCACCATGCAAAGAAGGCCATGCGCAACGGGACGTGGCAATAACCCAAAATACATAAAGGAGAACGTTATGAAAAACCTGCTAAAAATCACCATTATTTCGTCATTTCTTGTTGTCGCTTGTTTACTGATCAGTGCATGCGGTGGTGGCGCGGAAAATTTTGTCCAAGGAAATGGTAAAATCGACGTTACCGTCACAGACAGTGTCACTAAGTTGCCGGTGCAGGGGGTGCAGGTTCAAGTTAGAAAAGTTTCTGTGACGGACCCTAATGTTGTCAGTTCCGCAACTACTGACGCATCAGGCAAAGCTACATTCCAAGAGACTATTGCCACAGATTACTACTTTTCATTCACAAAGACCGGTTACACGTCGCAGAACTATGTCAATAACCCGGTAACACCAGAGTTAACCGTGACAAAAACCGTCAATGTAGAGATGGTGCCGGCACCCTGAGGTTGATCAGGTTGCATGGGAGACTGGCCAAGATCCATGGACGGTAACCTCGAATACATTAAAACCCGCCCCGGCGGGTTTTAATGTATTCCGTCAGTTGCATAATTCGGAATGTCACATGACAATCATCAAGCCATTCTATCTGTTCATTCTGGTTACAGCCATCGCGAGCCTCGGCAACGGATGCGCGACCTTGCCTGACGTCTCCGGGATGATTGATGGGGCGCCGACCGGTCAGCCACCCCGTCAGATCTCTTCATCCAAAGGGCTGCTGTCCCCCCAAAAGAGCAAGGCTATCATGGATCGGCTGAAGCGATCAGTTGCCCCAACGGACATCCTGGGACGCCACACTGCCGTGGTGGAATCGGTCACCGATAGTCCCCTGATAAAGGGCAATAAGATTCTTCTGCTCAGCGATGGCAAGGCAGCCTATGCTGCAATGTTCAAGGCATTACGTAATGCCAGGGACCATATCAATCTTGAAAGCTATATCATCGAGGATGATGAAACAGGTCGAAAATTTGCCGATCTGTTGCTGCAAAAGCAGGCGGAAGGTGTCCAGGTAAATCTCATCTATGACAGCATGGGCAGCATGAATACCCCTGCCTCATTTTTCCAGCGCCTGCAGAGCGGCGGCATTCAGGTCGTGGAATTCAATCCCGTAAATCCGTTGCAGGCCCGTAAAACCTGGGGGCTGACACACCGGGACCACCGCAAGATTTTGATAGTCGACGGTAAAGTCGCCATTATCGGCGGCATCAACATCAGCAAGGTCTATTCAAGCGCTCCCTTCAAACGGCATAAAAACAAAAAGGCGCCCATTCACTGGCGTGATACGGACATTCAGGTCAGTGGCCCGGCCGTGGCCGAATTCCAGAAGCTCTTTCTTGACACCTGGCAGAAGCAGAAAGGGCCGAAACTTTCCGAACGGAACTATTTCCCTGCCTTGAAAGAAGAGGGCAATGCCCTGGTGCGCGTGATCGGCAGCATCGAGGGAGAACACAACAGGATCCCGTTTGTCGTGTATGTGTCGGCTCTCTCTTTTGCAGAGCATTCGATTCACCTGACGAATTCCTACTTCATCCCCGACGATCAGATACTGAAGGCCCTTGTTGATGCCGCCAGGCGCGGCGTCGACGTAAAGATCATTCTCCCCGGCATCACCGATTCCCAGTTGGCATTGCATGCGCAGAGGCATTATTACTCCGAGCTTCTGCAAGCCGGAGTAAAGGTGTACGAGCACAGCACCTCGCTGCTGCACGCGAAAACCGCGACCATTGACACGGTTTGGTCAACCGTCGGCTCAACCAACATGGATTTCTTGAGCTTGTTGAACAATGACGAGGTGAATGCGGTAATCCTGAACCACGAGTTTGCCAATGAAATGGAGAAGATGTTTGCCGGGGATCTTGCCGATTCCCGGCAGATCACCTGGGCAGAGTGGCAAAAACGACCGGTATTGCCCAGGGTCAGGGAGTGGTTTTTGAATCTATTCATCAGGTGGCTGTAAAGAACGGTGGGGTGTGATTCAGGTGGATACGATGTATTCTGTCAAAAGTGTTTCAAAATGTATTCTGATCGTCATCGCAGCGGCAACGCTCCTTTCTGCCGTTTCCTCGTCAGCGGCGGCAACTCCTCGACAGGGGGGGGATATCCTGCTCGACACCTATCACCGGAGTATGTCCCGATTAGAGAAAAGCAGTATCGGTCTGCCCCTCTTAGTGGAGTCGTTCGAGCGGGATGATACGGTTCATGTGGATGTCTACGGAATCTTCGACCATCCCTTCGGCAGCATAGTCAACGTGCTCAAGACACCGTCGAACTGGTGCGACATCGTATCTCTCCATCCCAACGTCAAGGCATGTACCTACAAGCAACGTGCCGATGCATTGCTGCTGACCTTTTACCTCGGCCGCAAAGGCTATCAACACCCGGAAAAGTCACACCAGGTCAATTGCCGCTTTCGGACCGTTAATCAGCAGCAGGCATATCTGGATATCATACTCAACGCCGATGAAGGCCCCTTCGGTACGAAGGACCACAGGATGAGGTTCGAGGCCATGCCCCTTGATGCGGGAAGAACATTTGTCCATGTCAGTTATGCATATAGCGACAGTGCTGCGCTTCGCCTTGTGGCAAAGATCTACTTTGCGACACTCGGTCGGGGCAAGGTAGGGTTCACGGTAACCGGTGCGGACCGAAAGCGTAGACCGATCTATATTGGCGGACCGCGCGGCGCGGTCGAGCGTAGTGCGGTTCGTTACTATGTGGCGATCCAATCCGTTATGAATACGATGCACTATCCGGAAAATAGCAGGTTTTCCATGAGAATCAGCGAGTGGTACGATCTCACGACCCGATTCAGAAAACAGCTCTTTGATCTGGAAAAGAAGGATTACGTCACGGCCAAGATAAAAGAACATAACAACCAGATGACACTCCAGCGGCAAATCGGAACGGTTCTGCAATAAGGAACTGGCAAACTTATTATTGCCAGCCTCCTAATGGACATGGTTGGTCACAGGGAGGGCATATGACGAAAGAACAGGCAACGCTTGGAACTCTTCTGATCGTTGACGACACCCCCGAGAACGTTTCTACGTTATGCTCTCGGCAAGCATGGATCAGTCCCTGGTGCGGGTACGCGTTACCCCGGTCAGGATCGCGATACCGATAAGTATGATGACCGCGATCATCACGTAGACAGCGCTTACTTTCGCAACAACCAGAGCCCATGCGATGCCGCCAATAACAAAAGCAAAACCGATGAGGTAAATTATCAATGACATGAGGTCTCCGTACTAACCGAATGGTATTTATCTATTTGGGAGCTTTTGCGGCAAAACAAAAATTGCCGGTCACGGTCCATGTTCAGCCAAGCCGGCCGCCGGCAGCTTGTGGCCGCAGCCGCCCTGCGCTCGGAGAGCTTGAGATTATACTTCTCCGTGCCGATGGTGTTGGTGTGGCCGATGATCGCGACATCCGGAAGCTCTGAACGGAAACCAACTGACAGCATTGTTAGTTAGGCAACTAACGTGCCACGGGTGATCCGGGGAGGTGCGAGGTTTAAGGGTTTGATTGTACGGTATAAAATATTCATGATCGCGATGAGGGAAAGGTATGGCCGAAACGTAATCCGTCATATATGGCAGTTATGTCAAACATGACGGATTTAGTTGGCGGATTTCTGCTTGTCTGCTCCCCCCCCAGCTCTATTTTCCTTCATACAATCCAAACGTTATGACTTCCAAATCCGCAGATTCGTTATGGCACAATAGTTGATAGTATTTTGATTACCTCCTTCAGTGGCCAGGGGCTGTTTCACATATCAGCGCCCCTGGCGTTTTTTCCGCCCTAAGTTTCGATAATCCGTTTTGAGAACGTCGCTTCAGAATTTATTGACAAGGAGAAACCGCACAATGGCCAGAATAAAAGAAAACACCCGCTACAATGTCGTTTCCATGAGAATCGGCGAAGAAGAGCTCAGATATCTTAAAGATATGATGGAGAAGAGCCACAATAGCGTCTCGCATATCATGCGTGAGGCACTCGAGTTTTTTGCAGCCAACCACAAAGAAGAAAATTCAAACCGTACGGCTGCATAGCAGATGGGCCAATCGTTATAACAAGGAGGAATGTCATGAAATCGAGCACCAGGGATCAGGCGGAAGGAACATTTCACAAAGTGAAGGGTGCAGCCAAGGAGATCGCCGGGAAATTAAGCGATAATCCAAAGTTGCAAGTTGCGGGTATCGGCGAAAAGTTTGCCGGCAAGGTTCAGGAAAAGGTCGGGCAGATCAAGAAGGTTTTGGGTAAGTAGAGAACGGCGCATCATGCACCAGCATGTTTTTGGCCTCCCGGCTGTTGCTGCATGATCGGTGAATTACAGCTCGTAAGCACACAACATGAGGCAAGAGCCGGACAAGATGGTTATTTGCGGCCGGGCAACCCATACCGCTCTTGCATTTCCGGCGATCTGGCTCCCTCTTGCCGTGCATCTTCATGCCGCTGGCCCGGTCGCTGTCGTTGGTACCGGCATTGGTGGCGATACGCTGAAAATGTGTAAGAGGCGCTTGTTTTAAGCCGCAACGATGACGAACTGGGAAGTAATCTTGTGGACAGTTGAAAAGAGGGATGTACCTATTGCTGCTTAACCCGTTAAGAAACGAAAGGAGATACATCATGGTAAAACTTACTCGCATTATGCAATTACTGGTCTGCATCGGCTTGTTAACCGCACTTGCCGGGTGTGCGGCCACCCAAAAACATGAAAGCACCGGTCAGTATGTCGATAACTCCGTCATTACAACCAAGGTAAAGGCTGCAATCTTTAAAGAACCTTCGTTGAAGATGTTGCAGATAAATGTCAAGACGTTCAAAGCGGAGGTTCAGTTAAGCGGTTTTGTTGATTCTGCAGAGAGCATTACAAAGGCAGGAGAGGTTGCCGCAAGTGTTGAGGGTGTTGAATCGGTAAAAAACGACCTGATAGTGAAATAACAGAGTGACTCCGTGTGGATATCAGACCCGCTTCGGCGGGTCTTTTTGATTGTGTCGAATGGCTAACAGTGAATCGAAACGTCGATAAAAGAGGAGGATGTTATGCTGTGGACAATCTGCGTGGTCCTGATAATTCTGTGGTTGCTAGGTATTGTTACTGCTTATACGATGGGCGGGCTGATCCATATCCTGCTCGTAATTGCCATAATAGTGGTGCTGGTGCGCGTCATTCAAGGCCGGAAGGTTCTGTAGACTGCTTCGGCGGGGGACTTGCTGCGTGCGGTAAAAGGTGAGCATCCCCGGTAAGCTCATCCTCCCATCGTGGGGCGCAAAAACAAAAAGGGCCAGGCGATTACGCCTGACCCTTTATTGTTTGGAGCGGGAAACGGGATTCAAAGCCATCGAGTATAGGTCGTACTCTCAAATATTAAAGTGTGCTTAATGTCTTGTAATTAGGTGAATCAAGTTCTGTGACCAGTCATCAGAAGGCTCGTCCACAAGGACAACATATGCTGAAATGGCCGCAATAAACGCAATGAGAGTGTAAAGAAGAATTTTCGATTTCTTTATCGGTACTTCAAATTCATATGGATCTTCCGGGTTCAACATAATCTACCCCCTTAGCCGTTTAGGACGGAATCATCGCTGCAAATTCCTTTTCAACGTGCTTGGAATCCTTTTGTAGCCCGGCATGGACACCCTGCGACATGGGATCAGGAAATATGTCCTCATCGTCATTTTCAAGTCCTGCCAGAATTGCTGCGGCAACCTGATCCGGCGTTGCCTTGGGCATCTCCTGGCCAGCCGTCATTTTTGTGTCCACCGGACCGGGGTAAACCCCGGCAACCCTTATGCCACGCGGGGCCAGTTCGGCCCGCACCCCTTGCAGCAGGGAGTGTCCGGCTGCCTTCGATGCGCAATAGGTGCCATTGACCGGCAGATTGACTAGGCCGATGATCGAACAGACGTTCACGATTGTCCCGCTGCCATTGGCTTCCAGGATAGGGGCGAATGCCCGGCACATGGCCAGGGTGCCGAAGAAGTTGACTTCCATCTCCTCGCGGGCGGCCTCTATTCCGGCGAGTCCCAGGAGTGACACACAACGATTGATACCGGCGTTGTTGATCAGCAGGTTCAGATCCACGCATTGTTCGGCGGCCATTGCGACGCTGGCTGCAGAACTAATATCCAGCCGGAGGGGGACGACCCTTTCGGAATTGATGTGCGCCAATTCACTGACTGCTGCGATAGTCCGTGCTGCCGCGTAAACTTTTGCAGCCCCTCTATCCAGCAGCGCCTTGATCAGGGCGCTGCCGACGCCTCCGTTGGCGCCGGTTACCAATACGATTTTTCCTTCCAGATTCATTGCAGCTCCTTTCAGTCTTTGAGGATATGTTACCGTTTAGAGTAATTATTCGTTTTCATTTGATCGATATTCCGGCAGCCAGCTTATATGCCTCAATGGCTGCCCTTCCTTGTAATAAAGCCTCTGCGTCAGGGGGATGAAGAAGATGTGCACATCCTGAATACCAAAATGGTTGAGCAGGGTATCCATTGTTTCGGCCATAAGATCATGCTTCCTTTGTTCCCTCGGAAACATAAATATTTCCAGCGACCTTGGGGTGGCGGTTATCTGGATCGCCGGGATCAGTTCGATCTTGACCTTTTCCCGTGGCACTTCGGCAACGCGGGCAAATTCATCAACAAACAGGGGTGCGTTCTCCCGCAGGAAACCTTCGTCAAAACCTTTGAATCTCAGGTAAGGCATGGGTGCTTTCCTTTTCCAACACGCCATGACTCCATCAGAAACAACTTTTCCCTTTGCCTGGTGAATTCTTCTGATTCAACCGAAAAACTGCATGCCTCACAGAGAGGCGGTTCAGTAGCTTGCCAGAGTCTGAAAGCCAATGATTCAAGCAGAGGGAGAATCGTATCCGGTTGCTGGGCAGCCGTAGAGAGTTGGCGTGACGTTTCGAGAATTGGATCAGCGGTAAAAGCTACTGTGCTCCCGTTACCTTCTTTGTCCCTGAACCGTTGCAAACAACTGCCAATTACCAGGGCCGCAAGTCCCCCTTCAACGACAGAGGATATGTCTGCATCGATTTTTCGAGCATTGGTAAGCAGCCGAAGAACCCGGTGCTGCATCCGGTAACGGCTCTTTTCGAAATCATGAGTTGAATCGCTACCAGCAATGGCAAGAAGATCACGGACGATGGCAAGCAGGAGCGAGTTAAGACGCCTTTCTGGGTCAACCGGAAGCAGAAAACGAAATGAAAGGATCGCAACTCCGATACCACCAAGGCATGCTAGACCACCCAGAGCGTACGTTGCTGATGGTGGAACCGCTGGCAAACCAGGTTGCATGACGAAAAGAAAAAAGAGCATGGCATCCATGGCGCCACGGGCTGTCGAGCGATGATATAGTGCAATGCTGCCGGCCAGCAGAACCGGTATGCATGCCAGACCCTGCAGCAAAGAGCTGCTGGCTCCAGGCAGTACAAGCAGTCGCGTGACAAATGCCGCTGCGACACCGAGCACAGCACCGCAGAAAACATGCCCGAGCATGACGGTGGGCCGGTCATGGGTAGAAAAAATGCTGACCATGATAGACGCAGCCATGATCATCAAAGGACCTTCGTTCCAGCCGGTGAGATACCAGGTTAGCCCAACACCCGCCATGGCGCTGGCGGCTCGAAGAGCAGCGCGTCCAGCTTCCTGCCAGTCTCGATGTCGTATATATGGCGTTGCAGCCGGCCGCTCAATTACCGGCTTCGTAGCATCCCACTGTACGACCGCTTTATGGAGGGATGTAACAACGTCATTCAGTGAAGTGGCAAGCAGCGGCAAGCGTGATGACAGCTCGCCCAATACTCCTGGTAGTCCAGAAAGATCATAATTGTTCAAGCCGTGTTCCTGAAGACAGTCAACGGTCAATTCCAGTTTGTCGGCCAATGATCCTCTCCAGGCCGCAATGAAATTATTTTGCAGCTGTAGCTGTTTTTCTGTCACCGTACCGGCTTCAAGGTGGGAAAGGAGGCTAACGATCAGATTGTTGACAAGTTGTTTTCTTTTCTTGAGGTCAAGTGAGCCGGCCCAGTATGCATCCAGACTGTTTTCAATATCGGCGAGCTCGGTAAGGATAGTCTTCCGGAGGACGTTCAACTCTGTTCGGTCATAGCCGCGTATCAGATGTGCAGTCCATTCAAGGCTGGTTATAACGGTCTGTGAAAGTCTTTCAAGCACTTCACGTTTTGAGCGTCGTTGGGTGAAGTACAGGGTAACCGTTGTCGAAACGATGATGCCGATGATAATGCCGGCAATCCTGCCGAAAACCAGGTCATGCAGATGAGGGGGGGTGTTGTAACCTGCCATGGCAACGACTGCACAGGTACAACCGGCAACCATGGCACCATAGGAACGCAGTCCGTAAAGCAGGTTGCCAACGCCAACGCAACTGGCCAGCCATAAGGTAAGCAGGAGCGAAATCATGAGAGGTGAGCGGGTTACAAGAAGAATCAGCAGGCCTGCACCTGCCCCAAAAGCAGTGCCAACAAGGCGGAAATAACTTTTTTCCAGTAACAGCCCCCGCGTCGGCTGGATAACGATCAATGCCGTCATTGCCGCCCAGTAGGGACATTCCAGATTCAGTGCCACCGCCACTGCCAGAGCCAGCAAGGCTGCCAGCGTGCCGCGCACAGCCAGCAAAAGAGTCGGCCACTCACGGCGCAGGATCTTGCGTGCGGCGTTGTAACTCAAGGTTTATACCGATCCCCTGTATCGATGACAGATGATTCAAGTCGCTGAACAAAATCAGCAAATTGGGCTAGTTCGTTGTCGTTAAACGAGCTGAAGATCCCGTCTTCCAAGCCAGTTACCGTTTTCCGGATGCGATCAACCAGTTTGAGTCCTTCCGGAGTTAAACGGAGGAGCTTTGCCCGTCGATCCCTGACATCCTCTGACCGTTCAATCAGGCCTTTGGCGATCAGGTTGTCGATAAGCCGTACCAGGGACGGTCCCTCGATGCCGAGGGAGGCTGCCAGGTCCTTCTGGCGTATGTCCTCACCGAGAATGTGCAGGTGCAGGAGAGGGCGCCATGTGGCATCGGTAAGGTCCGAAGATTGAAACTCGGCATCGAGAACCTTACGCCAGCGACGGGTCAGGTACGTAAGACGAAAGAGAAGGTTGCCACGATTGACTTTTGTTTTGTAGATGTCCATATAAATAGATAGCATGCTATCTATTATTGTGCAATGTATTTTTGGAGGCATTGTTTTGGATTGTTAACTTACGAGATATACATAATAATGCCATCTGGCAGGATAAGCAGAATAAGGCAGGCGGCTTAGCGCTGGATTGTCAAACGATAGGTCGAAAGAGATGAGATCATGGCTGATGAAAAATACCTCTGCCAGTATGAATCACGCCTTTTGCTGAAAAATGGCGCTGAGGTTTTCGTGAGGCCTGTCGTCCCTACCGATGCCCCTCTCCTGGTTGACATGTTCGACAAGATGACGCCCCGATCCCGCTATCTGCGATTCATGACAAACATTCAGGAGCTACCGGAAGACTTGCTCCATCAATTCACGCACCTTGATTACCATGCCAGTTTTGCCATTGCCTGTTTAGTTGAAACTGACGACCACGCTGAGATCATCGCCGTAGCGCGCTATTCACATGATCCTGATGAGCATATTGCTGACCTTGGGGTTGCAGTCCGTGACGATTGGCAGCATCTGGGCATTGGCAAATCATTGCTGTCGAAAATTATTATAATCGGCAAGGAGCATGGTATCAGCCGATTCGGCAGCATGATGGACCCGCAAAATAACATCATGAAGAAGACGCTTCGTGAATTGGGTTATCAGGTAAATTATTTTTTCAGGGGGGGATCATATCAGGTCGAGATTATAACCTGACGTTTCTGCCATCTCATCGGCCAACGTGCGCAGGGAGACTTCCAGCCCGCCCAGAAAGCGTTGTGGAATCCGCGAAAGGCGATCTGAGCACCAACAAGATCACCGGCCAGGATAGCGCGTGCTTGGTTCTGCCTGCCAAGAGGGTGACCACTATCATGCCAGAGTTGGTAAGTCAGAGGTTGTATTGATGTGGGAATGCGGCGAGAACAACCGGCTGGACCGGCACTCAAGCTGCTTGATATTACCCTGACGAAAGGCATTAAAGCTATTGCCTGATTAGCCGATAATCCCGCCCCACATAGCAGAAACCCCTGAGCTTGCCGTCGCTTTTGGTTAAAGCTTTGGTCAAAGTCAGGGGCTGTATGCTGATAACTACTTGAGGTAGTTGCCTATTTAATGGAGCGGGAAACGGGATTCGAACCCGCGACTTCAACCTTGGCAAGGTTGCACTCTACCACTGAGTTATTCCCGCTTGGGAGCTTTGTTATTTAGCAAAACAGGGGGCGGATGTCAACATTTTTTTGGATGTTTCAAGAATTTTAACCGCGACCGGTTCTTACAAGGTCGTGATACAGCTCCGCCAAGGCTTTACCGCGCACGGTCCACGAATGTTCGCGAATGGCTTTCGCCCGTGCTTCCGCTCCATGCTTCCTTCTCGCTTCGGGATCGGCGAGCAGGGCGGCGATCTTCATTGCCAGGTCACGGGCATCGCCATACCGGGCATAGATGCCGGTGTCGCCGAGCACCTCGCGGTTGACCGGTGTATCAAAGGCAACCACCGGGAGGCCGCAGGCCATGTAGTTGAAAACCTTCCCATTCGCCTCGGTCGGCGAAAGCTTGGGTGTGACGGAGATCTCGGCAGCTGACAAGAGCAACGGCGCTTCCTGGTAATCAATCCTGCCGGTGAACGTGATCATGTCGTTGATCCCCCGCATGTGCGCCTCTTCTTGGTAGCGCTCGCAGGGAAAGCCCATGATCAGGAAATGGGCCTTGACCCCTTCACCCTTCAGCAATGTGATGCTGTCCAGCAGCAGATCGGTCCCCTGGTACCTGCTCAATACCCCAAGATAGGCCACAAGCGGCATCTCCTGTGCCAGGGCAAGGCGCTGGCGCCCCTCATTGCGGGGGTAGGGGTGGAAGACCTCCGTATCGACGCCGTCGATGACCGCCGTAACCCGCTCAGGTGCAATCCCCCATGCATTGACGAGTTCCGTTGCTCCGGCGCTGGAACTGGTGACGATCCGGTCTGCACGGCTGTTGATCATCCCTTCGATTCTCCGGAAGATACGGGCGGCCAGGGAGTCGGGACGGAAGAAACCATGATCCACGCATTCTCCGGTCAGGCTCCCCTGATAATCCAGGATGAGCGGCACGCCGGAGAGCGCTTTCAGTAGAGAGCCGATAAAGGCCCCCTCATGGAGGTGGGCATGGATAACGTGGGGGCGAAAGGTGAACAGAAGGGGAACGGCCCGGAACAGGAGCAGGGCATCCAGGTAGAGCTTGTGCCAGGAGGGGCCGGCAGCCAGCTTGGTATACCAGGGGATGTTCGGGATACGGATGACCGGGATGCCGGGCATGTCCCGGCCGAGGTGATAGGTGACGATGCGGACGTCGTGTCCCGCGGAGCAAAGTGTTCGGGCCTCCTCATAGATTCTGACGTGACACCCCCTGTCGGCAAAATAGGGGGTCGGCGCCAGCATGAGGATTCTCAGCCCGCTGTCAGCCAAGGTTGATCCTGTCCTTGACAACATAGATGGGCTTGCTCTGGGACTCGAAGTAGGTGCGGGCGTTCAACTCGCCCAACAGGCCCATGACGATGAACTGGACCCCCATGAACAGCAGGAAGGCAGTCAGGATCAAGAGAGGGTTGCGGTTCATGCTGAGATGTTCGAAGAGCTTCATATAAAGGGTCATGGCGCCGCTCGCAAACCCTGCCAACAGGGTGTAGACGCCCCATTTGCCGAACAGTTGGATCGGCTTGGTTGAATAGGCCATGAGGAACTTGACCGTCATCAAGTCGAGAATGACGCGCAACGTACGCGAGATACCATACTTGCTCGTTCCGTGAAGGCGGGGGCGATGGTTGACCGGAAGCTCGGCAACCCGGGCGCCGAATTGGGAGGCCAGGGCCGGCACGAAGCGGTGCATCTCTCCGTACAGGTTGATCCCGTCCAGTACCTCTCGACGGTAGGCCTTGAGGGTGCAGCCGTAATCGTGGAGGTGTACGCCGGTTTGGGACGAAATCAGCGCATTGGCGAGCATCGAGGGAATCTTGCGGGTGACAAAGGTGTCCTTGCGGTCACGGCGCCAGCCGGAAACCACATCATACCCCTCGTTCAGCTTTTCCAGCAGGCGGGGGATATCGGCGGGATCGTTCTGGAGGTCGCCATCCATGGGGATGATGACGCTGCCGCGGGCTGCGTCGAAGCCGGCCGACATGGCTGCCGTCTGGCCGAAGTTCCGGCGCAGGCGGATTACCTTGAACCGTTCATCCCTGGCGGCGATACACTGGAGCGCGGCAAAGGAACCATCGCTGGAACCGTCATCCACCGTGATGATCTCGTAGCGTATGCCGGTGTTGTCCAGCGCACCGGTTATCGCACCGTGAAGCGCTTCGATATTGTCCTGCTCGTTGTAGATCGGTACGACAATGCTGACGTCCACATGAAACTCCAATGGTAAGCTGGTGACAGCGTGATAACGCAGCCCGTACTATAGCGAATTACGAAAGTGTCGTCTGCAATAAAGTTGTTGTCTGTTCAAACTCCTTGGCGCGCCTGATCGTGACCTCGTTGCTTGATTGCTTTCGCGGCTTTCCCCCGAGAAGACCGTACAGCAGTCCGATACCGTTGGCGCAGTGCATGAGCGGAAAGAGCGCCAGCAGGAAGATGGCCGAAAATCCTCCTGAACCGGCCATGACCGCAAGCGTGAAGAGGGCGTCGAGTGTCACATAGGCGAAGGCCGGAAGCTCTCGGAACAGGCCTGCGGGGAGCAGCGGGAACAGCACCAGGTAGGCGACAAACGCCAGCGGCATGAAGCTGACCGGCGAGCCGGGGCCTGCAACCAGTGTCTGTTGACCCCGGCCGCGGCCATAGGAGAACATCTGTCGGCAAAAGGCCGTTATCGTAGCCCGCTGGCTCCTCATGACCGACATCCGGGGGATGTGGACAAGCTTGTTTCCAGCCGCGTGGATCCTGTCCAGGAGTTCATTCTCTTCATTGGGATAGAGGCGTTCGTCCAGCCCGCCGGCCGCAAGAAAGACGTCGCGGCGAATTGCCAGGTTGCACAGGATAAGTTCCCGTTCCGTTGTCTCGCGGGCTATGCCAGCGCTGCGGTAGCGGTTGCGCACACCGCCGGCGCCGAACAAGGAGGAAAGTACGCAGCCGAAGAGTTGCTGTAACGGCGAATCGCCGGGCGGTGTCAGCGAGGGGCCGCCTGCCACGGCAACGCTGGGGTCTTCCAGCGCTACGGCGCATTGCGCAAGGCAATCGGCCGCGACCATGGAGTCGTCGTCAAGGAAATAAAGGACATCGCCCCTGGCCTGTTGTGCCGCCAGGTTGCGCTGGCGGCTCGGTTGCGACCCCTCCGCGATCAGGATCTCATGGGGGTGGTCCTGCGACGTAATCTGTCGCAATGCCTCAAGCGCCTTGACGTGGCCTCCCGGCTTGACCGGTATGATGAACGAGAATGTCGGCATGTCCCCCCAATTCCAAATCAAGGCGCTATCTGCGTTGGCTCGTCTTCGGCTCCTCAACGTAGCCCTCTCTCTATCTCTCTCCCGGAGGGAGAGAGCACACCGTTTACCCTCTCCCTCCGGGAGAGGGTGGCTAAAGGCCGGGTGAGGGCCTTCGTCGCCTCAATCCTCTCCGCCTTGATTTCATCCTTGATCGGGAATCGGTAAACGTAATCGACCACCCACCGCAGGGTGGATGGTCGATTACGTCCGTGTTTATGGAGAGGTTGAATGAAGCCGATGTCCCGGCTTCCTGACAGAGCGAGTTACATCTTTGGGCTGCTGCCGTAGCTGTGCAGCCCGGACAGGAACAGGTTGACCCCAAGATAACAGAAGATGGTCGCGGCAAAGCCGATGATGGAGAGCCAGGCAGCGCGCTTGCCGACCCATCCGCGGGTGAAGCGGGCATGCAGGAAGGCGGCGTACACGAACCAGACGATCAGCGACCAGGTCTCCTTGGGGTCCCAGCTCCAGTAGGTGCCCCAGGCGTAGTTGGCCCAGGCAGCGCCGGTGATGATGCCCAGGGTGAGCAGCGGGAACCCGATCATGATGGACCGGTAGTTCAGATCGTCAAGCACCCGGATCGGCGGAAACATGGACATCAGGCCGCTTGCCGAGGTGGTGGAGGCGCTTTCCTCGTATTTTGCCTTGATGATGTACATGATGGAGATACCGCAGGCCACGGCAAAGGCCGCATAGCCGAGGAAGCAGGTGATGACGTGATACAGCAGCCAGTTACTCTGTAGCGCCGGCACCAGCGGCTCGATGCTGTTGCCTAGGCCAAGCTGGGCCCAGGTCATGCCCAGCAAGGCAAAGGGGACGACAAATGCCCCCACGACCCGGTACTTGTACTTGATGTCGATGAAGGCAAAGATCAGGATGATGGTCCACGAAAAAAAGACCACCGACTCGTAGAGATTGGAGAGCGGCGCATGGCCCACGCCAATGTCGTAGGATTCTTTCCAGCGCAGCCCGATGGCAACGGTCTGGATAATGAAACCGGCATAGGCGATCATGCTGCCCGCCAAACCAACAGACTTGTTCTTGCTGGCGATAAAGGCGAAAAAGACGACCATGGATGCCATGTAGGCAATCGTCGTCACGTTGAAAAGGAGCGAACTGGTCATACCGTTTGTAACCTCCGCTAGATTTTAAGATTGTTGAACTTCTCAGCCAGTTCCTCAAACTGCGGCTGAAACCCCGCCTGATTCTTGCTGGCATTGGCATACATGCGGACGTGCCCCTTTGACACGACCACCCATATCCGCTTGTGCGACATGAAAAACGCAATAAACAGGCCGACGACCATCAAGGTGCATCCGAGCCAGACCACCCACACACCCGGGTCCTTGGCAACCTGCAAACCGGTGTACATCTTGGCATTCGACCCTTCATAGTTGAATATCAATTCATCGCCCCGCTGGGCGTTGATCTCGGGATAGTTCTTGAGGACGATATAGGTCTGGGGCGCCTTTCCCTTGAAGGTTACCTCGACCCGGGCGGCCGGACCGGAGAAATCGGGCATAAACTGGCGCACTTCCTGGGTTGCTTCCAGCAGCTTGAATTTTGTGCCGTCCTTGAGCGTCACGGTTTCACCTTCGCGGGCGGTTAAACGATCGGGCGTGCCGCCATGGAGCGGCGTCACGGTGAAATAATGCGCGCTCCCCTCATTGGACTGGCCGTAACTCGACTGGTAAAAGGTAATCCCCTTGTAGGTCAACGGTTCGTTTACCACGATCCGCACATTGGTGTAGTCCTTGACCGGTTTGCCGTTTTCCAGAACCGTCAGTATACTCTTGAATTCCTTTGGGGCGCCCGTGTTGTAGAACGTTGCGGAAAACTGTTCGCAGCGAAGGTCGAAGCCCAGAGGGATATGTTTGCCGCTGCGTGTTTCAAGACTGGAGATGCTGCCCCCTTCCACAATGGTCACAAATCCCTTGAAGCCGAAGAGCGAACCGAGGATGGCCCCCACAAAGATCACCAGGATGCTGAGATGGACCACATAGACGCCCAGGCGGCACCAGGCATTTTTCTGGGAAAAAAGGTGGTATTCACCGTTATGTTCGCTTACCACGGGGTTTGCGAATTCGCGGCCAAGAAATTCCTTCAGCTTTTCACGTCCAACCTCCAGCGATCCCGAGAATGCGACCTCCTTTTTCAGGGAAAAGGAATTCCTCATGGATTCGGCAAGCACGAGAGTCGGTTCGGAGATAAATTTGAAGACATGGGGGAGGCGCTTGATGGAACAACTGGTGAGGTTAAGGCTGAATACGTACAAAAGGGTTATGAACCACCAGGAGTGGTACATGTCGAAAAAGCCGAGCTTGGTATAAATCTGCAGCTTGATGGGGCTGATCTGGGCCACGTATTCCGGCGGTATCAAGCCCTGTGGAATGATGGTTCCGATGATGGAGGTGAGTGCCAACGAGATGAGGAGAAATATGGTGAGTTTGAGTGAACAGAAAAAATCCCAGACTGCGTTGATAAAGCTGCGTTCGGTGGTTGCCAATTGGTGTCTCCAGATGGTGATTGAGTGTGGGGTGTACCCCAGCATGTAAGCTTATATTTATAGCTCAAAATTGGAAAAAGCGGAACATTTTTTTTCTTTACAAAAATAGTGTGGTGGGTGGGGAAAAGAAAAGGGATAACAACACAATTGGTTGTTATCCCTTTTCAAAAGTAAGCGTATCAGGGAAAAGATTTTACTTGTGGCATTCCTTACAAGCGGTTGGACCCTTTTTCATGGTGGTGTGGCACCCTTTGCAATTCTTGTGGGCCCAATCCTTGCCAAAGCCTTCTATCTTGCCGGGAGCCTTTTCATGGCACTTCTTGCAGTCGCCGACTGCTGTCTGATGGGCTTTGTGGTTGAATTTCACGCCTTTTTTCATCTCGATTACGTCGGCGGCAAATGCGGAACCAGCAAAGGCAACGAGGACAAACATGGCAATAACAATCTTCTTCATTCCATATACCTCCTTCAGAAATTTTGGCTTTGGTACTACGGAAGCCGCAAACAAGTCAAGCAAAAACCGTATACACTATCCTGCCTGCAAATCGGCATCCCTCTGTTCGAGCTCCTTATCCATTTCCCGGCGATAATCCAGCAATGCTTCGGCCAGCCGCTCGTCCGACAGTGCAAGTATCTGTACTGCAAACAGGCCGGCATTCTTGGCTCCGGCCTTGCCGATGGCCATGGTTGCCACGGGAATGCCGGCCGGCATCTGGACCGTCGAATAGAGGGCATCCACACCGTTCAGCGCGCCACCCGGCATGGGTACGCCGATTACCGGGATGATGGTTTTGGAGGCAACAACCCCTGCCAGGTGGGCGGCCATGCCTGCCCCGGCAATGATGATCCTGACCCCCCTGCCGGCCGCTTCCGAGGCGAGCGCCATTGTCCGCGCCGGAGAACGGTGGGCCGATGCAATACGCATCTCCCAGGGGACCCCGAACCGCTCCAGGATATCCGACGCCTCCCGCATCACTGCGAGATCGGTTTCACTTCCCATGATAATCAATACCTGCGGTGATCCTTTCATCCGACCTCCCGATTGATAGCATGAATCAAAAACAAGTGTCTCTTATAGGGGCACAACCAAAAGCATGGCTTTCTTCGTGGCCTTTGTGAGCTTTGCGTTAAATGTTTATCAGGTACGGCTAAGCGCCTTTTTGCCGATATCCGTGCGAAACTGCACACCGGGCCAGGTGATGCGGCCAACCCCCTGGTAGGCGCGGTCAATGGCGTGCTGCACCGTGTCGCCCAGGGCGGTAACCCCCAGCACCCGGCCGCCGTTGGTCACGCAGCGGTCCTCCTTCAGGCTGGTGCCGGCGTGGAAGACGTACACGTCATCCAGGTTTGCGGCATCGTCCAGTCCGGAGATCACATCACCCTTGCGGTAATCGCCCGGATATCCCTCGGCAGCCATGACCACGCAGACTGCGGCCTTGTCGTGCCACTCTATCCGCATACCCGACAGATCGCCGTTGGCAACGGCCATCAGCACCGGCACGATGTCCGACTTCATCCGCATCAGGAGCGGCTGGCACTCGGGGTCCCCGAAGCGGGCATTGAACTCCAGGGTCTTGACCTGGTCCCCGGTAACCATCAGCCCGGCATAGAGAACGCCACGATATGGGCGCCCCTCGGCAGCCATGCCGTCCACGGCACGGCGCAGGACCTGTTGCATGGCATTCTCGTGTACCGCCGGCGTAACCACCGGCGCCGGCGAATAAGCGCCCATGCCGCCGGTGTTGGGGCCAAGGTCGTTGTCGAAGATCGCCTTGTGGTCCTGGGCGCTGGCCAGGGGGATGATGTGCGTGCCGTCGGTAATGGCCAGGAAGGAGGCCTCCTCGCCGGTCAGAAACTCCTCGATCACCACGCGGGAACCGGCCGAGCCAAAGGCATTGCCGGAGAGCATGTCGGTCACCGCCGCAACCGCTTCCTCTCGGGTCTGGGCGATGATGACCCCTTTGCCTGCTGCCAGGCCGTCAGCCTTGACCACGATCGGCGCGCCGGTTTGCTCGATGAACGCCACGGCCGGTCCCACCTCGCTGAACACCCCGTAGGCTGCCGTGGGTATGCCGTATTTGCGCATGAGGTCCTTGGAAAATGCCTTGCTCCCCTCGATGATGGCGGCATTCTTGTCGGGGCCGAAAACCTTGAGACCATGCTTCTCGAACAGGTCCACAATCCCCATGGAGAGCGGCTGCTCCGGGCCGACCACGGTCAGGTCGATCTTTTCGGCCTTGGCAAACTCCAGCAGGACATCGATCTCATCCGCATTGATGGCGACGTTTTCCGCAAGTGCCGCGGTTCCCGGATTCCCCGGCGCGCAGTAGATGGTATCCACCAGCGGTGACTGGGCGATCTTCCACACCAGCGCATGCTCCCTGCCTCCACCACCGACAACCAGAACTTTCATTTATACCCCCTGAACTTCTGCCACAGAGACACGGAGACACGGAGAACTGCAAGATAAAAAACGGAGGAAAAACAAAACCAGAAGTTTTGAAGAAACCTGGGGCTTTTGATTTTATCTCAAAAGAAAGAGGGTTCTCTCTGCTTTTCCTCTGCGTCTCTTTAGGCCCTTTGGGTCTGTGTCTCTGTGGCAGATGTTAGTTTTTGTCGTTAATGCCGGAAGTGCCGCATTCCCGTGAACACCATGGCAATCCCATGCTCGTTGGCCGCCTTGATCACCTCGTCGTCGCGCACGCTGCCGCCCGGCTGGATGATGGCGGTCACGCCGGCTTCGGCGGCGGCATCAACGCCGTCACGGAAGGGAAAGAAGGCGTCCGAGGCCAGCACCGTCCCCTTGATGGGAAGGAGCGCCTTCTGGACGGCGATGCGGGAGGAATCGACCCGCGACATCTGCCCGGCGCCGATCCCCACGGTCTGGTCGCGGCTGGTGAAGACGATGGCATTTGATTTGACGTGCTTGCCGACCCGCCAGGCAAAGTCCAGCGCCTCGTATTCGGAGGCGGTCGGCACGCGATCGGTCACCACCTTGCATTCGGCCGCCCGCACCATGCCCAGGTCACGACCCTGTACCAGCAGGCCGCCGACCACCTTTTTCAGGTCGTAGCCGCCGGCGACATAGTCGGCCAGGAGCGGCACCTGCATCACCCGCACGTTCTTCTTGGCGGTGAAGATATCCAGCGCCTCGTCACTGTAGCCGGGGGCAATCACCGCTTCCAGAAAGGTTGAGGTCAGCTCCCTGGCGGTGGCAGCGTCCACCTGGCGGTTGAAGCCGACAATGCCGCCAAAGGCCGAGACCGGGTCGCATTCCCGCGCCTTCAGATAGGCGGAAAGCGGCGTGTCGCCCAGGGCGACGCCGCACGGGTTGGTGTGCTTGATGATGACGGCGGCCGACTGTTCGAACTCCTTGACCGTCTCGATGGCGGCGTCAAGGTCGATGATGTTGTTGAAGGAGAGTTCCTTGCCCTGGAGTTGGACGGCGTTGGAGACGCACGGTTCCGCCACGCCCTTTTCCACGTAAAAGGCGGCCGACTGCTGGGGGTTCTCGCCGTAGCGCAGATCCTGGGCCTTTTTCACCTGGATGGTGAAGGTGGCGGGGTACGTCTCGACCGACTCGCCCAGGCGCGCCCCCAGGTAGTTGGAGATGGCACCGTCATAGGCGGCGGTATGTTGGAACACCTTGACCGCCAGACCGAAGTTGGTCTTGGGGGACACCGTGCCGTTGCTGGCCTTCATCTCCGCCAGAACCGTGGCGTAGTCGCCGGCGTCCACCAGCACGGTTACGTCCGGGTGGTTCTTGGCAGCGGAGCGCAGCATGGTGGGACCGCCAATGTCTATATTCTCGATGGCGTCCTCAAGCCGGCATCCCTCCTTGGCCACCGTTGCCTCGAAGGGATACAGGTTGACCACCACCATATCGATATTCTCGATGCCGTGCTCTTTCATCTTGGCCACGTGCTCGGGATTGGAACGCATGCCCAAAAGTCCGCCATGCACCTTGGGATGAAGGGTTTTGACCCGCCCGTCCAGCATCTCGGGAAAACCGGTGAATTCCGACACGTCCTTGACGTTCAGTCCCGCATCGCGCAGCAACTTGGCCGTACCGCCGGTGGAGAGGATCTCCACGCCGTAGCCGGCCAGTTCTCTGGAAAACTCGATGATACCCGTCTTGTCGGAGACGCTGATCAGCGCCCTGGTGATTCTAGCCATGTGTGCCTGCTCCCTCTATACGGTAATGTGGTTATGAAAAACGAGCTTTACAACAAAATCTGCCACAGAGACACGGAGACACAGAGGTACACAGAGAAAGCCAAAATTATTTTGGGGGAGACGAAATGCATCAATGCATAATCCGTTGTTCCCTCCCGTCTTTTCTCCGTGCCTCTGTGTCTCTGTGGCGGAATCGATTTTTTGGTTTCGCTTATGGATGAGGGAAGTCGATATTCTTCATAAACAGTGTCTCGAACAGCGGTGTTCCGGAGAGGGGTACCACCCGGAAACGCTCTCCCAAACGTTCCACGGATTCGAAACCGTCGCCGGCCGCCAGGGCGCGCTCGGCACCGGCCAGTGCCCCCTCGGGGGTGAAACGACAAATGTGTACCATGCCTTGATCGAAAATTCCAATGGTTTTGAGCCATTCCTGCCGCAGCACCGCCCCGAATGACCCGGTTAGAACCACATCATGCAAGGCTTGAAGGCGTATACATGATCGCTCTGCCAGAACCTCCATGCCGGCCCGGATGGCACCCTTGGCAAGCTGGATCTGGCGGATATCGCCTTGGGTGAGCAGCAGCAGTCGTCGGGCATCCCGGTAAAGCACAAAGGCGTTTTCGCCCTGGTGATCGATGATCCGGTTCGCCAGGTTCGAGGGGATCTCGCTGCTTGCCCGCAGTCTGCCGCCCGGCTCGACGATATCGTGCCGCAGCAATTCGCTGACCGTCTCGATGGCCCCGGAGCCGCAGATGCCCACCGGCTCGGCGTTGCCGATCACCGCCAGTTTGACCCGCTCACCCTCGATCACCACGGAACTGATCGCACCGGTCAATGCCGCCATGCCGCAGTTCAGGTTGCCCCCCTCAAAGGCAGGGCCGGCAGCGGCCGATGTTGCCCAGATGGTGTCGCCGGCGGTCAGGGTCATCTCGCCGTTGGTGCCCATGTCGAGGCAGAGCGCGGCATTGCCGGGTTGTATGCCGTAGATGAAGGCTACGGTATCACCACCCACGAAACCACCCGGCATGGGGAATACGTAGACCTCGGCCATGCCTTCCCAGCCCAGTTCCGTTGCCAATAGCCGCTTGCCGCAGGTGAACAGGGGACGGAACGGGGGAAAGGCTAGGGATTTGACCGGCAGGCCCAGCAGAAGGTGCTGCATGGCCGGATTGCCGGCAATGGCAATCTGTTTCACGTCTGTCCAGGGGATGCCGGTTTGTTCGCACAGTACCTGGGCCAGGCGCCGCAGTTCAATGCGGACCAGGGCCGACATCTCATGAAGCGTCCCCTCCGAGTTCACTGCCGCATCCAGGCGCGCCACAACATCGGCTCCAAAGCGCCGCTGGGGGTTCATACTGCCGGTCATGGCCAGACGTTTCCCGCTGTCGGTGTCGATGAGCGAGGCGGCAAGGGTGGTGGTGCCGAGGTCAATGGCGAGTGCGATCATAAAGGAGCTTCCTTCTCGATCAGGTCCCTTGAATTTTTCGTGGTATTATATGCAAAACATGATATTTTCTACGTGCGGTCGGTGCATTTGTTCCGCAGCACGTATCATTCCCGCTCGGGACTGGTTGTTTCGAGAAAATTGAAGTTGATACTTACTGGGAGTCAGGTATGAACAATCCGTCAATCCAGGTGAACAACAACCAGCTTGTGGAAACACTGGCCCAGTTTCCTCCCGATGGGCTGAAAAAGCTGATCGATCAGCTTTTCAGGAAAAAGCTGTATGCCCCGCTCCCGCTTGCCGAGATCACCCGCGAGGCCTCGCGGACGGTAAAGCGGGAAAAGCTCGGGCCTGAAACTGCTGCAGAGGCGGTCCAGTGGGCGCGGTCACAAAAGTAGTCATTGATACCAACGTCTTCATCTCGGCCTTTGGCTGGGACGGCAAACCGGAAGCTGTCCTGCGTCTGATGGAGCAGCGGAAGGTTATCAACTACACAACCAACGACATCTACGCCGAACTCCAGCGGGTCGTTGCCTACCCCAAACTCAAATTCTCCCCCACCTTGCAGGTCAACATACTCGAATTTGTCTTTTCCTGGTCCCGCTTTGTGCAACCGCAAGAGACTGTCTCCGTGATTACTGACGACCCGGACGATGACATGTTCCTGGCCTGCGCTATTGTCGCCAACGCCACGGCCATTATCTCCGGCGATCCGCACCTGCTGTCCCTTGGTTCCTATCGCGGCATCCCTATTGTGACCCCGGCCAAGTTCCTGGAACACAAGAACTGATTCTCGATCAAGCCCATCCATTTATCACGAAAAACCAGATCAATCAGTTTGAATTTCGTTTCAGGCAGGGAAACGTTACACGACTTCAACCAGAGCCGTCTGTTTCTTCATTGCCTCGCCGATCTGCCGGGCAAAGATGCCGCGCTGTTCGGCTTGCGCCAGGAAGCGCCGTGCATCTTCAGGCGGAAAGGCGATTAGCAGCCCGCCGGAGGTCTGAGGATCGAACAAGGGCAGAAGGGCTTCGTCAGCCGCATCCATTCCCGCAACCAGCGGGGCGTAGTGGTCGCGGTTGCGGTAACAGCCTGCCGGCACCATGCCGTCGGAGATCAGCTCCCGCACGCCGGTCATCAGCGGGATGTCGTTGACCCGCAAACTGATGGTTAGTCCGGCTCCGCGGGCCATCTCGCTCGCATGTCCGATCAGGCCGAAGCCGGTCACGTCGGTGGCGGCAGTAGCGTGGCATTCCCGCATCAGGGCGGCTGCGTCGCGGTTGAGGGTGGTCATCCAGGTTGCGGCTTCTTCCACGGACGCGGCAGGGGCCATCTCGCCCTTGATGGCGGTGGAGATGATCCCGGTGCCCAGCGGCTGGGTGAGGATCAGCAGGTCGCCCGGACGGGCGGTGGAGTTGCGGATGATCTCATTCGGATCGATCAGGCCGGTCACGCTGAGGCCGTACTTCAGTTCATCGTCTTCAACCGTGTGGCCGCCCACCAGGCAGACGCCCGCCTCTTTCAGGACGCTGTTCCCTCCGTCCAGGATATCCCGCAGGATCTCGGCGGGCAGGGCGCAGGACGGGAAAAAAACCAGGTTCATGGCGGTGACGGGGCGGGCGCCCATGGCATAGACGTCGGAGATGGCGTTGGCGGCGGCGATGCGGCCAAACGTGAACGGGTCGTCCACCAGGGGGGTGATGATGTCGGCCGTCTCGACCAGGGCGCACTCCGGCCCGATGCGGTAGACACCGGCATCATCCGAGGTCTCCGGCCCCACCAGCAGGTTTGCGTCGCGGTATGCCCAAAGCCCGTCCAGGGCTTTCGCCAGGCCCTCGGGGCCCAGTTTCGCGGCTCAACCGGCAGCCTTCACCATGTGCGTCAGCTTGATCATGACCGTCCTTTTATGGGACTTATAGGTCCCATAGGTCCTATAAGTCCCCGTCAAATTGCTTATTTCACATACACCCTCGGCACCCGTTTGCTGATGCCGCAGAAGATCTCGTAGGGAATGGTGCCGGCCCAGGCGGCCAACTCCTCGGCGTGGATGCAGTTGCCGGCGTTGTCCGGTCCCATCAGCACCACCTCGTCACCCACCGCGACACCGGGGATATGGGTCGCGTCCAGCATGATCCAGTCCATGCAGACCGTGCCCGCCACCCTGGCCCGCTGCCCCCTGATCAGGGCCTCACCCCGGTTGGTGAGGGCGCGCGGGTAGCCGTCGGCATAGCCGACAGGCACGCTGGCGACCAGGGTTCTGTCGTTGGCGGTAAAGCGGCGGGCGTAACTGATGGTGGTGCCCGGTTCCACCCATTTCAGCATGGCAATCCGGCTTTTCAGCCGCATGACCGGTTTGATGTCCAGCTTGCCCTGAAAGTCCGATGACGGTATGGCGCCGTAGAGGGCGATGCCGGGTCTGACCAGGTTGCAGCCGGGCACATCCCGGAGCAGGGCTGCGGCGCTGTTGGCGATGTGGACGTAGCGGGGGGTGAAGCCGTTCTTCCTGGCCTCGGCCAGGACCCAGGTGAACCGCTCCGCCTGAAGCCGGGTAAAATACTGGCCCGACTCGTCCAGTTCATCGGCGCTGGCAAAGTGCGACACGATCCCTTCCAGCATGATGTTGGGCAGTTTCTTCAACTCCGCGAGAAAGGCGGGGGCGTCGCTGTACTGAATCCCCAGGCGGCCCATGCCGGTATCAATCTTGAGATGCACCTGGGCCTTGCGGAAGAGCTTGCCCGCGGCATGATTGAGGGCCTGGGCCTGATCCAGGCTGAAGACGATGGTGGAGATGTTGAAGCCGATGCATTTGCGCTCCTGGCCCGGATAAACGCCGCCCAGGAGGAGGATCGGCCTGTCGATGCCGGCCTTGCGAAGCTGAATCCCCTCGGCCAGGAAGGCAACGCCGAAGGCGTTAACCCCCAGTGTTTCCAGTTCGCGGCTGATGTCCATGAAGCCGTGTCCATAGGCATCGGCCTTGACCACCGCCAGGATCTCGGCCTTGCGGGGTATGGATGTCCGGACAACCTGGAAATTGTGGTGCAATGCATTCAGATCGATTTCGGCAAATGTGGGACGACTGTCGTACAAAGTCGTTGTGCTCCTTTTTTTATGTATGACCTGAATTCGTGACGCCTTCACGGCTTCAGGTATGAGTCAAAGACTATGGGATATATTCCGTCAGCGGTTATTACCATGTCCGGCCGATGCTGTAAAGTGAAAGGGGGGGAGACATCGGGCCGCTGTCCGTCATAGACATTGACAGAAACGGCGAATTCCAGTACGGTATGCACTGATGTAGGCCCTAGGGGAGTTCTGACGAACTGAGATGATTCCGCGGAATCAGACCCTTTGAACCTGATCCGGTTCACACCGGCGTAGGAAAGCGGCTAGTGTTGTATCGCCCGTTTCGGCCGCCTGAGATATGTTCTTATCAGTGCGGCTATTTATTTTTCAGGGACACCACATGACCGATTGCAGCAGATCATTCCGCCTCGTCGTCAACAAACCGGCACCTCACCCTGCCATTGCCGGCGTCTACCTGATTACCGACCAGGATGACAACCTGATGGGACGGGTGCGGGCAGCCCTGAGCGGCGGTATTTCGGTTGTGCAGTACCGGCCCAAGGGGAAGCCGGCCGAGGCATGTCTGAGCGAGGGGGGCGAGCTGAAACAGCTCTGCCGGAGCTTCGGTGTCTCCTTTATCGTCAATGACGACATGCTGCTTGCACGGGACTTGGATGCGGATGGCGTCCACCTGGGACAGGACGACGGCAGCGTTGTAGCAGCCCGGGAACTCCTGGGGCCGGGCAAGATCATCGGCAAATCGACCCACAATCTGGACGAGGCCCTTCAGGCCGAACAGGAGGGGGCCGACTACATCGGTTTTGGCGCCATGTATCCGACCGGCAGCAAGGCGATTACCCATATTCCGGGGACGTCGGGGTTGGCGGCCATCCGTGACCGGATACGCATCCCGGTCGTTGCAATCGGCGGGATCACCACCAGCAATGCCTGCCGGGTGATCGATGCCGGCGCCGACGCGGTGGCGGTCATCTCCTCGGTGCTTTCCTGCCCGCGTCCCGACAGGGCGGCAGTGGAGCTGAAGCTGCTCTTCAACCGCAACCGCCCGTTCCCGCGCGGTTCGGTGCTGACCATAGCCGGCAGCGATTCGGGAGGCGGGGCCGGCATCCAGGCCGACATCAAGACGATCACGCTGTTGGGGAGCTACGCCGCCAGCGTTCTGACCGCCCTGACCGCCCAGAATACGCGGGAGGTTTCCTCCATACACGGCCTGCCCCCTTCATTCGTCATCGACCAGTTGGATACGGTGCTCTCCGATATCCCGGTGGATGTGATCAAGACCGGCATGCTCCATACCCCGGCCATTATCTCGGCCCTGGCGGAATGGCTGAATGAACGGAAGTCGATTATCCCGCTGGTCATCGACCCGGTCATGATCGCCAAGGGGGGCGCCGCGTTGATGGACCGCGACTCGCTTCATGTGTTCCGTGAACAGCTCCTGCCGCACGCCTACCTGCTGACCCCCAATGTGCCCGAGGCGGAACGGCTTCTGGGGCGGTCGGTTCGATCAGAGGAGGAAATGAGGGAGGCGGCCCGTGACCTGCATGGTCTGGGGGCGGCCAATGTGCTTCTCAAGGGGGGGCACCTCAGCGGCAGGCTGTCGAGCGATATCCTCTTTGACGGGAGCGAATGGCACACCTTTAGCGCCGACCGGATCTTCACCAGCAATACCCATGGCACCGGCTGCTCCTTCGCATCGGCCATTGCCACCTTCCTGGCCCAGGGAGAGCCATTGCGGTGCGCCGTGGAAAAGGGGAAGGAATTCATCACCGCTGCCATCCGCCTGGCCCGCCCTTTGGGAAAAGGGCACAGCCCGGTCAACCATTTCATGGCGGCGAGCGAAATCATGCGCTGCCAGGCGCCGGACAAAGACCTGAATACGTGATGCCTGTACGGCGGAGCGAGCGAAATGCCGGAGCCAATCGCCGCTCGTGAAGCTCCAAACCGGCTCTGCCGGGTAACCTCCGCCACAGCCGTGACTGGAGCCTCAAATGCCGGGGCTGAGGCATTCTAAGCGAGTGGAGCCGGGAAGGCATCACGCATTCAGGATAGAATTACCAGATCATTCAGATAAAAGGAAACGTACCATGACTCAACTGGAATACGCCCGCAGGGGTGTCATCACCGAACAGATGCAGGCGGCAGCGGCAGCGGAAGGGGTGGAACCCGAGTTCATCCGTGACGGCCTGGCAGCCGGAACCATCGTTATCTGCCATAACATCAAGCATGCCAACGGCACGCCGCTGCCGGTCGGGACCGGCCTGCGCACCAAGATCAACGCCAATATCGGCTCGTCCTCCGACGATACGGACATGGAGAAGGAACTGGAAAAGGCCCGTACCGCCGTCAAATACGGCGCCGACGCCATCATGGACCTCTCCACCGGCGGTCCGGTGGATGAGATCCGCCGCGCGGTCATTGCCGAAACCAGCGCTTGCATAGGCTCCGTGCCGTTGTACCAGGCCGCCCTGGATGCCGTCAGGGTCAAGAAAAAGGCCATTGTGGACATGACGGTGGATGACATGTTTGCCGGCATCGTCAAGCATGCCGAGGATGGGGTGGACTTCATCACCGTGCACTGCGGCGTGACCCGCTCCACGGTGGAGCGGATGAAGAACGAGGGGCGGCTGATGGACGTGGTTTCCCGCGGCGGCGCCTTCACCATCGAATGGATGAGCTACAACAACCAGGAAAACCCGCTGTACGAACATTTCGACAAGCTGCTGGAGATCACCAAGGAATACGACATGACCCTGTCGCTGGGTGACGGATTTCGACCCGGCTGTCTGGCTGACGCCACGGACCGGGCCCAGATCCATGAGCTGATCATCCTGGGCGAATTGACCCAACGGGCCCAGGAGGCCGGCGTGCAGGTGATGATCGAGGGGCCGGGCCACGTGCCGCTTCACCAGATCCAGGCCAATATCCTGCTCCAGAAGCGCCTGTGCCACGGCGCCCCGTTCTATGTTCTGGGACCGCTGGTGACCGACATCGCGCCCGGTTACGACCATATCACCTGCGCCATCGGCGGGGCCATTGCCGCCGCCGCCGGGGCGGATTTCCTCTGCTATGTCACCCCAAGTGAACATTTGCGGCTGCCCGATGTGCAGGATGTGCGCGACGGCGTGATCGCATCACGCATCGCGGCCCACGCAGCGGATATCGCCAAAGGTGTCAAAGGCGCCATGGCAAAGGATATCGCCATGGCAAAGTGCAGGAAAAAGCTGGATTGGGAAGGGCAGTTCGCCCTGGCCCTGGACCCGGACAAGGCCCGCCAGTTCCGGGCAGATTCACCGGTTTCCGATCACGGGGCCTGCACCATGTGCGGCGAGTTCTGTGCGTATAAGGTGATGGACGAGGCGATGAAACGGTAGGATAAGGAGAAGATTGGGACTGGTGTCCGGGATTTGGAAGGTGCTTTTTCCGATCCCGGTTACCTGTCGCAGACTAATGCTTGGTACTGAAGTCCTTGAATGAACCTGACTGGCCCGGACGCTTTTTCGGGGCGCTCATGTCCCAGACCATTTTGGAGAGGGTGCGTTCGATCGGGGCCAGAAACAGCGCCAGGAGAAACATCAGCAGGAACACCAGAAAAAACGCTCCGATCATGGCTACGACGACAACAACGAGCTCGACAATTGGGGGCATGGCTTTTTCCTTATAGGTGATATGTTCCCGCCCTGAAGCATCGCCAGTATACACCCATTCTATAAAAATTCACAATATCTAAACCCGAAACCGAATAAGAAAACAGTGCGCCAGGGCACAGTGGGACCATAACCTTTGCATTGGCCGCTTGTGCCGGCGTTGGAGAAGGCATGGCGACCGGCAGATCACCCTTTCGCATAGGCATCGACCTGGGGGGCACCAAGACCGAGGCGCTGCTGTTGGACCCGGACGGTGGCGTCGTGCTCCGCGAGCGGAGGGGGACACCCCTGTGCCACGGGTATGAGGCTATCGTCACATCGGTGGCCCATATGGTGCGCTCGGCTCTGCCGCGGGTCATGCACGGGGCGCCGGTGACGGTGGGGATCGGTATTCCCGGCTCCGTGGACCCGGTGACCGGCCTGGTGCGCAACGCCAATTCCACCTGCCTGATCGGTCGCCCTTTCCAGGCCGACCTGGAAGAGGAGTTGGGACGGCCGGTGGGGATGCGCAACGACGCCGACTGCTTTACCCTGGCCGAGTGCCGCCTCGGTGCGGGGCGAGGCCAGGGACTCGTGTTCGGGGTGATCATGGGGACCGGGTGCGGTGGCGGGATCTGCATCGATGGCGTGGTGCGCGAAGGGCCGCAGCGTATCGCCGGCGAATGGGGGCATTTCTCGGTTGACCCCCTTGGCGCCGACTGTTACTGCGGCAACCGGGGCTGCGTGGAGACAAAGATCAGCGGTTCCGGCGTGGAGGCGGCCTTTGCCCGCACCTACGGCGAGCGGCTCTCCATGGACCGGATCGTTGCCGGCTCCCGCGAGGGTGAGCCCCGTTGCCGGGAAACCTTCGAACAATTTCTTGACGACTTCGGGCGCTGCCTGGCAGGGGCGATCTCGCTGCTTGACCCGGATGTGGTGGTGCTGGGGGGCGGTCTCTCCAATATTGACGAACTCTACACCACCGGCATCGAGCGGGTGCGGCGCTACGTATTTCATGACAAGCTGACCACCCCGATCCTGAAGAACAGCCTTGGTGACTCGGCCGGCGTGTTCGGGGCCGCATGGATCGGGGTATAACCTGTTTGAAGCGGCCGCGTGAAGGGGAGTGCCATGAACATTTTCCATGATTTGCCTGCCGCCTTGCCGGACGAGGTTGTCGAATCCCTGGTCGAGGCCGAAAACATCCGTATCGAGCGGATCGTATCCAATGGTCAGGCAACGGCAGAGGGGGAATGGTACGACCAGGAGCGGGACGAATGGGTGCTGCTCCTGTCAGGTAGTGCGGGTCTGCTGATGGAAGGGGATGGTGAGCCGCGTGTCCTCGGGCCGGGCGATTATCTCATGATCCCGGCCCATTGCCGTCACCGGGTGGCCTGGACCGATCCGGGGGAACGCACCGTCTGGCTGGCGGTGCATATGGGCGGATGACTCACCGCTTATGCGGTTTGCGTGTCTGAAAACCGACTGCGATAAAAAGCCAAAGAGTCAAAGTTTTGAAAATATGGGGGACGTGCTACAAGCCATCATCGTAAGAGTGAGAGGTCATGGTCTCGCCAACCCGCTGGAACGGGATGAGACTGTCAAGGTCCAGTCTCCAGGGAATCTTTTGCCGGTAGCACCAGGAACTCGCATCCAATAACGATCCAAACGTCCCCAACGGCTTATGTCCGGCCAGATCGAATACCGAATAGGTATGATGGTGGTCTTCAAAAATGATCGCTGACATCGTCGTCACCTCTTTCCGTGTGCGGTAACAATGTCTCGCTACGCGGGAACGGATCAGGTGCCCGCGTAGCATCCATACTTCCCGGAACTGGCCAGTTACTTAATTGATAGCAATTCATGTGCCATGTTGTGGGAATGGGGTGATGGCCGCCCTGAATCCGCACTGCATTACCGGCTTCTCTCGCCTGGAATGCCCCGGTCCCGGCGTTTCAGGCGTGATTCGCGGCGTGGGCGCTCATCACCCGGCAAAGGGCGTGAAAGGTATGACAGCGATTGACACCGGCATTTTTCCTGCTGCTTTGGATGCCAGTGAAACAAAAGTGTCAAATTATTCGACAGTGCCTCTCGATGTCCATACTGTTCATTGACGGATCGTAAAGAAAGGAGACAGCATGACGCTGTCAACGCTCCTCTACTTCCTCGGCGCTTCCATAGCGCTTACCCTGGCGCCCGGTCCCGACAACCTGTTCGTGATGACGCAGGGGATCGCGCGCGGCAGGCGGCCTGCCATCATCACGGCCCTTGGCATGTGCAGCGGGATCAGTGTTCATACCACTGCCGCGGCCCTGGGTATCTCTGCCCTGTTCTATTCGTCGGTGCTGGCCTTCAATGTGGTCAAGTTTGCCGGCGCGGCCTACCTGCTCTATCTGGCCTGGAAGACGCTGAAGGAACGATCCGCCATCAGGCTTGCCACTGTCGATACCAGGGGTAGTACGGCCCTGTTCAAGCGGGGCTTTATCATGAATGTGCTCAACCCGAAGGTTGCCATGTTCTTTCTGGCCTTCCTGCCGCAGTTTGTCGCCCCCGGCAGCGGCTCGATCCCGTTGCAGATGTTGCTCTTGGGGTTCCTGTTCATGCTGCAGGCGGTCATCATCTTCTGCCTGATCGGCTATTTTTCCGGGGGCATTGGCAGTTACCTCCTGGCTCGGCCCCGGTTTGCCAAATGGTTCGATTTCCTGACCGCCGGGGTATTCGCGTCGCTGGGTATCAGGCTGGCCCTGGCGGAACGATAATATAAAATACATCTACCGCAGAGGACGCGGAGGAACGCAGAGGAGGTCGAAGGATTACTATTCACCGGTTTCCGGTGATGAAATCTTTTCCCATAACAAAACGTTTCCTCTGTGAACCTCCGCGTCCTCTGCGGTGCAACAGTCTTTTGCTGGATATGTGGTAGGTTTGGCATGTGCTCATGCGACGAAAGGCGATGAATCATGGAATATCAAACAGGCAGGCCGGGCAGGATCATCATCGCGCGTTTCAGTGACGGCGATGACGTGCTGGCCGGACTTGCGGAGATTGCGGTCAGGGAGAACATCCGCGCCGCCGCGTTCAATCTGGTCGGCGGGATGAAAAAGGGGCGCTTCGTGGTCGGTCCCGAAGATGAGAATATGCCGCCGGTGCCGGTGTGGCGCGAGTTGACGGAGAGTCACGAGGCGGTCGGGTTCGGCACCATCTTCTGGCAGGGGGATCTGCCCAAGGTGCATTTCCACGGCGCCTACGGCAAGCACGACAGCGTCAAGGCAGGCTGCATGCGCGAGGGGAACGAGGCGTTCCTGGTGTTGGAGGCGGTTATCACCGAGATCCTCGATGTGGCCGCGGTGCGGGAAAAGGACCCGGCCTCGGGCATGGTGTTGCTGAGGCTGATAACGTGAAGCCGCACGTTCACGTGGCCTGTGCCATCATCGAACGCGATGGGCTGGTGCTGGCTGCCCAGCGGAGCGAGGGGATGAACCTGCCACTCAAATGGGAGTTTCCCGGCGGCAAGCTGGAGGCGGGCGAAACCCCCGGCGAATGCGTGATCCGCGAGCTGCACGAGGAGTTGGCCGTGCGGGTCGGCATCGGCCCGGCCTTGCCGGCGGCCACCCACTCGTACGATACCTTCACGGTTACGCTCTATCCGTTTGTCTGTTCCCTTGACAGCGGCGAGATCACCCTGCACGAACACCGGGCCATAGCCTGGCTGGAACCGGAGCGGCTGCCGGAGCTGGACTGGGCCGAGGCGGACCTGCCGGTAATCGCGGATTATCTGGCCCAACGGGGGGTAGCCCCGTGAACGACGCTACCGCGCCGACCCAGGGGAAGGTGTACTTCTACCTGATCCTGACCACCTTTTTCTGGGGGGGCAGTTTCCTGTTCAGCAAGATCGGCCTTGCCGAAATCCCGCCGACGCTGTTCGTATTCTCCCGTTTTACCCTGGCGTCCGTGATCATGCTGCTCGTCTCCTTCCGGCGCCTGAGGGCCATGGATTGGGGCACCCTGCGGCGCGGTCTGACCGTGGGGCTTGCCCTGGGTCTGACCAACATCAGCTTCGTGTTCGGTGTCCAGGGAACCAGCATCTCGCGGGCCGGGGTGCTGAACAACCTGTTCGTACTGTTCATTCCGCTTATCACCCGGGTCGTCTGGCGCGATCGCATCGGGCGGGTCAACCTGTTCGGCATCGGGCTTGCCGTGGCCGGCATCTGGCTCCTGGCTACCGGCGGCGGGTCGGGTTTCAATCGCGGCGACCTGCTCTCCACAATCTGCGCCCTGTTTATCGCCGGCCACATCATCACCGTCTCCAAGGTCCTGCGGGATGATGACGTCTATCTGGTCTCCCTGGTGCAGTTCACCACGGTTGCGATCATGGCGGGCCTTGCCTCCCTGACGCTCCCCCTGCCTTCATTCACCGTAACGCAGACCGGTGTGATGACGGTTGTGTACTGCGCCATCTTTCCCACCGTGATCTGCTTTACCTTGCAGAACACCTTTCAACGTTATGTCACTCCCACCAGGGCTGGTCTGGTCTATACCCTTGACCCGGTCTGGAGCCTGGTGGCCGGATTTTGTTTTCTGGGCGAACGGTTGAACGGTCGTGAATGGGTGGGGTGCGGGCTGATCTTCCTGGCGGCGGTAATCCCGCTCGGGGTGCGCTACGCCTGTGAGCGCCGGCTGCTTGACCGGTACGGCGTCAGGTCGTCCCTGTAAGGGCGTATTTGATTGGGTGGGGCAGGGCGGGAAGCGATCCGGGCTTGAGTTTTGGCAGAAGATGGGGTATAAGATACCTCCGCTTTGGAGAGGTGTCCGAGTGGTCGATGGTGCCTGACTCGAAATCAGGTGTACGGCAACGTACCTAGGGTTCGAATCCCTACCTCTCCGCCACTAAAAAAAACAATGGGTTACGGCCAAGTGCCGTAACCCATTTTTCTTGTGACACCGGAGCAGGATCGTGCTTTCGTGGACCAAAGGTTTTGAGGTTGCAGTAGTGCAGGCCCGGATATCCGTCCGGGCCTTTTGTCTATTCAGGGTGGTGAAGTGATGCTGGTAAATGTAACCTAATGAAAGAATTAAACTTTTGTAATTGCTGATAATTTCTGCTATTAAGGTGTCGGTGGAATGAGGGTGTTTTTTTATGCGATGGGGTGGGGGATGAAACGGATGGAGAATTGGACGATTTATAGAGGCCGCTGAACCGGGGAGAATGCCGGTTGGGCGGCTTTTTTGTATGCGCAATTTAGTTGTTGTCAATATGCCCCATTGAGGTATAATGTGTCATGAAGTCGCTGCTGATTACCGTTGTCGAAACCGCCTCCTTTATGGCCGACGCAAAGACCTGCATGTCGGATGAAGAGCGAACTGAGGCAATAAATATGATTGCTGCACATCCTGAATGCGGCGCTCTGATTCCGGGCGGCGGTGGTATCCGCAAGGTTCGGTTTGCCATCGGCGGCAAGGGAAAAAGCAGTGGTGTGCGGATCATCTACTATTATCACAACGAGCGGGTTCCCACATTCCTGTTGGCCGTATTCGCCAAGAATGATCGGGCAAATCTGACACGGGCGGAAACGAACATGCTGGGGAATGCGGCCAAGATGCTGGCCCGGAAATACGGAGAGTAAAAACATGGCACGGATAGCATTCGAAAAGATCATGGCAGGCCTGGAAGATGCCCTGGCGTATGCGGATGGAGATGTTTCGCGGGGTACGGCGCATCAGGTGAAGGTTGCGGACGTGGATATCACCCATTTGCGGGAAAAGCTCGGATTGTCGCAGGACCGGTTTGCCGCTCTGTTCGGGCTGAGTTCCAGAACGGTGCGCAACTGGGAACAGGGTGTCCGCCATCCTGAAGGGCCGGCGCGGATTCTGTTGCAGGTGATCGATCGTGAACCGGAAGCGGTGATGAGGGCGTTGCGTGGTTGAGTGGTAAAGATGAATTATGGACTCATCTCAGTTGGCTATTGGTAGGCAGGATGAGGGTGTTTTTTTATGCAGATGGTGTGGGGGATGGAATGGATGGGAGAATCGGGTGATTTATAAAGGCCGCTGAACCGGGGAGAATGCCGGTTGGGCGGCTTTTTTTGTTGATGTTTTACTGCGGCTCCTCTGTTGCTGCTTGATGTTGACAATATACCACTGATTGGGATATGGTGAATCATGGCATGGACGGTGAAGTTCACAAACAAGGCGGCGAAGCAATACAAGAAACTGCCCAAAACCATACGTGACAACATTGATGCCCTGACAATGGAAATCCGGATCAGCGGCCCGGTGCGTGGCAACTGGCCAAACTACTCCAAGTTATCAGATACCGAGCACCATTGCCATGTCAAGAAAGGCCAGCCGACGTATGTTGCGGTATGGCGTGAGGATAAAGGACAGATCAGATTTGTGGAGGTGATATATGCAGGCACTCACGAAAAAGCGCCCTACTGAAAAGCAAGTGGAGGTCCGTTTTAGAGGAACACCGGCGAACGTAATCAAGTTGCGTCGCATGGCGCAAGCCCTTAAGGTTAATGATGTTACCGAGTGGGAGCTGGAAGAAAAGGAACTTTACAGCATCGAAGAATTGTCGCCGGAACTTTCATGGAACAGCGGTGGCGTTGCTATCCGTGGCGGTCGTGGCAAGGAAGGACTGACCCAGAAGCAACTTGCCGAACTGACCGGCATTGCCCAGCATCACCTGAGCGAAATGGAAAACGGCAAACGGCCTATCGGCAAAGAGACGGCCAGGAAGCTGGCTGCTGCACTGAATATCGATTATCGGGTTTTTCTGTGAAGGCTGGATTGTAGAGGCCGCTTGTTATTTTGAATGGAGTGGGGGATGGAACGGATGGGAGAATCGGGTGATTTATAGAGGCCGCTGAACCGGGGAGAATGCCGGTTGGGCGGCTTTTTGTGGAATTCAAACTCCTCAGTGACGTAATCTGTCGTATGCCCATGGTATGTTAGAATAACCGAAGAAATGAGAGGAAGGTATGGGAAGTTTCGTACCGATTAACATCAAATCCAAATCAGACATCGGTAATTCAGGAAATCACTTGAATTTCATTGATCTGTTCTGTGGCTGCGGGGGATTTACACTTGGCATGGAACGAGCCGGATTCGAATGTCTGGCGGCCATTGATTTCAATGCCGAGGCGGTCGCCACTCTGCATGCCAATCTTCCTCACATCGAGCATGTACTTCATCGCGACCTGACAGTTTACACTCCCGAAGAACTGGCCGCACTTATCGGTACCGCTCATGTCGATGTCATTGTGGGAGGTCCGCCCTGCCAGGGATTTTCGACCGCTCGAAAAGTTGGTGGAGCCAACCATGGCGAACGTCTCAAGGATGATCCGCGACGCCATCTCTACCTGGAATTGCTGAAATTCGTAGGTTTTTTCAGACCCAAAGTTTTTGTTATGGAAAATGTTCTCGGAATTAAGACTGCGGCAGGTGGAGAATATTTTACCCGTGTGCAGGCAGAGGCGCGTGCACTTGGCTACCGTGTACATGGTCAGGTAGAGGATGCTTGGGAGCTTGGTGTTCCCCAGAAGCGCCATCGACAACTGATTATCGGTACTCGGGCGGATATCCCCGGCTACTTCCTGCCGACATTGAAGCCTGCGCCGCGTGCACTCCCGCGCCCCGTGCTCGGAACCGCAATTGGTGATCTTCCTCCTCTGAAAGCTGGTGAGGGTGAGAATGAGAGCACTTATGACCTTAATCGCATGATCAAACACGTGATGAATACTGGTGATTCTGTTCGTAATTATCTATTTGATGTTCTTGAAATTGATCTGGCCCAAAAGCTGACCAACCACGTTGCCCGGCCGCATAGTGAGCGTGACTTGGGAGACTTTGCCCGTCTGAAGGAGGGAGAGAGTTCCGCTGTCGCCATGCGTAACGGGATTGTTTTCGATTTTCCCTACGACAAGTCAAGTTTTAAAGATCGCTATACTCGTCAGAGCCGCTTCGCCCCCTGTTCAACCATTGTTGCCCACCTGAGCAAGGATGGCCTTATGTTTATTCATCCGACCCAGAAACGTTCGCTGACACCACGTGAAGCAGCCCGAGTGCAAAGTTTTCCAGATTGGTTCCGGTTTCCGGAGTTTCGTACCCACTCATTTAGAATGATCGGTAATGCTGTGCCTCCGTTGGTAGCGGAGGCGGTTGGAAGAGCTGTAATTTCTTTCCTTGAGAAGGAATATCAAATGGAAAATGAAACAATTCAGACAACTATTAGTGATATCCCCAAAAATGAAAACGAAGCTCTTCAATGGCTTGTACCTTTACTAGATCTCGATAGCCGAACTCTTAAACGGGTTAACAATGATGATTTTTTTAAAGGTTGGTCCTCCGTGTTGTTCCTCTATTCAGGATTACATCCAGACGGCGCTCTTGAACGTGGAAGCATTTCTTATGAGATGGATGATACTCACCCCATTGGCCACATAGAACCTCGATTACTGAAACCGTATTATAAAACAAGTGGATGGCCAGTCGTGCTTGTGCCTTTAGCAGCGGAGGCGTGGCGAAGATTTGAAAGTGGCAGCTTGAAAGAGGAAGAACTCTATTGTGCAGATGCTCAAATGGCTGGAATGCGCTACCGGAAACCTGAGCTGTTTTCATAATTGGCAACCAATCTGATAAACGTTAAAAAGGTTTCGATTATGACTAAACCCATAAGCTCAGACCCGGATCTCGCCCCACCTCTTGCCTCTCATCTTGTTGAATCGCTCCGGGCTTTTGGTTACGACCTTGCGACAGCGCTGGCAGACTTGGCAGACAACAGCCTTTTTCACCATGCAAGCAAAATTACCGTTTATTTCCACTGGGCAGGCGAAAACTCCGCTATTGCAATTGCTGACAATGGCAATGGTATGGACGAAGCTACGCTCATTAATGCAATGCGGATAGGTAGTAGAAATCCTTGTGAAATACGCGATCCTGACGACTTAGGACGTTTCGGACTTGGCCTGAAAACTGCTTCGTTCTCCCAATGTCGCCGTGTAACAGTCTTTACGCAGCGCAAGGGAGGTGCTCCAGTTATCCGCTGCTGGGACTTGGATTTTATCGCGGAAACCAACGAATGGCGGCTTCTACGCATGCCCTCCCCATTGGCTGCAAAACTTGCTGACAAGCTAGCCGACACCACACAGGGTACCATTGTCGTCTGGGAGAAAATCGACCGACTCACTGCCGGTAACGATACAGAGAATGATGCCGACGAGGACGCCTTTTTAAGGCATGCAGAACGGGTCAGTGATCACTTCTCAGCAGTTTTTCATCGTATAATGACAGGGCGAAATCCTGTGAGTTTTTTTCTCAACGAAAAACTGATTTCTCCGTGGGATCCCTTCCTTGTCGACGAAACCGCTACTCAACGACTCCCCTTGGAAAAGCTTCCTTATAAAGGTCATATGATCGAAGTTGCACCATTTGTTCTACCCCATCTGTCGAAGCTGGACGCTGAGTTGCACCGCCGCGCTGCCGGACTACGCGGTTGGAACGCACACCAAGGTTTTTACATCTATCGCAATCGCCGATTGTTGGTTGCAGGTGACTGGCTGGGCCTGAAAGGTTGGAGACAGGAGGAACACTACAAACTCGCACGCATTCGCGTGGATCTTCCAAATGCACTTGATCACGAGTGGGAAATTGATGTTACAAAATCGCGCGCTCATCCGCCTGAAAAGCTACGTCGAGATTTGGTCCGCATTGGTGAATGCGCACGTAGCGTGGCGAAACGCATCTACTCGCATCGCGGGTCCAAACTTGTACCCGTAGAGGGGCAAGAACGGATATTCCTTTGGGACCAAATGGTGAAACACAATCAAATATCCTACCGACTCAACCGTGATCATCCGCTTGTAAAATACGTACGTGCCTCATGTTCCGATTTATCTAAATTCAACGCCTTGCTGCGACTTATCGAAGAAACCATACCCATCCCGCTTATCACAATAACAGACCGTGAGAAACCAGACCAGACGGTTGGTCCTTTTGAGACTACGAAAGAGACGGAACTTCTTGATGTGATGCGTCAGGTGTACGCTGCCCTTTGCTCCAACGGTCTATCAAGGAATGATGCTTTATTGAGATTGTCTCGCCTTGAGCCGTTTCCGCGATTTCCGCAATTGCTGCAGGCAATCAAAGAAGGGGGTGAATCATGAACAATGCGTTTGATCATGCTCGTACGATAGCGGTGACACTTTTAAATCTTCAACCGATTCGTACTCCAGACATCATTAAGGCACAAGCTGAACTTGCGGTTCAAACTACTGTTGCGGCAGGATTTACGTCTGTGGATGTTGATGTTCTCGTCGCACGGCTCATGCACGAGGCTAACGTGTATATACCCGAATCGACGATGATGGACGACCCGTCTGACCACATCGAATGGCTTCCGGCCCAACGAGGAAGTATTGAATGGAAATTTTGGAGCCGCTATAGCACGTTGCTTGAGCAGGAAAAACAGCTCCCCGAACCTGCCGTTAGCTCACTGGGCAAACTCACGGACGAAATTCTTGGCAAGCTCGAAGACCCGAGCCGCAAACCGCCGTGGGACTGCCGAGGTATGGTTGTCGGCAGTGTTCAATCTGGAAAGACAGCCAACTATTGTGGTCTGATTTGTAAGGCGATTGATGCCGGTTATCGCCTTGTAGTGGTATTGGCGGGCATGCATAACAATCTTCGGAGTCAGACTCAATACCGGCTCGATGAAGGTGTGCTTGGGCGCGACAGCCAAAAAGACAGGCAGATGGACCAAGCAAACAGCCTCATTGGAGTGGGGAAGCTCTTCGGTCAATTGCTTCCGGTTCACACATTGACCAGCAGTTTGGATGACGGTGATTTCCGTGCGCCAAAAGCCGACACTGGTGTCACCATCGGCAGCGATCCGGTTATTCTCGTAGTGAAAAAAAACGGTAGCGTCCTGAGAAATTTGCTCAAGTGGGTGCTTCACGTTCGCGGCGAAGAAGTGGCTGGCGAAAAACGAAAAGTAGTCCGAGGAGTTCCTCTTCTAGTGATTGATGACGAAGCAGACAATGCTTCCATAAACACCAAGGATGGAAAGAAACAAACGGCAAATAAAAATGATGTAACAGCTATAAATGGTTGTATCCGTGAACTGCTCGACGCCTTTGAGAAGAGCGCCTACGTCGGCTATACAGCGACTCCTTTTGCGAACATTTTCATTAATCCTGAGGCGGAGACTCCGAAGCACGGAGAAGATCTTTTTCCTCGCAGCTTCATTCTCAACGTATCACCTCCGTCAAACTACGTCAGCCCGTCGCGCGTGTTCGGCTTGGATGGAGACTCTGACGCGGGAATCGAACCCAAACAAGAGATACCACTCTATCGGTTGGTTGATGACCACGAAGGTATTTTTCAGACTGGTCACAAAAAGAATCTTGCTGTTCACGAACTGCCTGACTCGCTGAAGAAGGCGCTCTCATGTTTTGTTCTTGTGTGCGCGGCGCGGCGCGCTCGAAACCAAAAAGAGGTCCACAATTCCATGCTTGTCCACGTTACTCGTTTCATTGACGTGCAGCATCAGGTCGCGGAACTTGTCCAACAGCAAGTGGATTCCATTCGCCGCAGGCTGGCAATTGGTGAGGGAGAACGAAGGCAAACTCTATTGTCGGAATTGAAGAAACTCTGGCAAGAGGAGTTTGAACCTACGAGCACCACGATCCGTGCTATGTCGCCTGACGAGAACCTGCTGCAAACTACCTGGGAGCAGGTGGCCGCCGAACTGCCGGAATCTGCGGCACGCATCGAAGTGAAGGAAATTAATGGTCACGCTACTGACGCTCTGGATTATGTTGCGCACCGACAAGGATTTAATGTTGTTGCTGTCGGCGGCGACAAGCTTTCGCGTGGTTTGACGCTGGAGGGGCTTTCCGTCAGTTATTTCCTCCGCACGTCGCGGATGTATGACACGCTCATGCAGATGGGACGCTGGTTTGGCTATCGTCCTGGTTACCTTGACCTCTGTCGGCTGTTTACTACAGAGGACTTACGCCGCTGGTATCGACATATAGCACTAGCCGAGGTGGAATTACGTCGTGAGTTTGACCGAATGAAAATGGCAGGGCTCACACCACGTCGTTATGGGCTACGAGTGCGCGAACATCCAGGCGGCTTATTAGTCACTGCCCTGAACAAAATGTCACACGCCCGGACACAGAAGCTTTCCTATGCTGGACAGCTTGTACAGACTGCCCACTTTGCAACGGACACCAAGGTGGTTCGTGGCAACCGGGAAGCAGTGGATAAATTCTTGCGGCACCTTGGAGGAAAGGATACTGCAAAACTTATCAAGTCTGCTTTGCTCTGGCAAAACGTGAAACCGGAGCAGTTGTTGAATGAATTCCTGTGTGATTTCACCGTGGCTTCAGAAAGTTGGCGATTGCAGAAGCCTGAGTTGATGGAATTTATCAGACGCCAGTCAGGAGCAGGGGAATTGCTGAACTGGACTGTTGCGCTGGTGGATACTAAAGGCGAAGGGCCGTCGGTCCTACTTGCTGAATGCGTTGTACAAGCTGCGGAGCGATCACCGGAGAAGGATACTTGGCCAAAGGTTGGCGTGCCTGGCGTTTTCGTGGCACCCAACGCGAACATTCAGAGCCCATCGCATCAGGCACTTGACTTGGAACTTCCGGAGATGCTGTTGACCTCTGATGTTTTGGCGGAACTACTCGCAAAGCGCACAGTCGAGGATGGTGGCCCGCTCTTCAATGCTGAAGAGGAAGCTTTGTTGCGTAAGAGCCATTCTGACCATGAAACACTCGGCAAGGTTGCTGAACGACTTACAGCTTTGCGTCGTCCGCTTGACGAGAATGCGAAAAAAAGTTCGCGTATTAACGGAGAAGTCGCGCGTCTACTCCGACCAAAGACACATGGCCTTTTGTTGATTTACCCATTGATGCCAAAAGACGTGGCTGGGTGGCCGAAAGAGAATCCTTTTATGGGACTTGCATTCAGTTTTCCGTCAAGTCATACAGCACGGGCGGTGAACTACAAGGTGAACAAAGTCTGGCAGGCTACTTTCCACGACGAGGACTATGCCGATGAGGATTGAGGAGTTGTGGAAGGCACTGGAGTTGGACGCTGACGCAGGCAAGTCGGGCGCAGGAGGCTGGCTGTTGCGACTGGCGCGGCCTACAGCAGGTTGCCCACTGTTTGTTGGTGTTGAACTGGCATCACGCCGACGTGCTATGTTACTACAACTTCCTGATACTTCGATGCCGCCGCGTCGGCTTTGGCCACGGTGTAAAGGGTTGGAGGCGCTTGCCATTCAGATGGATGGAAACACTTTTTTGGGCGTAGCATTGAAGGAACTGAGGCATGAGGATGTATTCACCGCACTCTCAGAGGATCTGGCGCGTCGAATGAGTGAAGTTGATACTCCAGCAGAGCAGGCTCGCTCGTTTTTAGGACAACTTACGCGCTGGCAGAAATTTCTTTCGGCATCCCTCGAAGGCTTGAGTGAGGAAACTCAACGTGGATTATGGGGTGAACTTCATTTTCTTCGCGAACATCTAGTTCCGACACTCGGGACAAGTGCGGTAGCTGGCTGGAAAGGTCCAATGCAGGCGCCCCAAGACTTTCAGTTTGAGAACGGAGCAATTGAGGTTAAGACCACACTGGCCAAACAGCCGCAGGTGGTTCGCGTCACCAGTGAGAAGCAGTTGGATGACAGCAATTGGCCAGCCCTGTTTCTGTATGTACTTGCGTTAGACATTCGGCATGGCGGAGGAGAAACATTGGTGTCGATGGTTGCTACACTTCGTATGAGACTGACGGGAGATATTGCTGCGCAAGAACAGTTCGAAGATGCCTTGCTTGCGGCAGGCTACTTGGACAAGCACATTGACCTGTACGCTGAGCGAGGTTATGTCGTTCGCTCACAGAAGGCTTTCAGAGTGAAACATGAATTTCCAAGGTTGCTTGAAAGACAACTGCCAACAGGTGTCGGCGATGTGAATTACGGGCTGGCTGTAGGGGCGTGTGAGTCATTCAATGTAGGTTTTGAAGCCGTAGTTACGGCACTCAAACCCAGTTCGAATTAACGACATTGGAGGGGATATAAGTGTCTGAGTTGAAACAGTTTGCCCAAGATCTGCATCAAGAGGTTTTAGTAAAGTGTGCAGATGAGGATTTGCCGCAGATGCGTACGAACGCCTTCACAGAGTGTGTACTCGAACGTCTTGCTGAGCATAATGAAACCTATGACACTGAAACGAGCTATTACTCTGACCAAAGCCGTGGACGATGGCCTGCTGCCCAGATCAACGCATGGACCTTGTCTGGTGATGGAGCGACACTTGATTTGTTTGTCATCCTCTATCACGGAACAGGTCACATGGAAACTGTCTCCAAACCAGAGGTGGCGCGGCATTTTGGTTTGTTGCGAGGATTCCTGCGACGAGCCATTGAGGGTTTCCATGTCAAGCTGGAAGAGTCCAATGAAGCTTTTGAAGCAGCACGCCAAATTCATGGAGCAAAGAATAACCTTGCCACAGTTAGGCTTTTCTTTATCACTGATGGTGTAGTAAACGCTCGTTCGGCGGAGGTTGCGCAAGAACAGTTTCCTGGGATGGAATTGCGCTATGTGCTGTGGGACTTGGTGAAATTAAGTCGACTGCGTGTTGGTCAGCGAGAGGTCATTGATTTGGATTTCGAGCGGAACTATGGTGGTCCCATCGCGTGTATAGCCACGAAAGACAAGACATTTGAATACCAAACCCTGCTTACCTTCTTGCCCGCGCCATTGCTGGCAAAAATTTACGGGGAGTATGGGCAGCGGCTGCTCGAACGCAACGTTCGGGCGTATCTACAGGCGAAAGGTAAAGTGAACAAGGGTCTCCAGCAGACATTGCGGGACGAACCACATCGTTTTCTCGCCTACAACAACGGCCTCTGTTGTACCGCAGCCGAAATTGACTTGAGTTTTGGCAATGACGGTCATGCGCTTCTGAAACGCACCAAGGATTTCCAGATCGTCAACGGTGGCCAGACCACCGCCAGTATTTTTCATGCTTGGAAGAAGGAGCGCGTGGACATTTCCGATGTCGTGGTACAGGTAAAGCTCACTGTGCTGACCGACCAAGCCAAGATGTCGGACATCGTGCCGCTTATCTCGAAGTTCGCGAACAGCCAGAACAAGGTGAATACTGCGGATTTTTCGGCGAACGGCAAGTTTCATCGGCAGTTGGAACAGTTATCGCGCACCGTGTGGACATTGCCGCAAAGCGGGATGGAGAGCGGAACACATTGGTATTACGAAAGGGCACGGGGCTCATACCTTGACGACAAGAACCGTCAACGTACCCCCGCACGGACGAGGGAATGGGTTCAGCAAAATCCTCCGCACCAAAAGTTCACCAAAACTGACCTCGCCAAATTTGAGCATGCGTGGCTCGGCCATCCGCACTTGGTTTGCAAGGGTGCTGAGAAGAACTTTGTTGCGTTGGCACAGAAGCACGAAGACGATGGTGAACCATTGGTGGATCTGAATTTTTTCAAACACGTCGTTGCAAGAGCGATTCTTTTCAGGACGGCGGAGAAGCTGGTTTCTCAACAAAGTTTTGGCGGTTATCGAGCGAATATTGTTGCCTACACCATTGCTTGGCTTGCGAGCAAATCCAGCAGGCGTATCGACCTTGAACGCATTTGGAGCCATCAACGGCTTTCGCCCACTCTCTGCGATGCCATCACCGAAGTCTGCAAAGCAGCAAACAGTCACTTGCTGGCGCAAACCGGTAACATCGGCGAAGCATCGAAACGGCATGAGTGCTGGGAAGCGTTTCGCAGAAAAGAACTCGCCCTTTCTGATGAGTGGGAGCGGGAGCTTGCAGCGCATGCCTTTGTTGCTCCAACAAATGAGGAGGAAGCACTGGCAGCAGAGTGGGAAAAGGTCAGACAGAAGTTTGTCAGTGACACGCGTACTGTTGAAGTATTAGAGGCATATACCGGGAAAACTTGGGTGCCTGCAAAAAGACGAGACTCGGCAGCATCCTACGCAGTACTTGATTGGGAAAAGCTTCGTATGAAACCAGGGTTGGGTTTGAAAAAATTACGTTCGCTGGTGGAAATGTTCGCCGCTGCTGTAGATTGACAAATGGCGGACGTATTTACCAAATCCAAGCGTTCAGAAGTCATGTCTCGTATCAAGGGGCGAAACACTCTGCCTGAACGCCTTGTACGTTCCATGCTTCACCGCATGGGCTACCGGTTCCGCCTCCACCGTAAAGACCTGCCCGGTAAGCCCGACATAGTCCTTTCTCGCTATAAAACTGCGATCTTCGTTCACGGTTGTTTCTGGCACCGGCACAAGGATTGCCGCTTTGCCTACACCCCCAAAACCAGAACAGACTTCTGGTTGAAGAAACTCGAATCGAACGCCATCCGTGACCAGCAGGTAAAGGCCGATCTGGAGCGGCTGGGCTGGCGGGTGATTACGGTTTGGGAATGCGAACTTCGAACGCCGGATCAACTGGCTGGTCGACTTGATGATGCTCTGAGGCAAAGGCAATAGAAGAGCGAGAGGGCAGGGTTCAAGCTTCCATGATGTTAAGTTTGAGGAGAACAGCGGCCAGCGGATTGACGATCATTTCGGTGACGTCACCGATATGATCGAAGTGGGCAAGGGGGCGAATTAGGCCCTGATGGCGTGTTGACCGGGGGGTGAAATGAGCGGCGTGACGGAAGGCTTTATACCTCAGCATGGCGGATTTCGCAAACTCCGCAGCTTTCAGTCGGCCCAACTTGCCTACGACGGTACGGTCATCTTCTGCGACCGCTTTATCGACAAGCGCTCCCGCACCCATGACCAGATGGTGCAGGCAGCCCGGAGCGGCGTGCAGAACATCGCCGAGGGAAGCCTGGCATCCGCCACCTCCAAGGAAACCGAGCTGAAACTGACCAATGTGGCCCGCGCCAGCCTGGGAGAGTTGCTGCTCGACTACGAAGATTTTCTGCGCCAGCGCGGTTTGCGCCAGTGGGGGAAGGAATCGCCGGAGGCGCTTGAAGTCAGAAGACTTTATCAGTCGGACAGGTCTGACAAGTCGGACCGGTCCGACAATAAGTCCGACCTGTCCGACATCTATGCTTTTCGCACCGCCTCTGCCGAGGTTGCCGCCAACACGCTTATCTGTCTGATCAATCAGGCCAGCAGCCTGCTCGGCAAGCAGATCCGCCAACTGGAACAGGATTTTCTTACCCATGGCGGTTTGCGTGAGCGGATGACCAAGGCCAGACTGGAGGTCAGGGGGGCATTGTCGGACAAGTCGGACTTGTCAGACAGATCGGACCTGTCCGATAAAGGCTTAGCACCATCTTGCCCAAAGTGCGGTAAACTGATGCGGCAGCGTACCGCCCGGACCGGCCCCCATGCCGGCGACTCTTTTTGGGGCTGCATTGGTTTTCCGGAGTGTAACGGGATCAGAAGTGTGGGGGAATAATATGGGAAGCGTAACCTTATGATCGAAGACACCTTCCGACCTTGCACCGAATCGGCTGGAAACGTTGATGACCTGCTGGCATTGGCAAAGATGCGCATGCCATATGGGGCTCACAAAGGAAAGCTGCTGATCGACCTTCCGGAACACTACGTGGTATGGCTCGCAGGAGAAGGCTTTCCGAAAGGAAAGCTTGGTGAGATGTTGCAGACGGTTTACGACATCAAGGTAAATGGCCTGGAATATCTCTTTGAGCCGTTACGACGATAATCTCGAGCAAGCCCCCTCCATATATTTTACATAGCCGGGCCTTTGCACCGTCAAGGATTGAACCATTCCTGCCGCACTGTTCCTGCCGAATAGCGCCCTTGCAATCCTGGTAATTACCGACTCAAACTCAACCCACACGCCAAAAACAACGATTGCCAGCCCACATAAGATAATCGGTTCCATTTTATCTCTCCTCTATTCGTTACTTCATGCCCTGTTTACAGCCGGCGATAAACGCCGATCACCTTGCCAACGATGCTGAATTCACCATCTTCCGGACGAATGATGATAGGCGCCATATCCGGGTTTGCCGGTTGCAGGCGAATGTGATCCTTCTCCCGGTGGAACCATTTGAGGGTGACCTCGCCGTCGATCATGGCAACTACCGTATCCCTGTTGTCGGCAGTCGGTTGCGGTTGCACCAAAGCCAGATCGCCATCGAATATTCCGGCGTTGATCATTGACTCGCCACTAACCCGCAGGAAAAAACAGTCACTCCCTTTTACGGCCATCGGGTCAACGGAAAAGTATCCCTGAATATCCTCAATAGCCGGGGCGAGATGGCCGGCACGGACGGTGCCTACGATCGGCAGGGCTACCGAAGGACTGACCGGCATCCTCAGGGTGATCCCCCGATTCACATGGTCCCGCCTGATGTATCCCTTACGTTCCAATGCACTCAGATGCTTCATGACCGGCAGCGTCCCGGAAACATTCAGATGCCCCGCTATCTCCCGCTGACTGGGTGGATAGCCATTGTCACCCGTGAACGAAGTAATGAATTGCAACACCTGTTTTTGGCGCTGCGTGAGTTCATTGCTGGTCTGTGGGCCGCAGGTAGTCATACGACTACCCTATAAAAATATCACTCATATGTCAACACTTACTTCACGGTTCCGGATAACCGGGGGACAGCGATTCAGGCGTCGGAAGGCCGCATGTTACATGCAGCCCTTCCCATGTTTAGAACCGGGCTTCCAGGTTTTGCACTTCTGGTAGTCGTGTAATCGTCTTGTTTGTTCCGGTGTGGTTGGTTGCTGGCAAAAAGACTGAACCGACCGTGTGGAATCATCCGATAGGCGTTTCCGGGGGGGCTTAAGCAGTTGGATTATGGAATGGTGATGCTCGGAAGATGTGCCTGGCAGGGTGTTCGGTCATCGGGAAACAGTGTAAAGGATTCTGATTTGTAATGACGGTCAGCTTTGCATAATTGTGGAATAAATAATCACCGACCTCAAAAAGATATTAAAAATCAGTAAGATGTAATTTGGCACTGGCGTTGCAAAGCATCTCGTAATCGTGCCGCTTATTGTGACGCCAAAGGAGCGATGGGATGTCTAATAAAGCAAAAATCTTGGTTTTTGCGGATGAAGCCATTGCAGCCGAAGATCTCAGGTTGACCCTCACCGAGCTGGGATATGACGTCTTCATGGTACTCCCTTCAGGGGAAGAGGTCGCTGTTAGTCGATTGGCGGGATACATTGGAATTTCACTTGCCTCCTACCATGGAGTAGGTGCCAACGTGCCATTGAAGAATGATGACAGCGCCGAGTACAAAACCAAGAAAAAGCCTAATAACTCCTTCTGCTTCTACTCCAACGCATTGAATGAAAGCGATGATGTACAAGGCATCATGGTTGAAAGACTGCAAACCGCATTGGAACAGGGAGAGTTTGTTCCCTATTACCAGCCGCGCCTGGATACTGCGACCGGCAGAATGACAGGTATGGAAGTGCTGATGCGCTGGCAGCCCAAGGGAGCTTCATTGGTCTATCCAGCGGAGTTCATTACCATCCTCGAAGAGAGCGGCTTGATAGTTCCTGTCGGAGAGTGGCTTCTCAACGCGGTTTGTCGGCAAAACAAGAGTTGGCAGGCTGCCGGTATGCCACCTTTTCGCGTGGCGGTTAAAATGTCGGAGCAACAGTTCCGACAGGGGAAATTGCCGCAATTGTTGGAGCAAGCCTTGTGCGATTCCCGCCTCGATCCGCAGTACCTCGAGATTGAACTTTCCGAAAGCATTATCATGAACAACGTGGTCGAAACCGCCAGGAAACTGAGGGAGCTGAAAAAAATCGGCATCAGGATTTCTATCGACAATTTCGGTACGGGACTCACTTCTCTTGGCTACTTGAACATGCTCCCCGTGGACGAACTGAAGATAGACAAATCTCTTGTAAACAGCATAACTGCAAATGCGGAGAATGCCACGGTCGTTTCAGCCACAATAGCCATGGGACACAACCTCGGCAAAAGTATCGTTGCCGATGGTGTCGAATCTCAGGAACAGTTCATGTTCTTATCACAACACCGGTGCGAAGAGGTCCAGGGGTATCTTTTCAGCAGACCGTTGCCGTCGCAAAGCATTGAACAACTGTTTCGGCAGGGTACCGCATCCTATCACTGATGCTACAGTGCCGCAATTAAGCGGACAGCTTGGGGTGCGATACTACAACAAACTTAAGCGAGGTTACCCGTGATACGAAACGAATCTTTCCCCAATACGGATAATTTCTATGAAATCCTTGATTGCGAATTCGCGAGGGCCAGACGTTACGGGATTGATGTGACCCTGTTTTTTATAAAACTCGGTCAAGTGGAGGAAATAGCCAGGAAGTATGGGCGGTTGATCGCTACGCGCATACTCAAGGATATCAGCCAACTCATCTGCCAAAATATTCGTCAGGCTGACCGCGGATTCGTGTATGGGAGCGGTGAATTCATGCTCATACTTCCTTACACATCGAAGTCCAATGCCCACTGTCTGATTTCGAAACTAAAGCCCTTGATCGAGAACTATTCCTTCACGGACAGCAGTGGCGGTCATTTCACCTTTACTCCGCGATTCGGTGTCTCATCTTATCATCCGGATGTCCAAACCGGAAAGGAATGGAGATCTGTCAGGAAATGAGAGGCATTTATGGCAATCACCATTAATAGATACGAGAGGATACTGCAAGGCATCCAGTTTTTTTCCGGCCTTCATCAGGATGATCTCTCCAAGGTCGAACAGATCATCCTGGAGAAAAAATTCAGGAAAAATGCCGTAATCCTCTGGGAAGAGGAAACAAAAAATTATATGTACATCGTTTTTTCAGGCAAGGTCAAAGTGGTTCAAACCGGTCTGGAGGGAAAGGATCATATCCTCGCCATTCATAAGAGGGGGGATTTTTTCGGCGAGATGTCGCTGCTGGACGGCAAAACCCAGCCTGCCACGGTTGTAGCACTGGAAGATACCACCGTGGGATTGATCGAAAAAAACGATTTTGAAAGGTTTTTGCTCAAAAACGATGGTGTGCAGAAGCAGATAATATTTCTCCTCTGCACACGCCTTAGGGAATCATGGCTGATGCTGCGCGTGTTGAGTTTTTCTGATGCCGAAAGCAGGCTGCGAGCTGTCTTGAGCCATGTCAGCAACCTTTATGGAATCAGTGATCTGAGGGGAACAGTGATACCGTTTAAACTTACCCATAAAGAGATTGCCGATTACGCGGCACTGGCCAGGGAAACGGTGAGCAGGCTGTTGGGACGTCTTTGCCGGACCGGGGAAATAGAAATCCTCGACAACAGAAATATCGTCATCAAACCCGCATTTATCCTGAAATCGGCGGAAGTCGCGAAAAACGCGGATGAGCAGATGCGAAAATTCCATTGAACTTGAAAAAGGTCACGATTCGCAGGCGAATGTCCCGTCGGATAAACAACCAGCAATGTAAACTCTATCGACGTTGTTCGGCAATTTTTTACATTCAGATGTTTGTCTCTAGCGCCATTTGATAAAACACCGAAATATTACAGGCAGGTACAGGTTGGCTTTGCAATTGCAGCAGGCAGTATATGTGGTCGCTTGGTGCAAGCCATCTTCCTGTGAAATGGTCTTGGATGCCGGTGGCGGATTTGCGCTGCACCGCTTCGAGAGGAGGAACTCGTATGGAAAAGGACGTCAAGGAGAAGGGCGTGTCATTGCTCTTTGTCGAGGATGATCAGATAGCACGGGATATGACGGTGAATCTGTTGAAACATGACTACCCTTGCCTGACGCTCTATGTGGGAGAAAACGGTCGTCAGGGGCTCGACCTTTTTATCGAGCACCATCCGGATATCGTTTTGACCGACATCCTGATGCCGGAAATGGATGGTATCCAAATGGCAAAGGAGATTAAAGCGCTCGACAGCAGTACGCGGATCATCGCGATGACGACAACCAACAGCACGGACCATCTGTTGGAGTCAATCGACATCGGTATCAATCACTACGTGGTAAAACCGGTCAAGGTGGAAAAGTTGTTTTCCGCCATCGAACATTGTCTGGCCTGCATCGAGTTGGAGAGACAGCTTCGGCAGCAGGATGATGAAATTCGCCGGATGGCGTACAACGATGCTCTGACAAAGCTTCCCAATCGGCTTTTGTTTAATGAACTCCTCAATTTGGCGCTGGCACTTGCACAGCGCCACAACCATACCAGGCGCCTGGCGGTACTTTTCCTCGATCTCGATCGTTTCAAGGTTGTCAATGACACACTTGGCCATGACATCGGCGACCAACTTCTCCAGGCAACCGCGGAAAGACTCAAGGAGTGCTGTCGCCGCGATCGCGACACAGTGGCCCGCCGGGGTGGCGACGAATTTATCATTCTCCTTCCGGATCTGGATACTACACGTGAGGCGGTCAATGTTGCCCAGAAGATCCTCAACGCCTTCTCCAAGCCCTTTATTGTCGGCGACCACGAAATATTCGTGGGAACCAGCATCGGTATCAGTGTCTTTCCTGATGACGGTACCGACAGCGAAACTCTGATAAAAAATTCCGATATGGCCATGTATCGTGCCAAGGAGCAAGGAAGAAACCGGTATTGCCTGTTCAATAAATCCATGAATGATGAGGCTGCTCAGCGGTTGACCCTGGAAAACAGCCTGCGCAAGGCATTGCAAAGGGGAGAATTCTTCCTCAATTACCAGCCGGAGATGGATGTCCAAAATGGTCGCATCATCGGCTTTGAGGCGTTGGTGCGCTGGCAGCATCCCGAAATGGGGCTGATCCTGCCAAAGGAGTTTATCTATCTGGCTGAGGAAACCGGCCTGATCGTCCCGCTTGGTGAATGGGTCCTGCGGAGTGCTTGCGCCCAAAACAAGGCCTGGCAGGATGCCGATTTGCCTTCTGTCCGTGTGGCGGTCAACCTGTCCCCCCGTGAGCTGCAGAGGGTCAATATGGTGGAAATAGTTGAACAGGTCCTCTTCGAGACCAACCTCGATCCCCAGTGGCTCGAACTGGAAGTAACGGAAGGGTGCATGATAAACGACCTGGCGACAACTTCCAATACTCTCCAGCGGTTGAGCAACCTGGGCGTCCATATTTCCATTGACGATTTCGGCACCGGGTACTCATCGCTCTCGTACATAAAAAAGCTCCCCATAAATACACTCAAGATCGACCAATCATTTGTGAATGATATCACCACAAATTCCGACGATGCGGCTATTGCCACGGCGATTATCGGCATGGCGCAAAGCCTCAGGCTGAATGTGATCGCGGAAGGTGTTGAGGCCAAGGAACAAATAGATTTCCTCAGTTCGCAAAACTGCCGGGGAATGCAGGGGTATTATTTCAGCAAGCCGCTTTCCGCCGACGAGGTTTTGCCCTTTATGAGGGAACCCGGCAGAGAAATGATGGCCACGCTGAGCGCAACCGTACATTAGACGTGGCGGTGGGAGCAGATTCTGGTGTGCCAAAACCGATTGGCAGCCATGGGAGAAATGATTAGTACTGTCGGCCCATCAATGGCGCCATCCGCTCAAAGATCTCGGGCTGATCCTAGTGGCACGAATGAATGTTGTAAATCGAGCATGCGGCAAAAAAACTAACATCGTGCAGAAACTCCCGCCAGAAGGGCGGTATCGCCCCATATCCCGGATTTTGCATTACTATGATGTAAATATCGTACAGGCTTAAAAAACCTTGTAACCCCCAATATCTCGATATTGCTGCTAAATATCGTCAACACTCTTGGCATGTAGTATGAATAATCGTTCCTGCTTGCCGACACAAAAGATGAGCAGGAGGTTTCCATGCCGGTTTGTATTGCAGATACCGAGGCTCAACTGTGGGGTGATTGGACCATCCATGGACTGACAGGCAACATTGAGTCATTGACCATCTCGCTGCAAGAGATGGAACAGGGGCAAGCCAAGAACCTTAATATTGACTGCGGACAGATAGAAAAGGCTGATATATGCGGGTTTGAACTCCTCTATTTATGGATGCAGTGTGTAAGATTTCGGGGAGTGGAGCCAATCCTGGTCAATGTGCCCAAGGGCATGAGTCAAACCATGCATGAATGTCGAGGGCACGGTGAATGTCTACGTTTGTCTGCTCGGTAAGCAACGTATCATTTTCGGTCAAGGTGACTCGGCGGAGTTTTTCAACCATGTATCAAGCTTTGCCAGCAATTTATGCAGAATCAGCGGCTTGCTGATTACGTCGTCCATTCCGGCTGCAAGGCATCTCTCACGATCCTGCTTCATGACGTTTCCGGTGAGGGCAATAACCGGGATGTCATGCCGCCTTACCGGTGTATCAGGGTCACGAATTATTGCGGTCACCTCGTAGCCGCTTATCTCCGGCATCATGCAGTCCATCAGTACCAGTGCATAGTCTTTTTCCCCCAGCGCCATTAATGCTTCAATGCCGTTAACAGCCACATCAACCAGATAGCCATAGTTTTTCAGCAGTGCGGGTATCATGCTCTGTGCTGTCTGGTCATCATCCACCAAAAGGATACGCATACCATGGGCGGTTGGTATCGTTGATTCAGGCGGTTTCACAGGGGAGGGGGGGACGGGGCAGGCACATGGGGCCGCACCCGACCCAATCAATTTTTCCATCACAACGGTAAACCAAAAGGTGGAACCCTGGCCGAGGGTGCTCTCCGCGCCGATACTCCCCCCCATGAGTTCTGTAAGCCGTTTACATATGGTAAGACCCAATCCGGTGCCGCCATATTTGCGTGTGGTGGAGCTGTCAGCCTGCCTGAATGGTTCAAAAATCTGTTCCAGTTTGTCGGCCGCTATGCCGATGCCGTTGTCACGCACCAGCACTCGGAGGGTGACGAAGCGATCGTTTTCGGTATCCTTTTTGATGTGAAGCGTTATGGCGCCTTTGGGGGTGAATTTGATGGCATTGCCGACAATGTTGATGATGATCTGGCGCAGCCGCCCCGCATCGCCTCTCAAGACAGCCGGAATCGAGGTGTCGATGGACGAGGCAAGCGTGACGCCTTTCTCGTGAGCCTGAAGCGACAAGGGTTTGATGATGTTCCTGATCAACGGTTGCAGGCTAAACTCTGACAGCTCCAGTTCCAGCCTGTCCGCTTCGATTCTGGAAAGATCAAGGATATCGTCGAGCAGTGTTGCCAGTTCGATGCCCGAGTTCTTGGCAACTTCGGCGTAATGCTGCTGTTGCGGGGTCAGGTCGGTATGTTGCAACAGTTCGATCATGCCGATGATGCCATTCATCGGCGTACGGATCTCGTGGCTCATGGTTGCCAGGAATTGGCTTTTGGCAATGTTGGCGGCTTCCGCGGCCAGTTTCGCCTCCACGAGATGTTCTTCCATTTGTTTTTGTTCGCTGATATCCACATGTTGTATTATGGCGTTCGTCACGTTTCCCTTGTCATCGAAAATCGGTGAAATGGTCATATCAAGTACTAACCGCGATCTGTTGTTAAGATTCAGCTTCCTGATGTGCGAGGAGTCATAGGCGATGATAAAGTGCGCAGCGATGCCTTTGTGGAATACATCCCTTACTTGCGGCATATACCCTTGCTCTTCAATCTGCGGATCGTTGAAAATAGTATAATTGCCCACGAGTTCGTCATACCTGACGTTGAACTGATTTCGCAACGCCTGGTTGGCACGAATAAGCGTTCCTTTGTCGTCGGAGATCCACAGGGCTATAGGGCTTTGTTCGACAACGCCATCCAGGAACGCCTGTGATTTCCGCAACGCCTCCTCAACCTGCTTGCGTACCGTGACGTCCTTTCCAAATACCGACAAACCGAATACCCTATCGTCCCTTTTCAAGAGATTAAAGCTGAGCTCCAATATAATGGCACCAGAGTCGGTCATCATATGTTCGGTTGTGTACGGGCCCTCGGAAAGGGCGCGCTTATAGAAGGCATGCCAGATTTGAACAACCTCCCGGGCCGGAAACAACTCCTCCGGGCGCATGCCGGATTCAATGCGGATACCATGGTATATCAGGAAGTATTCGGCCAGGGAGTTGTTAAATGTGCAGAGTTCGAATGATACGGGATCGACGGACCATACCAGGTCGTCCGTGCTGTCGATAATCGTGTAGAGCTGATTTTGTGCTTCCACAAGCGTCGTTTCAATCTGTTTGCGCTCGGTAATATCGCGGCCCACGGACTGGAATTCAACAAGCCGGTCTCCCTCGTCGAAAAAGCCTCTGTTGATGAACTGCATCCACTGCACCTCACCAACGCCGGTATAGATACGATTTTCTACGGTGACGACGGGATTTGACGGGGATAATGCGCGAAGCTGCTCTTCGATGATCGGCACATCATCTGGGAAAACAACCGGATACCATGTGTTTCCAATCAGTTCGCCTTCTGTTTTTCCAAAAATCCGGCAAAACACTTCGTTGACGAAAACGAATGTCCCGTCTGCCTTAATCCGGCAGATGGCTTCAGTCTGGTCCTCAAGCACCCTCCGGTACCGTTCTTCACTCTGCAACAACAACTCTTCCGCCCTGTCCCGCTCGGCCTTTTCCGTAATCAGGTTGTCCAAGGTTGCCGCCAGGTCCTCGGTCCGCTCCCTGATTCGCAATTCCAGCTCGTCGTGAGCCTCCTGCAGCTCTTGAGCAGCCCGCTTCCGTTCGGTGATGTCGTTGATTGCGGTAAGGCGTTTCGCGCTGCCGGGCATAACAGGCCGACCGTGTGTTTCAACAATGATCAGGCTGCCGTCCTTGCGGCGCATCGCATGTTCGCTGGCCGACTCCAGGTTTTGCCGGATATTCGCCATTACCCGGTCAAGGTCTTCGGCAAGGACCAGATCGGTAATGTTCATACCTCTCAATTCATCAACAGGATAGCCGGACATCCTGGCAAACTGCTCATTGCAGTCCACTATCCGTCCCGCTTCGCTTTCTACGATTCCTTCAAAAGCCGCCTCGGCAAACGCAGCCAACCGAGCCTGGCTTTCACGCAGGGCCGTCTCACGGTCGTAGGCGGCGGCCTTATCCCGGTTGCGCCGGTAGAACTCGGCGATCACACACATGAACAGGCTGTAGGTGAAGAACAATACCAGTCCTAAACGAGCAGCGGGTAATGTTACGATGAACGGGCTGACCGACGGCAAAATCCAGAAGACCACTGTTATGCATGTCAACGTGGTGGCCGCCAACCCCGCTCCAAAACCGGCCAGCAGTGCAACAACCATGATTGTCGGGTAAAACGCGAGATAGGTGGGCAACCCGGGGCCTGCCCATGCCGTCACCACCACCCGAAACCCGAACGACGCAGCCACCAAGCCGACCGCAAGACCATAACGCAATGCCCAACCAAGAAGCCTCTGCTGACGGATGGTTGCCAGAAAATCGTTTACTCCCAATGTGCCTCCTCCACCGTACCGAGCAAAATACCGGAATCAATAGCAGTCCATGGTCAGTGTGCGGGACTCCTGTTTTTGACCAATTGGCGACAGTCAGCTTAAATGCTATCACATGATTTTGAAAATCATACTTTCAACACGATAGTATCGACATCATACTGCAACAATTGACGTAATTTTCTCATGTCGGGAGCTGGCAAAGGCGCCCCTGGTGCGGGCGGATGAGGTAGGGATATCGAGAGCCGCGGCAGGTCACTGGCGGGAAAAAAGCAGGCGACGGAATAGCCCCGCCGCCTGCCCGGCGACACTGATGTACGCATTGTGAGGATTCTTCAACTGATCCGCGGGTGAGTACTGTACCCGGTCAGTGCCTGTGACGGATGAAACCCTACGTCGTGGGCTCTGACTCACGGTGCGTCGATCGGTGTCATGCCCTTGAATTCGCAGTTCCGCCGAGGTTATTGCCCGTTACGGTAGTCTCCCCCGGGAAAACGTTTCAGGCTTCCTTCTCCGAAGAGGGCTTGCTCACCACGTTTGTACACGGAGCTTCTCGCTGAAATTATCGGCAGATGCCGCATTGGAATCATGCGAATTCAAGTGCAATTGTGAAAGAACCATTTCTGCTGAAATCATGTTCCTGCTGTTAGATTGTCGCCACTGGTGAATACCATACAGATCCCATGCCAAACATACGCTGAAAAAATAGTACATGATATTATGGAGCTAGGGTGTTAATGGCCTGCCGGGAGATGTTATCGTTTTTACTTCATCGTGATGAAGTTGTTGACAGCTAAAATAATGGTGTGAAAACTTTATACGTTACGTAATGGGTCGTTTTTTTGCCGCTGCCCGGATTTTAACATTTCAAACGTGCTGATACGTGGAGTCATCGATGATTTGGACGTTTCCTTCCAGGCTGTCTCCCAATTGTCGTATAAGAGCTGTCTGTGTTTTCAAGGAAGGAATGAGTTTGATTATCTCGGTATGTTCTTTCCGATGGGCGTGCCCCATCAGGTCTGAACAGATTTCGGATATCTTTAACAGGCCCAGATTGCTGCTGCCCCCCTTTAGTCGGTGTGCTTTTGCGTATGATGCGTGGAAATAATCATGCGTCATGTCAGACTCAAATAACAGTAGACTTTCTTCCATCTCGTTCAGAAACGGCTCAACCGCCACTTTAAAAAAGTTTTTCCCTGTTTCAGAGAATATATTTAATAATTCCAGCAGCCTTTCCTCGTTGAACGTCCCCTTGAGGCAAGCGGATAATTCGGATATTTTAGCATAATTCGTGACAACTTTCGGCCGTTTAAGCAAAAGCGGCGTCCAGCGTTCTATGATGTGCTGTAGTTCGTGGAATCGTATCGGCTTGCTCAAGTAGTCATTCATGCCCATTGCAAGGCATCTGTGCCAGTACCCTTTGATGGCGTTTGCCGTAAGGGCGATAATAACAATATTTTTGTAAGCATCACCCATGCCTCGTATTTCGGCGGTTGCCTCGAAACCGTCCATAACCGGCATGAAGCAGTCCATGAATATGATGTCATACGATTTGCACTGCACCATTTCCACCGCTTCCCTGCCATTGGCGGCAACATCCGTCCGGCAACCGAAATATTGCAGCATTGCCACCGCAACCATCTGGCTGGAAGGGGTGTCTTCGGCGATGAGCACGTTCAACTCCGAAAATAGATCCGAATCCACCCCCGATCTCAGATCGATTGTTTGAACCGTTTCTCCCCCGCCAAGATTTTTGACCGAATCGACATGGCCGCATACAGTTGCGATGGCAGCCATGAACTGAGATGCGCGTACCGGTTTGCTCAGGCATGCCGAAAAAACGGTTTCCACGAACTCGTCATCCGTATCGTGGGAATCCGCACCCGAAGAGAGAAGAACAAGCCGGTTTTCCTGCGGGGACATCTCGCTTTGTATGGCTTTCCCCAGTTCAATTCCGTCCATGTCGGGCAAATGCCGCTTGATAAAAATGATTCTATACGGGTCACAAGCGTGTCTGGCGGCTCGTATCATAGCAAGTGCTTCCGCGGCTGACGGCGCCTGCTCACACCGCCCTCCAATGGCGGCATAATATTCCGCCACAACCGTGCGGCTCGGCTCGATATCGTCCACCGCCAGTGCCCGCATTCCCGGCTGCTGGAGAACCTGCAACGGTTCGGTAACAAAGGATGTATCGATCTGGAGCGGCAGGGTAAACCAGAAAACCGAACCATTGCCCTGGCGGCTATCCACCCCTATCGTGCCTCCCATCATCTCCACAAGACTTCGGCAGATGGCAAGGCCGAGTCCGCTGCCACCGGCTTTGCGGTTCGGAGAGGAGTCAATCTGGGAAAAATTTTGAAACAATTGGGAAATCTTGTCAGCCGGGATGCCTATTCCGGTATCCTCCACCCTGATTTCCAGGGTAACCCCCTGATCGGTCTTCTCTGTTTGGCGCACGTCGATGAGAATGTATCCGCTGTCGGTGAATTTGACTGCATTTGCCACAAGGTTGGTCAGTATCTGCTTGATACGGACGTTGTCGCCGATGAGGTGGGTGACGGTAGATAGCGGACAGTTGAGGATTATCTCTATATCCTTGTTGTTTGACCTCGTCAGAAAAAGCCCCGCGACACCATCGCATAGCGTGCGGATATCGAACGGAGCTGCTTCGATGGTCATGCACCCCGCTTCTATCTTGGAAAAATCGAGCAGTTTGTTGACAATATCGAGAAGGCCGACGGCTGAATTGTTAATCTCCCCGATATACGTTTTCTGTACCTGTTCCAGGTGCTTTTTTAAGAGCAACTCGGACATGCCGATGATGCAGTTCATCGGGGTACGGATCTCGTGGCTCATGGCGGCAAGAAACTCGCTTTTGGCACGGTTTGCACCTTCGGCGGCATTCTTGGCCTGCTGCAACTCCTGTTCGTGCCGGATATGGCCGCTAATATCCCGTACAATGGCGCAATTGTACTCATTGCCGTTGAACGTCAGATAGTTGGAGCTGATTTCAACCGGTATGTGCCGGCCGTCCCTGGTACGTTGCGACGAAGTGAGCATCATGGTGCCGGCCTGCTTCAAGCTCTCCCAGCCCGTATGCCATTCTTCAGGGCGATATGCCGGGTTGATATCGGCAATGGTAAGTCCAGTCAGTTCATCGTGACTGTACCCCAGCATGCTGCATGCGGCATCATTGACTCTCCAAATCCTCGTGTCAGGCAGAATCCAGAATACCGCATCAGCGATTTTATTCATCGCAAAGCTTGCCATATCCAGCTGTGTTTCGTATTGGAGCCGTAGGGTAATGTCCCGGGCGGTGACATAGACGATTTTACCGCGGAGGTGACAATGCCACTCCAGGCTGCGAAAATCGCCATCTTTGCATCGGAAGCGGATGATGAGGCCAAGGACTTTTTTCTTTTTCGCAAGCGTTGTGATCGCCTCATGGGTGGCCTGGAGATCCGCGGGATGCACGAAATCGAAGAAATTGGCTCCTTCCAGTTCATCTAGCGAGTATCCCAACACGTTTTCCCATTCCGGATTCAGCCGACGGAAATACCCCATCGTGTCTGCAACACAGAGAAGATCGACGCTCTGGTTGAAAAACATGTCGAGCTCAAGGGATTTCTTCAGCAGTTCGTGTTTCGCCTGTTTTATGGCGGTAATGTCCCGCATGGATTCTATGGCGCCGACACGCTTACCTTCCACGTTGCGCAGCGTTGCCGCCGCTGCCCATAAATAAGCTCCTTTTCCCCCATAGAGGGCGGGCGTGTACGTTTCAGCGGTGATCCTCTCTCCCCGTCGCTGAACATATTGGTAGTTGGCCTTCAGCTCCTCGTCACTGCTATCCAGAAGATCGAGGAGAATTTTCCGCCGCTTGCTATGGAACGGGACGGAATAATTATCCTGGCCGATCATGTCCGCCTTGCTGAACCCGGTCATTTCTTCCAACGATCTATTCCAGGCGATAATCTTGTTTTCATGGTCAATGACGAGTGTTGCATCCGGCAGGAAGTCGATGATATCGAGCAGCGCTTGATGGGATTCGTTGATGGTATTTTCGGACTGTTTGCGCTCTGTGATGTCTCTTGTATAGTGGACGGAACCGATGAGAACTCCCGAGGAGTCAAAGAGGGGGGAAGCGGTAACCAGCAGATAGGTGCGCGTCCGGGGATCATAAACTTCTGCCGTATGGGGCAATGCGTCATGAAGGAGTTGACCATGGGGACATGAAGATACAGGCGCCTCGGTATGATGAACCAGTTCATGGCAGTACCTTCCGATTGCCTCTTCGGCAGGCAGGCCGAGCAGTGTTGCCATGCTCGTGTTCAAACGACTGATCCGGCATGTGTTGTCGAGTATCATGATGGCGTCGGAATGGGCATTGAACACGTTCAGCCATTCCGCGTTCAGCAGCATGAGGTCGTGCACTGCCTGTTCCTTTGCGTCCCTCTCCCTTCGCAGCTCTTCATTAGCGCTTGACAGCTCGGCGGTGCGTTCCCATACGCACTGCTTAAGGTCGGAAGTCAATTCACGGTGTTCTTCCGCACCTGCCCGTGAGTTCGTCACGACATCCCCGGCCCGGCTCAAGCTGCGTTCGATGGCTGGCGCCAGACGGGCAAGGTTTTTCTTTAGAACGTAATCATCCAATCCCTGCTTGAGCAAATCGACTGTTTTTTCTTCGCCAATGCCGTCCGAAACCAGGATCACCGGCATACGGGGCAGGCGGTTTTTGATGGAAATTAGAAATTCGGGAAAACTTATCCCGGGAGTGTCATATTCCGACAACACCAGATCCCACTCTCCCGTAACAAGCTCGGCACTCAGGGTATCGCGACGTGCCGCGCGTGCGTAACGGGCTGCCAGACCACTGTTTCTCAGATGTTGTCGTATCTTGCGGTAATCGACCGGGTTGTGCTCAATCACCAGAATGTTCAACATGGTAGTCCCACTACTGGCTGACGTTTTCATTAACAAGACCTCTTTACTTCGCGGGGGAAAAAGAGAGGTTGGGGGACATACCATGATTGCGGTCGGGATGGCGGCAGTATCTCATGTCGCCGAAGGTTAGCGAGTAATGGCACATTACGGAGGTGGCCATCCGGCATTCATAGAGCTCTTTGAAAATTTGCCTGGTCAAACAGGCACTGATATCAAGGTGGTGTTCTTTTGATAGCCGCATCTCTTCCCCCGTTTCAGCCGCTCGTCGAGGTGCTGCCCAATGTTATGTCTCATCCGCGTCTTACAGCAAGATAACGGATTTGAAAACGTGCGCCGCAGACATAAAATAGCTCTCTGGTCTATAACGTTTCGATAATACGATGATTTACAAAGCGTGCCGGCTAATGGGCACATGGGTATGCTGCTCTGATTAAAAATGAATTTTAATTATATACATAAAATGTATTTAGAAAAATAGGAAATATTTACCGAATGGATGCGATTTACCCTATGGTGACTGTGTGCGCACCAGTGATGTGCCGATGTCGGTGCTGGTTATCGAAGTGAGGTCAAGCCTTCGTGGACGGCGTATTTCTTAAGTTCCGCGATGCTGTACGGATTCAGTTTTCCTGGCACACCCTCTTGAGTGATAACATCAGCTCAAAATCGCATGGGGTGCTTCTGAAGCTAACTTGAATCAGCTGTTATGTGTATACAACGCTTTTTGATATTGTCAAACATGACAACCCATTGTTGCGAGCTCAGGACACTGTCTGCCCAATAGTGCCGGAACAGCGTGCATCGTATCCCCGCTTCCCGACACGTCACAAACGGCTGGTAACGGCAAGGAGATGGTGGCGGGGTGCTCTGAACGTCCCGGCAGCTTGCAGATATCCAGGTTTTCAGCAGCAAATGCCGCCTCCATTCCTTCTCATTCCACGGTGACGCTTTTGGCGAGGTTACGTGGTTGATCGACGTCCTTTCCTTTGAGAACGGCGGTATGGTATGCCAGGAGTTGAAGCGGAATCGAATAGAGCAGTGGTGACAGAGATTCTCCCACCAATGGCAGTTCCAATGTCCGTTCCGCTTTTCCGGCGATTTCCTTGTCTCCCTCCGAACAGAGCGCGATAACCCTTCCGCCGCGGGCAATCACTTCCTCCATGTTGGAAACGACTTTTTCATAATACCGGTCTTTCGGCACCAGAACCACGACAGGGACATTGCTGTCGATCAAGGCTATAGGCCCATGTTTCATTTCCCCGGCAGGATACCCCTCTGCATGGATATAGGATATTTCCTTGAGCTTCAACGCCCCTTCCAAGGCAATGGGATAATGGATCCCCCGGCCGAGATAGAGAAAATCGCGGGCATTCAGATAGTCGCAGGCGATCTCGATGACCTGCGGATAGAGACCAAGAACCTTTTCCGCCAGCGTGGGAAGCTCGGTCAAGGCCGCAATCATCTCCCGGCCTTTATTCTGATCGATAACGCCCCTGGCCCGCCCGAGACGGATGGTTAACAGGTACAGCGCCACCAGTTGGGTGATGAACGCCTTGGTAGAGGCAACACCGATCTCCAGTCCCGCAGGTGTGTATATGATGCCATCGGATTCACGGGTGATGGAGGAATCGACCACATTGCAGATGGTCACTATTTTCCCCCCTTTTTTCTTTCCCTCCCGCAGGGCCGCGATGGTGTCGGCTGTTTCGCCCGATTGGGAAATGGGGATAATCATTGTTTTATCGGAAACCAGGGGGTCCCTGTAGCGGAATTCAGAGGCGATGTCCACCTCGACCGGTATCCTGCAATGTTCCTCCAACATGTATTTCCCTACCAGGGCTGCATGCCAGGATGTGCCGCAGGCAACGATGAAAACCTTTTCGAAGGATGCCAACTCGGCGTCTTCCATATTCAGGTCGTTAAGGACCACGTCTCCTTCCCTTTCTCTCAGTCGACCGGATAACGTGTTCCTGATGGCTTGCGGCTGTTCAAAAATTTCCTTCATCATGAAATGGGGGTAACCGCCCTTGTCTGCTGCGTGCGCGGCCCAGTCAATAGTACGCCATTCCTTGAACAGCGTTTTGCCTGCTATGGTGGAAAATGTCACGCTGTTGCCGTTGAATACCGCAAGTTCGCCATCCTCCATAAATATAATATCCTTGGTATTCGACAATATTGCCGGCACGTCGGAGGCAATAAAATATTCTCCTTTCCTCATGCCGATAACCAGCGGGGAGCCTTGCCGCGCTGCAATCAGGGTTTGGGGATCGGTTTCGCACATGATGCAGAGGGCATAGCTCCCCTCCAATTCTTGCAGTGCCATTCGGACCGCTTCTTCAAATGATGACGACAATTTCAGATTATCATCGATAAGGTGGGAAATGACTTCCGAGTCAGTATCGCTTTTGAACAAATGTCCTTTCTGCTCCAGCATCCACCGCAATGTGGAGCAATTTTCGATTATGCCGTTATGTACCACCACTACCGCTCCAGCCTTGTGGGGATGGGCATTCCGTTCGGAGGGTTTGCCATGGGTGGCCCAACGGGTATGACCGATGCCGATGGTGCCGCAAAGCGGTTCTTTTTTGAGAAGCTGTTCAAGATGGATGAGCTTACCGGCCTTGCGGCGGATTTCAACGGCGCCCGAATTCATGATGCAGATACCGGCCGAGTCATAACCGCGATATTCCAGCTTTTTCAGTCCATTGATGATGATCGGCGTGGCGTTGTGCTTTCCCATGTATCCGACTATGCCGCACATATGTTTTCCTCCTGTGGACTCGTTTTGCTACAAACGTGAACAATCATAAAATGTGCCAGGATGGCTGCAAATAAATACGTACTATATCAGTTGGTTATTGTCGGGAGGGGAGATGGGGACAGGTGTGATAATGTTAACAATTTGTTGACACCGCACGTAAAGAACAATGAAATGGGCGCTGAAACCGCCTGTGAAGCGGATGTGTTAAATGTTTGGCGTTGTTAGTTTCTCTGCACCCCATGAAGCGGTACAATCCGGACGCACGTCATTCTTTTGCGCTCAAACGCTTGCTGAGTGTCTGGCGGGCTATTCCGAGAAGAGAGGCAGCGGCACGCTGGTTACCTTCGGTAAGATCCATGGCGGCGGCAATCAGATATCCTTCGATCTCCCGGATGGTGGGAAACCGCCCAAACAGGCTGTAAAATACTTCGTTTATCTCATTGTTGCGGGGCATGGGGGGGAGGGCGAGTTGAGGGGAATCTTCACGCGTGATTCCGGTGAAGCAGTCCATGGTAAGGGGACCGGAGGTGTGCCGTGCCAGGGCATCATATACCATGGCGTGGAGTTCGCGAACATTTCCGTCAAAGCGGCAGGTTGAAAGCATGGCCACCACTTCGGAAGACGAGGCCGGAACCGGTTTTTTGAACGATTTTGCCGCTTGTTCAAGGAAATGTTCAAAAAGCAGGGGAATATCTTCCCGCCGTTCACGCAGGGGGGGGATATGAATGCGATGGGCGCGGAGCCGATAATAGAGGTCCTTGCGGAACTTCCCCGCGGAAATCAGCTCCGACAGGTCCTGGTGGGTAGCCACCAATATTCGGGCATCGCTCTTTTTCAGAATGTCCGATCCCAAGGGGTAATACTCACGCTCCTGAATCAGCCTCAGCAGTTTGATCTGAGAGGATTCATCCAGATCGCCGATTTCGTCGAGAAAGAGGGTGCCGCCCCCAGCCGCGCTGACCAAGCCTTCTCGCACATTGTCGGCACCGGTAAATGCCCCTTTTCTGTGACCGAAGAGTGTGTCCGAAAAGTTTACGCTGTCAAGGCCGGCTGCATTCACGGTTACAAAGGCGCCGGACCTGCCGCTTAAAGCCGAGATCGAGCGGGCGATCAGTTCCTTGCCCACGCCCGTTTCTCCCGTGATCAGCACCGGCTGTTCGGATGCCGCAATCACCTCGATATATTGAAAAACGGCTCGCATCTTCTTGCTGACGGTAAGAATATCTTTGAAGGCTTCCGGATGCTCCAGGCTGTCGTTAAGGAGATAGTCCCTCAGGGTGGCGTTTTCCCGGCTGAGCACATTGAGCTGTAGCGCCTTTTCAACGCCCGAGAGTAGCCGCGCCGTCTCCACCGGTTTTATAAGATAGTCGAATGCCCCCGTTCTCATGCACTGTACCGCGGTTTCAACGTCGTTCGATGATGTCATCACGATGACGGGGATGTGCGGAAAATCGCTGTGCAGGGCCGACAGCAGGCTCTGACCCGTAACATGAGGCATCATCAGGTCCAAAATGATCATGGCAACCTGATGTTCTTCGAGATACTTCAGCAGGTTCCTGCTGTCGTTCATGGTGACAACGTTATCTATCCCCTTGCTCTGGAGCGTTGTCAGGCTCACCTCAAGCACGACCGGGTCATCATCCAGCAGTAATATGGGAGGCGATACGTTTGTCGATGCAATCATGAATTGTCCCTTCACAGTACCTGTGGATACTGGACGATATCCGGGTACCCGGTTATTTATATATACCTGAATCCGTGCCGCCGGAATGACGGTAATCTCCTAAAATGCAATGGCAGAGGCCTTCCGGACAAGCGAAGGCATGGAGGCGTCGCGGATTCAGGATATACCCTATCGTAAAATTAACCATAGTCAACCTGGCACGCATGTATCCCGGCTCTGCAGTGAGTCGGAGGAGTGCGTGATTCCATGCTTTCTGACGAGATCATACAGGGTCGGTCTGCTGATACCCAGTTTCTCCGCGGTCTTCGCCATATTACCCCCCTGCTTCTCGATGGAAAAAACGATCAAGTCCCGCTCGACTTTATCCCGCGCATCCTTCAGGGTCATTCCAACGGGTGGCGTCAGGAAATCCCTGTCAGTTCGCCGTGAGCAATTGAGGACATCGACGTCCACAAGAGGAGATTCGGACAGGAGGACCGCCCTCTGCACGTTGTTTTCCAGCTCCCGCACATTTCCCGGCCATTCATACGAAGTGAGAAACTTTAGTGCGGCACTGCTGAAGCCGCGGACCTTTTTGCCGAACTCCCTGCTGAATCTTTTGAGGAAGAGATTGGCCAGCAGCAAGACGTCGTCGCCCCGTTCCCGCAGGGGAGGAAGAGCGATGTGAATGACGGCCAAACGGTAATAAAGATCCTCCCTGAATGTTCCATTTTCCGTTGCCGTGCCGATATCCCTGTTCGTGGCGGCAATGATCCGGGCGTCCACGGAGAGGTCTTCCCGCCCGCCAACCCGCTGTATGATCTTTTCCTGAAGAAAGCGCAGAAGTTTTACCTGAAGGCTGAAGGGGAGGTCGCCGATTTCATCGAGAAAAAGGGTCCCCTTGTGGGCATATTCCACTTTACCTTGCACCCTGGAGTGGGCTCCGCTGAAGGCCCCTCTTTCGTATCCGAACAACTCTGATTCGATGAGGTTTTCAGGTATGGCGCCGCAGTTGATGGGCACGAAAGATTCGGCCCTTCTCGAACTCAAACGGTGAATGGCCTTTGCTACCAGTTCCTTGCCGGTGCCGCTCTCGCCCGTTATCATGACCGCCACATCCGATGGTGCAACCTTGCGTATGGTGGCGAAGACTTCCTGCATCCCGCGTGATTGGGCGATGATTCCGCCGAGATCGAAATTCTCACGCTCGATAACATACAGCAGTCGATGGTTTTCCGCTTCGATCGCGGCCAGATTGTGCGCCCTTTTGAGCATGACTTTCAGTTCGTCGATATGGACCGGTTTCACATAGTAGTCGTAAGCACCGCTCTGCACCGCCCTGAGACCGTTTTCACGGTCGTGGTTGCCGGTGATCACAATGATCTTTGTGGACGGCGCGGTGCGGAGGATATCCTCGATGCACCGCAACCCCTCTTTTGAACCATCCTCATCCGGTGGAAGGCCCAAGTCGAGAGTGACAATCTTCGGAACGTGTTTGCGGAATAATTGGAGCGCCTCGGAACGATTGCCGGCTATCAGGATCTCGTACTCCTTTTCCAGGCCCCAGCGCAACTGTTCACGGATTTCCCGGCTGTCCTCGACAATCAATAATTTTTCCATGGGTGCGTCCTTGGCCGGCCTTTTTTAAAGCCCTGTTGGCAGTGGGCAGGAAGCTGCTTTCTGAAACCGGACCGTAAATTCCGAGCCCTTGTTTGGTTCACTCGTGACCTCGATCTTGCCCCCGTGGGCCTCCACAATCTGTTTGCACTGGTAGAGGCCGATGCCCAATCCATGATTTTTCGTGGTGGTAAAGGGGGTGAACAACTTCTTGCGCAGAAAGTCCTGGGGGATGCCGCACCCCATGTCCTTCACCCGGATAAAGGGAGATCCCTCGTTTCCCACCTCAACCGTTACCGGCTGTTTTCCCTCCGATGCCTCCACGGCATTGAGCATGAGGTTGAGCGCAACCTTTTGCAACTCTCTCAGGTTCCCCTCGGCAACAGCGGGTGTTCCGGTTACCTTCAGTTCCCCCCCCTTGAACAATGCCGCGGTGTCATGCACCAATTGCAGCAGATCGACCGGTGTCCTCTCCTGTGACTCTTTTTTCGGCAAGTACTTCAAACGCAGGATCAAGTCGTTCATTTTGGTCACGGTTGCCGTAAGCGAGCGCAGTAACTCCTCCTGGAATTCGGGAACGGTGATGTATTCCCTGGCGTTTTCGAGTACGAGGGAGACGGTGGAGACAAGGTTCTTCAGGTCGTGCACGACAAAGGTCGAAACTTTTCCGATTGCCGCCATTTCCCGCGAACGGGCCAATTGGTCGGAAAGCCTGAGGTTCAGCAGGGTGGATGAAGCCTGGCGGGCAAGGGTCTTCATAAGATCGAAATCCTCATAAACGTAGGATTCGTTCCGGTTGATCGCTTTTCCCAACACGATGAATCCATCCATCTTTTGTTTGATGAGCAGCGGAATGACGAAGCACGCCTGGTTGTCACTGAAGAACCGTTCCTGTTTTTTACCCCCGATTTTCTGAGGCCATTGTCGCAGGTCGGCCACCCATGAGTGCTCGGAGATCCATTCAAGGCCGGCATCCGCAGCGGGGAAATCGACGGGAACATCATCCAGGCCGATCCCGATCGCCAGTTGGTATGTTGTTCGTTCACTATCCAGGAGAAAGAGGGCTCCGCACCCCATGCCAAAGGTATCGCAGAAACCGGTGACAATTGAACGAAGCAGATTGTCACTGGACGTGGACGAGGAAAGGCGGTCGGTGAATTGAAGCCATTGGGTCCGGTAATCGTATTTGTTCTGGTAGAAATTCTTGTGGATGAATACCCGGATTTTGCGTTTGGCCGTTTCCGAAAGAAGAATCAGTATGAGCGCCAATCCGCTCAGGAACGCGACGGAGATTATCAAGGCCCGCCTGAATCCGTCGCCGTAATACTTGAATCCTTCGCCCATGACGCCGAGCCCGATAAGATACATCCCCACCATGATAATGACGAACGACTTGTAGGCCATGTGCCGCGATACATGGACCTTTACGCCGTTCCCGCGCTTTAACCACGAGTACGCCATCATGGCTGCGGATACGATGAGGATCACCGACCTGACCGGTGAGATGTTCATGTCGATGGTCCGGAAAAGGAGCCCCTGGCTGTAATAGAAGATCATCACCGCTATGATCGCTCCCCCACCCAGGATATCGAATTTTATCTTGAATCGCGCGGAAAGGCTGGCATTCATCAGCGTCATCTCCAGATTGATGAGCGCGGCAGTCAGGCAAACCATGAGGAACAGATAGAAGAAGAAACCTGCATTGTTAAGAAAAAGAAGCCCTTCGGCAGCGAAATCCGGTGAGTAGAAAAAGGTTGATACGGGAAGGAAGAGAGCACAGGCGACAGGGAACGGGCTACAGGCAAGCAGCAGACGCTGCGGCAGCGAAATCAGGCTGATGGCGGTCCGCCGGGAATAGGTCAGGGAAAACCAGAGCCATGCGGGAGCCAGGGCAGCTTCCGTTGCCAGGGCGTATTTCTTCCAGTAAAGAAAAGATTCCGGTTTGATGCTGCTCATGAGGTCAAAGAATTCCAGCGCGCCGGCCGATAGGACAAGCGCTGAGAGGACAGGCGGGGGGAACTGTCTGTCTCTGTGCCCGAGCGCACAGAACGGATAGAGTGCGGCTATAAAAATAGCAAGTATGGAGATGACAGTTCGCATGGTCTGTCTCGCCCCTTAAGCAACATTTTGGATATACCAGTCCAGTGCCTCGTCGAGCCCCTTGTCAATGTCATGCGTCGGTTCATAGCCCAGCAGGCGCTTTGCCTTGCCGATGTCCGCCTGCGAGTGGAGAACGTCCCCTTTACGGAAGTCGAGATAGACCGGGCGGCATTCACGCAAATGACCAAAGCGGGGGATCAGTCTCTCCTGGAGTTTGACAAAAAGTTCATTCAGTGTTGTGCGCTCGTTGAGAGCCGTATTGAATACCTGGCCCACCGCGGCCGGGCTGTCGGTCGTCGCCGCCAGGAGGTTGACCTGCACCACGTTGTCCACGTAGCAGAAATCGCGGCTCGTTTCTCCCGTCCCGTTGATGCGAATCTCTTCTCCCTTGATCATCGCCGCGATCCAGCAGGGGATAACGGCGGCATATGCCCCTGCGGGGTCCTGACGGGGGCCGAAGACGTTGAAGTAGCGAAGGCCGATGGTCTCTACCTCATAAAGGGTGGAGAAGATGCCGGCGTATAATTCATTTACGTACTTGGTGACGGCATAAGGGGACAGGGGGGCGCCAATCGTTTCCTCCATCTTGGGGAGCCCGGGATGGTCTCCGTACACGGCGCTGCTGCTTGCGTATATCAGGCGTTTCACCTTATGTTCGCCCGCTGCCTGGAGCATGTTAAGCGTACCGGTTACATTGTTCTCGTTACACAGGAGAGGGTTCTCGATTGAGCGTGGCACCGAGCCGAGTGCCGCCTGATGGAGAACCGTATCCACATTGCGGCATGCATCCCGGCATGTCGAGAGATCGCGTATGTCTCCCTCGATGAGCCTGAATCTGTTCCATTCCTCTTTGGTTACCTTGCTATGAACATCGGAAAGGTTCTCACGTTTCCCGGTCGAGAAATTATCGAGCCCTACCACCTGCTGTTTGAGCCTCAGCAGATTTTCCAGGATGTTGGATCCGATGAAGCCCGCCACGCCGGTGACAAGCCATCGCCTTGGTTTTTGGACGAGCCGTCTCTTTATGCCGTCGATAGTTTTCATACCGCATCCTCTCCCATTGATCAGAGTTGCCAGACCCGTATGCCCTCCGCCACAAGGACGGAAGGATCGTAAATTCCCTTTACGTCGATCAGTACCGGTTTGTCCGCCACCAGGGATAGGATCTCCCCGATCGACCACTGCCGATAGGCATTGTGGGCAACGGCGCTGATGAGGGCCGCCGCCGGCTTGAGCTCATCCAGGGGGATAAGTGCAACCCCGTATTCGTGGGCCGCTTCGGCCGGGTTGGCCAAGGGGTCGTGGACCTGTACCTTGATCCCGTATTCCTCAAGTTCCCTGATGATGTCTATCACCTTGGAATTGCGGAGATCGGGACAGTTTTCTTTAAAGGTCAGTCCTAAAACGGTTACCGTGCTGCCGTGGATGTGGTGCCCGGCGTGAATCATCTCTTTTACCGTCCTCTGGGCAATATACTTCCCCATGGAGTCATTGATCCGGCGGCCGGCGAGAATCACCTGCGGGGTATAACCGATTTTTTCCGCCTTATGGGTCAGATAGTAAGGATCGACGCCAATGCAGTGCCCTCCCACCAAGCCCGGCTTGAACCGCAGGAAGTTCCATTTCGTACCGGCGGCTTCCAGTACGGCTCCGGTATCAATTCCCATGCGGTCGAAAAGAAGCGCCAGCTCATTCATCAGGGCGATATTCAGATCGCGTTGGGTGTTTTCTATAACCTTTGCGGCCTCGGCGACCCTGATGGTGGGCGCACGGTGAACTCCCGCGGTCACCACCGTTTCATAAGCCTTGGCGATGATATCCAGGCTTTCCTCATCTTGTCCCGAGACCACCTTCCTGATCTTGGTGAAGGAATGCTCCTTGTCTCCCGGGTTGATCCGTTCGGGGCTGTATCCCACCTTGAAGTCAGGACCGCAGATGAGCCCGGAAATCATTTCAAGCACCGGAATGCATTCTTCTTCGGTGGCTCCCGGATAGACCGTGGATTCGTAAACAACGATATCCCCCTTCTTCAATGCCTTTGCGACGGTTTTAGACGCCGAAATGAGGAGCGAGAGATCAGGCTGGTTTGCATCGTTGACCGGTGTGGGAACGGCAACAATATGAAAATCGGCCTTTTTCAGATCATTGATGTCGTCGGTGAAAAGGATGTCGGCAAGGCCCAACTCCACGGCTGTCAATTCCCCGGTGTGATCCCATCCGGATCGCAGTTCCTTGATACGGATGGGGTTTATGTCAAAACCGATGGTTTTTTGTGCCGTGCCGAAGGCCACCGCAACGGGAAGTCCCACGTAACCGAGACCTATGACTGAGATTGTACGTTGAGTTTTCACTACGGCTCCTGTCTGAATCGGGGCGATTTGGTTTAAAAGGGCTGAGCTATTCCGTCTATAAGTAGAAATGATTCCGGATGATGGGATAGAAATCCCGGATGAATTCGGCCCCCGTGTTCATGCTGCGTTCATAATCGTCATCACAGGGTATCGAGATGCGAACGAAGGCGGCGTCCCTGCGTTGGTGAAACAGCGAGTTCAGTATTTCCGCCAGTTTCAGGGTGTATTCATTCGCGATTGTTCTGCCCTGCACTTGGAACCAGTAGAAAAACAGCTCCTTGTGCTCTCCTTTCTGATACACGGCCTTGACCACATTGACCGCACCTCCCGGAGTCGCGATCACCATGCGTGAGGAGGACAGTTCCTGCCATCCGCTGCCCGGCAGGCAATGCTTCGGTGAGTGAATTTCTCCGCTTTCCTTCCCGCCATCGTGATACCCGATATAGAGGCCGATGTTTTTCCCTTCCGTGCCCGAATAGGTGCGATAGAGGTAATCGGTCGGCTTGAGCAGTGCGAGGATTTGCTCGCTGAAGCTGGACTGGGAAACCATTCTCCATTGGCTGCGATACATGGGGAGTTCAGACAGGGCCTTTTCGATAGGTACGGGAGCATCTGAATGGAGCCCGAGATAGGCCCCGGCGCCCATAAGAAGCAGGTAGACAAGTATGAAGCGGCAGCGTTGTATCATGACTCCGTCCCGCGGCACAGCCATCCCACGGCAAACAACAGCCCCATGGCCAGGGCGAAGGCCGCCACACCGGTAAATTCATGAAAAAAGCCCTCCGCTGCCGCGCCGCCCCAATGCTGGGCCAGGATACCGGTTACAATTACCCGCAGTGCATTGGTTAAGATGGCGAGGGGGAGTGCGACGAGAATGATGATCCACCGTTTTATCCGCGTGGTCGGCAGAATAAAAGCGTATGCGACGCTCAGGGCCAACAGGGACAAGAGAGAGCGGATACCGCTGCAGGCGTCGGCCACTTCGAGGGTAACCGACGGGAATAGGATGAAATTGCCTTCCCGTTGCACGGTAATGCCGACGAGTTGCAGAAAGTCCACGGAGAGGCGGGTGACGATAAGTTTGAGGGGGAAGGCGAATGCGTCATACACGATATACGGCAGGGGTACCATGAAGAGAAGGTATAAAATCGGCAGCCGGGTTGCCCTGGAAGCCTCCATGCCGAGAAAGTACATAACCAGGCCGGCTATGAGTACCACCAACGAGGAGCGAAGAGTAAAATACTCCGAGCCGAGCGTTGCCAAAATCAGCAGGGCAAGTGCAAGCAAGATCACGGGAAGGCCAAGATTGGATGGCGTCACCTCGATTGATTTGATCTCGTCTTTTTTTCGGTAGAGAAAGTAGCCTGCGATGAGCGGAACCAGGAAGCCATGGGAGAAATTGCTGTCGTGGTACCAGTCCCGCACCATTCCGGCAACAATGGAGGCATAGAGCCCTCCCACCAGCAGAAGAAGCAGCAGAAAATGAACTCTATTGTGACGGAGTGACTCGGAAATAATCATCTGTACGCCCCGCGTATTCATCGACTCTCTGTGTTCCTGATTCAGCGGTTCTAGTAAGGATGCATATCACAAAGCATGCCAGATGACGCTGCGGTTAAGTGTAGTTAAATCAATTGGTTGGGGTTGTGCGTGGAGGGCCGTTTCCGAGGGGAAATGTTAAAGAAGTGCGCGGATAAACGATTTCACGTGAGTGAACGGCGGCAGAAAAGAGCTTTGCCGGTTGATGTTAAGTTTTTTGATGCTGTTAACTTTATGGCCGGGGAATCAGGTCGTTGTGGGGTGTTTCGCCAGGTTATCACGGAGGGGAGCTTATATCTGGTGGTCCGCGTGCAAAACCACCCGGTTGCGGCCCTCGGCTTTTGCGGTGTACAGGGCCTTGTCCGCAAAGGATATGATCGATACCTCGGTCATGGCTTCCGCGGGCACCATGCTTGACACGCCAAGGCTCAGGGTAACGTATGGAGTGCCGGGGGATGAGGGGTGTCCCAGTTTTGCGGTCTCCATGGCGCTCCTGATCTTTTCGGCTACCTGGACGGCGCCGGTTGCGGTCGTATTGGGCAGGACCACGGAGAACTCCTCTCCTCCATAGCGCGCAACGAGATCTCCCGGCCGGAAGACATGGCTGGAGATAATCCGTGCAACGGTTCTCAGGCATTCGTCTCCCGCCTGATGCCCGAAGGTGTCGTTGAACTGCTTGAAATAATCGATATCTATCATGATGGCGGAAATGGGCGTTTTCTCCCGTTGGGCCCGCCGCCACTCCTCGGTCAGGTAGTCATCGAACGTACGCCGGTTGGCGATCAGGGTCAGACCGTCTATGGTGGCCAGCAACTTCAGTTCGTCGTTCAACCTGCGCAACTCCTCCTGTGTCCGCACCACCTGCTGGAAGGTCCGGGCATTGTTGATGGAGAGGGCGCAGATCGGCAGCAGAACCAAACGGGCAAGGGTGAGGTAGTGGTTTCGGTATTCGGGAAAGGCGACGCGATCGGCGATAACGATACCCAGGGTTTCCCCATTGATGCCGATGCGGAAAAGGCCCTCTCCCGTTTCGTGCCAGATGCAGTCGCCATCGAAGCCGGCGATACGCCGGACGATGGGATCGTCCGCTTCACGGGGCTCGGAAAAAAGGGTGTACACCCGGCCCGGTTTTCCGTCCTCGAAGTGTACGTATATCAGGTCGTTGGGGGCAAACATCATGCTGAATGTATCCAACGCAAGGAGGATCGCCTCCTCCTCGACCCGTACCTTGGTGAATTTTACGAGAAGGTCCATTGCCATGGCATAATCGGACGACTTCTGCTGGAGCGTTGTGGCCGCCTCATTGGCTTTGGCCTTCTGCATTTCCAAACGGCAATTCAGGATGATGATTTTCAGGAACTGGGAGAAGAAATCGAGGCCGACCGGAATGATGCTGTACGGCAGGTCCACATATTCCGCCAACGCTATGAGCTGCGCTGCGCTGTCGTCGTCGATCCCCGTGTCCAGCAAGAGGAGGCGCTGTGTTGTTTCGTGCAGAAACGTGCGCACGCCGTCCCGGGTGAATCCCCATTCGTCAATCCGTTCGCGCCACCGGGAAAGCCAGCCGGGTGTCAACAGGTAAGCCCCCTCGGAAATGAACCTCTCGATGTAGAGAGCCTCCGTGAACATGCTGAAACAGGGGACCGTGGTATGGATGTGGCAACCTCTGGAGAGGGGGGGCAGGGAGGGCAGGCACTGGCTGCCGAGTATTTCCACCATAACATCGTCGCCCGGGAACCGCGCCGTCAGCTCTTCGGGAGACAACGGCGGCCTGCCGCAACGACTCGGATAGGCAGACACGGTTACGCCCTCGAAGTCACCCCCCTGGGCGATGACCTTCATGGCTTCCCTTACGTAATTCTCGCACACGAGTATGTGGATTGTGTCAGCCATCTGTTGCCACCCATTGGAGCGGGTACCCTCCCCACTGGTGAACGGTCTCGGATATTTCGTGCAACACGGCTTCCTGCACCTGCCAGGGAATCTCGCCATGGTTGTCCGAGAGGATAAACCCTCCCCCCCTGCCGCCTTCGGCAATGGCCGCTTTTACCGCCATGCGGGTTTCCTCCGGCGTCCAGCGGCGCATTTCGATCCCGTTGAGATTGCCGACCACCGCCAAGCGCCCGGAGCAAGCCGTTTTGACGTCGGCCAGGTTTTCCTGCGTGCTGACACCGATGGCCGACGTACCGGTCCGGACGATGTCGTCGATGATGGCCAGGCATCGCCCCGAGGCGAAGTGGATTGCCGTCGGCCCCTTGATACGGGCAAGAGTACGTTTTGCCACCGGGAACCCCAGCGTACGATACATGTCCGGCGGAACGATTGTCGGGGAGGCGACCGGGTCCGCATAGCAGATAAAGGTTGCGCCGGCCTCGAGTTGGGCATTGGCCCATGCTACGCAGAACTCTTCATTGACGGCCATGAGCCTGGCGAACAATGTCGGCTGTTTGTACATGAGTTCGATATACGCCTCGAACCCCATCTGCATGACCGGCAGGGAGAAGGGAGACACGGCAAGGCCGATGATGGGGGCCTCGTTACCGATCCGCTCCTTCATCAGGCGCTGGGCCTTCAAGACCTCGGCAAGGCAGGGGGTGTCGTGAATGGATGGAGGCGTAAGGCCGAAAATGTCCTGAGAGGAACGAATGATCGGCATGCCGGAATTGGGTGGTCCGTCATCGCGGAATATCACCTCGCCGCCCCACGCCTCAACCTCCGCAGGGGCGTAAAATGCGCCGTTGAGACAGTCGTGACCGTATTTTTCCCTCATGCGGATCTGCCCTTCCGCCACATGCTCCGCCCGGGAAAAGTATTCCCTGATAGTGAGCCCCAACTCTCGCGCGCCGTGCATCGTAACGTGCAGAAAGAAGGGGATACGGTCCGGTTCACGTTGTTGCATGGTGGTGAGAACCCGTTGCATCGATGTCATGGGGTACATGGCATGCCTCCCGTTACCCGATTCACGATATCGATGGCGTCCGAAGCGGTACGTCCCATGGCATCGGCGCCCACCTCTTGCCAGAGCTTTTCGTCGAAACGGAACGGTGCGCCTCCGACGACGATCTTGACGGGTATGGCAGCTTGATCGAGACGACGTCTCAGTTCCGCGATGTGAAGTGCCGAGGGGAGCATAAGAACCGAAAGAAAGAGTATCCGGATTCGGTCGTGCGCCACCAGTTGCAGGACGGTTTCGATATCGACCCTGCCGTAGTCGATTGGATCGTGTCCGGCTGACCGGAGTATGGAGCAAACGATCCTTTTGCCGAGCAGATGGTAGTCCTCGAAAACGGCCACTGCCATACGGGGGGTATCCACGTGGTCCCGGTTCCCTGACGGAAGGAACTCATCGGACAGATCCTCGCAGATGCGTGCGCTCATGTAGACCTGGGAGAGGGCGATCTTTCCCTCCTCCCAACTGCGGCCGATATCCTCCAGAGATGTGGTAACCAGCCATTCCAGGGACGGCACAAGCCCCAGCCGGCCGATGGTCTCCTGCAGGATATGTCGAACGGCCGTCCGATCCAGCAGGAGCAGGGCGTTCTTGAATTCTTCCACCTCGTTTGTCATCGGCATGAACTCGCATTCCCGCGTTATCTTTCCGCGCTGCCTCTCCAAAGGGCTACCAAATCATGAGGTTGCCTCCGCTGCAATGAACTGCAGGCCGATTCTTCTTGAGCGCATATGGCGGATCTTGCTCTTGAACGTGCCATAGCCCACGGACTGGTCTTCGCTGAGTATGAAAATGCAGGTATCTCCGGGATGCAATCCGGCTGGAAGGGGGCAATTCATTTTTACCAGAGCCCCCGAGATAGAGATGTTTTCGAGTATGGCTTCGTATTTTCGGCGGTCGTGATAAAAAATGCACCTCGAAAGGCAGGTGACTCTCTGATGGCGCCTTTTTTCGAGCATCATGACCGTCCTCTTCCCCGAAGGCTTGTGGTGATCGCAACGGTTGGCAGCCAATTACGGGATAACAAACCGTTGTTGTCTGGTATTCAGCAATATTTTGTTGATATCCTCCAGCATCTGGATATCTGGTTTCATATTAAGGCATCCCCCATTTTTTATGGCAGGCGAGCAATACTTGTCTCGCCATAGACACTGTTTGCAATTGTAGATAGTTGCAACTCTCACGGTGCTCACCCCCTTCAATGACGGTGCTCCATTCTGTTTCCGCGGTTCTGCGACCAACTTCGTATCAAGGTAGTAGCAAAATACGTACCTAATGTAACTATCAGATATATCAACATAATTTGGCATGGATGCGCGTGGTGTCATTGATATGTAAAGTTTGACCGAATGTATCGCCGTTTATGTCAAGGTTTTCGACAATAGCTGAGCATGGGGTAAGGTCAAACATGAGCCGCGCGTCACGTCTGTCTTGCATACCGGCACCGGAGCCGGGGTCACGGCTCATGCACCGTGTGTATGTGTCTTTGCGGGCAACAGATTGGTTTCCGAAAAAGTAGAAACCTTTTCGACAGCCGGTTTTATTCCCCTGTGGACCCAAAAAAGAAACGGGGCACAAGATATCTCTTGTGCCCCGCCGATCTCAATGCAAACGGATGGTTCTGGTTACTTGGTCACGCTGATGGAGACTGAACGCGAATTATTTGCTGCATCGTAGGCCGTAACCTTGATCACATGGGAGCCGTATGCGTAATATTTGCTGTTCCATGTCCATGAGATGTAATTGCCGGTGGAGGTTGATTTTAAGACACCGTCGATGTACAGCTGCATTTTGGTGACACCAACGTTGTCGCTGGCCGAGGCCTTGATGGTGACGTACGTGCCGATCTTGCTGCCGGCCGTCGGTGAGATGATGGACACGGACGGCGCTATGGTGTCGGCAACCGTATTTTTCACCGTAACCGATACCGACGAGGATTGGCCCACGTTGCCGGCGGCGTCGTATGCCTTGGCGAGCAGGGTGTAGGATCCGTTGGCAACGGCGGTTGTATTCCAGGCATAGCTATAGGGATATGCCGTGTCGGTTGCCTTGAGAACGCCGTTCACGTAGAACTCTACCTTGCTTACCCCGACGTTGTCGGAGACGGCGGCCGAGATGGTTGCGGTGCCGCTTACCGTGGCGCCTGCTGCCGGGGAAGTGACGATAACGGTAGGTGCCTTGGTGTCGGCGACCCCATTATTCACCGCAACCGATACCGACGAGGACTGGCCCACGTTGCCGGCGGCGTCGTATGCCTTGGCGAGCAGGGTGTAGGACCCGTTGGCAACGGCGGTTGTGTTCCATGCGTAGCTATAGGGAGATGCCGTGTCGGTTGCCTTGAGAACACCGTTCACGTAGAACTCGACTTTGCTTACCCCGACGTTGTCGGAGGCGGTGGCAGAGATTGTTGCGGTGCCGCTTACCGTGGCGCTTGCTGCCGGGGAACTGATGGCAACGGTCGGTACCGTGGTGTCGGCCACCGGATTGTTCACCGTAACCGATGCCGAGGACTGGCCCACGTTGCCGGCGGCGTCGTATGCCTTGGCGAGCAGGGTGTAGGACCCGTTGGCAACGGCGGTCGTGTTCCAGGCGTAGCTATAGGGAGATGCCGTGTCGGTTGCCTTGAGAACGCCGTTCACATAGAATTCTACCTTGCTTACCCCGACGTTGTCGGAGGCGGTTGCCGAGATTGTTGCGGTGCCGCTTACGGTGGCGCCTGCCGCCGGGGAACTGATGGCAACGGTCGGTGCCGTGGTATCGGCGACCGGATTGTTCACCGCAACCGATGACGAGGATTGCCCCACGTTGCCGGCCGCGTCGTATGCCTTGGCGGTGAGGGTGTAGGAGCCGTTGGCAACGGCGGTTGTGTTCCAGCTGAACGTGTAGGGAGAGGCAGTGTCAGTAGCCTGCAAAGCACCATTCACATAGAATTCGACCTTGCTTACCCCGACGTTGTCGGTAGCAGAAACGGTTACGGTTGCGGTGCCGGTTACAGTGGCACTGTTGGCCGGGGAACTGATGGCAACGGTCGGTGCCGTGGTATCGGCGACCGGATTGTTCACCGTAACCGATGCCGAGGATTGCCCCACGTTGCCGGCGGCGTCGTATGCCTTGACGAGCAGGGAGTCGGATCCGTTGGCAACGGAGGCTGTGTTCCAGGCATAGTTATAGGGAGCTGCCGTGCTGACTGCCTTGAGGCTGCCATTCACGTAGAACTCGACTTTGCTTACCCCGACGTTGTCGGAGGCGGTGGCAGAGATTGTGGCGGTGCCGCTTATAGTGGCGCCTGCCGCCGGGGAACTGATGGCAACGGTCGGTGCCGTGGCATCATTGTTGACGGTTACGGTCACCGCTGCCGATTGGCCCACGTTGCCGGCGGCGTCGTATGCCTTGGAAATGAGTGCATGGGAACCGTTGCTCACTAATGCGGTATTCCAGCTTAGGCTGTATGGTGCTGCATTTACTACCGCGGAAAGAGAGCCATTGTCGTAAAACTCGACCTTGCTGACTCCCACATTGTCAGTGGCGCTTGCCGCAACCGTAACGTTGCCGCTCACGGTCGCTCCGTTGGCCGGAGAGGTAATGGATGTGGCCGGAGGTGTGGTGTCGCTCGCCACATTGTTTACCGTTACCGTCACGGCGGAGGATTGCCCCACATTGCCGGCGGCATCGTAGGCCTTGACGCTCAGAGTGTAAGAACCGTTGGACAGTGACGTGGTATTCCAACTGAACAGATAGGGGGATGCGGTGTCGGTCGCCTGGAGCACGCCGTTCACGTAGAATTCCACTTTGATGACGCCGACGTTGTCCGACGCGCTTGCTGCGACCGAATAGGTCCCGCTGATGACGGCATTGCCGGCGGGCGAGGAAATGGAAGCGGCCGGCGCGCTCATATCGGCAGTGCTCCCGCCGATCGTGTAGGTGTCGGGAATGGCGGTGGTACTTACCACGATGTCGTCAATCGCATACCACTGATCAACGTAATTGCCAAATGCATTGTTGGAGTTGCCGCCAAACCAGACGTTGTTCCACCCCGTATCAGCCGAGGCGGAGGGCTCTTTCCAGATCATGTCGTAATGAGACAATACCAACTGCCCGTCGTACGACCACTCCAGGACACCATTGGCAGCGCCTATGTCGTTCATTTTCAGGTGAATGTCGTATCTGTGCCAAGCACCGTCCGCGAACTTGGTGGTCGGTCCGCCGGAGCTCCAGACTTGCCCGTAATCACCTTTCTGAAAGTTGTGTGCGGTGTCAAGGGCATCGCAATAGTAGTCTGCGGAACGGCCCTGAGTCGTGCCGCTCGCCACATACGGAGTCGCGTCACAACGATATGCGGGCATATAGATGGCTTGCCCGTTCCAAGCCCCCCAATCCCAGAAGAAGATAGGCGAATTCTCATTGGCTACCTGGAAAATATTGTCTCCGTCAGGCCGCCAATGGCTTGTGCGGAAAACCTTGCTCTGTACCGTACCGGTTGATTGGACCTGCCAGTTTGCCTGCGTCTTCATCCACATTCTGACGTACAATTCCTTGTAATTCGCGGAAGGCCCGAAATATTTGATCAAATTGCCGTCACCGGCCCAGTAACCGGGATTGTAGGTATTTGATTCGTTATAGATGATCAGCGCCTTTTTGTTGCTGGTGCTATTCGTGTGGTCCGAAGAACCATCCGGCATACTGCCGATGGATACCGGAGGATGTGTGAAGCTGCTGCTCCCTTTCATATTCCTGAAAGCATCCCAGTTTGTCGGATACCAGCTTGCATTGCAATTTCCGACCGAACATTCCTGGGCGTCATATTGATTGCCGGTGTTCCAGTCGGCCTGCTCATCAAAATTTTCCTCAAAAATCACTGCGCCATAACTGGGTACTGCCAATAAAAGCAGGCTGATCAGTACGAGCGCTTGATGCCGTAGTGCTTTTCCTTCTATCGATTTAAACATGGGTTCCTCCCTCTATGTATTGTTGCGTCCTGAAACAGTCCACCTTTGACGCACAAATCAAGGGAGGAACTGTTTCTTCGGCGACCCGGCTATCCTGGTGTGTAACTTCTCCGTATTCCAGGACCCGCGGTTTTGTGCCCCCAGGTTACCTCTGGGTTTACCTTTGTCGGAAACAGATCTGGCCATCGTAGTCATGTTTTATTGATGTGGCATTTGCATCTCCTTTCTTTGTTTGGAGTATGGAAAAACAGATGTATGAGCTAATCAGTATCTGAGGCACAAAAAAAGGTTGCCGGAATATCATTATTGATCTTCGGCAACCCGGCTGTCTCAGTGAGACCCTGTAGGCTTTCCGCCCCATTCTCGCGAATGGTTTAGTATTATCGTGTATCGTCTATTTGATTTTGTCTATGTACTGTTTATAACCTATCTTGCATGCTTGCGAAGTGACTCGGGTCACCAAAATGCCGCTTTGTAGAATTTGTGTTGATAGCCCGTCAATCTTTCGCTCCCCATACGTTTTGCCGCCCTCGGCTCATCCTCGCCGTGAAGCGACATAATCAAGGGATTTGACACTTTTTATACCATATTCTTGCATGGTCATGAAAATATGTGACCGAGATCACCAATATTGACGATTTGCGTCGTCCCGATACAACGAAAAAGCCGGGAACCTCAGCCATTGTTGGCATTTTGGTGACCCGGCTGTCTCGGTGAGACAACTCTTCTTTAGTAAGTTACAAATTATTTTCTGCCCTTTTCAGGCAGAAAATAATTTGGCTAACTCACTATCCTGTTTATCAGGGTTAGGCGATTGGAGGAGAAAAATATTATGCTTTCTGTTTCCTCCTCAGGAAGCCCGCACCGACCAGTCCGCTGCCCAGGAGTAACAATGTGCACGGCTCGGGTACGGGAGCCAGGTCCACCGACACATTGTCAAGGGCAAAGGCGCCGCCGTCATTCCTCTCGAAGAACGATATTTCGGTCTGCGAGTTATCTGCGGTAAAGAGGTAGGAATAGGGAGTATACGGCTGAGTGCCGGCGTTCACTTCATCAGCCATGGTAACGCCATTCACCGATACTATGAATTCGTTGGGAGTAGCGCCTGAATTGATCCTGGCAAGTGAATAGGTCAGTTCGTATACCTGGCCGTCGATCGTTGGAATTTGGGCTTGCAGCAAGGACCCCAGGCTTCCCTCTGTTCCCAGTGAAGCGTAGTAGTTGCCGCTGTCCGGGTAATTGCTCAATACGTTGATGTATGACCCGGACGTGCTCCAGCCGCTAAAATCCCCCGTTTCAAACCCGCCATTTGTCACGAGGTTCAAGGCCTGCGCAGAGGTAACGCTGAAAGCGGTCAACATTACCAGGCTTACTGCAATAAGTGTCCTTTTCATGTTCTCTCCTCCCTTTTTTTGGAATCGGTTAGACATCTTTTACATTGTCTTATTGAGCAACTGCTGTGCCAAGTCATAACTTGCTGTAATTTCATATATAATTCGAATTGTCCTGATGGTGGGACTAGTGGAATGTAAGGCTGACCAACAGTTGTTGGCAAAATCTTACAGTGTGGGAGAGGTGGAGAACCGGGAGATCAAAACAGGCAGGAAGGGGATTGGTGGGGATGTCTTTCCGGAAGAGGAGAACATGGCTTCAGGTCGTTTTTATCCTGAATAAAGCAGTTATCCACGAAGGACACGAAGAACACTAAGAAAATCAGTCTTAGTGACACTTCGTGTCCTTCGTGGATCCAAATGCCGTTTCGGGTTTATTGTTCCGGTGCGGGTTTGATCGTTACCTGCCTCGTTGAGCAGTCTGCCCGCCACCCTTGATGACATAATTGGCCGGGATGGGGGTTGTACTCACCACGATATCATCAATGGCGTACCACTGTTCGAGGTTGGCGCCGAATGCATTGTTGGAATTGCCGCCAAACCAGACATTGTTCCATCCGGTAGCGGCCAAACCCGTGGGCTCTTTCCATATGATGTCCGTATATGACTGCACGGGCGTACCATCATACCACCACTCCAGAACCCCGTTCGCAGAGCCCACATCGTTCATTTTGACGTGAAAATCGTAACGGTGCCACGCACCGTCGGCAAACTTGGTTGTCGGACCACCGGAGCTCCATAATTTCTGAAAATCGCCTTTCTGAAAGTCGTGGGCCTTGTCAAGGCCATCGCAATAATAATCTGCCGAGCGTCCCGACACTCCCGGACCGGTTGCGTAAGGACGGGCTTCACAACGATACGCCGGGATGTAGGTGGCCTTGCCGCCCCACTGGCCCCAGTCCCAAAAATAGATCGGTGAATGTTCGTTGGCCACCTGAAAAATATTTCCCGCGGACCGCCAATGGGTGACGCGAAAGATTTTGCTTTGGGCACTGTTCATGGATTGCCACCCCGGTTGCGTTCGTACCCACATCCTGACGTACAGTTCGGAATAATTTGCCGAATCTCCGAAAAACTTGCCCATATTGCCATCTCCTGCCCAATAGCCCGGATTGTATGAATTCGACTCGTTGTATATGATCATCGCATTATGTCTGCCAGGGCCTTGAGTGTGATCCGGCAGGCTGCCCGGCAGGCTGCCGATGGATATCACGGGATGGGCAAACTGTTTGTTGCCGCGCATGGTCCTGAAATAGGACCAGTTCTTCGGGTACCAGTCAGGCTTGCACACATGTGCCGGACCGCTGTAGCCCCGGGGGGAACATTCATATCCGTCATATTTGTTGTCCATGTTCCAATCCATGAGCATGTCAAAGTTATCCTCAAAGATGACTTCTCCATGGCAGATACCTGTCCGGAGCGTCAGCAGGCAAACCAGGATGGCCATGCGATACAATGCCTTTATAGTGCGTGTCACGGGTGTCATGGCTGGGTTTCCTCCGATCAGTCATTTGTTGTGCAGCCGGCCCGCATGGGCGCGGCAAGGGGATGATACGCGGTCAACGTGGCGAAGACGGCTATCATCATGCCAGGTGATAAATCAATGGGTACTGCTCACGGCGCTCTTAACAAGACTTTGCACCGAGTTGAACCAGATTTGCGCGTAAACCGAGGGGTGGTATCCGAAGGCATTCCTTATCAGGTGCAGATGACCTAACGTACGATTCAGGGATGTTCTGGACCTGACCAGTTTTGCGTACGTATCCTGATCAATGCCGAGACTCTCGTCCGAAGCGACATAGGTATCCAGATCAGCCAAATCCAGAGGGGTGGCAGACACCGTGAACGAGTCATCAATGCCGGTTTTGCAGACCGTTGCCAAGTGCGGTGCATGGCCCTGAATATCAAATGCTACCATGAGCCCTTCGCGGGTCAGGGGGTTCCATACCATGTCCGAGATGAAGTTCCCCAGGCTGAAGCAGATCCATCCCGTGTGAAACCTTTCTATCCTTTGAACAACGTGCGGATGATGCCCCAATACGATATCCGCGCCCGCATCGATCAATGCGTGTCCGTACTGCCGGTTGGCGGGCGATGGGCAACATACGAATTCATCGCCCCAGTGCAGGCTTACGATAACGGTGTCCACATCCGTTCGCAGGCGGGACACATCAGCCAGAACCTTTGCCGGCACGTTGAGCGCATAGCAGGGATCATATCCGTAATTATCGGGATCGGCATAACCAAGCAAGCCGACCCTTTGTCCCTTGACCTCCATGACAACGGGCTTTCCGTGCCATGCCCCTTCTCCCCTCAGCCCGACGACGGCAATGTCCGCCCTTGCCAGTACTTCGCACGTTTCATGAAAAGCCTGCGGACCATACTGCATGATGTGGTTGTTTGCCACGTTCAGGACGGTAAAACCGGTGCGCCGCAGCACTTCGGCCATCATCGGCAATCCACGGAGTTGGGCGGTATGAAAGCTGCGATCCATGTAACCGGCGTCGGAAAGAACCCCTTCCAGATTGCCGAAGACCAGGTCGGCCGCGAGCTTTTCGCGCACATCGGCAAAAAGATACTCGCCGCCAAGAAGACGGGTGGCGTTACGGACACCTCTGCCGAGCATCTTGGGCGAATCACCGAGGCTCAGGTCCCCCACGGCACGGATGGTTATGGTGTCAGTGTCTGAGCGGAACAATCGCGACCCCCCGTGCCAGCAGGTATAATGTGTAAAGCATGGATGCGGATGCCAGCGTTGACGGGCTGCGTATGCCGCTCCTCAGGGCCAGCAGGGAAGGGAGCAGCAAAAGCAAGGCGGTAATGGCCGCCAACAGCGCCATCCCCCCTCCCGAAAGCAGGGCGGATACGGCGGTGACCGGCCAGGCAGCGGCCAGCAGCAGGTAGGCTGCGGGAACGAGAACACTCATGCAATCGGCAGGCACGTTTCTGCTTCGCAACAATGAACAGAGGCTGTTTTGCCCTCGCCAATATTCCTTGCGCAGAAATTCACCCACTGACTTGACCGTGCCGAGGTGCTTCACATGACAGCGGTCGCTGAATATCAGCCGGGTAAATGCCGAAAGGCGGTTGCCCAAGTCTGCATCCTCGCACGTGGCCAGGTGTTCGTCGAATCCACCTATCACTTCGAAAACGGAACGTTTTACAATGAGATTGAACGACGAAAGCCAGCGGACATCTTTCGTGCCACGGTGTTTGCCGGAACTGCTGATGGGGAACCAGGTCCGCTCCACCCAACTGTCGGCCGGCGCGGGAGGTGCGACCGCAAACCCGATACAGGAGATATCATTCGCGCTATCCAGCAGTTCCACGCCCGTTTTCAGCCATTCCGGCTCCACCACGCTGTCACCGTCAAGAAAAGCCAGTATTTCTCCTTTGGCCTTTCGCCAGCCATGATTGCGGACCGAGGCTATCGTGCCGTCGGCTTTGTACAGCACCTTGCCGCGACCGTCCGCACGCAGCAGCTCGCCGGCAATGCGCGGAGTCGCATCAATGCTGCTGTTGTCGACCACCAGCACTTCCATCCGGTCACGTGGATAGGTTTGAGAAAGCACGGATGCCAGGCATTGGCGAATATATTTTTCCTCGTTGCAGGCGGGGATGATCACGGAAACAAAGGGTATGGCCTGGGCGCATGTCATGGCGTTTTACCTCCCATGTCGGATCGAAAATAGCGGAGTTTGCCGGACGCCTCCCGTTCGATCTCCGCTGTGCGGATGAATTCGATCCGCATGTCTGAACCGAGTGACTCTTGCAGTTTTGAGCCATAGTCCCGCTCCAGGGATTCATTGTATTTGGCATCGGGAACCACGTAGATGCGGAGGCGGTCCAACCGGTCCTGAACCGCCTTGAACTGGAGAACGCCCTTTTTCAGAGTATAGGCCAGGATGGCGTCATAAACCTTTTGCCCTTGAGGAGTCACTATGTAATCGTCCTTGCGGCCTGCGGCTATTTTCAATGCGGGCAATGTGCGGCCGCAGGGGCAGCTCCCATGGGAAATGCTTCCCCGGTCACCGAGACGATAGCGGATAAAGGGGAAATACCGGGCATTGAGTTCGGTAACGACGATCTCGCCCACGTGGCCCGCCGGCACCGGCATGCCCTCCTCATCCACCACCTGAACCAGGATGTTGGCGGCCATAAGATGCATCGTGCCATGTTGGCAGTCAAAACCGATGACCCCCGTTTCGGTGCAGCCATACTCTCCCACAAAGGGGACGCCGAGCAACTCTTCCAATCGGGATTTCTCGTCAGGGTAGACATACTCTCCGGTGCCGATGACCGCTTTCAACGGAACGGAATCGAGAGAGAGCCGTTCCCGTTCCAGAAAGTTGGCAAATTCCAGGATGAGGCTGGGGTACCCATAAAAATACGTGGGTGAAAAGCGCACAAGGCGTTGGTGAAAGGCATGCATGGCCTCGTCGCTCAGATCAAACGCGGAAAAGCGGACGCGGTTTTTGAGAAGATCCTTGAGCTCGGTGATTTTTCCCTTGGCGCCTGCGGGCATGCCCCAAAACCGGCCTTGCGGTTCACCGACCGAAATGTCGTGCCATTGGCAGGCGTAGTTTTGAACAGCCTCCATGTACGCGGTGGCAAGACGATCCTTGTGAAACGTCAAGGGGAAGCCGGTCGAGCCGCTTGTTGAACGGCGGTCAAGATGTCGCCACCGGACGCGGCGTTTCGCTGTTTCCCGATTGATGATTTCCTTGGTAAGGAAAGGCAGTTTGTTCAGGAAAGAAAGGGGCTGGTCACTGTCGTTGCGGTTGACGAATCCCTCAAGCAGCGGTCGGTAATACGGGTCGTTATGATAGCAATGCCGCAGCAGCCGGGCCACTTTCGCCGACTGGAAACGGTGCAGCTCGTTCGGGGCGAGGGACTCGCACTCTTGGATCTCCCGGCGATAGAGCGGTATCCATTCACCACGTGCAGCATGAACGGGATACATGAGGAGCCATTTTTTCCAGTTGAATTTCATGTGTCTGTTTCCCGCGTGCGTGACCGGTCTGCGGCGAAGCAGGTCAGTTGGTTTTTGTCAGTTCCGCCAGAATCCATCCCCTGAGGTATTTCAAATAGTGTGTTTTGCAGAGAGTCTTGTCGTATAAAATGCCCAGGTAAAAAAGCAAGCCGTTGAATTGGAGCATATAGGGATATTGCCCGAAGTATTCGATCGAATTGACCGCAAAACCGGATGTCCGGGCCAGGCGTCGGATGCTTTTGTTCGTATTTGACCGGTAATAGGTGGGGAAGGTGTCGTCGGGAGCCCTGTCGGATAATCTTGCCACGATTGTCTTGTGAAAGGTGTTTGGAATCATATACGATGCCAACGACACATAATCCCACAAATTGGGGACGAGAAACAGAAAACGGCCGCCCGGTTTGAGGATTCTGTTGATTTCCTTGTAAACGCCATCGACATTACGCACATGTTCCAGAACGCTCCTCGACACGACCATGTCCACGCTTGAGCTTTCCACTTCAATGTTCGCCAGATCATTGTTTAAAAGTGATATGCCTTTGCCATGCAGTGATTGATGGAAATCAACCAGATCGACCCCTATCAGGTCCCGTGCCTTGCCGACAAGGTTGACGAGCAGCGGGGCTTCGGCGCCGCAGCCCGCATCAACCACGGTGAAACCCTTGTCCAGGTTCGTTACGATCTTTCGCTCGAACACATGGAAGGGATGATCTTCGGACTTGTAATACTTGTCGAGTAATTGTTGGGACATGGACGAGCTCATGGATTGTTCTCCGAACGCAATTTCAGGCGGCTGTTGATAGTTTTCTCTTGAACGCGGATATGCACATGTTCGCATGCCTGCCTAACATCATGCGACACATTCTGACGGTTGAGTCGCGAAAGAACGGCTTATATTTCCAGCATTCAATGAAGTTTTTTCGCGCCTCCCGGTAATCTCCCCTGGAAAAATTCGTTACGGCTATGGCGTAATGGTAATTCGCGTAGGCACGGTCAAAGGTCTCTTTCGGAACGCCTTCGATGCCTGTGCGGGGCAGGTGTTTCTGGAGAATCTTCCACGTTGCAAGCGCCATACGTTCGTAGTCAAGGGACATGTTATCCGTATGCTTGAGGTAATTGACCAGTGGCTTGTCCACGCAGTCTGCCTCGAATTCACGGGAAATGCGAATCCAGAGATCCCAGTTTTCCGCGGCCCTGAACGTCTCGTCAAACAACCCGACACGTTCGAGAGCCTTTCGTGTGACAACCACCGAGCCGCCCGTCATCCGGTTGTTAACCAGCAGATGCCGATATATGTTCCCCCTGATCCCCGGTTCACAGGGGACGGTCCTGATAATCCCGCCGTCAGGGGCGACCTCGTTGATGGCGCAATACACCAACCCCACATTCCCCTTGAACAAGGGCACCTGTTGTTCCAGTTTGTCCTTTTCCCAGGTGTCGTCGCTGTCGAGAAAGGCGATGTATTCGCCATGGGCGATTCTGATGCCGTTGTTTCTTGCCCGTGTCTGGCCGGTATTGACCTGGTCTACCGCGATAACGTGCGCGGGGAATTTGTCGGCATAGCCGTGTATGACCTCGCGTGAAGTATCGGTCGAACCATCATTGATGACGATGATTTCCACGTTCTGATAGGTCTGCGCGAGAACACTCTCAATGGCCGTGCCAACGAGGGGGGCTCTGTTGTAAACCGGCATGATAACTGAAACAAGACCTTCTACGGTATCCGTGGCCATAACTGTTAACCGTCCGTGTGGTTTGTTGAGCCCATGTCCGTACAAACAGGGCTGCGGTCAGGCTTCATATCTCTTCAACATGCCATGTGGCGCTGCTTTGCAGGAAACTACATAAAACATGCCATGTTGCGTGTCGCGGCGTATGGTTAAAAATATAATTATTACCGTTGGTTATAAGAATGTGACGGTGGTCCTGTCAGTACATGCTGTTAATAATAAAGCGGCGGAAAACGAGACGGAATCCGCACGGGCGGCGATGGAGGCGTTTGAAGAAAATGTTAAGATTGTAGCCGCTGTTAAGATTGCAACAGTGGAGTGGCACATTGAAAGGTACCATGGCGCCCTTTGGGCGCGGATTCCCATGCTCATGATGCCGGTCGGCTTTCTGCCGGATTTTCATGATCACGGGCAAAGGCGATCAATTCTCCGAAGGCGAGACGATCCATATCCGTCTGTCTTCCCAAGGCGCGATACCCCTGTACCGACCATTCCATCAGAAACAGCATGATGAACGCACGATGCCGTTTCCTGTCGAAACCAAGCGCCTCGATGAAGGTGCCGAGCTTTTCGTGGACCTGGCGGCAGACCTCGTCTTTTGCGTCAAGAAACTGCCTGAAGGAAACGGCATAATCCTGGTTCCCGTTGATGCCGACGCGATACTCGATGGCTGCGGATATCATCATCCAATAGTAATCGAAAAGCGGAGCACTCTGCTCTGTTGCTCGTTCCCAGTCCACAACCCTCACCCGCCCTTTCTGGATAATGAAATTTCCGGGCCAGAGATCGTTGTGAGCGATTACGGGAACCAGCCCCGCCTGTTCCTTCCCCAGGGTTTCGAGCACGTCCCTTATGGAACGCAGCAACGCCAGGGTTTCCCGGTTTGCGATGTGGCTGTCGATAAACGACTGCACCACCGGGGTGTAGAAGAACGCCAGCGGCTTTTTCTCGCCGGAAAAGGTGGAATGGAACGTTGCATGCCAGGCGTCAAGCCGGTCCAACACCAGGCAGGCTCCGCGGTATGAATTGTCGCGGCCCATGGCGCGTAGAACTTCCCGGAGATTCTCGCCGCAAAGATACTCCTCGGGGAAAAAATGCTGGCCATTCACGGAAATCCGCTTCCCCACTCGGGGCAGGCTTCCGGGATCTTTCGTAAGATCCTGGAGGGCGCCGATGATTCCGGATTCCCGTTCAAGGTTTGACACATAGTCAGGGGATGACGAGGTTTTCAGCAGTTGTCCACTCCCGGTGCGAAATGTCTCTGCCCGGGTGAGCATGAGTTTACCATCCCCGTTGGAATAGAACATAAAATCCAGTCCACCCAAGGCGTCGTTTCGGCACGGGCCGGTGGCGTCCGCATCATCGTCAATGACGAGAAACCTTTGTTCCGCTCTCAGGGTAGCCGGCAACAGCATGGCAAGCCAGCGGCTCGCTCCTCGGGGAGCGGCGAGGTGACGCCGGGCAAAGGCACGGTAGCAGGCGGCCTTGCCGGCATCGAAAAAGCATGAGAGAAGGCCGTCATTTATGAACAGTATCTTCCGGATTTTTCCGCGCGGCCTGCTGATCCTCAACGCCAGGGCATACGCGAAATAGTGCGGAAGGTCGCGACGGCTGAAACCGTAGATCAGCGGCGTCCCCTGTCTGGCGGGTTCATTGCCGGATGCCGCTTCTCCCGACGGAGCGCCGGTCCTGGCAAAATGCCACCCTTTCTCGCCCCTTCGAGAGGAGGGGGCGAGAAAGGTCAGCAGATTTCTTTCAACACAGTCCGGTATCATGCGGTGGTACCTTCGACTGTCAGCCGGTTTCCGGTGGTGGCCAACTCCGGTGACGGCTCTTTGCATCCTTCCACGATCTTGTGATACAGAATCGAGGCAAGGACGAGCTGAACATAGAGATCGATAGTCAGCACCGCATCAATGGTAATGATGCAGACCGCAAAACCGGTGATCCCCGCGCTGATGCCGCCAAGCCAGAGGAGTTCGTCGCTCTTTTCCGGCGCCCTCGGCAACAGGCGCCGCGCCTGCATGCCGCGCAGAATTCCGCCGGCCACCAGCAGGAAAAAGGGGACAGCCCCCAGGAGGCCGCAGTCGGATAAAAGTTGAATATAGGTGTTGTGGGTCACCTTTTTGTTTTCGGTTCTGAAAAGTTCATCACGATACTCGTCATCGAGATAGAGGAATTGGTCTTCATACCTCATTTTGGCCTCCGGAAAGGTGAGGAAGCCGGTGCCAAGCAGGGGATTGTCGGCAAACACCATCAATCCCGCCTTCCACATGGTTACGCGATCCAGGGTGGAACTTTGCAAACCCGCGCTTCCTTCCATGGTCTTCATTCGGGCAATGTATTCCTGGGTGGCAAAGGGAATGGCGCAGATCGTCAACACAATCGCTATCCGGGCCACATTGACCGCTCTTCTCGTATAGAATCCGAATGCCGCCAGGCAGGCAACAAGCCCTATAAGCCCCGATCGTGACTTGGTACAGGTGATGAGAGCGACAAAGAGTGCGACGATGCCGAGGGAAATCCAGAACTGTTTGCGATTTTTGCTGGCATACATTCGTGCCAGGGCGACCGGCAAAATCAGGATGAACATGGCGGCCACCCCATTGGAATCGCCCCACGCGCTTCCGCCAAGCCCCTCAAGGCGCTCATTTCCCCGCAGATGCTGATCGATGCCCCAAACCGCCATGAAGGCGAAGCAGCCGAGCAGAACGTTCTGTATGGTGCGAATTTCCTCAAAATCGTTGATCAGGATAAAGAGCAGGGCACAGATGCCGAATCCCTTCAATAGCTCGATTACATAGTAATAATCCCGATAGACGGGGTATTGAGCCGACATGATCGAAATGACAATTGCTCCCGCCAGCCAGACCATGAGCAGGAATTCCCGGCGCGCGGCAAGGCCGACCTTCTTGAAGTCATGGTGAAGGAGCATTCCGAAGAGTATCAGCAGGTAATAGGCCTTGAATACGTAGCTGCCTTGTATCCCTCCCCAAAAGAGCATTTCCGGACGAACAACGCTCGCTCCCAGGTAAATCACCATTCCCCAAAAGGGTCGTTTTAAGACCAGCGGGAAAGAGATGCACACCAGCGCCAATAATAGCCATTCTCTCATGGGGTTACCTCCAGCCTGCCACGTGTGGCGGTTCAGGCATGTGAACGTTCCGTTCGGCTTCGTACAGCGGCAGATATCCGGCCATCATTTTGTCAAACGTAAAACAGGTAGTAACCCGTTCTTTTGCCTTCCTGCCCATGGCCGACGACAGTTCCGGGTTATCCATCAGGAACAACGCCTTGTCGGCCATGGATTCATGCCGTCCTGACGGGACGAGGAATCCGGTAACCCCGTCAACAACGACTTCGTGGTTTCCCCCCACGTTGGTGACAACCGCCGGAATGCCATGTGTCATTGCCTCCAGCAGGGTTATGGAAATTCCCTCCGTGAACGAGCTGAGAAGAAAGACATTCAGGAGGGGAAAGATTTCGGGAAGGTCGCTGCGGAGCCCGAGAAACCTGACATGTCGGGAGATACCCAACTGGGCGGCACAAGACCTGAGCTGCTCTTCGGTGCTGCCGGTCCCGGCAATCACCAGGCAGGTTTCCGGTTGCTTGTCCAGGATGTTGCGGAAGGCATGGAGCATCATGGGAAGGTTTTTCACCTCTTCCAGCCTGGCCGCCGTGCCAACGACGCGCCACCCATCGGGTATCCCGATCTCCCGGCGTTTTGCGCTGCCGTCGCCCCCTTCCGGTATATTCCCGATATCCACTCCGTTGTGGATGACCCTGATCCTTTTTGCAGGAAAGTTGTCATAGGTGACCATGGCGCTTTTAGTGCTTTCTGAAATGGACACGAGATGATCGATCCTGCGCGCCAGAAGGGGGTTTGCCAGAAACCTCTTCCAGTATTTGCGATCCGGATAGGTGCGTCCATGTTCGGTGTACACCAGTTGCAGGCGTGGATTGCCCATGGCGGCAAGAACCGAGTAGAACAGGGGGTTGTACTGATGGGCATGAATCACCTCGACCCGTTCGGTGCGGATGATGGTTCGCAGCCAGGAAAGGGTCTTCCAGTCAATACCCGGTACACTTTTCCGATGGTAAACGGCATACCCCTCATCCCTCAACCGGTCGCCCAAGACCCCGCCATATTCGATGCTGCACACCACGGGGCGGAACTTGTCGCGAGGCAGGCTGCGCACCATGTCGTAGGCGAGTTTTTCAGCTCCGCCAACACCCATTGACCAAACGACATACAAAATTCCGACCGGTTCGCATTTCATTCTTTTCATGATTTTTCCCGATCTTCAGTGGTGGCATCCGTATGCGACGCCCCTTTCCCGCGTAGACGGTTGATCAGCGGCAGCACTCCCGGAATTTCCCGCAGATGATTTTTCATGGTTGAATACAGGTAGAGTGACTTTCCGCGGAAGGTTGTTCCGAACAGGACATTTTCCGCGCATGTTGCCTCTTCATTGGTGAAACGGTGCTTGTACCCCCCATCCGAAGGGAACATGTGCAATCGCCGTATTTCCGGTGAAGACGTGATGAGGTGCTCGATGACATGAATGAACAGCAGGTGTGCCGGCGAGAAAGAGCTGAACTGCTCATCATAAGCAATCTTGAAGGAATGGAATGTGCCGGCATCGGTATAGCCGAATATGCCGGCGATCGTTTGCCCGTTATATTCCAGAAAGTAGAGCCGGAGGGCATCCCGATCCGCCAGCATGGTGATCAGGTGATCATAATACCGTTGATATTCCGGGCCGCATTTTTTTATGGATGAGCCGCCGGCCCCTTTCCAGCCCGAGTCTTCCAACCGGACAAAGTCGTGGAAATGGCGGCGTGCCTCGTCCCCGCCGTACTGGACATACCTGACCGAACCTTCCTGCTCGATCCGTTTGATGTACTTCCTCAGGCAGTTGCGCGTCTTTGATGACAGGTCGTGCTGGAAGTAATCCTTGAACTGCTTATCCAGCAGTACCGAAAAGGTCGGTTGAAGGTTACGCGTCAGGACAGCACCATGACCCGCAATAACCTCGTCGGAAAGCCAGTTGGAGAGTTCGGAAAACGAATAGGTGCAGCCATGGGTCAAGACATCCCATGATGAGGCGTCCTTGAAAAGTACCTCCGCCAGTAAGGCGGGGAATGTATCCTCGTAGCCGGCGCGGATCAGGGGAACACTATGGTAGCAATGATTGTTCGTCAAACTCCCCAACATCCTGAACCGGTTTTTGCGATACAGCACCAGGGGGAGAAATCCTATGGTCCTGTCATCGGCGGTTATGCGGTAAATCCTTACCTGCTCCGGCTGGGCAAAGCACTCATACCAGTTCTTCACATATTCGAAGGAATTGAATATCGATGTACGGGGATTATCGCGGTGCATCTCCGTCCATTCATCCCGAATTGCCGGTAACCTGTCGAGGTGGTTCACAATAGTGCCTGATGTCGATATCCGGTTTGCAACCATGAGGGGCTCCTGTCAAACTGTGGGCGGTCCGCTGCTTTGCCGTTTCATGCGTGCTGTTAAACGATTCTGCTGTCCCTTGAGGAATGCGTACATTTTAGACCGCTTCGCCAGCCTGATGAGGCGTGGATACAGGTTGCGATGATAGACCAGGATCAGGTTCGTATTTCGGGTGTGGGTGGCATAATCGTCCTTGTAGTCGCCACTCCCTTCAAAATCGAAACAGTCGATACCTCCCTCATCGATGAGCCTCTCGAAGATCATGCCGAACAGGATGCGTCCCGCTGAAACGTGTCGATAATCGGCATGGAAGGCGGTATCCACGGCATAGTAGGTTCGGCCTCGCCGGCAGCTCAGCAGGTAGGCAACGGGACGGTCGCCAACCTTCAGGACCGTGAATTCTTCCCCGCTCGAACAATGCCCGGTCTTGGCCAGGTTTGCATAAAAACTGGCAACGCCGTTTTCATTGAAGTGACTCTTGCCCGCCCGGAACTGCCAGCTTGTCATGGCGACCTCCCTGCCGAGTTCATAAACCCGTTGGGCGTCGCGAAAGGGGTCGAGGATCTCCAGCGTGACCGCTCCTTCCTTTTTCAGCCGGTTGAGCGCTTGGTTGAAGTTGCGGCGGAACTTTCGGGACCGGTTTTGCAGATATTCCTCGAAACCGGCCGGAAACCTGACGAGATAATCCTCCGTTTCCGTGCAATCGACGGAGCAACCCAGGGTAGAACATATCTGCCTGACGTCATCGTGAAACAGGGGGGAAGAGAGCCGGTGAAGGGTGGCGACATGCCAATCATGATTATTCACCAGATCGTTCAGCACTGCCGGCACGAATCCCCGTGCTTCCGGGCCGATCAGAAAGTCATCGGTACCGATTCCGCTGCCAAGGATCTGGAGCGAGCGGACCGGAAACCCGCCGAAAATTTCCTTCCTGATCAGGAGGGGTGCGGCGGCAACGATCCTTCCGGTTGCCGGATCTCTTTGCAGGTAGATGATGGCCGGTTTACCGGAGTGATAGGTGTCCCACCACGCTGAAAGCCAGGCATGGGTACGGCTGTAATTGTCCGGGAGGCAGCTTTCCGTGAACTCGTTCCAGTCATCACGGACGGACTGGAATTCCCGGAAGTCGTGGAGGCATTCAATACGCATGTCGGTCATCATCGTTCTCCTGTCCTTGCGATCAATCCTTTCACCCCGGACACTGCCAGAAGTTCCTTGGCAAACCGAAGCGCTCCCGATGTGTTCAGGCGGAAGGTGACGGGGTCCGAGGTGGCGTCGTTGCCGGCGGGAACCCTGCCAATGGACATGCAGTCGCTGCCGGGCCAGGTGAATAAGGCGTTTTCCGTGGTGAAAGCGCATGCATAGCCCGCCTTTTTCAAGAGGTCGAAATGCTCCGGGCGAAAGTCCACGAAGGGGCGGCCGTTGGGAAAGCAGAAGGAGACAATCCCGGTTCCCAGGTTCTCTTCCAGTTTTTTTCTGGGCGCAATGATCTCGCGATCCCACTCGCCTTCGTCCAGTTCGCTTACTATGCGGTGTGTTGCCGTATGGACGCCGAACTCGACCAAGCCTGTCCGATGCATGGTTTTGACTTCCTCCCAGGTAAGGAGTTCAAAGTCCTCGCGCCGTTTGTCCGGGGCAAGGGGGGTGGTGTTCCTGAGGCGGTTCATTTCGTATGCCCTCTCTGCCATGCCCGACCGTTTCAGATCCTCCACCGCGATCTCGTACGCCTGCCATACGCGGCCCGCCCGGAAATGTTCACGGGCCGCCCTGTCCCGAAGCTCGGGGTAACCGCCTCGCACTGCCGCCTGCCTGAGCAGGAGGTACAGCTCATCAACCCAGAGAATCTCCTTCGATCCGACGAGGTCAACGGTAAGGAAAATAGTGGCGGGCACTCGTAATTCCCGTAAAATGGGCAATGCAACGCTGTAATTGTTCCTCAGGCCGTCATCGAACGTAATCATTGCCGCTCGTTCGGGCAGGGATGTGCCGTTGCGAATGGCGCCCACCAGTTCCCCCAGGGAGAGGAGCGTGTAATGCCTCTGCAGGAATTCCAACTGGCTCCTGAATTTTTCCGCCGGCAACTGTGTCCAGACCGGCGGGTCGTGGCGAAACTCCGTAATACCGTGGTACATGACGACGAGCAGCTTTCTCCTGTTGACGTTGCGAAAGCAGGTGTCGGCGCCCAGGAGTGTCGCCGTGCGCAGGATCGCGTTTTTGAGGTTTCTGGATGTCATGGATATGGGCCTCTCAGCTGCGCAGGCGCAGCTTGAGCCAGCCGATCTCCCGTTGCAGCGTTGTTTCCCGCACGGTTCGGGCCAGTTCATGGGCAATCCGTGCCACAACCGCCGGCATGCCGAGGAGGGGGGTCGGCCTTCCGAATGATCTGTCGTGACTGGCGGCAGCGGGGAGGTGATGAACGTCTCTTGTTAGCCTGGCGCCAACCCAGCCGTTCTGGAGCATGAGGGCCAGCGGACGTGTGAAACTGCTGGTGTGGTGCCGCTCCAGCTCTTGCCGGGCAGCTTCAAAGAGGCGCCGCGCCTTTTCAAGAAAGGGCGCCTGCCCGCCGGGTTCGGCGTGTCGGGCCGCATGGAAGAGGACGACACACTTGCGAAGGTCCTGGGCCGGCCATGTTTCATTGGGGTATTCGAGGATCTCCGGTTTGTCGAGATAGGGATATTCGTGGCAAGCCATCCATTTCCCATAGGCTACGAGGCTTGCCCTGGCGTAGGCATAGCAGCAATCGAATTCCTTCAATTCGCATTTCTTGTCGAGAAATTTTGCCACGGCCACCAGGAAAACGGTATAGGACCAGGCCTCTTCCGCGTTGAGCAGGTCTCGCGCGTCAATCTCATCCTCGGGGTGGATGGTGCCGCGGATGAGTGACTCGGCGCGTTCCAGGAACCTTCTTTCCCCGCTCACTTCGAACGCATCGAGACATGCGTTGATGGTATTGCCGGTGCCCCGGTTAAGGGGATAGCGGGGAAACACCGGTTTTGCCCCTGACGCCGAATTGCGCAGTTGCCTGAGGTGTCCGGCAATACCCTTGACGGCCCCCAACACCGTGTGAGGTCCCGTTAACGAACGGATGCCCCATTCCGCCAGTCCGATGACGGCGTCGCGAAAATCCGGGTTTCCGGTAAGGAAGTAGTGCAACATCAGTCCGGCGGTGTAGCAATGTTGTGAACCAGGACCACCGCCGCAGGAGCGCGGGTCCTTGCCGTACAGGTGCTCGGCGGAGAACGACCGATGCGTGGACAGTCCGGCGCTGATGTAGTGATCCGTATGCCAGAAAAGCCCGCCGTTATACTCCTCACGGTCCCCATCGGTGTGATAGAGGTCGATGTCGAGAATGTGGCGGGCCAGGTCGGAGGCCAGCTCGCCCCAGAGCGGATCGCCTGATGCCATGAATTTGCGGTACAGCCCTGCGCATACGTCATACTGGTTGTTGTAATGGGAAATAAACCGATCAGGCTCGTTGGTATAGACCCCTTCATGGTCGGCGAAGATGTCGCCGAAATGGCGCCATCCGTACTCGTCAACCATCTCTCTTTTCCGGAAAAACTCAATCGGTCCGGGCAGAAAACGGTCCACCGGGTCTGAGTCGCCGTCTGTTGCGGAAGGAGAGGGGAGGTCGGCGATGACTCCCGAACCGAGATAGAGTGCCGGGAGCGCCATAACCGTGAGCGGAGCCCGTGCCCATGCGAGTCCAGCCGGAGAAGCATCGACGTCGAGATACACGGAGGTTGTTTTCTGCTCCCCCCCCTGGAGTTCGTGCAGATCGGGAAAGTCGGCAGGAAAGAGGGCTATGTTCAGAGCATCGCGGCCTGCTGTCATCGCTTTGGGGAACTCCTGCCAGAAACGGGGGAGGACCGCGGCAAGACCATGGGCGTCGGCACCGCACCAGACGACCGGTGTTGCCCGGTCCCCACGTGCGACCCGTTTGCCGCGAACCGTCACCGTATAGCCGCGAAGGGCTATGGGTATCCCCCCCTCACGGTTGCGATGCACGGGACTGCGCCAATTATCTCCACCGCTCGACTCCTGATAGATGGAAAGGCTTACGGCTTGGTCCCTGCACCCTATCCGGCGGCTCTTTGCCTCGGGGGTACAGACGATTTCCTCCACGGCCCCGGCTGTAAACGGGAAATTCAGGGTCAATTCCCGGAAGAGGAGAGATCCCGGATCGCCGAGATCCCAGAGTCCACCCGGGTGCGCGGCGGGCCGGGGATTGTGCAGGGTGAAGTCGAGATCGACACGGGTGCTTTGGGCGAAGAAATGGAGACGGCACGAGAATCTGGGGGACATCATGTTGCCGGGGCCGAAGTGCCCCTTTATGCGAAGGGTGGCACGCAGCGGCCCAGCAGTCTCTGCTTCGATGCTTTCCACCGTCGCGGCCAATGTCCGTTCCCCGTCCGGCTTCAGGAGGCACTCCCCTCCCCATGGAGCCAGGAGCTCGCGGTCGTTGCTCCGTATCCGGCTAAATGGCCGGAAACAACAGGCATCGACGACGAACAGGGCCGCGCCGGTATCCACCTGCCAGGCCTCGGCTCCCGGAGAGATGCTAATGGCGGGGATGTCCCCCGGAAACGGGGTGCCGGCATGGACGATCCGGTAGACGGCGCTCCCCTGGGCAGGTACCGATGCGGCGAAATCGAGGAGAAGCCACTTTGCCGATCCGTCCGGCCAGCGCTTGAGAACCGTCCACTGGACCGGCTGGGGTGCTTCCTCGGGGCCAGTGATGGCGAGGAACTCTCCATCGGTCAGTTCACCCGCCGGAAAGGGAACGCCAACCCGGACGAACTCCGAAGTTCTTGATATCCCGCATGTCTCTCGTACGAACAGGTGTTTGTCTGTCACGATCATCCCCTTGTTTGTTCGTGTCGCGTTGTGTGATCCCCGTTGATGCCGCTCCCCACGCTCCTTCACTCCTGGGCCGGGACGGCCTGGCCGGCGAAACGGGCGTAGTAATCCTCCATTGCCCGCACCCGGCGGTCAAAGGAGAACCGTTCCATGACACGCCGGCGGCATGCCGAGCCGCACAGCTCACGCAGGTTCGGATCGAGGAGCAGGGTGGCGACATGATTGGCCAGACTTGCCGCATCCCCGATGGGGGCAAGAAACCCCCCGTCGCCGTGTTCGAGGAGTTCGGGAACCCCGCCCACCGCCGTTGACACCGATGGTACCCCCAGGGCCATGGCCTCCAGGAGGGTGTTGGGCATGCCTTCCGTGAGGGAGGTCATCAGGAATACGTCGAACGAGGCGTAAATGTCATGCAAGTCGTTCCGGTGCCCGGTGAACCGCACCAGCCGCTCGATACCCCGTCGGCCGACCTCTTCCCGAGCCCTCGCCAATTCATCCCCATAGCCGTCACCGACGATTACGAAGGTGACGTTCGGTACCTTGGCTGCTACCTCTTCGGCAACCCGGTAAAAGGTCGGGAGGTCCTTTTCATGGGTTATGCGCGCCACGGTGCCAACAAGGTGGCTGTCGGGAGGGATGCACAATTCGGCACGCAGAGACCGCGTCGCCGTATCACGGCGCCAGACGTTCAGGTCAATACCGTTGTGGAGCACCGCCACGTCGTTTTCCGCAAGTCCGCCGGCGACAAGCCGCTGTTTTGTGTCGTACGATACGGTTATGACCGGCTTGCTGTAACGGTTCATGAGAAATATCTGCATCCTTTTGCGGAGTTTGAATCTCAGGAATCCTCCCAGGCCGGCAAAATCCCGGCGGACGTAGTTCGCATGGGAGTGGCAGGTGCACATGATCTTCAATCCGGGGGTCATGAGTCTGAGGAGAAAGCCGTAGAGGAGCGTCTTGTCGTCGTGGGCATGAACCAGCCCGAGCTTGTGCTCGCGCAGGAGCAGTCTCAATTGCCTGAGGCAGGACCAGTCCAGGGTCTTCCCGTCCGGGACATCCACGTAATTGATCCCCAATCGGCGGGCCATGTCCGGAATCTGGAATTCCCGGTCATCCGGTTGCCGGATGTAGGTTACCAGTACGTGCACCTTTTCGCGGTTATGCTGGGCAGCGGAGTTGAGGACGGTCTTGTCGGGACCGCCGCCTCCCTTGTAGGTTCCCCGAAGGTCCATGACCCTCAGGGAGGGCACTGGGGGTACGGCATCGGCCGGCAGTGCCGGTTCCCCATCGGTGCGTGACTTGAACGTGCAGGGAGAGCCGATTGCCACGGTGTTGTCCAGCATGCTCCTGGTCACGACGGTATTGGCCCCGATAACGCAGTTGTTGCCTATGGACAAGGCACCGATGATCTTGGCCCCCGCGCCGATAAGCACATTGTCGCCGATGGTTGCCGCATTCCCCGTTCCCCCGCGATCACCGATGGTCACCCCGTGGTACAGCGTACAACTGTTGCCCATTTTTACCGTGGGATGGAAAATGATGCCGCCGAAGTGATGAATGCGCAATCCCTTGCCGATCGTGCAACAGGCGGGAATCGAAATGCCGGTCGTTATCTCGATAAAACGTTCGCACACGAACCGGAACGGATGCCCGGAGAAACCCCGGTGATGCAGCCAGTTAAAGAAACGGTACACGAGGAGCGCCTGGAATCCTTGCGAGAGAAGACCTGCAATGAATGACCGCAGGGTGACGGAATCATTCGCGCTCAACCTCTTCAAATCCGCTTTGATATTTTCAAACATGGTAGTGCTCTCTCCCTGACAATCGCTGTGATTGCCTTTTCCAGGAAACACACATCGGCATCCGTTCAATTGAGATATTCCCGGTGCCACAGTGAAAATGAAAGAAGACTCCAGAGCAGTGTGCCGTGGTTTGCTTTATTCAGTTGGTGCTCATGCCAGATATCCCGCACCCGTGTCATGTCGAAATAGTCAGCCAGCGGTGGGTAACGCAACAGATGCTCGTTGCCGAGGACCCAGAGGTCGCTGCGGAACCACTTGTCGAGGGGCACGGTAAAGCCATGCTTGCGCCGGTTGCAGATCGTGTCGGGCAGATAACGCCGCAGTGCCTTTTTCAATATCAGCTTCTTGCCGGTTTCGTTGATTTTCCAGATACTGGGGAGAGACGCGGCAAACTCCACTATCCGGTGGTCGAGCAGCGGAGCGCGGACCTCAAGTGAATGCGCCATGCTCATCCGGTCAACCTTGACCAGGATGTCGCCGGGGAGATAGGTCTTGACATCGGTATACAGCATGCGGGTGACATGGTCCGCACCCCGTACGCGGTTCCAGTACCGGAGCGTATGATAGCCCGGATCGTAGCCGCTGCAGAGTGACCGCATCCGGTCGGAAAGGAGGCGTGCCAAGTCATCGTCGCCGATAAAGGTGTTAGTCCGGTAATAGGCCCGTCCCGGGTCGGACAAGGCGCTTTCGGTCAACGTACGGGCTTTGCGAAAGAGGGTGGAGGGGCGGGTTCCGGCCAGGCTGTTAACCACCCGCAGCAACGATGCGGGCATGGTCCGCCTGACAAGGTCTTCCCGCAATTCGACCGCGTACTTCTCGTACCCACCAAAGTTTTCGTCACCTCCGTCCCCGGCAAGGGCAACGGTGACCGCCTGCCGCGCGAGCCGGGAAACATGGAACGTCGGTACGGCGGATGAATCCGCGAACGGTTCATCGAAATACCGGGGGAGGAGGGTGACGGTGCGCGCCAGATCGTCGCCCACCACGTATTCGAAGTGATTGGTCTTGAAGAGACCCGCTATCTCCCTGGCGTACGGGGTTTCGTCATGTGCCCGGTCGTTGAAGCCGATGGAGCAGGTGCGCACCGGTTCCTTGGCCGCCTCGGTCATCAGGGCCACAACCGCGCTTGAATCTATTCCGCCGCTCAGAAAGGCGCCGAGCGGCACGTCCGAGATCATCCTCCCCGCGGTGTTTTCCTTGATGAGCGCCAGCAGCTCTTCGGCGGTGTCCTCAACCGTTCCCGTTGCGGAGCGGGAAAAATCGATGTCCCAGTATTCCTCGATCCGCAATGCCCCGTCGTGATCCATGACCATGAAGTGCCCCGGAAGGAGTTTGTAGATGTTCCGGAAGATGGTCTTGGGAGCAGGGATGTAGAGGTACTTCAGGTAGTCCGCGATGGCTGTCGGGTCAACCTCTCTCCGGATGCCCGGCAGTGTCAGCAGGCTCTTTATTTCCGAGGCGAACGCGAATCGCCCGGCGCCGTCGTGGAAATAATAGAGCGGTTTCTTGCCTATCCGGTCCCTGGCCAGGAACAGGGTTTGTTCCACCCGGTCCCAGATGGCGAAGGCAAACATCCCCTGTAGCCGTGCAAGGCATGCGCGGCCTTCCTGTTCGTAGAGAGCAAGAATTACTTCGGTGTCGGTGCGGCTTTTGAACGAATACCCCTGCCGCTCCAGGCCGGCCCGCAGGTGCGGAAAATTATATATTTCACCGTTGAAGACGATCACGTAGCGCTCGTTGCCCGACAGCATCGGCTGGTTGCCGAGAGGCGACAGGTCGATGATGCTCAGGCGGCGGTGGGCCAGGGCAATCCGGCTGTCGCTGAACGAGCCGCTGGCATCGGGACCCCGGTGGGCAATTGCTTCTCCCATCCGGCGCACGTCGTTTTCATCAAGCTGCGGGAAGCCCTCCCGCAGGTATCCGGCAATTCCACACATACCACGTTCCCTTCATGGGCGGACTCGGTCTATGAGGCCCGCCACGTCACGTTCTGCCGTCCGAAAAAGCCGACGTAACACCCCACCAGTGCGGCAAGTTTGAGCATGAACATGTAATGCAACAGGTTGACGGCCACTATCTTGCGCGTGACCGGGACCACCTGGCCGACGACGGCGACCAGCACCACGGCCAGCAGGAGACAAAGCATGCTTGAAAACAGGACGTTTCCCCCGATCCGGCAGATTTCCAGCAGCAGGAAAAGGAGAAGCAATGTCTGCACGCCGCTGAACCAGCGCAGGACCTTGTGGGAGAGGAACTTGAACCAGAGCATCCTCTGTCCGGGGTGCGGCAGGGCATTGCCGGTGAGCAGGCATTGTATGCCCCCAGCGATGATGCGAACCTTGCGCCTGAACTCAAAGTCGATCTCGGCGAGGTTGTCTTCATATCCGAGCGCCTCTTTGTCGTGAAGTACCAGGTATCCCGCACGGGCGATATTCATGGCGATGGCGAAATCGTCGATGATGGTGTCCGGTGGCGGGGCGAGGAACAGGGCGCGCCGTATGGCATACATCGCCCCGTCGGCACCGATGACCGTCCCGGTTTTGCCTTCCTGCTCCTGGACAAAGTGCTCGATGTGGTAATACTGGTTTTCGGCGGCGCCATAGCTGATCGTACTGTTGAGGAGAATGACCTTTCCGGATACCGCCCCCACACGTGAATCGGAGAAGTGCCGCACGAGCCGGCGGATTGCATGGGGGTGGTAGACAACGTTGGCATCGGAAAACACCACGATCTCCGAACTGATGCGTGCCATGGCTTTGGTGAGGGCGGACGTTTTTCCCTGGTTCGGGTGGAACGGGAGAAGCCGGATATTCCTGTCGGCATAGGTCTGGACAATGGAATTTGTCCGGTCGGTCGAACCGTCCGATGCGACCACGATGTGCAGCCGGTCATGGGGATAATCGAGCTCCAGGGAATTGACGAGTTTTGTTTCGATGTTCTGTTCCTCGTTGTAAGCAACGATAAGCAGCGTCACGTCGGGAAGGAACCCTTCGTCCTGCTCGGTCTCAACCGGCGACAGTCTGGCCAGCGCCGCAACAACGATCGGGTATCCCAGGTACGTATAGGCGAGCACTGAAACCAGGCCCATGGCGGCGGCATGCATAAATATGAGCCCCACGTCGAACCATTGGAAGATCCGGTACAGGCACACGACGACAATGGACGCCAGCAGAATGGGCACCAGGGTTATTACCCGATTTCTGAACGTGTAGTTTCCCCGGACCGTTTCCCAGGTAGTTATGACTTCACCCTTCAGCTTCAACAGGATGCCGATGGTGGAGGCAACATTCATCAATACCAGGTAGTAGGGGATGTGAAACAGTGCGGCGGTTTTGCCCTTGCCGTCCTCCCACCAGCCGATCAGTGCCAGCAGTGCCACCACGCAGTACAACCAGGTGAAGCAGAGTGCCGGGCTGCCGAGCGGGTGGTGCTGATCCGCGGCAATGGCCAGCGCGAAGTGAATCATGACGAATAAGGGAGAAAGCCACCTGAGGAGTTTGTGAGACACCAATTGCCAGGCAAAGCGGCCGACCTTGAAGGGGTTGCAGGCGCCGGGCACACGGAGCAGGCCGTTGAAACTGCGGTTGGCTATTCGTATTTTTCGGGCGAATTCCTTCTGAAACTCCCCAGCCGGCTTTTCGCTGCACCAGGCGTCCCGGTCGAAGACCCCCCGGTATCCCTTGGCCACGATCTGGAGGGGGTTGACGAAGTCGTTGATGTCCGTCTCAAGGAGCGGTTCATAGAGATTCCGGCGTATGGCGTAGATTGCCCCGTCGCCACCCACCACCGATGAAAAGGCGGATTCCCATTGCTTGATCTTTTCTTCCAGGTGCCAGTAGGTCCCTTCGCTGTTGCCCGCCGCTGTTTCGGCACTGTTTTCGTAGCGGGCATCACCGACAACGTATCCCACCCGGTCGTCGGCAAAATGGCGTACAAGGCCGCGCACCGCAAAGCGATCGTACATGGCGTTTGCATCGGAAAAGATGACGATATCGCTGGTTACCCGTGCGAGGGCCAGGTTCAGCCCGGATGTCTTGCCCTTTCGCTCTTCCTGCCGAACGAGGATCACCCCCCTGTTCCGGAAGGAAAGGACGATACTGTCGGTGGCATCGCCGGAGCAATCGGACACCACCATGACGGTCAGCTTTTCCGGGGGGTAGTCCAGCCGAAGGGAGTTCTCAAGCTTGGCCTTGATGACGTTCTCCTCGTTGCGGCAGGAGATGACGAGGGTTATTGTCGGCTCGAACCGGTCATCGGTGTGATGCCTGCGGGGAAAACACCGGGCCAGGACAAGGAGGATAAGCGGATATCCCGCATATATGTAGGCCAGGAGCAGCGTCACGAGCATGAGCAGTAGGTATGTCATTGGCTATCCCTCACTCCGTTGCAGAAGCCTGTAACCTCTGGCCAGAAAATAGATGTTGAGAAGGAAGTACAGTTGGATCATACGCACGACGGATCGGCACAATCCGTTTTTCCAGAGAGCCAGGCCCGCGAGAGGGACCTGCCACGCCAGGAGAACCAGGGACGCGGTCAACAGGACCCGTTTGTCCGTTGTCAGGAGGGCCGCAATCAACCATCCCGGTGCCAGGAAGGCGAGGGCACAGTAGACGGGGGGGATGGCGATGCTGGGCACTTCGCGCCAGGAAATACCGTGGTGTTTCAGGCCGTGGATATTGCCGGTCCCCCTCCAGCATTCCTTCCGAAAGAAATGCCCCACCGACATCGCTTCGCCATGGTGAACGGCGACGATCCGTTCATCGGTCATCAGGGTGCCGAACCGCCCGAGTCGCAACGAAAGGTCGTAGTCCTCACAGGTGATCAGGTCTTCGCTGAATCCGCCGGCCGCCGTGAATATTTCCCGCCGGACGAACATGTTCATGGATTCGAGCCAGGTGATCTCCCCGTGCGGTTTTTTTCGTCGTACCTGGAACCATGCCTCTTGCACCCACGTGGCGTGGTCGGGCACGACCGGCGGACTGCCGAAACAGACGATATCCTGCCGGGGGAGATAGGGAGCGGCATTGCGTAGCCAATCCCGCCGGACGGTGCAGTCCGCATCCAGGAACGCCAGGATCCGGCCCTGCGCACTGTCCGCGCCACGGTTTCTCAAGGCTGAAATGGTCAGGCCGGGCTCCACGAACACCTTTGCACCCCGTTCCCCGGCAATCGCCGCGGTCTGGTCGACGGAACCGTTATCCACGACGATGATTTCGAATTCTTCCCTGTCCCAGTCAAGGTTCACCAGGGAATCGATGCATTGGCCGATCCGCGCTTCTTCATTTTTTGCGGGAATGATTATGGAGAACTGCATTCGGGTGTCGCCTCTCCTAAGGAATATTTCGTACGATCCCCGGACCGAAAATATTCGCCACCGTCATCGGCAGGCGCTGCCACATCTTTATCGCCATCCGGTATTTGGGGTTTGACGGATTCAACTGCGGCATCGCCGCACCGCCGTTCAGAAGGTACTGCCAATAAAGCTGGACCGGCTGTGCCCCCCACTGTTTCTTGAAATTGAACGTCCCTTCACCCGGTGTGGAACGTCCGAAATCAAATCTGTTAAACCCGTGGCGGATTGCAAACCGGATCGCTTCCCAGTAGAGGAGATTGTTGGGGCACCATTCCCGGAAGTCCCGAACCGATGAAGCCCATGGAACTTCCATGGTAGTGCGGAACCACGTCAGAATCCCGGATGCAATGGTTTTTCCGTTCAGCGTCACGGAGATGATGCGGGTGGTATCGGGAAACGCATCAAGGATGTTGCGGAAGAAGGATTTGCCGTAGACCGGTGTGCCCAGATCCCGCATGTTTCGGCAAAACACCTCGTAAAAGCCATCCAAAAGCTCGTGGTGTCCGATGACTGTTTGCAGGCCGTTTTTTTGCGCTTTGCGCACCTGGTTACGCACCTTGGCGTCGAGCACCTTCCACTGGGTTTCCTCATCCCGTTCCATTTCGAGAATCATGGTCACTTTGTGTTGTTTTGTTTCCAGGTTGCTGTCAAGCATGGCGAGGTGGCGGAACTCCGCATGGTCGGCGCTCACATCCTTGAGGAGCTGCCGTGACCTGACAATAAAGGCGTTGGTTACCGCGGTATCGTCGCTCAATAAGCCCCCATAATTGAAGAATGGGAGTGACACGAGGAAACTGCCGAACAGGGAGCTTTTCATATGCACCAGCGGGAGAACGCCACAGATCTTGCCATTTTTGTTTCGTGCGGCCAGGTAGTGTGTCTTGTGGCCAAAGCTCTTTTCGATGACCTGTCGCCAGCCGGATTGGTGGTAATTGGTGCTCCCCTCATGGCCGGCGACAAACTCGTCCCAGGCCGTATCATCGTTATCATGTCGGATAGCGATATTCATGGGCCACCTCTCCGCAATTGGCAGTACATCGGAAATGAATCCCGTCAAATTCAAATGGCACAAATCATGCCAGGTGTCAGTGGCGTAATGTTTAATAGTATCAATATGTTGGAAGATGGATGGCAGGGGGCGGACAGGGGGTAAATGTTAATAATGTTAAGTGACGGTCAGCGATACGGAAGCAGGAATCGTTGCAGTAGAAAGCGTTGGAGGGGATGTTAAGATATTGTTCGTTGTTAACAATGTGGCGCTGACGTCATCAGGCGGGCGGGACTTTCCACGATAGCTTGTAAACGGCCCTGGAGAAACTCCGGCCGAGAATCTCCCGATGCTCTCGTTCCAGGGTCAATGGAAATGCAATGATGAGAAAACAAAGGGATGTACAGCCGCTCAGGGCAAATAGTTCCAGATAGCTTTCGGGATGGTACGGAAACATCTTGACGAAGGCCATTGCCGCGCATATCCCCAGCAGTGTCCCGGTATAGGCTTTGCCCAGGTAATCACGGACCTTGAGTTTCAGCAAGCTGCAACTGTAGAAGATTATGGCCGCCGATGCGAGAATCAGCGGGACCATGGTGCCAAAAGCGACCCCCTCGATTCCGTAGGGTTTCGCCAGCGCGAGGCTCATGCCAAGATTGGCCAATGCCTCCGCAGCCAGTATGTATGCAAGAATCCTGTGTTTGCTGATTCCCTTCAAAATGCCGTGAGCTATCAATTGGGAGAAGGAACAGCCATACCCGAGCAACAGCAACCTCAATACCCAGAGAGAACGCTCTCCAAACTCCGGCCCCATCCAGAGGCGGATAAAATCGCCGCCGTAATAGAAGAGCGAAATCACCACGGGCATGCTGACCAAGAGCACATAGCGCGTCCCGACGATGTAGATCTTCGAATTTTCGGTGATCCCGCCCGTCGCTTCCTTGGCGCTGATTACCGGTACGAGTGCCGATACCATGGCCCACACGAACTTTTCAAGATAATCGAGAAGCGACGAAGGAATGGCGTAGAATGCCACATAGGAGATCCCGAGGAGGGCGCCGATAAGCACCGAATCTGTATAAAAAAGCAGTTTCAGCGCAATGGCTATGACAAAACTATAGATGCTGTAATTATAGATCAGTTTAAACGTGTCCCTGTTGATAGTCTGCCTGCTGAAGGAGATAAAGGGATATTTGGATCGCAACTTCCAGTACAGAACGAGAGACCTGGCAAGCGATGTCAGTATCTGGATGAATGCGATTGCCAATAGTGAGAAGCCTTGTTTGAGAAAGAGTACAAGGATTATGCTCTTAATCACATTTATGACAATTGACGAGCCGTTGATGAATTTGAATTCCTGCAATCCCGTCAGAGAGCCGAGCTGAACGGTAAAGATGAGATTGCAGGCGAGATCCATGCAGCAGATTACGAAGACCGCATAGAGGTACAGCCGGGAAATATGTTGGATATTGAAAACATCCTGGAAGAAATAGCCGAACACGACGGAAAACAGGATTGCCCCCACCGAGATGCAGCCAAAAACGAGAAGAGAGGTGGAGTAGATCGACCGGGCCTTGTTGTGGTCGTTTTGCGCCGCGCTGCTTGAGATATAGCGGACAAGGGCGGTGTTGACGCCGAAATCGAGTATCGTCAGGTAGCCGGTCACCGAACCGATAAGAACCCAGATGCCGTACATCTCCTTCCCCAGTGTCTTGACGACAATGGGGCTTATCAGGAAGGCGATGACGATCGTTATGGCCAGGTTGGCCCAATTCGAAAAGACATTTTCAACAATCGTGCGCTTGGAGGCGATTTCCGCCGTTTCGTGCGTTTTCCTCGTAATGCCGCCACCCTGTTCTTGCGCTTCCTCCTGGGGGACGGCCTTGTTCATGAGCATCAGGAAAATTTCCCTGACATTGCCCTTGAAAAAATTGATCCAGAAATACGGACGCCAGCCGACGAAGAGGCCAAATACGCGCTTCATCAGCGATGGAGCGACGATTGTCGGATCACAGGCGCCCGTATTGCCCTTGAAAGCGGCATACACTCCGTTGAGACAGGCATCATAGCCGTTCCTGTTGCCTTCATCCGACAAATACTTCGCATAACCGATCATCATACCGATGTAACGAATGAAGAAGAAGCTCCCTTCTCCGTTGTCTTTCCAGAGGAAATACGCGTTGCGCGCCATAAGAAAAGCCTTTGTCGGCGAGTTCTTGCCCCCGGTGGAACGTACCCCTTTGTGCAGGATATGGGCATCGGTTACGACCATGTTCCTGAAATTGTTCCGCAGCGCACGCAAGGAATAATCATTGTCCTCGTAGTAGGCAAAGTACTTTTCCGAAAGTAATCCTATGGTTTCTATGACGTTTCTCTTGATCAGAAGCGCCGTGCCGAAGAGGATGAGATTGCGTCGTACCAGCTCGTCGTTCAGTTCGTTCGGATCATCCACGTAGAAGACCCGCCATTTTGCGGGGAGTATGTATGCCCCCATGAACTGGACATGGCCAGGGGAGTCGTAATCATAGATAGTCGGCGACAGCAGGCCGATCTCCGGAGATTTTTCGGCCTCATCCACAAGCTTCCGCAGGGAATCGGGTGCCACGACCGTGTCGTTGTTGAGCAGCCAGACATAATCGGCGCCAAGCTCAAGCGCGCGCCTGGCGCCAATGTTGTTTCCCCCGGTGAATCCGAGATTCGTGCTGTTTTCGATCAGAATGGTCCGGGGATACTCTTGGCGGATCGTTGCAACGGAGTCGTCACAGGAGCCGTTATCCACGACGATGACCTCGAAATCGGGATACTCAAGCCCGTAGAGCGAAGACAGGCATTCAAGGGTATCGTGCAACCCGTTCCAGTTGAGGACTATGATGAATACCTTTGGCATGGGACGTTACGCTTTCTTGGCCATCAGCATGGCGACAGCCTGGTCTTGATCCGCCCTGTGACATACCCCTGGAGAAACGAGAGTTTATGGAAAAGCGTCATTCTCCTCGCCGGCTTCGCGTTGATCCTCTCCAGAACGCCCCCCATTGTCCGGGCCACCCGCTCATGGGTGTAGTTCTCCTGGATGACGCGAACGGCGTTATTCCGTAGTGTTTCGTACAGTTGGTTGTCCAGCAGCAGCTCCAGAATAGATGCGGCAAAGTCGTGGGGTGTATCCGCAATCATGATGTTTTTCCGGTTTATGAGCGGCATGCCCTGTGCCCCGACGGAGGTGGTTACGACAGGGACGCCATGGGCCATGGCCTCTCCTATTTTGCCTTTCATCCCCGCGCCATACCGGAGCGGCGCAACGGAAACGGTGCTTTGGTGCAGGTACGGCATGGTTTCCTGCACAAACCCGGTCACACGGATGTGTGCGTTTTCAAGCTTCCGTATCTGTTCCGGCGGGTCGCTCCCCACAATCAGGACGCGTATGCCCGGCATGACATGTGTGATCAGGGGAAGGACCTCACCGCAGAAGAAGAGCACCGCATCCACGTTTGGGGGATGGGAAAATCCGCCGACAAATATGAGAGTATTTCGTTCGGCGGGAATGGGGCCGAGGCAGACTTCATGAATGTTGGGCACTAACTCGACCTGCATATCCGGCACCTCGGAAAGAATCGCCGCGGCATCATCCCCGGTTACCGCGATCACCCCATCGGCCTTGCGGTAGACGCTCAGCTCCCTCTCCTTTGTTTCAAGGTACGCGGCGTGATCGGTCGCGTTTTTAGTCAGGTCGTATTTGAGCCGTAGACGCAGATAATGCACATCCACCGAATCCACGATCACCCGGCAGTCGGGTTGAAGGAACCTGAGCCGGTCAAGATAGTATTCCGCGGTGAAGAAGAATTCCATGATGGCGATCTTGAACCGTTTTGACTCCAAAAGGCTTCTCAGGGAGAACGGCTCCGCATGGACCGTGATGCCGCGCTGCTCCAGACGTCGTATGTAGGCGTCATCGCCGGGCCTGTTGCCGGTGGTGACAAAGGAGATCTCATGCCCTCGCGCCAGTATTCCCAGGATCGAGAAGAGCCGGAGATCGCCAGAATTCATGTCCGGGCGTGGCACCTTCGGAGCAATTACGAGGATGTTATCCAGCGATTTCGGCGCCATGACGAATTCCCCTTGTGTGGCCATCAGGCTCTCATCTTTCATACCGTCCCCTGTGCCCTTCCGTAACGCTCCACATTCCGTTCGGCAATTTCGGCATACAGCCGGCAGTATTCAACGGCCAGTCGATCCCATCCGAAATGCTGCGCGTAGTGACGGCCGTTCTCACCGATGGTCCGACGTTTCTCCGCGTCGCCGCGCATCTCCTCGACCAGTGCGGCGATGCCGTCCATCGCATCTTCAATGAGGATTTCCTTGCCGGGTACCGCCCTTAACCCTTCAGCCCCTTTTGTTGTCGATATCACGGGGACGCCGGCCGCGAAGTACTCCAGGATTTTCAGGCGGGTGCCGCCTCCCTCCAGGAGCGGAACCACCGCCAGGTCGGCCGATTGGATGTACAGGGGAAGCCGGTCTACCGCCCCGGTAAAGATGATGTCGTCATGCGCGTATTCATCAGGTGGATGTCTCCCGACCATGAGGCACTTGACACCGCCCCCGCGCAAGCGCAGCCGCGGCATGATTTCATGTGCGAGGAGGCGCACCGCATCCTGGTTGGGTTTGTAGGAGAGGACCCCGTGGAAGATGATGACGAAATCGTCCGGACGAAGTCCGTGCCGTTGCCGTATGTCGCCGACCGCGGCAGCGTCCCTGTTCTCGTACTCAGCCAGATCCACCCCCAGCGGAATGACGGCCAACCGTGCGGCTTCCACACCATTGCCGACCAACTGGTCCTTGTCCACTTCCGAAACCGCCACCACGCGGTCGCATTTTTGACAGGCTTCGATCTCAACCTTCCTCATCATTTCGACAGCGGCCGGCGAGAGATCGTACGTGGCCCCAATCCTCGCGAACTCCACATTATGCTCGACAGCGATCACGGAGAGCCCCGGGTAGACCTTGGCCGCCCAGTCACAGGCGAACACGAACGGGAAGAACTCGGCTTGCATGACAGGAAACGGACGCTGAACGGCAAGGTACAGGACCCGGAATCGAAAGTTCCTGTCAACAAGGGGGCGAGCCATCCATTGATCCACCGGAGGAAATCCCGTTGACCGGATACGTTGTTCAATATCGGCGGGGCGTGCCCGAAAGAGCCGGCTGGCGAACCGGGGATATGCCTGTTGAGTTGGCACCCCGTCCCGAAAAACATAATAGTCATAACAGGATGGCGTTATGACCAGGACCTCATCGTAATGAAAAGAAAGGTGCCGGGCCGTCTGAACGATCTTGACGGCGCCACCGTGATTTGCGGGGAAAATGTCGGCGCGGGTAACCAGGGCAATGCGGCGTGTCCGGGTCGTTGGCCTTTTGACCCGGCGGCACAGGTCGGCAACGAGCCGGAGTGCAAAAACACCGCATTCGAATACCTCACGAACTATGCGAAAAAATGTATTCACCGGGGCTCCCGACATATGGCGGCAGTGATGTTCCGCATGGTGCTCCATGACCGAAGGACATAATAAGAAAATCTGAATCCGTGGCGCCTTCATGCCTCCGTTAGTCCGAAAGGCCTCTGCCCTTGCCGATGAGGAGACGCGCGACAGCTCGGCGAAGGACCGGCGGAGTGAGTGGTTTGTTACAGCTGGACGGCGTACGGGCCCCGGCTCTTCCGGCCTCTGCGGCATTCCGCCGTCACGTATTCAGGAAAACTCAAAACTTGTAGTCCGCCTTGCCCATTCTATTGAGCAAGAAATCCCTTATTGCGTATAACATCGGGCTCATGGCCGGCTCCAGGCGGGCACCCGGATTGATCAAGGAGTATACTGCCCTCAAAAGGTTCCGTTTTTCCCAGCGCACTTTTGAAAGAATCAACTTGAGCAGGATTGTTTCCCTGGCCGGAAAGGTTAAGGACTTCTTCACGAGGTAGAGGAAGTTCCTGGTGTTGTAGTATTCGAACAACGCACTCAAGATGCCCGCCTTCGATGCGGAAGCGGATACCTTGTGGTAAACCGCCGATGATGGCACGAAGACGCACCTGAAACCGGTTTTTGCGGCACGCACGCACCAGTCAACCTCTTCAACGTACAGGAAGAACTTTTCGTCGAGGATACCGGTCGTGCTGCATACCTCGCTCTTCACGAGCATGGAACATCCCGTGACCCTATCCACGTCCTTTACGGTGTCGAATTGGCCCACATCGATTTTTCCCATGCCGTCATGGCCGGTGAACCCGTGCCACCAATCTATGTGAGATCCGGCAAACCAAAGTTCCCGGGGGGAATCATGGTAATAGACTTTGCTCCCCGCGATGCCGATGCGCGCGTCTTTTTCGGACTCGGCCACCAAATTCAGCAATGCGTCGGCGTGGACAACCGTATCGTTATTAAGCAGCCAGACGTAATCCGCTTTGTGATTCAAGGCATAGGTGATTCCGGCGTTGCATCCCCCGCTGAAGCCGAGGTTTTCCTTGTTGGAAATCGTGATGACCTGCGGAAACCGCTCGGCGATGAGTTCGCATGGGTCGTCCGTGGAGCCGTTGTCAACCACGACAACCTCGAAATTCGGATAGTTCAACCCCGAGACTGATACAAGGCACTCAAGTGTATCCTTCAGTCCATTCCAATTGAGAATAATTATGAAGACGTTAGGCCAGTTCATAAACGGAGCCCTCCGACGCAGGGAACAGTGACAAATGATCCGGAATGCTTTTCGACCGATCAGACGGGTGTGAATCAATTGCACGACGTGTTGCCTCAAGATATGCCCTTCCCCAGCGGAGGTCGGGTTCGAGATGATTGCCTTCACCCCATTCATTCCAGGCATTAATGAACACGAGCTGTTCATCGTCCCTGAACTTGGCGCGTGTCCTCGTCAAGGTCTCCTTGAGCCAATTCCCATAGCTGTCAGGGGTGGAGTTGATGAAGATGGTGGCGTTCCGTTTCCGTCGTGCGCTGTTGTCAAAGCCGGGTGTGACGCAATGGAAGCGAGGGTAGGATGGATCGGGTTTTGCGAGCATGTTTGTAACCAAATCGCCGTATTCGACAACGTCATGCTCAAAGAATACCTTGGGAGACAGGCCGAATCCGGCCATCCGCTCCTGCCAACGGCCGCGGTGTTTCGCGGCCCCCCTGTGACGCCAGTCCGGTGCGAATTCCATGGCCGCGTCAAAGCCTATGCTCTGCGGGGAGATGCCGCTTGTGAATCCCTCTACCCTCACGAGGTACAGTTCTCCCACCCCGGAGCGGCGCGCTTCGGCACGCCACATCTCCGCAGTATTGGCCGGGTTGGGAAGCAGTTCCGTTCGATAGACAAGAAGCAGGGCTTTGCCGTTGATCCTGACATACCGTTGATCCCTCAATGCGGGAAGCAGGCTTCGTATGTGATCCAGGTCATCGTCACGGGTATAGTTCTGGCCGAGCAGGACATGACGGTCACCCCCGTCCCACGTCCGCGTCCAGTTTTCGTTTGCCCAGCAGAGACAAAAGGGGAAATCCGGTTTTCCCGAGTTCAGCACCTCGTTGAAAGGCCTTTCCAGTATCCTTTTCCCGGCAAACCAATAGTGGTAGTAACAGAATGCATCTATGCCGAATTCTCTCGCCATATCTGCTTGCGCGGCCCTTGTTTCCGGGAGCCTCAGGTCGTAATAGCCGAGGTCGGCGGGGATATGCGGTTGCCAATGGTCTCGGAACAGCGGTTTCGCCTGTGCGACGTTGGTCCATTCCGTGAAACCTTTGCCCCACCATTCGTCGTTTTCCGGAACCGGATGGTATTGCGGCAGATAAAAGGCGATCAATCGGGGCATATGAGCCCCCTTATTCTGCTGGAGAGATCCTTGTCCTGGATTTCGAAGAAATTGCGTATCCGCCAAGGTACGAGCCACGACGGACACCGTTCTATCATTCTCATTGTCAGGCTGGCGTCCCGGTAAAGATATTTCAATCGGGCTTTCCTGATGGCGAGGTTCCTGACAACGTCACTGTTTGACCGGTATTTGTCGATCTGTTTGTCGATTGCCTTCAGGTGGCCCTTTCTCATCCGAACCCTGTCTGTACATCGTGAATTTTTTCTCATACGGTAATAGGCAAGAACCTGGTCGATAAAAATCACCGTGGGCTTCAAGGCGAACACGTCCATCCAGCAATCCCAGTCCTCGTTCGTCGGCAGGCTCTCGTCAAAGGCTATTGCGTGCTCCTTGAAAATGGCTGTGTCGAACAGGAAACAGTGCATCGGGATGCTCAACTCAGTCTCCCATTTCAGCAAAATGTCGTTGAACGGGTTCTCCTTCTGCAGTCTCGGGCTCAGATGCCTGAATTCGTAGGTCACCGTACTGTCGTCCAGGTCGCGGCAGACATAGTCGCAGTAGCTCAACGCCCTGCCGGGGATATGCCGCAACCGTTCCACCTGAATGCGTATCTTGTCCGGGGCCAGCAAATCATCGGCATCAAGAAACTGCACGTACTTCCCTGTTGCGTGTCTGATCCCGGTGTTCCTGGCACTGCCGGGCCCCCCGTTTTTTTGCCGTATGCAGGTAATCGCGTCTCCATATGTTCGTTGCAGCATCTGTTCCGTGTCATCGGTTGACCCATCGTCAATCACGAGTACTTCCAGGTTTCCATAGGTCTGCTGCAATGCGCAGTTGATTGCGTCGCATACTACGGAGGCATTGTTGTAGGTCGGTATGATTATGCTTACCAGCGGTATTTGTTCCATTATTCTCGCTCCACTTAGTATCGCATGTTGAAGGTCTCCATGGTTTTGCAGAACCCGGCGCGCAGCACTTTGTAGAGCGTCGGAAACCGTGGTTTCAATGCCGGCGTCAGATGTGATCTCAGCACGGTGATCACGTACAGTTTCAAAAAGCTTTTGAACAGCAACGGGCCATTCACCGATCTGATCGCATCCGGTATGGTGTTGATGTAATCGGTGTCGGCTCCAGGGGCGTATTCCGGCGGACACCCGATTGTTGACAGATACTTTCCAATGGATTTGTTGAGATACGTTCTGGCATGGGCAAGGTCCCCACGATTCTCGTACTGTTCAGAAACCGAATAGTACCTCCAGCGCAGGATGCTGTTGATGATCCCGGCGTAGTTCCGGTCCAGATGGATGCACAGCGCTTCAAAGAGCTCGATAATCGCCAGCGCATGGTCCTGCCATTGTTTCGTGGACCACACGCCGCCGTGATGAACGCGATAAACGCCCATGGTTTCATCGATGTATCCAATCGGGCCATGAAGCGCTTCCAGGATATGGGCCGGCCAATCTCCCATTTTCAGTTTGCCTATCCAGTCGGGAAGGCTGTCGAACAGGCATCGGCGAAACATCTCCGAGGAAGTCGGGATGAAATTGTCCAGCAACAAATCCTCGACGGTGCAGAATGCCTTTTGCCGGGGACGATACGCAGTTGGTTCCCGGCTGCCGTCCGCATGAATGATGAGGGCGTCGTGGAAACAGGCCGGGCATTCGGGATGGCGGTCCAGGAAATCCACCTGTTTTTGCAGCTTGTCCGGCGAGGTCCAGTAGTCATCACCGTCAAGAACAGCCACATATTCGCCTCTGCACGCCCTCATGGCGGCTTCGATGTTTTTGTGCGCGCCGAGGTTCTTCTCGTTCAACAGAAGGCGGAACATAGCGGGATGCCTGTTTTGATATTCCATCAGGATGGCGCGGGTGTTGTCCGTGGAGCAGTCTTCTCCGACAACGATTTCGAAGTCAAAGCCGGTTCTTTGCATCAGGACACCATCCAGGGCCTTCGCAATGAACTTTTCATGATTGTAGGTAACTATGCATACGCTCACTTTCATGGCGAACCCGGCTCTCCGCTGATCTCGTTCGTCATAGCATCCTCCGATGGTACATCAGTCACTATCCTTACAATGGAAATACACATTGTATGCCAGGATAATAAGCGTATAAAAAACGAGATGTTGTGCGTGAAAAGCAAAGGAGGTCGATGTTAAATCGGAATCCGCGGGATGGGGTGGAGAGCCATGGAAACAGCGTGGATGGGGTGCGTGGAGGGTGTGATAATTATGGTCACGGTGTTAAATTTGGAGCCTGCGCCGAGGCAGGTCCCTTAACGGGTTATCCTCAAGGCGGCCGTCTTTGTCACGCCTCCGTACACGGCAGAGATGGTGGCGGTCCTGTCACTCAGCACCGTGGACGTGGTGATTGTAAACAGGGCGCTGCTGCTGCCGCTCGCAACGGTAACAGTTGCGGGAACCGATGCGGACGCGGAGTTGTCGCTCAGCGAGACAACCATGCCGTTACTCGGCGCTGGACCGCTCAGGGTGACTGTTCCCTGGGAACCGGTCCCGCCCTTGACACTGGTCGGGTTTACCGTCAGCGTGCTCAATGCCGGAGGGGTGACCGTCAGCACGGCGGTCTTTGCAATCCCTCCGTAAGCGGCGGAAATGGTAGCCGTTGTGGCGCTGTCCACCGGGGTCGTGGTTATGTTGAACGAGACCGCACTGCTGCCTGCCGGCACCGTGACAGAGGCCGGGACAGTGGTTGCCGGGGAATTGTCACTCAGGGTGATCATGGCTCCGCCAACCGGTGCCGGCCCGTTCAACGTAATTGCCCCTTGGGACCCGCTCCCACCGATGACGCTGCCGGGGCTTGTTGTAAGGGCGCTCACGTCGGGCGGGTTATAGGTAACGCCAATCTGCCCCCGGTCGGGTGCAACATCGTAGTAGATAACCTTCCCCGTACCTTCCTGAACTGCGCTGGTTCTGGTTAAAGCGGCGCCCTGCGCCACGAGCGCGGACGTGCATAGTGCAGGCACCTCACTGCGGATGGTCAGCGGTTCGTCGTAATTGCCGTCGTCCAGTCCGTCGGTGAGGCTCAGCAGCAGCCCATCACCGGTGGCGGTTATAACCGAGAGCGTGGCATGTTCCCGCTCCTCAACATACTTTGCTACTGCCCCCAGGGTGCCGACCCAGATATTCCTGGTCTTCACATAGTCGATGAATTGCCTGAATCTGGCCTCGGTTATCCCCCCATCGACGGTTCCGTCCAGGCCGTGGAAACCGGTAACGAGCCATTGGCCCGATGATGCGGCCAGATCAACCTGCGATTCCAGTGTTGTGCCAAGGGTATCGGCCATATCGGGGAAGACGGCTTTCAGATTGTACCGGTCGAGGGGCGCGGCATTGAGCCCCCACGTGACCCCCCGTGCCACCAGGTAGGCGCTGGCAGTCACGCTTTCCACATTGTCATTCATGTCGCCGTACGGATAACCAAAGGAGATGGTTTTCCGGGAGGGGATCCGGATGTCGATTTCAGCCTTTGAACCCAGAATCTCTTCCTGCATCTGGTCTGCCGGAAGGGTGGTAAGGTATTGATGGCTCTTGGTGTGGCTGCCTATCTCATGGCCGACACCGGCCGCGGTCCTCCAGTTGTCCCAGGTGGCAAGGTCCGGCTGGTTATTGTTAATGGCATCGGTAATCAGAAAGAATGTCCCCTTGTACCCCTGCTCGTTGAGGGCGGTAACGCCAACCGAGTACTGGGACAGATAACCGTCGTCAAAGGTGAATGAAACAGCCCCAGCCTTGTTTCCCTTCCATCTGCTTACGGTATGTTCCGCGGCGTCTATGGTGATCACAGCCGTGGCAACCCCCGATGCAAGGGTGCCGTCACGGGCGCGGTAGGTGAAGCTGTCGCTGCCCGTATAGTTCGGCGTTGGTGTGTAAACGAACGAGCCGTTTGAGTTGAGGGTGAGTATGCCGTTGGAGGGCCCGCTCTCCAGTTGCGCCGTGAGCGTGCTCCCTTCGGGATCAGTATCGTTGGACAGGACCCCCGGGGCAGCCAGATTGAGGGAGGTGTTGGCGATGGTGAGGTAACTGTCGCTGGCCGCCACGGGCGGCTGGTTGTCGGAGATGATAATCGTCAGTGACCTGGTGGCAGTGCTGCCGCCGGCGTCACGCACCTGAACCGTGAAGGTGGCGCTGCCTGCCGCCGCCGGCGTGCCTGAAATCACCCCGGTGGCGTTGTTGAGGCTGAGCCCCGTTGGCAATGTCCCGCTGGAGATGGACCAGGTGTAGGGGGCCACTCCGCCTGTAGCCGCCAGGGTCTGGCTGTAGGCCGTTCCGATAGTGCCGTTCGGGAGCGATGCCGTGCCGACGCCAAGCTGCGTGTAGGCGTTCACCACCACGTTATCGACCGACATGGCATACACCGTAGTGAAGGTCCCCATTCCCGCACCGACCCCGCCGGTCAGGTACGGCGCCCGCCCGTCGTAGTTATTGTCCGTGACGTCGATCTTCAACGTCCCGTCGTAAAAGACCTGGATTTTGCTGCCGTTGCAGACCATCTTCAGGGAGTGCCAGCCCGTCCCCACAGCGGGAATACTTGCCTGGGCCATTTCCGTGCCGCTGTAGGTCGTCCAGGTCCATTGCTTCACCAGTTGCAGGACATTGGGGCCGACCACGGAACTGTCCGGGAAGATCCATGCGCTGTACTGTGCTCCGGTGGCCGGATTCACGCGACAGCCGAGGCCGCCGCCGAAAGCCTGGGATGCGTACTGGAAACGTCCCTCCACCGCGTAATCGCCCCAGAGTGGGGTCGGGGCGTAGTAGAGGTGGCTGTATGCCATGGTCGCCCCCGAACCCTGCAGGACACCATTGCTTACCGTCCAGGTACCCAGTGCGCTGGTCCAGGGGGACGGCGAGGCGTCGGAACGCGTAAAGTCATCGGAAAAGAGCAGGTTGCCGACCGCAATGGTTACGGTGGCGATAGAGCTGCTCGTCGTGCCGTCGTTCGCCTGGTACGTAAAGCTGTCGCTTCCCATATAGTCGGCAACCGGGGTATAGGCGAAAGAGCCGTTGGGGTTGAGGGTGAGGGTGCCGTGGGCGGGTCCGTTCACCAGCAGGGCAGTCAGGGTTGCCCCTTCGGGGTCGCTGTCGTTGCTCAGGACTCCCGGCGCAGCCTGGCTCAAGGTGGTGTTGGCGTTGGTGGCATACGCATCGTTCGCAGCCATGGGGCTCTGGTTGGCGGAGATGGTGATGGTCAGGGCCTTTGTTGCTGCTGAGCTGTTGGCGTCTTGGACCCGCACCGTAAAGGAACCGGTCCCGGTTGCTGTCGGTGTGCCGGAGATCACGCCGGTTGAGCTGTTGAGGCTGAGCCCCGCCGGCAGCGTTCCGCTGGAAACGGACCAGATATAGGGAGTCAAGCCGCCCGCTGCCGCCAGGGTCTGGCTGTAGGCCATGCCTGCGGTGCCGTTGGGGAGGGATGCCGTGCTGACCGCAAGTGAGGCGTAGATGGTCAGGGAAAAGGTCTTGGTGGCCGTCGTAGCGGCAGCGTCCTGGACCCGCACCGTAAAGGAGCTGGTCCCCGCCGTTGTGGGCGTGCCGGAGATCACGCCGGTGGAGGCTGCCAGGCTGAGCCCCGCCGGCAGGGTCCCGCTGGAAATGGACCAGGTATAGGGAGTCAGGCCGCCCGTTGCCGCCAGGGTCTGGCTGTAGGTTGTGCCTGCGGTGCCGTTGGGAAGTGATGCCGTGCTGACTGCAAGTGGGGCATAGATGGTCAGGGAAAGGGTCTTGGCGGCCGTCGTGTTGGCCGCGTCCTGGACCTGCACCGTAAAGGAACTGGTCCCCGCCGTTGTGGGCGTACCGGAGATCACGCCAGTGGAGGCGGCAAGACTGAGTCCCGCCGGCATGGCACCCGATGAAACGGACCAGGTATAGGGAGTCAGGCCGCCCGCTGCCGCCAGGGTCTGGCTGTAGGCCGTGCCGGTGGTGCCGTTCGGGAGTGATGCCGTGCTGACTGCAAGTGGACCATAGATGGTCAGGGAAAGGGATCTGGTGGCCGTGCCGGCGGCATCCTGGACCTGTACCGTAAAGGAACTGGTTCCCGCCGTTGTGGGCGTGCCGGAGATCACGCCGGTGGAGCTGTTGAGGCTGAGCCCCGCCGGCAGGGTCCCGCTGGAGATGGACCAGGTATAGGGCGCCAGCCCACCCGTCGCCGTCAGGGTCTGGCTGTAGGTTGTGCCGGCGGTGCCATTCGGGAGCGATGCGGTGCCGACGCTGAGCTGCGTGTAGGCGTTCGCCACCACGCTATCGACCGACATGGCATATGCCGTGTCGAAGGTCCCCATTCCCGCGTCAACCCCGCCGGTCAGGTACGGCGCTCGTGCATCGTAGTTGTTGTCCGTGACATCGATCTTCAACATCCCGTCGTAAAAGACCTGGATTCGGCTGCCGTTGCAGACCATCTTCAGGGAGTGCCAGTCGGTCCCGACGCTGGGGAGGTTTGCCTGGGCCATTGCGGTGCCGCTGTAGGTCGTCCAGGTCCATTGCTTCACCAGTTGCAGGACATTAGGGCCGACCACGGAATTGTCCGGGAAGATCCATGCGCTGTACTGTGCGCCGGTGGCCGGATTCACGCGACAGCCGAGGCCGCCGCCGAATGCCTGGGATGCGTACTTGAAGCGTCCCTCCACCGCGTAATCGCCCCAGAGTGGGGTGGGGGCGTAGTGGAGGTGGCTGTATGTCATGGGCGCACCCGAACCCTGTAGGACACCGTCGCTTACCGCCCAGGTGCCCAGTGTGCTGGTCCAGGGGGACAGGGGGACAGGGGCCCCCGGAGTTCGCATGAAGTCGTCAGACAGCAGCACCCCGCTGGTCGATGCAACCGCAATGGTCGCGGTGGCGATAGCGCTGCTCGTTGTGCCGTCGTTCGCCATGTACGTGAAGCTGTCGCTCCCCACATAGTCGGTAATTGGCGTATAGGCGAAAGAGCCGTTGGGGTTGAGGGTGAGGGTACCGTGGGAAGGTCCGTTCACTAATTGCGCCGTCAGGGCGCCACCTTCGGGGTCACTGTCATTGGCCAGCACCCCGGGAGCAGCCTGATTAAGCGGAGTATTTGCCGTGGTGCCGTAACTGTCGCTTGTCGCCACGGGTGGCTGATTGGCGGAGATGGTGATGGTCAGCGTCTTTGTGGCTGTCGTGCTGTTGGCATCCTGGACCCGCACCGTGAAGGATTTGGCGCCTGCCGCTGTCGGTGTGCCGGAGATCACCCCGGCGGAGCCGTTGAGGGTAAGCCCCGTCGGCAGGGTCCCCGATGAAACGGACCAGGTGTAGGGAGCCTGGCCCCCTGCTGCCACCAGGGTCTGACTGTAGGCTATGCCGACAATGCCGTTTGCCGGCGATGTCGTACCGACGGTAAGCGTGGCATAGATGGTAAGGGAAAGGGTCTTGGTGGCCGTCGTAGCGGCGGCGTCCTGGACCCGCAGCGTGAAGGTGCTGGTTCCGGCCGTTGTCGGCGTGCCGGTGATCACTCCGGTGGTGCTGTTCAGGGTGAGCCCTGTCGGCAGGGTCCCCGATGAAACGGACCAGGTATAGGGGGTTTTACCCCCCGTTGCCGCCAGGGTCTGGCTATAGGCTGTGCCGGTTGTGCCGTACGCCAGCGTGGCCGTGCTGACGCTAAGGGGGGTATAGATGGCCACTGAAAGAGACTTGGTGGCCGTGTTTGTGTTGGCGTCCTGTACCTGCACCGTGAAGGAGCTGGTCCCCGCCGTTGTCGGCGAACCAGTGATTTCGCCGGTTGCGCTGTTGAGGCTGAGCCCCGCCGGCAGGGTCCCGCTGGAGATGGACCAGGTATAGGGGGTTTTCCCACCCGTTGCCGTCAGGGTCTGGCTGTAGGCTGTGCCGGTGGTGCCGCTGGCCAGTGTGGCAGTACTGACCGCGAGCGGGGCGTAGATGGTAAGGGAAAGGGTCTTGGTGGCCGTCGTAGCGGCGGCGTCCTGGACCCGCAGCGTGAAGGTGCTGGTTCCGGCCGTTGTCGGCGTGCCGGAGATCACGCCGGTGGATGCTGCCAGGCTGAGTCCGGCAGGCAGGGTACCCGATGAAACGGACCAGGTATAGGGGGTTTTCCCTCCGGTGGCCGAAAGGGTCTGGCTGTAGGCCGATCCGGTGGTGCCGTAAGGAAGGGATGCCGTACCGATCACCAAGGGCGCATACTGGTTTATGGTGATGGACAGGGACTTGGTGGCTGCGGTCTGGTTTGCATCCACAATCCTGACCGTGAAGCTGCTGGTACCCGTGACGGTCGGCGTCCCGGAGATCGTCCCGGATGATGGAATGAGGATAAGTCCTGCCGGCAGGGTCCCCGAGGTAACGGACCAGGTGTACGGTGTCTGTCCTCCGGTTGCGCTGAGCGTCTGGCTGTAGGGGATGGACAGGCCGCCGGCGGAGAGCGATGACGTGCTGACAGCGGGTTGGGCGTTGACGGCTAGGGAGAACGATTTGGTGGCCGTGGCAAGGCCGGCGTCCCTGAGCTGCACCGTGAAGGTTTTGGTCCCGGTTGCCGTCGGTGTGCCTGACACCACACCGGTGGAAGCTGCCAGGGCCAGGCCCGCAGGCAGGGTCCCCGAGGCGATTGACCAGGTGTAAGGCGGTTGTCCCCCCGTTCCGCCGAGGGTTTGGCTGTACGATGTCCCGATGGTTCCGGATGGGGGGGAAATCGTCGTAACCGCGAGTGATGGGGCAGGGTTGCCGAACACCTTAATCTCGGCAAGGCCGATGTTGCTGCCGTTTGCCTGGTTGACGGTCAGCCTGACCGAGTTGGTCCTTTTCGCCGGGAACGTATAGGTGTCGCCGCTTCCGTCGTTGGTGAGAGGGCCAACAATGATCGAGGTCCCTTCGCTGAAGGCCAGGGTTGCGTTCAGGATCTGCTCGTTGCTGTTGGGTCTGTCAAAGAGCACAATCTTGTCGATGATATAGGATTGGGGCCAAGCCAGATTGATCCAGGCGCCGGCCAACTGGCCAACGGTTGCCCATTCTGCGCCGCAATTATCGGGGCACCCGCCGATGACGCCGTCGATTGCTTTTGCGGCAAGCTGCCCGGTTGTACTGTTCTCCGAGGATGCGGTTACCGCGGCAAGGGGGGCGCTATTTGCATACTGGCCGGCGGACATGACCGTGATCGCCACGGTAGCGGGGAAACTGTATATCTGGCCGTCATATACGGTCAACTGGAAGACGAGCGTCTGGGCTGCGGACAGCCCGTTCGGAGAGACGAAGGAAGGGGATGGGGACGTCGGGTTTGAAAGGGTGACCACCGGGCCTTGGATCTGCGTCCATTGATACGTGAGCGGATTGCCGTTAGGGTCCACGCTCGAACTGCCGTCCAGAAAGACAGTTGCCAGCTCGTTGACCGTCTGATCCTGCCCTGCATTTGCCACGGGTGGGCTATTCGTACCGTAGATATTGTCAGCCCATAACAGTTCATCTTTATGGACAAAACTGGTGATGTAGTTGTCCTGCGGATTGGGGTATGGCGCCAATGCGGAGTTGTATCTCAGTATCGTGGTGTACTTGAGGTTGTTGGCAGTGAGATCGCTTTGCATGATGACGGGTAAACGGATGCTCTCCCTGTTGCTCCAGAGCAGTGGCGTGCTGCCCAGCAGGGGAGGGGTCGTAAAGTCCGTGACCGGATTCATTCTGAGGGGCCATGCGGTGTCGTCTCCGCCATGTATGATGGTTTTGTGTACGACGGGTTTATACGTGGCATTGGTTGTCGAGATTGCAGTCAGGGCATCGCGAACGTAGGAATACTCGATTGCATGATCGCCATGCTGATCGTACTGGGACGTTACAAAGATATGGTCGGGCAGGAAATCGGCAATGATGCTTTCCAGGTCGGTCAGGATGTTGGGCTTGTTGTATGCGGCGTGGCTGCCGAATTTGTAATAATGATAATCGCTCCTTCCGAGCCCCCACTGGGCATACGTGGCACTTTGGCCGTTCGGAGCCGTATAGACATCGGTACTCAAGGTGTAACTGTCGTAGATGGGTGTCAGCCCGGAATCGGGATACCCAAGGAATATGATGTCGCTTTCCTGCATGCCCAAGCTTCCTGCCAAGGCGGACACCGTTTCCCCCTGTCTGGTGTTTCCCATGGAGACACCGCTCAAATCCCCGTTGGTCATCATGACGACCTTGACCGGTTCTCCCCGGCTCAAGGCGCCATAGATCACCCCCGAAAACATCATGGCCTCATCATCCGGGTGTGGTCCGACGATCAGAATCTTGGCAAATGCGTCACCGACCCCCATCAGCGTGAGGACGAACATGAACAGCAGCGTTGTAACCATTCTGGTTTTCATGTGTTTTCTCCCCATATCCCTGTTTTTGCCACCCGGAGTTTTTCGGAGGGTGGTGACAAACTTCCGGGGTCTCTTGATAGATTCCTGAATTCGTGACGCCTTCCCGGCTTCTCTCGCTTAGAATGCCTCAGTCCCGGCGTTTCAGGCGTGATTCACGGCTTGGGCGCTGATCACCCGGCAAAGGCGGCTGAAACGTCATGGGCAGCGATTGACTCCGGCATTTCGCTCGTTACGCCGTCCAGGTGCCACGGTTTCAGGAGATTGGAAATTTCTCTCCCTATCCAGAGCAAGAATGGTACCTTCGTATAACAATCTTATTTTGTTAGGTTGTTTTGAAAGGAGGGCCGGCTTTCGGGCATACGTGTAGCCTTCACCGACATATTTTCGGGAAAACTTAACACGTTGCCTTCGAGCGCAGCTCAGCTGATGAGGGTGGAATGATGGGCGGGCTGGTTGCTGTTTCTCGACTATGATGGATTCAGGGTGTTGTCAGCCTCCTCTTGTGAGTGATCTCTGTTTCGTTTGTCGTTCAGATAGCGGTGAATACCTGTTGTCAATCCCAGTACAGCCAGGAAAAGTGTTGGCAGTGGCAAGGCGGTGTCGGGAACCAGCGGATCGAAGTAAAAGAGCACATGCCTGGCGCCCGCGGGAAGTTTTATACCCCGAAACGCATAGTTGGTCCGGATGACGTCCGCCTCCGCGCCATCCACCCGGGCGCTCCATCCCGGATAGTATGTATCGTTCAGGACAAGAAACGCTTCGTCGGCGGGAGGATGTTCGAGCCTTATCTCGACGCGGTCCGGCCTGTCCACCACGATCGTTGCGGCGGGTGGGATGGCCGAGGTTTTTGAGGTGTTTGCATCAGCTCCAAGACCCCATTTTGGCGCATCCTGCCGAAGGATTGCCAGTCCCTGCCGCGGATCAAAACCGGGAGACTCCAGATAGGCGAGAAGGTCCCTTTCATCGCGGAAAAGACGGTGGGAAAAGACCACGCTCGCCCGCGGCATCGCCCCCGGGTTCTTGTACATTCTCACCCCATTGGCGTATTCGAGCGGGAACGGGAAACGTTCCGAAGATGAACCATCCGGTATGAAGAGCCATTTTGAAGAACATAGATTGAGATATATCCGTTTCTTCCGCTCCCCTTTGAGAGCGTCCTGGCACCATGCCGACGCATTGGCGGACCAATACGGGAAAAAAGAGAAATAGTGTCCGGTGCTCATGGTCCCGTTAAGATTGGTGAGGTTCGCGGTATAGCGGTTGTGACGCTGCATGGTTTTCGTCATCCAGACCTCGTATGCCGACAGGGCGCTCGAAGTTCTGAACTCCTGAATTTCGCGTGGCGGAGTGCCACCTTTCCAGCCGATCTTCCCGAGATCGCGGATCAGCATCGGATCCCGGATATTGAACGAAAGCGTCGCAAAGAGCGATATGACGGTGAGGATCACTCCCGATATCACGCCGGTTCTCCTTGCGACTTTTGTAAGCGTGAGACATGCCGCCAGCACCATTCCGATGGCGGAGAGCCAGAGAAGTCCCGTAAGCCACGGCGAATATTCCATGGCAATCCGGGTCTGTTGCAACAGCTTCGCGTGATGTCGGAACAGGAATACGGTTTCCAAGGCCAAGCCTGCCGGCAGTACAAACTTCGTTGCCGTCCCGAGGCCTGGGGCGGGAGCGCCGCCGGGGGGATTCATGAGATGATCCGCTCCACGGGCCGAGAAATACGCTACGCAGATCGGCAGGAAAAACAGCCATCTGTAGGGAAACCTCAGATGGTTCAGCCCCGGCAGGGAGTGGACGAGCTTCCAGAGTCCGACATATGGTCCAAGTGCCATGAGTATCGAGAAGAGAGTGAGAAATATGAAAAACCCCCGGCGAGCCCCCCTTTCTCCGGAGAATACGCCTATAAGACCCAAAAAAATGGCATACAAAGGGAAACGGATGGAACTTGACAGAAACCCCTCGTCTCCCCAGAGGGGCGGGGTCGGAAACAGGGATAAGGGCAGCCAGCCCGGATCGAGGTGGACCGTATTCTGTAAGGCGGTCAGAGACATGCCGGAGCCGGCGGTCCTGGCTGAGAACGGGAACTCATGCACTATCGGCAGCAGTTGGGGAGAAGCGATCACTGCCGCCAAGACCGCGCTCCCGAGTAACGCCGGAAAACGTGGCCCCATTTCCCTGAAGGTTTTGCCCCCTTTCATGATGTGGCCCACGAAGAACGCGGAGATGATCATTGCGATGTATAGCATCATCACCGGGTGCCCGGTCAGGAGAATGAGCGCAAACAGCGCGGTCAGGCAGACAAACGAGAAAGGCTGCCCATCGATGAAACGGTCGCACCACAGGAATATGCCGGGAAGCAGCGCGTAGCACCACATCATCGCCGGAACGCCCGTGAGGCTGAATGCAACCGTGCAGAAGGTATAGACCGAGGCGCCGAGTAATGCACCGGTCCTGCCGGCACGCACATGCCGGAGAAGAAGGGCGCAGAGGGAAAACGCGACAAGCTGAGCCAGCACAATCTCGATTATCCAGCCGGTTTCGGCCGTGAACAGTCTGTAGATGACCTGGGTGGCGGGAAAACATATGCCGCTCTGCCCTTCGGCAAGGAGGGAAATACCGCAGGCCGAATAGGGCATCCACTGGGGGCTGAATCCGTTTGCGAACGCATCGTGCAGGAATACCCTGAACGGAAATTGGGCCAACAGTCCATCCTCGAACAGCACGGTATTGCCGTCGATGAAGCAGGCCGCCAGGTAGGCAAGTACAGGGGAGAAGAAGGCGAGGGAGAGGGCGGCACGCCGAACCAACCCCTTTTTCGCCTCTTTTCCCATAATCAATCTGCTGACCATGGCCGCACCCGATTTTCCCCCGTTGCGTAATACATTCATTCCCACCTACGATTTCGAGATCAGGAAGATGGATATGATCGACAGAATAACTCCCGACAGCCGCATGCGATCAAAATTCTCGCCGGTTGCGAAGCCATAGAGCGAGATGATGGTAACGATTCCTGCCATCATTATCGGTTGGACCTTGCTGATATCAAAGGATTTGAGCGCCATGTAGTAAGTGAGGAACGATACCGCGTAGGCAGTCAGGCTGAGCAGCAGCCATAGGGACCATTTCAGATGCAGCACCGTATGTTTGCCGGCCAGCTTCAATGCGATTTGAGCCAGGGCTGTTGAAGCTATTCCGACGAGCACACAGTATGTTCCGGTCATGTTCATTTCGCACCCGTCCCGATCGTGGTCATTTGCTGAAATTCCGGGAGCGGAGACTCCGGTACCAATGGTGGAGTCCCAATCTTCATGACTCCCCTGTCATGTGCGGCAACGGATCTGTCCGGATAAAAGACTGCCTGTCCGGTATTCACGAGGCTTTTGTCATCATCGATTATGCAGACCGGCCGTCCCTTTACTTCATCGTAGATCTTCGACAGGTAGGCGCCCAGCAGGCCCATGCCGATCATGATGATACTCGCCACGATCAGGTTCACGATGATCACCGTGGTAAATCCGCTGAAGGCGTTGCCCAGCAGCTTGTTGTACAATGTCTGCACCCCCAGGAAAAAGGAGAACAGGAGGGTGAAGATGCCGAGAAAGGAAATTATCTGCAGGGGTTTTCGCGAGTGGGAGGCGACCGCATCGGCGGAAAGCCGGAACAAACCCAGCCAGTTCCACTTGGTTAACCCCGCATTTCTCTCAGCGACTTCAAACTCTACCTTGGCGTGAGTCAAGCCGATCCAGTTGGTCAATCCCCTGAAAAATCTGGTTTTCTCCTTGATGTTGTTCAGGATGTCGATGGCTTTTCTGTCCAGAAGTTTATAATCCGATGCCCCGGCGAAATCGATGCCGGTCAGGCTGCTGAACAGTTTGTTGAAAAGGAAGCTGGCCGTTTTCCTCAGGAGAGCTTCGTTGGGTCGTCTGACCTTCACCGCATCGACGATGTCCGCCCCCCTTTCCCAGGCTGAAATCATCTCCGGGATGAGGCGTGGCGGATGCTGCAGGTCGGCGTCCATGATGATTGCCGCATCCGCCGTGCATTTCCTGAGGCCGGCTGCCATGGCGGCTTCCTTGCCGAAATTTCTCGACAATTTGACAAGGCTGATGTCCTGCCGTACGTCGGCCTGCTTTTTTATGGTTGCGCAGGTGTTGTCGGTGCTGCCGTCGTCCACGAATATGAATCCGTACTCGTACGTGGTGTACGCGATGTTGCGGTCAATCTCACGGAGCAGCGCTGAAATGTTGGGTTCTTCATTGTGGCAGGGAATAATGATGTCGAGGCTCTTTTTCAGCGATTCCATAGTGCACTCCTCGCTTTGGTGTCGCGAACCACCTCAAGGGTATGCTCTCCATTCGCTCAAACTGCGTACTTCGGACATGAAAGCGACCTGGGACAAGCTTTACATTTTTGGTGCCAACAAGGAAACGTATTGTAACTGTTTGATATTACTGGTAATTGATAGTAGGTCGGGTGGTAAATTGTCGATCTGATCAAAGAGGAGAGGATGCCGCAAGTACCCCATTGACAGGCCAACAAGGGGAGGTGTTAAGAAAGTTGTCCATGTTAAATGTTGAGCGGCATGCGGATGGATTTGCGCGTTCCAAAAAACAACCCCCTCTTCACGTGCTGGAGAGGGGGTTGTTTTTGGCTTGCATCACATTCAGTACTACCGGGTAATCGTCAGTGTTGCCGTCTTTGTCACCCCACCGTAACGGGCTGTTATCGAAACGGTGCGGGTAAAGTACACCCTTGTGGTGGTAACCGTAAACGTGGCGCTGGTGCTGCCGGCAGGAACCGTGACGCTCGTGGGCACACCGGCATACGAGGAATTATCGCTGAGCGAAACCACAATTCCTCCGCTTGGCGCGGCTCTGCTCAAGGTAACCTTGCCTTGCGAGCTGTAGCCGCCCCTGACCGTGGCGGGGGTAAGGGAAAGAGAACTCAACGTGACCGTTGCCGGGTTGATCGTGAGCGCTGCCGTCCTTGTCACGCCGCCATAGGCCGCAGAAATGGTCGCCGACGTGGAAGCCGGCACAGCGGAAGTGGTGACCGTAAAGGTGGCGCTGGTGCTGCCGGCAGGCACGGTTACGCTGGAAGGCTCGCTTGCATAGGATGAGTTGTCGCTGAGCGAGACCACGATCCCGCCGCTCGGCGCGGCACCGCTCAATGTCACGGTTCCTTGGGAAGTGCCGCCTCCCGTGACGCTGGCGGGGTTCAAGGAAAGAGCGCTCAACGTCACCGCTGCCGGCGTGATCGTGAGCGTGGCCGTCTTCGTGATTCCGCCATAGGCGGCGGAGACAGTGACTGTCCGGGTACTGTAAACCCTTGAGGTGGAGACCGTGAACGTGGCGCTGGTGCTGCCTCCCGGCACCGTTATGCTGGAAGGCTCACTTGCGTAGGAGGAATTATCGCTCAGAGAGATCACCACACCACTGCTCGGCGCGGCGCCACTTAACGTCACCGTTCCTTGAGATGCACCACCGCCGGGGACCGTTGCGGGGGCAAGGGAAAGGGAACTCAATGCCACCGTGACACCCTGCGTCGGGTACTGCACCTTGACATCGGTAACCGATGTGCCGACATGGATCTTGATGCCGTTGCCGGTAGTCCGGTACTCCCCTGTGCCGGCCGGTGCTCCGTTCAGATAAACGGTCATGTTGTCGATGGGGTGTTCAGCGATTCCGGGAAGAACCAGTTCAATGGCCGTGCCGCTGTCCGTGGCCCCGGAAACCGAAACGGCCATGACCGCTGTCGTGTCGTTTATCGTAAAACCAGGGGTAACCGTTACCTGCGAGCGTGCAAGCCACCAGTCATAGATCCCCGTGGCATTGGTTGACCACACACCGGGCTTTTCACTGCCGTAGATCACGTAATCCTGCTCCAGGCCGCTGACGCTTGACGGCTGGTGTCCGTAGAAATTGAGCAACATCCCATTGCCATGGTAGGCATCAACCGCTTCCCTGATAGACGTCCATGTGTGACCCATGTCGAGGGCCTGTGGGATTTCAGCGCCGACAAACCAGTCGCTCGTCGGCAGCGAAAGGTGAGAAAAACGTTTGCCGGGCGTGTTGTACGACAGAGACCAGTGGGGAAAGGGGCCGACCTTCTGTTCGCCCATGGTGGTCGAGCCCAATTGTTCCAGGATGCCCCGTGAATCTTCGTTGGTGGCATTGAACAGGGGGGAAGCCCAGTTCTTCGGGCAGGTACTCGTTGCTGCGCAGCCTGCCCGGCCGTTGTCGACCCCGGAGAGCCATCCTGCGATATCCTGAAACGAGGTCGCGATGGAAGAGGATGCGTACGCCTTGCCGCTGGCGTAGCCGGAGAACGTGCTGCCCAGCGCCTGGTCCGGCCCCCAGTGCCAGTATTGCTCATCGGACGGCGGCAGGGAGGCGTCCGGGTTCCTGAGACCGCCGTTGTGGGATCCGATGGTTGCCCCGTAGACCGACACCGCGTCTTTCATGTTCGAGATGACCGTGGCTTTATCCGATCCGGTGTAGGTACGGAGAGCGCCGGTGCAGAAATAGTAATCGCCCGAAACCCCGAGAGCATGTTCGTACTGCGCCGACGCCTTGATCGTCTTTATCACGTCCATATTTCCCTCGAAGTCGTGACGGACGAGCAGCGCTGCATCGTACGGATACCTCCAGGGGCTGAGCTTTACAACAGGGAGTTGAAATGATTCAAAGGCCCATTCGATGGCCTTGCGATAGATGAGGTACGAATAGATGCTCGGGTCGATGACGCCGTGGCCGATAAGTGGCTGCATTGCCCCATGATAGATGAACTGCCCTTTTTCGTAGTTCCTGACAGCCAGGAGCGGCCCGGCGTCGCCGTTTGCGAGAACCGTGGCGCCGTTGTTTACAACCGTCCATATCCAGTGCGCTCCGTGAAGCGCATAGGTGGGTGATACGCCCCAGGGAATCTCATCCGCATAAAAGGGGCCGTTCCAGACGAGGGTCCCATCCGGGATATGGCTGGTAAGCCGATGGCTGCCCGTCTTGGTGAAATGCCTGTTCTCGGACCAGTTCCAGTTGTTGGAAGCGGAAAGGTTGGGATTGGCCATGCGAAGCCCCATTTCGTTCGCCAGGGCGATATCGGAGCGATACGTCCCATCCGGATACCGGGTAAAGCCGGATGCCCCCACGACAACAAATCCTCCGGCCTTGACGTAGTCACGAAGCGGGGCGATCTCGTTGTCGGCGATTGCTTCTGAGGTCAGGCTGATCAGGATGGGGTAGCGGGGCAAACCGTCAGGGGTGCGCAACCTGCCTGCCGCGATGTCGCTATCGCTCACCTCTACAAACGGCGTGCCATCCGAACGAAGCACCTCTTTGATGGATTCATACGCCACAAAATAGTGCCAGGAAGTGTACCACCACTGGTAGCCGGTCGTATCGGCTCCCACGGGCGTCGGCGGTACGGCCGGCATTGTTTCGAGCGCCTGGGTAAGCTCGGAGACATGGATGGCGACAAACGGCTCCGGAGGTTGGGCGATCGCCCGAACCGGCAGTGAAACAACCATGACGAGGAAGTACAGGATCGGCAGGATGATCTGGAAAGCATATCTCTGGTATGAATAGAGCCCCTTTTTCATGATCAATTCCCTCCTTTCTCAGGATTGATCGACCTGCTGCCGCGCCGGGCACAAAGCACCACACAACATGGAAAACCGGTTGTCCTTATATTTTAATAGCCGATTTCAGGCACGCAGACAATAGAAGCACCTGCGTATTCGCGGGGTGATTTTGGGGGAGAATACGAAGAAAGGCGTATGGCGGTCTCTGCTGATGAGAAGGGGATTTTAGTCGTGCCGGTGGTTGAAAAGCGTTTCCGCGGCCCAGACGGAAGCCTCCAGGCGGCTGGCTACATTGATCTTGCGGAAGATGTGATTGAGATGGGTCCTGACGGTATGGGGGCTGATAAAGAGCTTGTCGGCGATAACCCCATTGGAGGCGCCGAGGGTCAGAATGCCGAGTATCTCCACCTCGCGCCGGGTCAGGTTGTGGGGATAGACATGGCCGGTGAACTGCCTGTGGCGGAACCTGAAGCTGTTCTCCAGGATCACATCCGCCATCTTCCTGCGTGACACCCAGAATTCGCCGCCGAAAATGGCCGTCAAGCCCTTGAGCAGCGTTTCGATGGAATCATCGTGATAAAAGAAGCCGTGGGCACCGTATTCCAGTGCCTTGGTCTCGATTCCCGTGAGCCTGTTCAGGTTGAAGAGAACCAGTGGCCAATCAGGCGGCAACTGTTCAAGGTTCATCAGAACCGACTCCTCCAGGACAGTGCCGTCCAATCCGAAGCAGTCGTAGAGGACCGCCGTACGCTGGGGCATCGTTGTTCCGGAACAGGGTGCCAGCGGTGCGATGCTGTCTACGACGTTGCATGTCCAGCAGCTATGGGTCTCGATGTAGGCGGCAAAAAGGGTGTTTTGAAGATGGTTGTGGCCAACGATAAAGGCCACACAGTCATTCGCGGCATCCATCAAGGTTTTGTCAAGTTCATGAGGTGCCATGTCCCTTATACTCCGTCCGGTCATGCAACGCCGTATGCCGTGACAGCGACGCAATAATGATGCCTATGTCTAACAAGATGGTTTTATTATATTTTTTTAGAAACCACACGTTGTTTCGCTGGAAAATGTAGTCTGCTCCGACAGTTGTTCGGGATAGGTTAACACCTGTCTCCAAGGTGCTATCCCGGGCATGGCTGTCACGGCATCCTGGAATGCCGCGTGTCGTTACAGAGGAAGCGCCTGCCCTGCCTGGCCGGGGTGGGCACGTCCTGTTGCGCTGCCTTTTTTGATCTCCGGGTCAACGGCACCATACCCCTCCATCAGTTCGTGGATCTCCTGGCCATGTTCCAGTGCCAGCCGTATGATCCGGCAGATTCTTCCAATCTCCGCCGCGCCCACGGCGGTGCCGGTGGGAAGGGAAAGTACCCGTTGGGTGAGACTCTCCGTTTCCGGCAGCACGAGGCCGGCGTGGGGAAAATAGGAGCGGTATGGTTCCATCCGGTGGCAACCGGGGTAGAAATAACGCCTGGCAAGCACGTTCTCGGCGCGGAGGATGTCAATCAAGCGATCTCTGCTCACCCATGCCTTGGATTCGTCGATTTCAAGGACGACATACTGGAGATTGCACTTCTCGCTCCGGTCGTAGCTGATGAGGCTGACCCCCGGCAGATCGCCGATTCCTTCGGCATAGGCGTCGTAATTGGCTTGGTTGACGGCGATGAACTCATGGATACTTTCGAGATTGGTCAATCCCGTAAGGGCTGAAAATTCGTTCATCTTTCCGTTTGTGCCGATGTAGACGACGTTGTCGTATCCGGAGAAGCCGAAGTTCTTCATCAGGCGGATCTTTTTGGCAAGGGCGTCGTTATTTGTCAGGATTGCCCCCCCTTCGATGGTATTGAAGAATTTTGTCGGATGAAAGCTGAAGACCTCGGCATCACCGAAGTTGCCGAGCATCGTTCCCTTGTAGGAACAGCCGAAGCCGTGCGCCGCGTCGAAGAGCAGTCTCAGGCGATGGGTCGCCGCTATTTCCGTGAGTGCGGTGATGTCGCAGGGCCTCCCCCAGAGATGTACGCCGATGATGCCGGTCGTACGAGGGGTGATCATCTTTTCGATGCAGGCCGGGGCAATGGTGTGGGTGGCGGGATCGATGTCGCAGAAAACCGGTGTGATCTCCTGCCACTGAAGCGCATGGGCGGTGGCCACAAAGGTGAATGAGGGGAGGATGACCTCACCTTTCAGTTCAAGAGCCCGGATGGCGATCTCAAGGGCAACGGTTCCGTTGCACATGGCGATGCAGTGTCTGGCGCCCGTCATGTCAGCTATACGCTGCTCGAATTCCTGCACAAACGGTCCATTGTTGCTGAGCCATCTTCGGTCCAGCATGCTGTTGATGCGCTCGAACAGAAGCTCCCTGCACCCGATATTTGGCCTTCCCACATGGAGCGGTTCGCGGAACGAGGGAATTCCACCGAATATGGCGAGGTCTGCGATCTTTTGCTTCATCGCATGTCTCCCTGAAGTGCCGATGGCGTTGTTGTTGCACGCGGTAAGGTTCACGAGATACGATTACATGAAGTGTGCCAATCAAGGTGTAGGAATATTTAATAATAAAATCAATTGATTGTGATGAGGTGTGGCGCTGCCGGCCGGTTAAGATAAATTGGCCGGGCAGGTCCGGTTTGATCTGAAAGCCTGATTTTTCGGGAAAACGATGGGGTGTTAAAAAAGGTGGAAGTGTTAATTATCGGTCCGTGACGGTAATTTCGCCATCAGCGCCGGAACGAACTGCATGACGTCGTACGCTGATGGCGTTGATGTGCTCGAATCATCCGGCAGTCGCTTCTGTCGGCATATCCGTCAGGATTTCAGTGCCCCAATCTCCTGTTGCGCCGGCTGCGGAAGCCGGAAATGAGACGTCAAGCTGTTTTCTGTCCACCTTGCCCGACGATGTCATGGGCAGGGAATCCCGGAACTTCACAATCTCCGGTATCATGTACCTGGGCAGGCGCAAGGCGCAGAACCTGATAATATCCTCTTTGCCGAGACTGCTGTCGTTCGTGCGGACTATCGTGACGCCAATCCTGTTTCCGATAAGATCGTCCGGTATTGCGGTCGCCACGGCCGACGCAATTTCCGGATGGCCCGACAGCGCTATCTCGATCTCCGAAAGTTCGATTCGGTACCCTCGGCTCTTGACCATGTGATCCGTGCGTCCGGTAAAGACATAATCGCCGTTTTCATCGATCCTGACGAGATCCCCTGTCTTATAAACGATATTATCCAGGAATGGACAGCGGGGATCGGGGACGAATCTGTCGCTCGTCTTGCTCGTGTCCCCCCAGTAGCCGAGGGCCACTGAGGAACTGCCGACATACAGTTCACCTTCTTCGCCCGTTTCCTTGATTATGGTGTGTTTCTCGTTCAAGGCGAATACCTCGAAATTGGGGAACGGCCTGCCTATCGGTATCCTCCACGAGTCGCTGTCCGGCAGTTCCCGTATCGGATAACACATCGAAGAATTGGCTTCGGTTTGTCCGTAGATGTTGAAAAAGGAGGCATTGTTCATATGTTTTGTCAGGATGCGGAGATACTTCACCGGCATGAGGTCGCCCGAGAAATGAACGATGCGCAGGGAATCGAAGCGGTGCTGGTTCAGCCCCCCCTTGTCGGCGAGCATCTTCAGGACCGAGGACACCGAGTTCCAGACGGTGATGCGCTCACTGGCAACATATGCGGCCAGTTTTGCGGGAAACGTGGAATAGAGCTCGGGCAGCAGCACGATTGTCGCACCGCGCTTCACGGCAACAAATATGTCGAATACGGAAAGGTCGAAATGGAGTGGGGCATGACTGCAGAACCTGTCTTCCGAGGTGATTTCAAAGAAGTCCGCGGCCATATCGATGAACGTAAGCGCATTCAGGTGCGATATGGCAACCCCTTTCGGATTCCCCGTGGAACCGGAGGTATGGAGTATATATGCCGGACTCGAATCCGACATGTCAACGGGGTGAAAATCCGCCTGGTCGCTGTCGGTTGTGTCATCCGGCGAAAAATAGTCCGGGGATATGTTCATGCCGATCAACTGGCCACGGTTCCTGCCGATAACGACTGCCTTGTCGATGGCCGGCATTTCCTCTGACGCCGAAAGGCTGGTTACAAGCTGCCTGTCGGTGGTCACCAGGTATTTGATGCCGCAGTTGCTGATGATGTTCCGTATCCTGACGGCCGGGGCGGAAGGATCAAGAGGCACATATATCGCCCCGGCTTTAAGAATCGCGAACAGAGCTATAATCGACTCGATGGACTTGTGAAACAGTATGCCGACACGGTCACCCCTGCGGATTCCAAGCTGCGTCAGTCTCCCGGCCAGTGCGCTGCTCAGCCGGTCCAGGCGGGAATAGGTTATGGATTCGTCCTTGAAGAGCACGGCAGTCTTGTGGGGGAATTCGTTTGCGCTCCGTTCCAACAGGTGCTGAAGCAGATGGTCTCGCATCGTAGTCGCTCCCGAAAAGAATTTGACGTTGTGCGGTGCATCAGAGTCCGATAAGACTCGCTATGATGTTCCTTTGGATTTCCGATGTGCCCGAATAGATTTTTCCCGCTATGGCGTCCCGCAGGTTTCTTTCATAGGGCATTTCCGTCGAATAGCCGTATGCGCCGTGGATCTGCAGGGCCTGCATGCAGTTTTCCACATAACTCTCGCTGACAAACAATTTCGCAATCGCGGATTCGAGCGGCGCCCTCCTGCCCTGGGCCTTTAGCCATGCTACCTTGTAAAGAACGAGTCTCGACAGTTCGAGCCTGAGCTGCATGTCGGCGATCTTGTGGGAGATGGCCTGATATTTGCCGATAGGCTTTTCGAACTGCTGCCTCTCGTTGACATAGCGGATGCATTCTTCCAGGTCTCTTCCCATGGCTCCGACATGGGTGGCAAACAGACAACTCCTCTCCCATTCCATTTCCGAGTTGAAGATGGCCGCGCCCCCGCCTTCCTTTCCAAGCAGGTTCTCCGCGGGGACTTCGCAATCCTGGAGTATGACCTCGCCGATGGGACTTGTCTTAAGCCCCATCATATCAAGGGGCTTGCCCGTGGAAAACCCCGTACATCCTTTTTCGACGATAAATGCCGAGATTCCCGCAAAACCCTTGCGTGCATCCGTAACGGCAAAGACCAGGAGCAGGTCGGCGATCGGCGCATTGGTGATGAACATCTTCGTTCCGTTGATGATGTACCGGTCGCCTTTCCTTTCGGCCTTGCACCTCATGCTGAATGCATCGGAGCCGGAATCCGGCTCTGTCATGGCGTGTCCGCCTATCAAGGCCCCGTTGCACAGGTCCGGCAGATATTTCCGCTTTTGATCATCGGTCCCAAATTTCAGTATGGGGGACTCGCACGTCCAGATGTGGGAATTGATCGCGAACAGAAGACCGCTGTCACGGCAGCCGTAGCCGAGTCCTTCCATGGTGGCGACACACGTCATGATGTCCACGCCGAGACCGCCGTGCTCTTCGGGAACGGGAAGCTTCTGTATGCCGAACTCGGCACACTTGTTCCATCCCTCCCGGTTGAACTCGCCAGTTTTCAGGTGTTCGGAGGCACCCTTGCCGAGTACCCGTTCCGCGAATTCAATGGCTGACTGTTTGAAGGTCGCCTGGTCTTCCGTCAATGAGAAATCCATGGTCATCGCTCCCGTTTTCCGGCCGCCATGCCGACTAGCGCATAAATCATTGCCCATGACGCAAGATGCGAAGAGAACCCGCTGGGGTCCTGGCCAGGATACACCTCGACATAATCAAGGCCTGCTATTCCGGCCCGGCCGATCCTGTAGAGAGAGGAGAGCAGTTCGTGGGGCATAAGTCCGTTGAAATCGGCCGGCCCACCGGGATTGAAACCCGCATCCGTGCAATCGCTGCAAATGGTGACGAAGACATGTTTGGTGTCCTTATGGGCAATGGCAAGCGCCTCGTCGATCACCTCATCGATACCACGCTTGCGGATCTCGTTTATGGCAAAGATCCGTGCCCCCATGTCACGGGCGTATGCGAACTGGGAAGCGGAGTTACGCGGCCCCCTGATCCCGATATGCACCACGCTCTCGTTCCTGACCTTTCCGATCTGTGCGATTCGGTGAATGGGGCCGCACCGCGGGAACCTGTCTTCGCCGAACGCGCGCGAGTTGTCCAGGTGGGCGTCAAAGTGGATCACGCCGATATTTCCGTCGGCATTGTCGCTCAAGGCCCTGACGATCTCCGGGGTAAACGAATGATCGCCTCCCAGCACGAAAGGGATACTCCGGTTTTCATACACCTTCCGCATCATCCCGTAGACGTTTTCCATGGTATCGCATTCATTGTTGGGGATTACCGGCACATCACCGATATCGCCCAGGTTAAGGTGATCGAAAAGATCCAGCTCATATTCCGGCAGGAACCCCCCGTAACGAGCGGAGGCATGCCGAATCGTCTTCGGGGCCAGTTCGCACCCGCTGAAGGTGCCCCACGTAACCGTTCCTTCCCAGGGCACACCGGCGACAATGACATCGTACCCGTTGGTCAACGCTTTTACATCCAGCACCGGCGCCCCGAGAAACGAGGGGGTGTCGCCGTATACCTTCGGCAGGGACGCCTTTCTGCCTGCTACCATGGGAATATCACTGGGGATCATGTGGTTCTCCTTCCCGGTTCACGATATCGCCTTTTCCTTGCGTGGCGCGTTGGCGACATGTCGTGTCTCAATTACTGCGCGAGATTGTTCTGCTGTTGTTCCACCAGCCGTGCCATAGTGTTGAGAGATTGAAAGTTCTCGGGGATGATCTCTTCATCCGCAATCCTGATCCCGAAGCTGTTCTCCATGAAGGTGATCAGCTTGATAAGCCCGAGAGAATCGATGATCCCTTGTTCAAGCAGGTCTTCTTCGGGGTCGATGTAGTTTTTGCCAAAACCTGCCGCAATTTCCGTGAGTACTATCCGTTCGAGGTCTTCCCGGATCATATGGTCTCCTTTTCCGACGTCGTGGTTGCAGGGAACAGCTCCCTGAGATACAGGCTGCGTGGAATGCATCATTTCCGGTTCGTCAGCAGCCGAGGATAGAACCTCTGACGATCCCGCTTGTTGCGCATACACCCGCCGTGTCCGCGGACGGTCCTGAAATGTTCGATAATGTCAGCATGATCACCCCGTTGCCCGCTTTCATCACCACACCTTCCGGCTTCAGCTCCACGACCTCTCCGGGGATGCATCCATGATCCCCCGTATCAGGGAGAACCTCGGCTTTCGCAACCACGAGCCTCGTGCTGCCATGGGCGATCATGGGGGGTGAGAGCGGGTTGGGAAACGGTGTGAAATTCATGGCCCTCACGAAATCGCAGATCTTCGCGGCATGCCATTGCGTATCGATCAATCCCCCAAAGGGGACCCTGTTGTAGTAGTACGACCGCTCCCCCATGTCCTGGGCTACCGGAGCTACGTGGTTTTCCAGGATATCCCGCAGCACATTCCCGAAGAGGGCGATGCCCCGGTCATAGCATTTCATGAGCAGCGAGAGACCTGTCTCCTCCTGTTCGATGGAAAATCTTTCACGACCGATGATGTCACCCGCATCGATCTGCTCTTTCATGTAATGGAAGGCGACCCCGTATTCGCTCTCCCCGTTGATGATGGCCCAGACCCATCCGTTCATGCCGCCGTATTTCGGCAGGGGGCCGGGATGGAAGTTGATGCAACCCGATGCCGGTATTCCGAGCACGGGCGCTTTGTAGAGATGGAGGAACGCGATGTTGAACAGGACGTCGGGGGCCAGCAGGCGCAGCTCCCCGAGGAAACCGGGATCGTTTATGTCGGCGATTTCGTACACCCTGATCCCGGACTGATGGGCAAGATGTTTGAGCCGTTTGTTCTCAAGTTTCGATCTGCTGTTGGGCAGGTCCGTGATGACCCCAACGACCTGCTGGTTTTCCCGCAGCAGGGTCCGGAGGCATTCACAACCGATCCGTTCATTTCCGGCCAGTACAAACCGCATCCGTACTCCTTCGCCGGTTACTTCGCCGGCCATGTCAGCACTGCGCTCAACGCATCGCTGCGTTTCGACGCCAGTTCAGGGGACCTGTTGACATACACGCCTTTTTCGACCGTGTTCCTGGTTATGGTGACACCTGCCCCGATGATGCATTCCGCTCCCACCGTAACTCGATCGATGATGGTGGAATTACCGCCGAGTACGCACGAGTGCCCCACGTCGGCCCCACCCAGGACCACGGCCTGTGAAGCCATGAAACAGTGGTCACCGATCCTGGAGTGGTGGCCGATGTGGCTGCCGGGACCCACGATCACGTTATTGCCGATCTGGGCGAACGGTCCCACGCTGCTGTGCTCATAGATGAAACAGTTATCGCCCGGCTTCAGCCCATTCCACACCATGGCTTTTGAACTGATGTAGCTGACCAGTTCGTACCCTTTTGCCTTTGCCTGCCAATACTTTGCCGTTCTGAACCGGTTCACGTTCCTGTAGCCGAGGGGGAGCGCCATTGCATATTCATCGGGGGGGTATATGGATTCGATGGCGTCGAACGGCAGGATCGGCAATCCGTGCAGCGACTCTTCACGGAGAAACTCCCTGTCGATGGTAAACGCGGCTACGCTGTAGTCCGAATCGTTCGTAAGGTAGTAGTGATTCAGGCTCGCCACTTCGTTGTTGCCAAAAATGATCACTTTTTTCATGGATGGTGCTCCTCAACCGGAAATCGTCGCTACCCGAACTCCCCGGTTCGATAGGCCGGGAAATAGTCGGTTGCTCCAATGCCGCGGGCCTTTTGAATCTCGTCATACCGCTTCCGGTTGAATATCCGGCCGCAAAAGTAGCTGATGGGGGTTGCCGTGGACCACCCGCGCTTGAATTGGGACAGGCCGTCGTTGTCGTCATTGCCGATTCCGACCCGGCCACCCCAGTCGAGCCACTTCGCCTTGTCGGCGAAATATTCGATCTCGGCCCAGTATATGGCGTAAGAGGCCATGAGGTCGTGTCCAAGGGAATTGAATCCCGCCAGATGGGCATAGCAGACTTCATCCTGGGCAAAGACCAGGTGGGCGCCTACCGCACGCCCTTGGTACAGTGCCCGGAACAGGGTTGCCCCCGGAATGCCCAGTTGTTTTTCAAAGGCGGTCCTCGAAAACGCCCGTATCCCCTCGATGTTGAACCTCCTGGACAATTCGCCATAGAGATCCGTCCACTCGTCCAGGAACCGGATCGGTTCCTCGCATATCTCTACGACCACGTTAGCGAGCGCCTTGCGGGAATAACGGAGATGGTGTCGCGACAGCTTCAGCGGCTTGTTCAGTTCTCTCGCAAAGTGCTTCTTGAACGGGATGACCAGATCGAAACAGTCGCGCAGAAGGTCCAGGTCATAGTTGCCGAATGGGTCCGTGACCATTGACAGGCTGACCAGTTCGCTGCCGATGGCGTCCAGGTCCGACTGGAGGTGCGCCCAGTCATTGCAGGTAAACAAGGGATAGCACCCCATGGCGTCCCGCCAGGTGGATCCGGGGACCGGGCGTTCCAGTATCCAGCCGCCGCACCGGGCCAGCCGGCGTGGAGTGCCGAACTCGGCCAGGGAACAGGCATAACCGGGATGGGAATATCCTTTCATCGGATCATCTCCTGAGCAGCGATCGCTCCGGTATCAACGTGCGCACAGATCGATACCTGGCGCGTAGTAATCGTTTCCCGGCATGCCATCAACCTTCGGGCCGCCGTCCAGATACTCAGTCGACCATTTCAGGACCGGCTGCACGACGCCGGGTTCCTTGCCGTACCAGGTGCCGGGCCGTTCTCTCACGTCGAGTATGTCGAAGGCAATCCGGCTTTCATGGCTGTAGATCGCATAGCTCGCGTCCTTGACCACCATCAGGACAAACCTGTGAGGCCCGCTGTTCATCAGGTTGTCGGGGATGTGGCAGACGCTGCGGAAAAGTCCTGCCGGCAGCGGACCATTGTTCCGGTTCCCGGTGGTGAACGCAATGATCCCTTCCGCATTGTACAGGTGAAGGGTTATGTGCAGATGCGCCCCGGGCACCAGGTTCCAGTATTCAACCTCCACCCGGAACGGAGTCTGCATGGTAAGCGGTTCCGACAGAAGGCCGTCCTCCCTGATCACGCGCATCCTGCGGAGCCGCACCATGTCGTTGCCCGGCGCCTCGTCCACGTCATCCCACGCCTCTTCCGAAAGATCCGCGCTCGTCAAGGACGTTGCCAGGTATTTCGTCACGATCTGGGCCGCTGCCCCGTCTTCGACAATCCGCCCCCCCTTCATCCAGATCACCCGCTGGCAGAGGGTATTTACGGCGGTCATGTTGTGGCTTATGAAGAGCACCGTCCCCCCTCCCTTTGCGCTGTCCACGATCTTGTCCAGGCATTTTTTCTGGAAGGCGGCGTCACCCACCGACAGGACTTCGTCCACCAGCAGGATCTCCGGCTCAAGGTGGGCGGCCACGGAAAAACCGAGGCGCACATACATCCCGCTGGAGTAGCGTTTTACCGGCACATCAAGGAACTCGCCAATCCCGGAGAATTCGACGATCTCATCGAAACGGCGGCGTATTTCCTCCTTCTTCATCCCGATGACGGCCCCGTTGAGGTAGATATTTTCCCTGCCGGTCAATTCGGGATGGAAACCGGTGCCGACTTCAAGCAGGGAGCCGACCCGCCCGCAAACCCGGGCGGTGCCGTACGTCGGCGCGGTAATCCGTGAAATGATCTTCAGCAGCGTGCTTTTTCCCGCACCGTTTTGCCCGATGATGCCGACGATCTCACCCTGCCTGAGCTCGAAAGAGGCATCTTTCAACGCCCAGAATGTCTCGTCGCTCAGATGGGGGGGCGCCGTGCGCCGAAAGACCGACTTCAGGCAGCCGTTGAGTTGATCGCTCAAGGTGTCGTGGCGGTTGTTCGCCGTCGCAATGGTGTACCGTTTGGACAGGTTTTCGGCCCGGATAGCGCTATCACTCATACAACCGTCCTTTCGTCACAGCTCTGGGCGCGGGGCAACGCGGCAATAGACCTAACCCTGATAAACAGGATAGTGCGTTAGCCAAATTATTTTCTGCCTGAAAAGCGCAGAAAATAATTTGTAACTTACTAAATGACATCTGCAAATGTCCGTTCCATGTTCTTGAAGTACACAATCCCGCCAACCGCCAGGACAAGGACAACGGTTGCGCTCACCGCCGTCATCATGAAATCAGGGCTCTGCTTTCCGATAACTGCCCAGCGGAAACCTTCAATCACGCCGACCATGGGGTTGAGGCTGTACAGAAGTCGCCACTTCTCCGGGACCATGCTCACGGGGTAGACAACGGGAGATGCATACATCCAGACCTGGATCAGGAACGGGATGATATTTCCCACATCCCGATACCGCACGTTTAGAGCGGAGAACCACAGTCCCAGGGCCAGAGCCGTCATTACCGCAAGGCCGAGATAAAGGGGGATAGCAAGGATGGACCACGTGAGTGCAATCTTGAACCAGGCCAAAAGGGCCAATAGGACAAGGAAAGAGAAAGCGAGATCGACGGCCGGTGAAATAGAGGCGGCGAGGGGGATCAGCAATCGCGGGAAATAGATTTTCGTAACCAGGTTGGAATTGTTGACCACACTGCCCGAACTCCGTACCAGGGCCTGGGAAAAGTATGTCCAAGGGAGCAGCGCGGTGAAGGCAAACACGGGATAGGGAATGCCGTCCGAAGGTATCCTGGCCACTCTGCTGAAGATCAGGGTGAATATGAGCATGGTGATCAGCGGTTGCAGTACTACCCAGGCGGCTCCGACCACGGTCTGCTTGAACCGCAGAATGACGTCCCTCCAGACAAGGAAGTACAACATTTCGCGGTACCGCCACACGCTCATCAGTTCAAGCTGGAACAGGCCCTTGCGGGGCTGGATCATGACAGGAGGCTTTCTCGCCCTGTTTGCTGACGCAAATTCCATGTGTCGCACCTTTGGCGAACTACGCCATTTGTTTTCTCCAGATCCAACACCCGACGGTCATCCGGCGAGTAAGGCGCGGGAAGCAAAGACCTCGCTCATGGTGCCGAAGCTGAATTCCGACAGAAGCGCCCGCACTTTTCCTTCGGTCTTGTCCAGGTTGAGGTAATGTCGAAACCTCGACTTGAAGCCGGCCTTGATCCTTGGTTGCCGGGGGTCCAATTCCCAGGGGTGGAAATAGATGACAGTCGGCTGCCCTTCACGACGGTTGATCTTTTCAATCCACCGGCTGATCAGCCGTACCGGAAAAAGCCGCAGATAGCCGCCGCCTGCAATCGGTAACCGGTGCTCTCTCCCCCCGATCCTTACCGGCAGGGTTGTCAACGGAAACTCGTTGATGGTCCCGGCGATACGCGTGATGGAACCGGGAAAACGGGGAGCATCGGGAATGCCGTACGTGTCGTGGATAATGGGGAAGATGCTCGAATCATAGGTAAAGCCTTCCTCGATGAGGATATCGAGCGCCCAGAGTGATCGGTTCGTGATGGAATAGCTCGGAGCCCGGTATCCCTTCACGCTCTCCCCGCAAATGTCTTCGAGGATGTCCCGCGCGGTCACGATGTCGTTGCGGAATGCCTCCGGGGTGAGGCGATAGACGAGTTGATGCCCGTAGCCATGACAGGCGATCTCATGCCCCCTCCGGTGGATTTCCCGCACCAGGCGCGGGACGCGCTCGGCGATCCATCCCAGTACGAAAAACGTCGCACGAATGTTGAACTCGTCGAGCATGTCGAGGATGCGCAGGGTGTTGTCACCGACACGAAGCGGGATGTTGTCCCAGTCATCCCGCTTGACGTGCCGTTCGAAAGCCGTCACCTGGAAGTAGTCCTCCACATCTATGGTCAGTGCGTTCAGCATCGGAAACCTCAGAAGGTCATTCGGATTTCGAGCATGGCCCGGTTCACCCGCCGGTTGTCGGTGGCGATGTCGGGCGAGTAGTAGTCCACGAATATGTAGTTGAGCGCCAGAGTCAGTTGCTTGGTCAGAAGATAGTTGAGCCCGGAGTCGACCAGGAAGCGCCTTGTGTAGCTGCCCAGTTGGCGCAGGTCGTATTTGTCCGCCGAGAACGACAGGTTTCCCTTCAGGAAGGAGCTGAATTCGATGTTTCCGCTCAGGGTTCCCCCGTATTGTCTCGTTTTCAGGGAGTTGGATTCGGACGCGTTGAATTCGGAGTAATTGAGGGAAAGGCCGAGAGAGCCGCCATTGAGCTGTTTTACCAGATTCCCGGTAACATACGATTCCCGGGTGACGTTCAGCAGGGGGTCCTCGTCGAATCTCACCCCGGTATTCAGGGTGGCGGTAACCGTATCAAAGGCGTGCGAGGCCCCGGCATTCCAGTAGATGTTGCTCGTGCGGCTGCCGCTCTTGTATTTGGTCCAGGAGTTTCCCAGTTGGGCGAAGATGAATGATTTGTCCGCATATTCGTGGCGGAAGCCGCCGTAAGCCTGATGCTGACTGAAGCCGTCAATCACGCTTTGCTCTTTGGTAAAGGTATAGCCGCCGGTAGCGCTCCACTTGGGAGTAATCTCGTAACTCAGTTCGAGAAAACCGATGTGGTTCATCTTGTCGATGCCGGGTGAATCGATGTAGCGGATATCGACAAAGCGGTATCCGGTCTTGATCGTCGTCTGCTGCCCCGGCCGTAGCGTCAGGTAGGGCGATGCGGTGGCAATGTTCTGGTCGGCCTGGTTCAGGAAGAGGCTCTCCTTGCTCACGTCTCTCGTCACGTCGAGGGAAACCCGCTTATAATTGTCGGACACATCAAGAAAGAGCAGGTTTTCCACCGCTGTCAGGTGGCCGTTTGCCTCAAGAACATGGGTGTACTCGTCCTCGACGCTCTTTCTGGCGTAGTTGCGATAATCGAAGGTATAGTTCAGGCTTGCGTCCAGGATCGGCGCTTTTAAGGAGAAGGCAACGCCGGGCATGGCGCGGGTGATGTAGTCGCCAACCCTGTTCGTGCTTGTCTCGAAGACGTTGTCGGTGTATTCCTCGCTGACCGCCAGGGAGGGGTGAAATCCGATTTCCGCCCCCTGTGCGGCGCCGGCCAGTACGAGGAGGGCAAACACCCCGATTATCATTCGCGCGGTTGACATTGACGCCCCTCTTCTTTCTCAGCGTTAAAGTGCCGATGATCCGTGTGAAGAAGTTCTCCGGCATTTCCGGTGTCATCGACAAGGGATGGCCCGATGCCGCCTCCGAGGTCATGCTTTGCAAGCTTTTTGCGCAGCTCGTTAATGATGGAGCAGCTCTGGTTCTGCTGAGATTTCATGGTATTTTCCAGCTCTTCGAATTTTCTCGTCATGTCCTGGAACATCCGCTGACTGGTGCTTTCCGATTCCCTTCCCAGGTTGTCGATGCGTTCGCTGATGTCTTTGATCAGCAGCGACAGGTCTTTCTCGTCCCTGTCTCCCGCGACGGCATCGTGGGTACCCCCCGGGAAACGTCCCGTTTGCGTCACCCCCCAGAAGTGGTTGTCAAAGTCCAGGTCACCGAGAATCTCTTTCAACATGTCGATGCCGATGGTGGTGGTCTGGTCGGCAAAGGCCGAGAGCATGAGGAAATCGCAGATGATGTTGATCAGCCGCGGAATGCCCCTGCTGTAGGAGAAGATGATGCCGATGGTCTCCTCTGCAAATGTGACCGCGCTCCTGTCGCCGGCCTTCTCCAGCCGGTGCAGGATGTACTCTTCCGTTTCGGAACGTGTCAGCGGATGGATATGGCAGTTGATGCTGATGCGTTGGCGCAGTTGCACCATCGATGGAGAGGCAAGGGTGGTCCTGAGTTCGGGTTGTCCCACGAGTATGATCTGCAAAAGCTTCGCGCTGTCCGTTTCCAGGTTGGAGAGCATTCTGATCTCCTCAAGAAGGTCGAGCGGCAGGTTCTGCGCTTCGTCGATGATCAGGACCGGATGATTTCCTTTCAGGAATTGATCGATGAGAAAATCATTCAGCTCCTTCAGCATGGTGATTTTGTCCTTGTTTTGGACGGAAAGGCCGAAGTCGTCGTTGATCATGGCGATGAGTTGCTCGGAATCCACATTGGTGTTGAATATCTTGGACAGGACAACATTATCGATATGCTTCTTGATCAGATTTCTGATGACCGTGGTTTTGCCCGACCCGACTTCACCGGTCAGCAGAACGAAGCCCGCCCTTTCCCGAATGCCGTAATCCAGGTAGGACATGGCCCGCTTGTGCGATCTGCTCATATAGATGAATTCGGGATTCGGCAGAAGTTCGAACGGCTTTGCGGCCAGATGAAAAAAGGACTCGTACATGGTTTCTCCCGTTGCCGTAACTGTGGGTATGACTTCAGACGTCCTCCGCGTAACCGCTCCGGTAGTAGTTGTTGTGGCCGCTGTGGTTTTCCACGGACGCCTCGTTGAAGACCAACCCCAGTATCTCTCCCCCCTTGAGGCACTCCAGGGTTTCGCTGACGTGCTTCAGCGGCACGGCCCCTTCCTTTACCACCACCACGACGCCGTCAACCACGCAATTGAGCGAACGTGTCTCAGCAAACGGCAGAACCGGGGGAGAGTCTATGATGACGTAACGGTCATGGTAGCGGTCCTTTATTTCAAGAAAGAAGTCCTTGCTTTTCTGGGAGGAAAAGATTTCCGTGGGATTGCTGACCTGTCTGCCGGCAGGTAGCAGGGAAAGCCTGCCGATGCCGGTGTTGACCAGTGCATCCTTGACGTCGAGTCCGTCGAGGAGACATTCCGACAGCCCCTTCTGCTGCTCTATTCCCAGATAGGAATGGAGCGAAGGTTTTCTCAGGTCCGCATCAACCAGCAGTACGGTGTAGTCGTATTCCTGGGCCAGTGCCAGTGCCAGATTGAGCGCCGTTATGCTCTTGCCCTCATTGTTAATGGAACTTGTCACCATGAGCATGTTCCGGAAGGTTTCCCCCTTTGTAAGCCTGACGAGGATCGATTTCAGCTTGCGGTATTCCTCGGCCACCGGGGTAAGGGGGTCGTTCGCGGCGACGAGCAGTTGGTTCGCCACCTTCAGTTGCTCCTTGGGCGCCGCCGGCGGGATATGCACCGGGGGTGAGGATGGCTTCGGCGTTCCGGCTGCGGCTTCATACTGGTTCTCGCGCATTTTTGCAGCCTTTTCCATGGCTTCTTCGATACGGCTCATAGGGGATCCTTTCTCATCGTAAACGTTGGTATGCGGTCATTGGGCTATTTCAGGATGCCTTCCTTTACCTGCGAGATGACCATCTGGCGGATCTGGGCGGGGTTGAAGACGATGGAGTAGCTCCGCAGGCATTCGACGGAGAGGGTCGCCAGAATCAACGAGAAATAGACCGCGCTCACGGCGAAGAACCTGATGTCACTGCGCCGTGCAGCTATCTGCTTCGCGGGGTTCAGAATCTTCGGCACCACGGCGAGTATCGGCACCCCCAGGGACTTGAGCTCTTCGAGATTTCTGACGGAGCTGTCCAAGTGGTCGTAAAGCAAGAGAAACAAGAAGCTCCCCACGAATCCGGCGAGGATACCGAACAGGATTATCTTCACGCGCTTCGGGCTGAAGGGCTTGATGGGGGTGACAGCCGGGTCAACAATTCTGAAGGTAGCGGCCTTGTCCTGTATCTCCACCTGCTTGGAAACCTCCGACTGCTGGTAGCGCGCAAGGAGCTGCTCATAGAGGTTCTTCTGGCTGACCCGATCCCGTTCCAGATCATCCAGTACCGTTTTTGCGGTCGGAATGGCGTGCAGTTGGGACCTTCTGGCAGCGATTAAGCGCCTTTGGTTTGCCTCGACTTCCCTCAGGGTGTTGAGCTCCATCGTTATTCTCTCGGCCTCGGGAGGGTTGTGCGCCGCATTGTCGGGCACGCCGTTCTGGTTTGACTTCAGTTGGGCCTTGACGGTATCGATGAGATTCTGTACCTCGATGACCTCCGGATAATTATCCGTGTACGTCATGGTAAGGTCATTCAGCCGTTTCTTCAGTTCCGCCAGTTTCACCTGCAGCGGGTTGTGCCTGGTGACCGTGCTGCGTTGGCTTTCGAGCTGGTTTCTCTTGATTGCGACCTCATCCAGCCTCTGCTGTGCTTCGCCGATCTCGCTGGTAATGGTGAATTCGTTTTTGGCAAGAACGCCGGCATTCTGTTGCTTGAAGTTGTTAATCAGGGCTTCCGCCTTGTCGTATTTTTCCTTTACGGCCGCGATCTGGCCCGAGAGGAAGTTCGTGGCGTCATAGGAATCCACTCTCTTGGAGGAGACATTCTCCTCGATGTAGCGCCGCACCAGGGTGTTTACATAGTCCCTGGCGACACGGGGGTTCTCGTGGTAGAAAGAGATGATGAACATCCCTTCCCTGTCCTTGAGCTTGATATCCGTCTGCGCCTGGAACCGCTTGACCAACTTCTCCAGTTCCGCATCGCTCTTCTTGTCGACGTTCAGATCCAGATCGTTGATGACCTTCAACAGGAGAGTACGGCTTTTCATCGCATAGCTCAGCACCCGGGTCTTGTCCTCGATGGTGGGCGTTATCGCAAGGCCCTTGACCAGTTCGGCGATAATGCTCTTCTCGATGAAAACGGTGCATTTCGCCTCAAACTTTTCCGGGAGGAAATAGCTGGTGACCACCACGCAGGTCATGATGACGAGCGCGAGCACCACGAAAAGACGTCTTTTTTTGCTCACCAGGTTGAGAAACTTTTTGTAGTCGAATTCTGGTTGCTGTGTCATATGGTCGCTCCGTTCACTTCGAGTGTTTCGCTCGCCTAGATTGGTAAGCCGCGCTTCTAGAACATCCCTTCCTTGACGATGACGTAATCGTTCGGCCTGAGCTTGACATTCTGTGCCAGGTCGCCTTCGTTCCACAGGTCCTTCGCTTTGACATTGATGCTCGTCTCGCCGTTGGCATTTTTTCTGAGGATGGTGGTATCGTTCTGCTTGGCGAATTTAGTGAAACCGCCTGCCTCCAGGATGGCATCCATGACTGTCATTCCCTCCCGGTAGTCGATGTACTTGGGGGCATTGACGGCGCCGATGACATAGATGTTCTTGCCGGTAAGCAGCGGAACATAGATGGAATCGTTGGACTCGATAACGACATCTTCGTTCGTATTTCCCTCGATGAAGAGCGGATGGAAGTTCTCCTTGATCTTTTTGCCGTTTCTCAGCAGGTACGCCTTTTTGAGGTCGGCGTTTTTAACGTCGCTGATAGTGCAGAGCAACTGGAGAAGAGTCGTGCGGCGGCTCAGGTCGTAGACCCCGGATTTAATCCCTTCGCCGAACACGTAGATCTTGCTGTTGGTGATCTCCTTGACCGTCACGGTGACAATCGGATTCTTGACCAACTCCTTCAGTTTCAGGCTGAGGGTCTTTTGCAGTTCGCTCGGTGTGACCGAGCTGGCTTTCAGTTCCCCCAGCCCCGGAATGGTGATCTTGCCGTCCGGTCGGACCCTGACCGGGACGTTCAACTCCTTGACGCCCCAGACCGCGATCTCCAGGACATCCCCCTCGCCAATCACGTAATCGCCGGCCGGGGACTGGGCCGGAAACAACAACAATCCCAGAAGCAGCACCATCAGTTTTCGTGTCATCTCATCCTCCTGTAGCGTACTTGAACGTACGGTTTTCCCGTCTATCTTCCCCCGCGCCGGAACAGCACCACCTTGATCGTTTCGAGGATGATCAAGAGATCGAAGGCGAGCGAGATATGCTTGATGTAGTAAAGGTCATAGCGGAGCTTTTCGAGTGCATCCTCCACCGATGCGCCATAGGGGTAGCGGACCTGGGCCCATCCGGTGACTCCCGGTTTGACGGAATGACGTTCGGAATAGTAAGGGATCAGCTCCTTCAGTTTTCTGATGAACTCCGGTCGCTCGGGTCGCGGCCCCACCAGGCTCATGTCGCCACGCAGCACGTTGATGAACTGGGGAAGCTCGTCGATGCGGCTCTTGCGAAAGAATGCCCCCACCCGTGTTACCCGTGGGTCGTTCGTCTGTGCCCAAACCGCCCCGGTCCCCTTTTCCGCATCCACCCCCATGGTCCTGAACTTGTAGAGATTAAAAATTTTCTCACGCTCTCCGAAGCGCTCCTGCCGAAAGAATATGGGGCCGCGCGAATCGAGCTTGATGGCCAGGGCAATGAAAGGTAGCAGGGGAAGCGTCAAGGCGATGCCGACAAGGGCACAGGCAATATCCACTGTCCTTTTGACGATGCGCCGCCAGGCGCTGACCTTGAACCCCTCTGAAAAGATGAACCAGCTCGGTGTGATGTTTTCCAGGAGGAGTTTTCCGGTCATACTTTCATAGAAGGAGGGGGCATCTATCACTTCAATGCCGGCCATTTTGCAGGCCAGGACGTCACGCATCGGAAATGCGCCCCGCCTCTCCGAAATGGAGACCACGATCTTGTCGGTTTTCTCCCGTTTTGCCATCTCATAAAGATGTTCGGTTGTGCCAAGGATCGTGTCCGCCGGGACATCAGCCGCTTCATCCGCACATTTGACATATCCGCCAAGGATATAGTTGGCGTCACTTAAGGGGATGATCGCTCCCATGTGTCCAGCCAATGGGCCGACGCCGAGGATCAGGATTTTTCGGGCAAGTCCGCGCAGTTTCACATAGATGCGGTAGCCGGCGTGGGCCAGCAGTTGGAGACAGCCGAAGACCATGAGGGAAAGCGTCAATATCCAGCGGCCGAACTCGACCGCGGAGGTCGTGGCCGAGATCGCGGCGAAGATGATCATGGAAAAGCCGATGATCAACATGATCCTCGCCGAAATTTCCCGGACGCTCAGAGTCCGGTGCTGCTCATAAATCTCGACGATGAATGACACGAACACCAACATCAGTACGAAGCAAATAACCTGAAACAGACCCAGATCAAGGATGTCCAAGGCGGTTGGTGGCTTGCCGTAGCGGATCAGAAATGCCATGGGTATAGCCAGCAGAGCCGAAATGATATCGGAGATAACAAGAAGCATGATTCGTCTGTTGGATTCCATGTGGCATCTCCCAAAACGCAGGTTCTTCACCCCGGCAGGATTCAGTTCAGTTGTGACAGTAATGATCTTGCCTGCCGCGCTTCGGCAAACTCTCCGGATTGGAGCGCCTTGCGCAGTTGTTCCGCAGCCGGGCCTTTTTCGCCCAATGCCTGATACGTCAGGGCGAGATGGTAATTTATCGTCGGGTTGCCTGGACGGAGGGAAACAGCCTGTTCCAGGGTCTTACGCGCATCATTCAGGTGTCCGTTTTTCATCAGGGCGTACCCCAGGGTATCCATGATGCCCGCGTTATGGGGATCCAGCGCAAGCGCCCTTTCCGCCAGCTTGACGGATTCCTCCTTGGTGCCGTACCCATCGGCGTAAAGATACGCCAGATTGTTGAGGACCAGCGGATTGTTGCCGGAGATCGCCAAGACGTGGAGGTACTTCCTTGCCGCTTCCTTCTTCTTGCCGGCTGCTTCAAGATAGGTCCCCATGGCTATATGCGCGGCAGTGAAGCCGGGTTGTTTGCGGAGCAGATCCTCGCAAGTTTGCATGGCCAGGGCATGGTTGCCGTTTTTTGCGTATGATTCCGCCAGCATGAGCGCCGCTTGAGAATTGCCGGCATCGATTCTCAGGCCGTTTTTCAACTCCTGGATGGCACGTTCCGGATCTTTTTGCTGTTGGTAGATGGAAGCGAGGAGCAGATAACCCCACGCCGAATCGGGATGAAGGTTGATGGCCCGGCGGGCAAGGGCCAGGGATTCGGACGGATTGTTCATGGCCAGGTGAGCTTTGATCTTGAGTGCTATTCCGCGCTCCGGAGCAAAGGTTACGAGTTCGTCGAGCGTTTTCAATGCCTCCTTGTACTGCTTCTCCTGGAGTTGCAGGCGACCCTTTGTTTCCAGGAGGGCAGGAGATCGGGGGGAACGCTTCAATCCCTCGTCAAGCACGGTCAGGGCCTTTTTATACTCATGCTGCTGTGCAAAACGTTCCGCCACAGCCTGGTAGGCAAGGGGGTTCCCGGTTGCCTTTGCCTTTTGGCAGTACCCTTCGGCGTCGGCATGGCGACCATTCAGGTCAAGCAATGCGGCCATTTTCAGAAGTGCGCTGATGTTGCCCGCATCTCGTTGGAGGATCTCGGCGTATTGCTGTAACGCATCTCCTGCCTTGCCCATATCGGTATGGTAAGAGGCGCTGATGAAATAGGGGGCAAGTGAGGATGGATCGCTTTCCTTTGCCTTCTGCAGGTAGTCCAGCCCCTGGTCGGGCTTTTTGTCCGCGAACATGACCCGGGCCATATCCGCGTAGAGCGCGGAATCGCTCTTTTTGCCGGTCAGTCCTTCGTTTAGGACGGAAAGCGCTTTGGCATGGTTGTTCCGTTGCAGGTAGAAGGACGAGAGCATGATCCTGGTATTAAGAAGCTCGGGGGCAACCCTGACCGCTGCCTTGAGATCGGCTTCGACCTCGTTTGTTTTTCCCTGGTTCAGGTGAACCAGTCCCTTTTTAAGATGCGCGTCGATACTCCTGGGATCGAGTTGCGTTGCCAGGTTCAGTTCCTTCATGCCTTCATCGTATAATCCTTTTGCCAGGTAGGCGCTGCCGAGGATGTTGTGCGCCAGGGCATTCCGCTCGTCGCTCTGCACGACCTTGTTGATCTCGGCGATCGCGTCATCGAGGCGGCGCTGCCTGAGCAGGATCATTCCAACCAGCACCCTTGCCTGGGTGAGGGAGGGCACCTGGTCGAGCAACTGACGAAACTGGCTAAGGGCATTTTCCAGCTCCCCCTGATTGTAGAGGCTTAGTCCCAGATAGTAATAACCCACCACATTCGGCTGAATTTTGACCGAGTTCTGCAAGGATGCTATTGCTTCCGGATAGTTGTTCCTGCGGAAACTGACGAGTCCTTTCAGTCTGAAGCCTTCCGATCGTCGCGGGAACCTGGCGATCAGGTCTTCGGCAATCTTGCCTGCTGCTGCAATGTCACCCCTGTCCATGTGGATGAGCGCTGCCTTGTAAGGGGCTTGAGGATCGTCAGTATGGCTCGCCGTGATCTTGTTGAATAGTGCGAGAGCCTCGTTTTTACTGCCCTGAGATAGTTCGATGTCGGCAAGCAGGTACGGGGCTCGCGTCCCGTTCGGTTCTTCCTTGATGACCTCATTCAGCAGTTCCACGGCCTTCTGTTTATTGTTGTGCCGAGCATAGAGTTCGGCCAGCTCCAATTTTGTGCCTGTCCGGCCCGCTTCCTTTTCAAGAGCGCGCAGGAAATTGGCTTCCGCCTCTTCCGGCTTGTTCTGGCGGGCATACGCAATGCCGAGCGCCTCCAGCGCGTCCGCCGAGCCAGGGTACGTCTTCAGGTGCTCCTCCGCGTGACTGATGGCCATATCCGGCTTTTTCAGGAGATTGTAAAGCTTTGCCAGATCAAGCTGTATATCCTGCTGGGAGGGGTTGAGTCTCTGAACCTTCTGGAATTCCTTTTCCGCCTGCTCGTATTTCCTGACAGCCACGTAAGCCTTGGCCAACTGATAGCGCGCGGCCGTATTGTTCTGGTCCTTTTCCAGGGCATTCTTCAAAAGGACAATCGCGCCATTGCCATTGCCTTTCCGGAGTTCCCGGACCCCTTCGGCGTACAACTCGTCGCTTGTCTTGCCGCTGCACCCGACGAGAGTGAGAATTAATGACGACAGGATGATGGCTCTCTTGTACAAGGCATTGCCTCCTGAGTTTGATGGTCGGTTTTGATAATCCTTCGGCACAATCCATGTTCATGGAACATCACGAATTGTGCCATGTTTGCTCTGGGCAAAATGATCAACAAAAACAAAATGGTATGGTGTTTTGCCGGCTGGCTCGCCTGTTAAGGAAGTTGCTTTGAGAACGGGATTCGTGGGCTGGAACCAAATTTTCAGGGGATAAATCCACCATGTTAAAAAAGATAACCGTTGTTAATTGTTTTGCGTGGCATCACCTGGAGGCTGTCAGACGTGCGTTTGCAGCCATGAACAAAGTCGGAAAGTCTGCTTGGTGAGGGGAAAAGCTGATATACATGGTACTGATGCCCCCTCATCCGGCCTTCGCCACCTTCTCCCTCCAGGGAGAAGGGACTAGTGCCTTGTAACTCTTATTCTTTCGCAGTAAACCCCTCCAAACCTCCCCTTGTCAGGGGAGGCTTAAAGGCTTCCCCCCTGACAAGGACCCTCTGGGGCCTGAAGGGGGATTGAGGGGGGGGTGGTTTTAGATGTTCCAAGGGACTAGCTGGAGATTGGTGCTAATCAGGTTGTTAAAAGAGGCGGGGATAAAACCGTGCCCGGTACCGCACTCTGTACGGTACCGGGCTTTTCAGTTGAGCACCTTTCTTACGATCACGCTTCCCGCCGAATACCCGGCGCCGAAGGAGCAGATCACGCCCGTGTCCCCAGGCACCAGGTCGTCCCGATGCTTGTGGAAGGCGATGATGGACCCCGCCGAACTGGTATTCCCGTATGTGTCCAGAATAAGCGGCGCTTCGCCGGCCGCCGCTTCCCGCCCCAGCACCCTGTTGCCGATCAGGAGATTCATGCTCAGATTTGCCTGATGCAGCCAGAGCCGCTTCACGTCGGCCACGGCAATGCCCAGGCTTTCAAGGTGGTCGCGGATCAGGGCGGCGACCATGGGTATGACCTCCTTGAACACCTTGCGCCCCTGCTGGATGAAGAGTTTGTCCGTGGCAGTAGCGGTTTCGGGGTCACAGCGGTTCAGGAACCCGAAGTTGTTGCGGATGTTGTTGGAAAAGCAGGTTACGAGGCGGGTGCCGACCACCTCGAAGGGTGCCGGAGCCGTGCAGTGCGCCGCATCTTCGACGATCAGGGCGGTGCAGGCGTCGCCAAAGATGAAGTGGCTGTCGCGGTCGCGGAAATTCAGGTGCCCCGTGCAGATCTCGGGATTGATCACCAGCACGGCCCTCGCCCTTCCGCCGGCGATGGCATCCGTTGCCGCCTGAATGGCAAAGGTGGCCGAAGAGCAGGCCATGTTCATATCAACGGCAAAACCCTGGATTCCAAGGGCATGCTGGATCTCGATGGCGACCGCCGGGTAGGGGCGCTGGAGGTTGGAGCAGCCCACCAGCACTGCGTCGATATCCCCTGCCTCTTTTCCCGCCATGGCCATGGCTTCCCGTGCCGCGGCAACACCCATGCGGCACTGGAGCGAGGGCTCGTCATCCGGCGGCTGGGGAAGGCGGGGGCACATGATCTCCGGATCGAGGATGCCCGCCTTGTCCATGACAAAGCGGTTTTTGATGCCGGACGCCTTTTCGATGAACTCGACGCTCGACTCCGCGAGCGGCGCCATGGTCCCGGCGCCGATCTCGGCCGCATGGGCGGTGTTGCAGCGGCGGACATACTCGTTGAACGAGGCCACCAGCTCTTCATTGGAAATACTGTTGGGGGGCGTGTACAACCCGGTGCCGCTGATGACGATTCTGCTCATGGAACTCTCCAATTGTTGATGAAATTATCCCTAAAAGCAATTTGCCACAGAGGACACAGAGTTCTCTGAGGATAATCAAGCATTCTCGCCTCACCATAGTGGTGATTCCGGTCTGGTGAGGTGGCTCATTACTCTGTGTTCTCTGTGACCTCTGTGGCAATCGCCCGTTTTTATGGTTATTTTCCGAATGCCTGCAAAAACTGTTGCAAAAGCTGTGGCGCGTTGGACTTGATGGCCCCGCCCATGAAGTCCATGATCCCCGGCCGGTAGCCGTCGTTCCATATCCTGGCAAACATCTCCGAGCTGGTTTTGCAGACGCAGTCGGCCTCTTCGACGGTCTTGCCCTCCTTGACCGTGCAGCCATCCCCGTCCAGTGTCAGGGTCTTTTTAACATCGTCGATGGAAAAATAGAACGTAGTCGGTACGCTGAATATCCCCTTGCGATAAAGCTCCGGCAAGGTGGTGAGAATGTCTTCCTGCATCTGGTTGCCTCCCCTGTATGGATTTCGGACGCCAAAAGCGGGGCCGAAGCCCCGCTTTGATTTTTAAATTACCGCCTGTTGGTGATCAGTAACCGAAGATTTTCAGCACCGGCGGCAAGCTGACATCATAGTTCATGGCCGGGATTCGTGCGGCGTGCGCCATCACACCGGTCGGGGTGGGATCGATGATGCCGCCGAACAGCAAGTAGTTGACCATCTGGGTCTGGGCATAGCCGGTGTTGGCGGCGGAAGCCCGCGGATCGATCAGGAAGCCGTGGTTGATGCCGGTCTGATCGAACTGGAAGTAACCTTCCGACGGTGTGGCCGCTCCAACGCCGCTCTGTGCGGCAAAGCCAACCTTGGGCGCCGGGGCGCCGCCGGTGAGGGTATACATGAACGACGAAGGAATGCGCGGTGTGGCTGCGCCGCGGTAGCCCAACTGCTTGAAGCCGGGTGCAACCGCTGCGCCGGCTGCGCCGAGCACCTCCCTGCCACCCAGGGCGTTGCCCAGGTAACGGGTGTTGTCATTGGGGATGACGGTGTCTCCCACCGCCTCCTGGATGGCGATGCGGCCGGAGAGGCGTGACGGCAGGCCCGTGGCCAGCGGGGTGGTCATGGTGGCCGGGTCGGCCGGATCGATCACGGATTGGGTGAGCTGGAAGAACTGGTTGTAGGTCGGGGTCCCCTGGTTGACGCCGACAGCGGCCAGGCCCGCGTTGACGCTGGCGCTGAAGGCAGGGCTGTTCATCATCAGGTAGGCCAGGCGCCCGCCCGGCACGCTCAGGAACCCTTTCATGTCGCTGTTGAGCGTGGTCTGCGTGTAAGGATAGCCGGTGGTGGCCAGGGTGGTGTTGCCGGCGAGGTAGTAGGCGCCCACGATGGAGCCGAGGCTGAGACCGGCAAACTTGACAGTGCTGGGTGGTGCCGTGGCAAGTCCGGCAGCTACCAGGCCGCCCGTCTTGATGGTCAGCTCCAGTCGATTCAGGTTGAAAGCCGCCTGCTGGATATTCGACCGGGTGGCCAGCGGCGCTCCGACGGCCATGAAATCCTGCCCCCAAAGGGCTTGCTTTTGGGCAATGACCGTGGAGCTGTCGCCCGTGACGATTTTATGGGTAGGCGAGAGCTCGCCGTGCAACGGCAGGTCAATGGCCACGACCGTATAGCCCGCGGCGGTAAGCGCGCCGGCAACAGCCACGACCTGTTCCTTCTGGCCGGTGATGCCATGCTGGAAGATGATGAGGCTGCCGTTTGGCGTTGTTGGGGCAAGGTAGACGAACGGTACGTTGCGAAGGGTATGGTAATACCCGGTAAGGTTCGTGCCGTTGTAGAACGGTTGGACAACGCCCGCGGCCGGGTTGTAGGCGCCGGTGACAGCGGTGAGGTCCATGGTTGCTTTATTGGCGTCGGCCTTGGCAATGACCGGATCCAAGGAAAGGTCGGCGCTGTTGAATGTGCCGGTGGCCACTCTTGCTACCGTAGAGGGGAGGGTAGCCGTGGAACCGGTTATTGACGTCCAGTACGCTGCCGGAGTAAGTCCCGCCGGAGTTGTCACGGTTACCGAGTTCGTCCAGGTTTTGCCGGGCAAGCCACCCAGGGTCGCTCCGGCCGCGAAGGCGCGCAGGGCGCTTTCCACCGGTATGCTGGTGGCGCTGTTACCTGCGACTTCTTGGATAAAGCCCGCACCGGTGGTGATGAAACGTCCCATCAGTACTATGTTGTCGCGGCTGGAAACAGTCGTTTTGGAAGATTCGGCAATGAGGTCATTCATAACATTGCAATAACCGCGATAGAGGATGGTGGCTCCGCTCGTCTTGTCGGCGCGAATCTGTTCCAGTTGTTCGAATGGGCCAACAAGCGGAGAGAGTGATTTAAGCGCATTGAAATAGAAGGATGTGGCAACGGCTTTGCCGGTAGCGGCGTCCTTCACGCGATTGGTCACGACATACAGGTATCTGGAGGCTGGCAGCAACGGGAACTTCGGGAAAAGAAAAAGATCGGTGCCTCCCGTGCTGTAGTTGAAGGTAAACATGCCGGTCACATCGGCAAAGTCGAGGGCATTGTTTTCCGTTGCCGTTGGCGAACTGGAGTCGGCGGTGATCTGGAATACCTTGATGTTCGCACTTGTTACGGTGGAGGGATCAAGCGGGCTGTTGAAATGAAGATAGATTGGGGCATTCAACCCCGACACCGCGCTCGTGCCGCCCATCTCGTATTTGTTGACATAGGCCAGGGCCTCGGGCGGAGTCATGGGAGTGTTGGCGGGACGCGGGCCGGCAGCCCTGGCAACGACCTTGCCCGTGGATGATGCGCTGTATGCTGTCAAGGGGTCCGATGCCATGGCGGTAATCAGGTCATTCGGAAAGGGGATGTCATTGGTTGTGACGTCAAACACCGCCTGGTTGGTGCTGGTGTTGGCGGGCGTGCTGGTGGTGTCGGGGATCGAATTTGAACTGCAACCTACTATCAGCGCAAGGGAGATATACAGGAGAAATCGTATTATGGATGGATACATGGCGTTTCCTCTCTAGTTTGATAAAGTGAAAAGGTTAAAACTTGACACTGACGTTGGCGCCAAACAGGTGGACGTCGCTTTTGAACGTGCCGTTTTCACCGAGCAGTTCAGTCATGTTCTGGTTGCTTACCGTCCGGTCCTCGAAATGCGTGAACATGTAGGCCATGTCAATGGTGACATTGTTTACGTGAATGCCGGTTCCGAGGCTGAAGCTGTGCCGGTCGGCATCGGGGAGTATGGGGCTGAGCGTGGAATCGGGTATGGGATTGGTGTCGTACATGTAGCCGGCACGGAGGTCGAGGTTTTTGTTTACAGCGTATTGCCCGCCGAATTTGAAAGCCCAGACGTCTTTCCAGTTTAACTGAATGGGCTGGTTGTTGAAGGCGGCAAACTGCGGGTTATTGAAATGGATGTCCAGATTATTGAAGGAACTCCAGCCGGTCCGTTCGGCGTCAAACTCAAGTGTCCATTTTTCGGTCGGTTGCCACGCAACCGCGAGAGTCAGGCTGTCGGGCAGGGTAATGTTGGTAGTTGCGGCGGAGGTGGCGCGGGTCTGCGTGGCGGTGTTCGGATTTTCTCCTATTGCGGCATGCCCCATGGGTGCTGTGGCAAGAAAATTGGCATTGCCGTCTATATGCAGGGTGATTTCGCTCCGGTAGGTTGCGCCAAATGAGAGTTGCGGGATAGGTTTCCATTTCAGGCCCACGTTGTAGCCGAAGTCGGTGGCGGTTCCGTCAACTCCCATTTCACCAAGCGGATCGGAAGACGTGGCAAATGGCGCTTTTTGTAAAGAGACGATGGCATGGGTGACGTCGAGACCGGCGGCCACTGCCAGATTCAGGCTATCAAAACGATAGGCCACGGTCGGCTGGAAGTTGATCGGTTTTACGGAGATATTCGTGATCTGGTTGCGAAAGGCGCTGCTGTTGTCCCAGCTCTTGGCCAACGGGTAGATGGCATTGATACCGAGACCGAACGTGAGAGGTATCTTTTCCATGGTATAGGTAGCGTAAAGGTTGGGCGCAATAACAAGATCCTTTTTTGCCTTTTCAAAGGTGGAGTTAGTGCCGTTTCCTCCACTTAGAGGGGTAGTGCCGGTGAATTCCGTCTCAGGGATGCTTATAACCACTGATCCGAGGCTGACCTGGCTCCCGCTGAGAAAGGCGATCCCGGCTGGATTGTAGTACAGAGCGGTTGGGTCGTCAGCCTGGGCGGCGAAGGCGTTGCCCATACCCATGGCTTTGGCGCCTTGCTCGTTTACCCTGAGTCCCGCTGCCAGGGACAGGCTGGCTGTCCCCACGATGGCGGCCGTTACACATGCGATAATAATTTTTTTCCCCATGGTTGTTTCCTCCTTTTCTATTGTCTAACCGGGCCTGTCAGCATATCGGCTGTCCAAGAAGCCATATAAATAAAACTGCATTTTATCGCAAGGTAAATAACATTGACGTCTATGTCAAGTATTATTGATGGATGGGCAATTATTAACTAAAAAAGAGTTTTTGTCACTCTGTAAACCAAGGGCTGGCAATCATGGGCGGTTGTGTGGCGGGTGGCATGATGCCAGGCATATTGTTGTGTGATTTTGCATGGGTATGACATTATGCGGCTTTGGTGTATACTAAATAACAAGGGGGGAAGGGCGGTATAAACCACGAGTTGGCTCGTAGGGGGCTGGTCGTTTTGGGGGTGGTGGCGCCGGGAATGCGTTGCCATATGCATCAGTGTCCTGAAGGTGGCCTCGATGAAACAGATGTGATGGTGGTATCGCCCAATCCAGTAGAATAGTATTTTAAAATAATACTTGACATAAACGTCAAGGTTATGTAGTCTGCGATAAAACACATCCCACGGGTGGTGGCTTATGAGTGACATCCCTTACACATCGGTTCCCGACATGCTGCGGAAAAACGCCGCCAGGTTCGGGGGGAAGCTGGCCCTGAAGTACCGCAAACAAGGAAGGCATGTCACCCTGAGCTATGCCGAATACTACCAGCGGGCGCTGATGGTGACGCGCGGCCTGAAAAAGTTCGGCGTGCAGCCGGGGGACAAGATCGCCATCCTCTCGGAGAACCGGGCCGGCTGGGTGATCGCCGACATGGGCATACTGATCGCGGGTGCCGTAACGGTACCGATCTATGCCACCAGTACCCCGGAGCAGATCGAGTATGTGCTCAACCACTCGGAGGCGCGGATCGTCTTTGTCTCCACCAAGTTCCAATACAGCAAGCTGCTCAAGGTGCGCTCCGCGATCCCAGGGGTGGAACAGGTGGTTTCCTTTGAACGCTTTCTTGGTAGTTCCTCACTGCCGGTCTGTACCTTCTACCAGATGTCCGAGATAGACGACGCCATCACGGAAGATGAACGGCGTACGCTTGAGGCGGGCATCGATACCATCACCCCCAATGACCTTCTGACCATCATCTACACCTCCGGCACCACCGGAGTGCCCAAGGGGGTCATGCTCAGCCACTATAACATCCTTTTCGACGCCTTTTACGGGGCCAAGAAATCGGGAGTGCTGACCGACCGGGAAACGGTTCTCAGCTTTTTGCCGCTCAGTCACGTCCTGGAGCGGACCGTTGGTTACTATATGACCATCATGTGCGGTTCAATGCTGGCCTTTGCAGACAGCATCGAAAAGGTGCCGGAGAACATGCTGGACGTGAAGCCGACCATCATGGTCAGCGTCCCCCGGTTATTCGAGAAGATCCATTCCCGTATCTTCGAAACCGTTCACAGCATGCCGTTTGTCAAGCGCTGGTTGTTTCACCGGGCGCTCAGCATCGGCAAAACGTACGTGAATCTCAAGTATATCCAACGCCAGTCCCCACCGTTTTTGGTCTCCCTTGAATATGCCCTGGCCAATATCCTGATCTTCAGAAAGCTGCAGGAGCGTTTCGGGGGCAATATGCGTGTATTCAGCTCCGGCGGGGCGCCGCTGGACAAGGGCATCAACGAATTTTTCTGGATTATCGGCATCCCTATTCTGGAGGGCTATGGTCTGACCGAAACCAGCCCGGCGGTTACGCTCAATACTCTGGATGAGGTACGTTTCGGCTCGGTGGGTACCCCCCTGGAGCAGACCGAGATCAAGGTCGATGCGGATGGAGAGTTGCTGATCCGGGGGCCGCAGGTGATGTCCGGCTATTACAAGGACCCGGAGCTGACCGCTCAGGCCTTTCAGGACGGCTGGTTCAGGACCGGTGACGTGGGGCACATCGAGGACGGCTTCGTCTACATCACCGATCGCAAGAAGGAGCTGATCATCACCGCCGGCGGCAAGAACATCGCCCCCCAGCCGGTGGAGAACGAACTGAAGCTGGACAAGTACATCTCCCAGGCATTCGTGTACGGCGACCGCAAGCCGTACCTGACCGCACTCCTGGTGCCGAACTTCGACCGGGTTGTCGAGTATGCCCGCGAACATCATATCAACTACTACGACATGGAAGACCTGGTGATGCACGAGCCGATCGAGGAGTTCATGGAGCATCGGGTGGCCGAGGTCAACAGCCGCCTGGCGCCTTATGAGACCATCAAAAAATTCGTGCTGTTGCCGCGGGATTTCTCCATCGAGGGGGGCGAACTGACGCCGACCCTGAAACTCAGGCGCAAGCAGATCTACGAGAAATACAAGGACAGGATCGAACGGATGTATGGGGAAAACGGGAATTAAAAGCAAACGGTTGGTTGCACCGCAGAGGACGCGGAGGAACGCAGAGGAAAACCGAGAAGATCAACAAAAGGCTTGTTTTTGGCTTTAACCCAAATTCGTTAAGATTTTGAATTTGACTTCCTCCGTATCCTCCGCGTCCTCCGCGGTAAATAGCTTTTCAGATTCAACGCATTGATCCAATGGAGGTTTACGCATGAGACAGATCAACAAGGTGGCAGTTCTGGGGGCAGGGGTGATGGGGGCGACGATTGCCGCCCACCTGGCCAATGCCGGTATTCGGACCATCCTCCTGGATATGGTCCCCAAAGAGCCCAATGAGGCGGAGAAGGCAGCCGGGCTGACCCTGAACGATCGAGCGGTGCGGAACCGTTTTTCCGCGGCCGGCCTGGAAGGGCTGAAAAAGATGAAACCGGCGCCCTTCTTCCTGCCGGCCTATGGCGCTGCCATCGAGGTGGGAAATTTCGATGACGACATGGCCCGGCTCGGGGAGTGCGACTGGGTGATCGAGGTGGTGCTGGAGAACATGGCCGTCAAGAAACAGCTCTTCACCGAAAAGGTGGTGCCGAATCTGAAGCCGGGGGCTGTCCTCTCCACCAACACCAGCGGCCTGTCGGTCAACGAGATGGCCCTTTCCCTGCCGGATGAGGTCAGGCGGAACTTCCTGGTGACCCACTTTTTCAACCCGCCGCGCTACATGCGGCTGTTGGAGATTGTCCCCTGCACGGATACCGACCCGGCAACGACCCGATTCATGGCCTCCTTCATAGCCCGGCGGCTCGGCAAGGGCATCGTCTACGCCAAGGATACCCCCAACTTCATCGCCAACCGCATCGGCGTCTATGCCATTGCCAACTGCGTTCGCACCATGCTGGAGATGGGCATGACCGTGGAAGAGGTGGACGCGGTTGCCGGGCCGGCCACGGCCCGCCCCAAGAGCGCCGCCTTTCGCACCGCCGACCTGGTGGGGATCGACACCCTGCGGCATGTGGCCAACAACTCCTATGACCTGCTGGTCAATGACGATGAGCGGGAGATATTCCGGTTTCCCGACTTCATCGAGGCCATGGTTGCCAAGGGGGTGTTGGGGAACAAGAGCAGGCAGGGGTTTTTCAAGAAGGTCAAGGGAGAGGACGGAGGAAACGCTTTCTTCTACTACGATTACACCACCGGCGACTATGCGCCGTCCAAGCGCCCCAAATTCGCCTCCGTGGATGGTGCCAAGCAGATCGATGACCCGGCCAAGCGGCTCCAGGCGGTCATTACCGCCACGGACAAGGGTGCCGAGTTTGCCTGGCGAAATATGCGCGACACCCTGATCTACACCTTCAAGCGCATCCCGGAGATTGCCGACGATATCGTCAACATCGATAACGCCATGAAGTGGGGTTTCAACTGGGAGATCGGCCCCTTTGAGATGCTGGATGCAATCGGCGTCGCCTATTTCGTGGAGCGGGCCGAAAAGGACGGCATCCAGGTGCCGGCCGGCCTGAAGGAGATCGAGAGCTTCTACCGTTTCGAGAACGGCAGAAAACAGTATTATTGCATCACTGCCAGGGGCTATCGGGACGTGCCGGTGCATGCCGACCGGATCGCCCTTTCCATCCTCAAGCGCGCCAATGGCGTGGTTGAGAAGAACAGCGGTGCATCGGTGCTCGACCTGGGAGACGGCGTCTTCTGCCTCGAATTCCACACCAAGATGAACGCCATCGGCAACGAGATCCTGTCCATGGTCCACAAGGCGATCAAGCGCACCGAGGAGGACGGGGTAGGGCTGGTGATCGCCAACGAGGGGGCCATGTTCTCGGCCGGCGCCAACCTGATGCTGCTGGTCATGGCCATCGCCGAAGGGTCCTTTGACGAGATCGCCATGACGGTCAAAGGGTTCCAGAAGGCCATGATGGCCATCAAATACTCCCCGATCCCGGTGGTGGCCGCGCCCCATAACCTGGTCATGGGCGGCGGCTGCGAGACCTGTCTGCATAGCGATGCCATCACCCCCCATGCCGAGACCTATATGGGGCTGGTGGAGATCGGCGTGGGATTGCTTCCGGCCGGTGGCGGCACCAAGGAGATGGCCATCCGCGCCATCAAGCTGGCTGACCAATACGAGACCGACGTACAGCCGTTCCTGTTCAAGAATTTCATGAACATTGCCATGGCAAAGGTCAGCATGTCGGCCGCCGAACTGTACGCAATGGGCTTCATGTCTCCCTGCGACGGCATCTCCATGGACCTGGACCGGCGCATCTTCGATGCAAAGCAGAAGGCCATCGCCCTGGCGGCCACCTACCGCCCGGCAGCTCCGCTTACCGATCTGAAAGCGCCTGGCAGGAGCATTGCGGCCAGCATCAAGTCCCAACTCTGGAACATGCGCATGGGTGGCTTTATCTCCGAATACGACCAGTTCCTGGCCTCGACCATTGCCGACGTCATCACCGGCGGCGACGTCCCCGGCGGCACCCTGATCACCGAGGAGTACCTGCTGGATCTGGAGCGGGAGGCGTTCCTCAGGCTCTGCGGCCAGAAAAAGACCTTGGAGCGGATACAGCATATGTTGAAGAAGGGCAAGCCGCTCAGGAACTGAGATATTCGTGTTCCCTCTCCCCTGGTGGACCCAAAGGGTCTAAAGGAGAGGGTCAGGAGAGGGGGGCATGATAAGCCCTCCCCCTAGCCCCCCCCCATAAAGGGAAGGGGGGATTCAGCAAACCCATTACGGAGGTCATACATGAAAACCGCATATATCCTGGCAGCCTACCGCACCCCTGGTTGCAGGGCAAAAAAGGGGAAATTCAAGGACACCCGGCCGGATGACCTGGCCGCCGCCGCCATCAAGGGACTCCTGGACCGGACCGGCATTGACCCGCATGATGTGGAGGACGTCATCATGGGATGCGCCTTTCCCGAGGGGGAACAGGGGATGAACATGGCCAGGGTTGCTGCCATGAAGGCCGGCCTGCCCATCGAGGTGCCGGCCCAGACGGTCAATCGCTTCTGCTCGTCCGGGCTCCAGACCATTGCCTCGGCAGCCGAACGGATCATGGCCGGCTTCAGCGACTGTATCATTGCCGGGGGAGCCGAGAGCATGAGCATGATCCCCATGGGCGGGGTCAAATACAGCGCCAATCCGGGGCTGGTGGCCTCCTGGCCCGAGTCCTTCGCCTCCATGGGGATCACCGCCGAATTGGTGGCGGACAAGTACGGCATCAGCCGGGAGGACCAGGATGCCTTTGCCGCGACCAGCCATCAGAAGGCGGCGGCTGCCATCGAGCAGGGCAAATTCCGTGATGAGATCATCCCTGTGGAGATAGAGAACTGCGCCCTGGTGAACGGCAAGATGAAAAAGGGCACGGAAATGGTGGATGGCGACGACGGTGTGCGTGCTGACACCACGGCGGCTGGCCTCGCCAAACTCAAGCCGGCCTTCAAGACCGACGGCACGGTCACTGCCGGCAACTCCTCCCAGATGACCGACGGTGCGGCAGCGGTGCTGGTGGTTTCCGGCGAGTACCTGGAGCGGATAGGCAAAAAGGCCCTGGCCCGTTTTGTGGCCTTTGGCGTCAGGGGCGTACCGCCCGAGTTGATGGGTATCGGCCCGATTGCGGCCATACCGGCGGCGCTCAAGCTGGCCGGCCTGACCCTGGCGGACATCGGCCTGATCGAACTGAACGAGGCGTTCGCGGCCCAGTCCCTGGCCTGCGTCAGGGAGTTGGGGATCGACCCTGCGAAGGTCAACGTGAACGGTGGGGCCATTGCCCTGGGGCACCCCCTGGGATGCACCGGCTCCAAACTGACCGCCACCCTGCTGCATGAGATGCAACGCACGAACACCCGCTACGGCATCGTCTCCATGTGCATCGGCGGCGGCATGGGAGCTGCGGGGATATTTGAGAAAGCTTGAAAAGGCTTGCACCGCAGAGGACGCAGAGGGGCGCAGAGGAAAACCGAGAACCAAACAACAGGCTTGTTTTTGGTTTAACCCCAAATTTGTTAGATTTTAAATTTTATTTTCCTCTGCGTCCTCTGAGTCCTCTGCGGTAAATCAGTTTGTCTTTAATCCATATTACGAGGTGAACACACATGGCAGCGAAACTTTTCAAAGGGGCCGAATATCTGGTTACGGAGGCAGGCAAGGACGACGTCTTCACGCCGGAGGATTTCAACGACGAGCACCGCCAGATTGGCGATACGACCGAACAGTTTGTCCTGAACGAGGTTGTCCCTCATCGCGAGCAGATCGAACATCAGGATCTCCCTCTGACGGTGGAACTGATGCAAAAATGCGGCGAACTGGGGTTGTTGATGATTGATGCCCCCGAGGAATATGGCGGCCTTGAACTGGACAAGGCCACCAGCATGCTGGTGGCCGAAAAACTGGCCCCGGCAGGGTCGCTGTTGTGTACCTATTCGGCCCACACCGGCATCGGCACCCTGCCGCTGATCTATTACGGCACCAAAGAGCAGAAAGAGAAATATCTGGGCAAGATCATCTCCGGCGAGTGGATTGCCGCCTACTGTCTTACCGAGCCAGGCTCCGGCAGTGATGCGCTCGGCGCCGCGGCGACCGCCACCCTCTCCGCCGACGGGAAACACTACATCCTCAACGGCACCAAGCAGTTCATCACCAATGGCGGCATCGCCAACCTGTACACAATCTTTGCCAAAATCGACAAGCAGCATTTCACCGGCTTTCTGGTGGAGCGGACAACCGAAGGGCTGAGCGTCGGGCCGGAAGAGAAAAAGATGGGGGTCAAGGGGTCATCCACCACCCAGATCATTCTGGAAGACGCCAAGGTTCCGGTTGAAAACCTGCTAGGCGAGATCGGCAAAGGGCACAAGATAGCTTTCAACGTCCTCAATGTCGGGCGATTCAAGCTGGGGGCCGCTGTCACCGGCGCTGCCAAGGAATCGCTTACCACCGGGATCAAATATGCCAATGAGAGAAAGGCCTTTGGTGTGACTATCGGAACATTCGGAGCCATCCAGGAAAAGATTGCCGACATGAGCGCAGCCATCTTCGCGTCCGAATCGGTCGTCTATCGCCTGGCCGGTCTGATCGATGACCGTATTGCCACGCTCCCGAAGGGCACGCCCGACTACTACGAAACATATCAGCAGGGGATCGAGGAATACTCCATCGAGTGCGCCATCGCCAAGGTGTTCTGCAGTGAGGTGTTGGCCCAGGTTGTGGACGAGGTGGTGCAGATCCATGGCGGCTACGGCTTCATCCAGGAATACCCGGCCGAGGGTTACTACCGCGACGAGCGCATCAACCGGATCTGGGAAGGAACCAGCGAGATCAACCGCCTGTTGATCTCCGGCACCATCCTGCGCCGTGCCATGAAGGGGGAGATACCGCTCCAGAAAGAGGCCATGAAGGCCTTCGAGTCCCTCATGAACCCCTCCTTCGACGAGATCGACGACACGGTCCCGTTCGCCGTTGAAAAGTCCCTGATCGCCAACCTGAAAAAGGCCTTCCTGGTGGTGGCCGGCACGGGCGCCCAGAAGTTCATGGCCACCATCAAGGACGAGCAGGAGATCCTGCTGGCAGCGGCCGACGTGGCCATCAACATCTTTGCCATCGAGAGCGCCGTGCTGCGGGCCGAAAAGATCCTTCCCTCGCTGAGCGACAACAAGAAAGCGGCCGTTACGGCAGCGGTCAAGAGCTTCACCTTCGAGGCGGCCGAGCGCACCGCCACGGCGGCTCGCAAGGCGGCCTTCTACATCGAGGAGGGGGATAACCTGACCATGATCCTGGCCGGCATCCGGCGTTTCACCAAGTACGACGCCACCGGGTTGTTACAGGCCAAACGGCTCCTGGCAAACGCCTGCCTCGAGGCGGAGAAGTATATCTTTTAACCAAAAACTATCACCGCGGAGGACGCAGAGGACGCAGAGGAAAACCGGGAAGACCAAACAAAAAGATTTGTTTTTTTGTTTAAGCCCAAATTCGTTAAGATTTTGAATTTGATTTTCCTCCATGTCCTCCGCGTCCTCTGCGGTGAGCTGCATATAAGGTTTAACCATGCGCCAGCACACCGTACAGACCCCCTACATGGTCGGCGAGGCCCACTTCTACACCACGGAGGTGAATGGTGCGCCGGCCCTGTTCGATACCGGTCCCCCAACCCCCGAGGGGGAAGCGGCCCTGCTGGAGGCCGTTGATTTCTCACGGCTGAAGTACCTGTTCATTACCCATTGCCATGTGGATCATTGCGGGCTGGCCAACCTGGTGCAGCAGCGGAGCGACGCCGAGGTCTACGTTGCCGCCAGGGATGCGGTCAAGTTCAGCCGCCACGGCGAGCGCATGGCCCGTATGGCTGAACTGCTCCACCAGTACGGCTTTGACGACATGTTTGTCAGCGGATTGCACGAATCCTTTGAGCGCAACAAGATCTTTCCCGCCGCTCCCGAACAGTACCGTATCGTCGAGGATTCACCCGAGTTGGCCGGCCTCGGCATCCAGTGGCTGGCCTGCCCGGGGCATTCCCAGAGCGACTTGGTCTACCTGGTGGGCGAGCACGCCGTGACCGGCGATATCCTGCTCCGAAACATCTTCCAGGCCCCTCTGCTGGACGTGGACCTGGGGACCTTCCAGGGGCGCTTTCGCAACTACGATGCCTATTGCGCCTCGCTCCTCAAACTGGCCGGCTTGCGCGGCAGGCTGATCATGCCGGGCCATCGCCGGTATGTGGACGGGGTGGACGAGGCGATCCTCTTCTACGTCACCACCCTGTTGGAGCGGGCCGGGCAGGTGCGTCCCCTGCGACATCTCCCCCTGGCCGACGTGATAGAGCAGATCTTCCACGGCAGGTTGACCGAACCGTTCTTCGTCTATCTCAAGGCATCGGAGATCGTCTTCATGTGGGATTTCCTCGATAACCCCGGTTTGCTCGCGGGTTCACTGGAGCAGATCGGGCTGTTTGACCAGGTGAGCGGACTGTATGCAGCGGTAACGAGCTGAAAATCGGTTTTCTCACTCGCTCACTCCGTTCGCTAAAGCTCGCAGAGGACACAGAGAAAATCGAAAAGCAAAACTCTTTATCGGTTTAATCACAAATGTTTTCTCCGTGAGCTTTGTGAGCTCTGTGAGAGCCCGCCTTTGAATCTAGATTTACATGACGTGGAGCAAACCATGACCGACCCGCTCTTTCAACCAATCCTCATCAACACCATGCAGGTGAAGAACCGCATCTTTATGCCGGCCATGCACATGAACATGGCGGGCAACTATGCGGTCACCGACCGGTTGGTGGATTTCTACGTCGAGCGGGCCAGGGGCGGCGCCGGCATGATCACCGTCGGCTATGCCACCGTGGATGAACTGTCCGGCAACCCCGGCAACATCGGCGCCCACAAGGATGCCTACATCCCCGGCCTGGCCCGCCTGGCAACCGCGATCCGTGAGAACGGTGCTCGTGCCTCGGTCCAGTTGAACCATGCCGGGCGCTATAACCACTCCATGCTCATGGGGGGCAAACAACCGGTGGCCCCCTCGGCCATTCCGTCGCGCCTGACCAGGGAGACCCCCCGCGAGCTGACCGTCACTGAGATCGAAGAGGTTATCGACCGCTTCGCCCAGGCAGCCGTCCGGGTCAAGGAGGCCGGCTTCGACGCCGTGGAGATCCTCTCCGGCACCGGCTACCTGATCAGCGAATTTCTCTCCCCCTTGACCAACAAACGCAGCGATCAGTACGGCGGCCCCTTCGAGAACCGTATCCGCTTCGGCCTGGAGGTAATCAGGGCAATCAGAACGGTCGTGGGCGCGGCATTCCCACTGCTGGTCAGGCTGAACGGCAACGAATTTATGAAGGGGGGCTCCAGCCGACAGGAGCTTCAGGATTATGCGGTCCGGCTGGCAGGGGAGGGGGTGGACGCCCTGTGCGTCAACGTGGGGTGGCACGAGGCCCAGGTGCCCCAGATCGTGACCGAGGTGCCGCGCGGCGTCTTTGCCTACCTGGCCCTTGGTATCAAGGAACGGGTCAGGGTGCCGGTCATCGCCAGTCACCGCATTAACGACCCGGACGTTGCAAGGGAGCTGTTGGCCGACGGGGTGTGCGACATGGTAGCGGTCGGCCGCGCCCTGATCGCTGACCCGTTCTTTCCGGAGAAGGCGCAAAGCGGTCGTGAGCAAGACATCGTTCACTGTGTGGCCTGCGGTCAGGGCTGTTTCGACAACCTATTCAAGATGAAGGCGGTGGAATGCCTCTGCAACCCGCGGGCTGGCTACGAGCGGTCACGGTCGGTCAGCAGGACCGGCAAGCCGCTCTCGGTTATGGTGGTGGGCGGCGGGGCGGCCGGGATGAGCGCGGCCATTGCTGCGGCCGAACAAGGGCACAGGGTAACCCTCCACGAGCGCGGCGACCGCCTGGGCGGGCAACTCCTGCTGGCCGGGGCACCACCGGGTCGTGAGGAGTTCCTGGAATTGGCGGATGATCTGGAGCGCCAGGTGGAACTGTCCGGCGCAACGATCGTACTCAACTCCAGCGTGGATGAAGATTTTCTCGATGCACTGCTGCCGGATGCCGTCATCCTGGCCACCGGCGGCGCACCGATTAACCCGGCCATTCCGGGGGGCGATCTGCCCCACGTGGTCCAGTCCTGGGATGTCCTGACCGGATTGGCCGCGACCGGCAGGCGGGTGGCGGTGATCGGCGGTGGCGCGGTCGGTATCGAGACCGCCCTGCTGTTGGCGGAGGAAGGGACCCTCTCGGGCGAGGCACTCAAGTTCCTGCTGGTCCACGGCGCCGAACAGCAGGAGGAGTTGTACCGGCTGGCAACCCACGGCAGCAAGCAGGTGACCGTGATCGAGATGCTGGAGGAGTTGGGGAAGAACTTCGGCCGGAGCACCCGCTGGGGGATGATGCAGGACGTGGAGCGGTATGGGGTTACCACACGCACCATGGCAAAGGTGATGGAGATTACCGCCGATTGTGTCAGGATCGAGAGCAACGGCCAGATGGAGGAGATTCCCGCGGACAGCGTGGTGCTCGCGGTAGGCACCCGGTCGTGCAACCCGTTGCAGGAAGCGGTGGAGTCCAGGGGGATAACACTGCATGTCGTTGGGGACGCGGTCAGGCCGGCCATGGTGTTTGACGCCATACATGAAGGGTTCATGGCGGGCAGGGAGATCGGGTAAGAAGAAAAGGCTTGCTCTCACAGAGGCACAGAGTCCGCAGAGAGAATCACCTGAAACGAAAGACAATTTCACGCGGAAACCATCTGATTGATACGGATAACGTCGGATCAACCTTTTTAAATCAGGTTGTTATCAGATTTTATCCGAACTTACCCGTTTAACGATTATGCCTTTTTGTCTTTCTCCGTGCCTTTGTGAGCTCTGTGAGAGGCAGTTTTTAAGGTTTAAATATCTCGTACAAAATGGAGGAATTATGAAACTGCTTCTCGCACTACTGTTTGTGGCACTCATGGCCCTCCCGGCCGCAGCCATCGAGGTGGCCGGTGTTACACTGGAGCCGGCGGTCACGGTCAACGGCCACGTCCTGAAGCTGAACGGGGCGGGCATCAGAAAGAAGTTCTTCATCAAGGTCTACATAGGCTCCCTGTACAGCGTAAAGCGCCTGACCAGCCCCGCCGAGGCGCTGGCCGACAAGGGGGATAAGCTGATCAGGATGAACTTCCTCCACTCCAAGGTTGACAAGGGGAAGATCATCGAGGCGTTCAGCGATGGATTCGCCAACAACTCCCCGGACCTGGCCGGTTCTTCCGAGGTGAAGCGGTTCCTGTCCCTTTTTACGGCCGATTTCATGCGCGGCGACGTGGTGGATCTGCAGTTGGGGAGCGACGGGACGGTGACGGCACGGCACAACGGCAAGGTACTGGGCTCCATCCCGTCGGGCAAACTGGCAACCGCTATCCTGCGTATCTACCTGGGTGACCGGCCTGCCGACGATGCCCTCAAAACCGGGATGCTGGGAGGATAAGGATGGCACGGACCTATGAAATACCGATCGAGATGCGGTTTTCCGACCTGGATATCTACGGCCATGTCAACAGCGTGGTCTACTTCGACTACCTGGAGACGGCGCGTGTACGGCTCATCAGTGGGATCTACCGTGAACTGACCGAAAAGGGCATCTACCTGCTGGTAGCCAAGGCCGAGTGCGACTACAAGCTCCCGATCCTGTTCGGGGACACGGTGGTGGTGGCTGTTACCATCCCAAGGATCGGCGGGAGCAGTTTTGACCTTGGGTACCGCATCCATGACCGGGCCGGAAAGACCTTTGCCGAGGCAAAGACAGTCATGGTCTGCTACGACAACGAGAAAAAGACGACCATACCTGTCCCCGATATCCTCAGAAAGATGGCTGAAGAGGAGGGGGAAGGATCATGACGGATGATCATATCCTGACAGAGTTGCAGGACGGTATACTGACGGTCCGCTTCAACCGGCCGGACAAGAAAAACGCCCTGAGCCTGGCCATGTACGAGTCGCTGACGGCGGCGCTGGAGCGGGCCGACCGGGACGATGCGGTGCGGGTGGTGCTGCTGGCAGGGACCGGCGGCGACTTTACCAGCGGCAACGACCTGGCCGACTTCCTGCAATCGCCCCCCACCGGGCCGGAGAGCCCGGTGCTGCGCTTTCTCGATGGCGTCAGCCGGGCACGCAAGCCGCTCGTCGCTGCCGTGGAGGGGATGGCCGTCGGGGTAGGGGTTACCATGCTTTTGCACTGCGACCTGGTCTATGCCGGGGAAAGTGCCGTCTTCCAGGCGCCGTTCGTGAACCTGGGACTCTGCCCCGAGGCCGGCTCCACCCTGCTCATGCCGCGTATGATGGGGCATCAGCGGGCTTCAGAACTGCTGCTGTTGGGAGAGCCGTTTTCCGCCGAACGGGCCAGGGAGGTGGGCATCGTCAACGTCGTATTCCCCGATGGCGCAGTCATGGCATCAGCCCGTGCCAAGGCCCTGCAATTGGCCGCCCAGCCGCCGGCAGCCGTGCGCCTGGCCAAGGAGTTGCTGAAGCGGGACACCGCCCCTAGCGTGGGGGAAACCATTCTCCACGAGGGTGCCTGCTTCCTGGAACGCCTGAAATCACCCGAGGCGGCCGAGGCCCTGCAGGCATTCATGCAGCGACGGAAACCGGATTTTTCCCGCTTCAACTGAGCACATAGGTATTCACCGCAGAGGACGCGGAGGACGCAGAGTAAAGGCAGAAGAGAAATAAGGTTAGTAAAACAGACGTGCTTCGATAGTATTGTTCTTGTTTCCTCGGCGCTCTCTGCGTCCTCTGCGGTGCAAATGCCGTTAGTCGGAGGGATTATCCATGGGACATCACCTGGGTTCGAAAAGCAGCATCGTGCCGCTCATCGACCGCCTGAACAAGTATCCCATCGGACTGGTGGACACGGAAAAACTGCGGGAGATTCTCGGCCTGCTTTTCAGCGAGCAGGAGGCATTCGTGGCCTCCCGCTTCCCGCTGGAAGAGGCGACGCTCCCGGAGCTATGCCGTCGGACAAGGCTTGCGGCCGGAGAACTCCAACCCATTCTTGAAGGTATGGCGGACAAGGGACTGGTGGTGGACATGCCGTACAACGGGGAGGTCTATTACCTGCTCTTGCCCGGCCTGATCGGTTTCTTTGAATTCACCTTCATGAAGAATCGCACCGACCTCCCCCTGCCACGATTAGCCCGACTCATGGAAGAGTACCTGGCAGAGAGCATGGGGCAGGAGTTCTTTGGGGGTACAACTCCGCTGACGCGTTCGCTGGTGTACGAGGACCGGATACCGGTGACCTCGGAGATCACCACCTACGACCGGGCTCGGGAGATCATCAGGGAGGCCGGGTTCGGCGCGGTGCAACTCTGCTACTGCCGCCACAAGAAGGCGCACTTGGGAGAGGCGTGCAAGAAGGGGGCTCCCATGGAAGGGATCTGCATCTCCCTGGGGAACGCGGCGAGGTTTCTGGTGCGGCGCGGTTTTGCCCAGGAAAGGAGCGCGGAGGAACTGTTTGCCGTGCTCGATCAGGCCCGGTCCCTGAACCTCACCCACGTGACCGACAATATACGTCACAAACCATCGTTCATCTGCAACTGCTGCCACTGTTGCTGCGAACTCATGCACGGGGTCCAGGCCGGCTTTCACAACGGGATTGCCAAAACCGGGTTCACCGCGGTGATCGATCCGGATCGCTGCACCTACTGCGGAGCCTGTTTCACCGCCTGCAACGTGAAGGCCATCGGATTACCAAAAGGGGTGCGATTTGAAAGTCGGGAAGGGCGTTATGCTGCGGTGCAGGAGGAGGTCTGCCTGGGGTGCGGCGCCTGCGTGTCGGCGTGCAAACAAGGTGCGCTGAACCTGATCCCCGCCGACAACCGCCATGTTCCGCCGCTGAAGAAAAAGGATCTGTTCTTCCGGATTCTGAAGGAGAGGAAGAGGCTTTCACCGTATGTTGTAAGCGGCGTCACCAGGAAATTGCGCAATCTTCTGGCTGGCAGATAATCATGGAAAGGGCACCGCAAGCGGGGAGGGGGATTATTTCCTTAGTCTGAACTCTTCCACGATCCTTGTGCGGTATTCGGAGATATCCTTTTCCAACCTCTGGAGGGTCGCCACTTTCTCCTTGATGCTGTTCAGGTGGGTATCGAGCAGCTCGATCAGACGCGGCATGATCTTATCCGGGACTTTCTGCTCCCGATTATAAAGATCCGCCAGTTCCTTCATCTCCTCAAGCGTCAGGCCGAGCGCCTTGCACCTCAGTACGAACTTGAAGCGCTTGACGTCCGCCTTCTCGTAGTAGCGCACCCGGCCCTCGGTCCGTTTGGGCGGTTCCACCAGGCCGAACTTCTCGTACAGGCGGATGGTCCTGGTGGTGATCCCCAGTTTTTCCGCCAGATCGCTGATCTGCATGTGGTCTTCGTTGCTGAGTCTCATACTTTACCTCAATGTCAATTAGTATCTGTATAGGCAGACACGCGGGTATTGTCAAGCAGCAATTTCCTACAATGTTTTGAAATGCAGATTTTATACTTGCTACAATGCCAGTTTATCGAGAATATACGACGATTATGCGGTATATTTAATAGGATATTGTTATTTTTATACTTGACATGGACGTTAAGTATAAGTATGTTTGATTTCAGTATCAACAATCTTGAGAGGGGTTGCCTATGGAAGCTACGCGCGAAATCTACTGGAACGTCGGCCACGGCGTAGTTGGTCCGATGTACCTGTTTGCCTTGATCGCCTTTGGCCTGTTTGCCTGGGGTTTCTGGCAGCGTCTGCCGATCTATCGCCAAGGCAAACCCCTGAACCGCCTGGATCGCCTGCCGGAGCGGATCTCCCTGATGATACGCACCATGCTGGGACAGACCAGGGTATTGCGGGTGCTGGAGCCGGGCAGCCTGCACGCCCTGTTCTTCTGGGGCTTCGGCCTCCTGTTCATCGGCACGCTGCTGATCATGGCCCAGGCCGACTTCACCGACCTGTTATTCCACGTACGCTTCCTCAAGGGCCCCTTCTACGAGCTCTACTCCCTGGTGCTGGATATCGCCGGGTTTGTTGCCTTGGTGATGCTGGGGTTGCTCCTGATACGGCGCTTTGTCGTAAAACCCAAGGGACTTGAGACCATCCGCGACGACTACGTGGTGCATGCCCTGCTGTTCGCCATTATCCTTACCGGCTTTGTGGTCGAAGGTCTGCGCATGGCCGCCACCGAGATCGGCATCAACCCCGGCCTGGCGCGCTTCTCCCCCATCGGCGGAATGTTCGGCCACTTCTTTGTGGGCATGTCGCCCGCCGGCCTCTCCTTCACCCACAAGACCCTCTGGTGGGTGCACTTCTTCCTGGCCATGGGCTTCATTGCCGCCATCCCCTTTACCAAGCTGCGCCATATCTTCACCACCTCGGCCAATTACCTGTTCACCGACCTGGGTCCCAAGGGGAACATCCCTACCATCAACCTGGAAGACGAAAGCGCCGAACAGTTCGGCGCGGCCCACGTAACCGACCTCACCTGGAAGGATATCTTCGACGCCGACGCCTGCACCGCCTGCAAGCGCTGCCAGGACCGCTGCCCCGCCTGGGCCACGGACAAACCGCTTTCCCCCATGAAGGTCGTCCAGCAGATCGGTGAAGTCGCCTTTGCCAATCCCAAGGCCAATCTGTGCGACACCGTCACCCAGGATGTGCTCTGGTCCTGCACCACCTGCCGCGCCTGCCAGGAAATCTGCCCTGCCAACATCGAACACGTCAACAAGATCCTGGAGATGAGGAGAAACCTGACCCTCATGGAGGGCGCCTTTCCTGGAGACGAGGTCCGCACAGCCATCAATAACCTGGAGGTCAACGCCAACCCCTTCGGCCTGGCCTATGCCGGCCGAGGCGAGTGGGCAGAGGGACTGGACGTCACCATCATGGAACAGGACAGCGAGGTGGACATCCTCTACTTTGTCGGCTGCTACGCCTCCTTTGACAAGCGCAACCAAGAGGTGGCCCGGAACTTCATCAGGATCTGCAACGCCTCTGGCATCAAGGTCGGCATCCTGGGCAAGGAAGAGAAATGCTGCGGCGAGCCGGCCCGCAAACTGGGCAACGAATACCTCTACCAGATGCATGCCGTGGAAAATATCGAAACCATCAAGGGGTACAACGTTAAACGGATCGTAACCACCTGCCCCCACTGCTTCAACACCCTGGCCAGGGACTACAAGGACCTGGGGCTCGATCTCCCCGTGGAGCACTACACCACTTTTGTCGCCAAGCTCCTTGCTGACCAGGCGCTGAAGCTGACGCCCGAACCCTTTGAATTCACCTACCACGACTCCTGCTACATCGGCCGCTACATGGACATCATGGACGAGCCGAGAGACGTCCTGAAACAGGCCGGCGGCCGGATTACGGAGATGGAGAAATCCCGGTACGAGAGCTTCTGCTGCGGCGCCGGCGGCGGTCGCATCATTGCCGAGGAAAAGATCGGCTCCCGCATCAACGTGGCAAGGGTCCACATGGCCAAAGAGACCGGCGCGCCGCTGTTGGTCTCCAACTGCCCCTTCTGTCTCACCATGTTCGAGGACGGCATCAAGACCGGCGATTGCGAAGGGCAACTCATCGTACGGGACCTGGCGGAGATAGTTGCGGAACGACTGAAAGCATAGGTTTAAGTCCCATAAGTCTCATAAGTCCCATAGGACCTATAAGACCACTAGGCGGCTCAAATTCAGGAGGTACCCATGAAACTACTGGTCTGCATCAAGCAGGTCCCCGACCTGGAATCCCGCTTCAAGCCGAACGCGAGCG